>Ga0247842_10000146_pt1 | contig 159777 bp, 151 predicted proteins | sample LaCruzMarch2015__3_FD_192411 | JGI IMG/M metagenome (GOLD analysis project Ga0247842, IMG submission 192411) | Freshwater microbial communities from meromictic Lake La Cruz, Castile-La Mancha, Spain - LaCruzMarch2015_19m | ecosystem: Environmental > Aquatic > Freshwater > Lake | place: Spain... | reverse complement strand
GTATCTTTGTCTAGGTCTGTCAGTAATTCATTACCAGCCTTGTCAAGACGAGCCTCTGTATAACGAGAAGCGGCAGCTGGATCTCCATCCATTGAGCCAAAGTTGCCTTGGCCATTTACTAATGTATAGCGCATAGTCCAATTTTGAGCTAAACGAACCATAGAATCATAAATTGCTGTATCACCGTGAGGATGATACTTACCCATTACGTCACCGACAATACGAGCAGATTTAGTAAACTTACCACCAGGTCGTAATCCTTGTTCACCCATTGAATACAATATACGGCGGTGGACAGGCTTAAGCCCATCACGAACATCCGGCAACGCTCGATCAATAATTACGCTCATCGAATAGCGAAGGAAGTTATCTTCCATAACATCCTCGACTGTTCTGTTTTCTACAACACGCGAATGTGTTATACTCTGTAAAATTTCACCTTCAATTGATGTATTTTTATCATCGTCCATAATTAAACATCCAATTCCTCAAGATTTAGTGATTTTGCACGTCCTTGAATAAAACTTTTTCTCAGATCAACTTGATCACCCATAAGTTTCGTAAAAATAGCATCGGCTTGTTCAGCATCCGCTATCCTAACCTGAATTAGGACGCGATTGGCTGGGTTCATGGTTGTTTCCCATAATTGTTCAGCATCCATTTCACCAAGACCTTTATAACGCTGTAACATTGTTATGCCAGCTTGCTTTGCGCGGTCGCCTTCATTGTCAATCTTTGCGTCCTTGTCTTTGCGTTCAGAGATAAGTCGGTCGACTATTGCATCACGCTCGTCATCACTATAGGCATAATACTTCTTCGTATTAGTACGCAACAGAAATAGAGGTGGCTTGGCTAGATAAATATGTCCACCATCTACCACTTCACGCATATAGCGAAAGAAAAATGTCATCAAAAGCGTCGCAATATGGCTTCCATCAACATCGGCATCGGTCATAATAATAATACGGTGGTATCTGAGGCCAGCTATATCAAACTGATCACTGATGCCGACACCCATCGCTTTAATTAGGCTAACAATTTCGTTGTTTCCAAGCATACGATCAAGTCTTGCCCGCTCAACATTAAGTACTTTGCCTCGAAGTGGCAAAATAGCTTGAGTTTTACTGTCACGTCCAGATTTAGCCGACCCACCAGCAGAGTCACCCTCTACGATATATAATTCTGAATCAGCCGGGCTTTTACTCGAACAATCAGCTAATTTACCTGGAAGACTAAGACCATCAAGTGCACCCTTACGAATAACATTATCGCGCGCCGCACGGGCTGCTTTGCGTGCCCTAGCAGCCAAAAGCGCCTTGCCTACAATTACTTTTGCGACATTAGGGTTTTCGTCAAGATAGTATGAGAAATACTCATTCATCACTTGCTCGACATAACGTCGAACCTCAGGATTGCCAAGTTTGTTTTTTGTTTGGCCTTCAAATTGAGGATCAGGTAACTTTACCAAAATAACTGCAGTTAAGCCCTCGCGAATGTCATCACCAGTCAGATTCTCTTCTTTTTCTTTAAGCAAACCACTTTTACGAGCATAGTCATTAATAACACGCGTTAGTGCCGAACGAAACCCAACTAAATGCGTTCCGCCATCTGCCGTAAGAACATTATTCGCAAACGGTTTCACTATTTCAACAAACGTATCGTTGTACTGCACGGCAACCTCAATAATAGAGTCCTCAACCTTTTTTTCGACGTAAAAAACGTTATCACTTGCTACATCTTTACCAATATTTAGGTGCCTAACATAACTTTGGATACCACCCTCGAAATAAAAAGACTCTTTTTCATTAGTCCGTTCGTCAATAGCCGTAACATAAACTCCCTTTGTCAGATAAGCTTGATGTCGCAGATAATTTACAACCCATTTATAGTCAAATTCAACCATTTCTTTGAAAATAGTCGGATCTGGGTAGAAAGTAATCGTTGTACCCCTAGTGCGATCCGTTTTACCGAGCTTTTGAAGTTGACCCTTTGCAATACCTTGTTCAAAATCCATACGATACAACTGCCCATCCCTGACTACTTCTGCAATAAAAAGGGATGACAGTGCGTTAACAACGCTTGAACCAACACCATGAAGGCCAGAAGATACCTTGTAACTAGTGCCCCCGAACTTACCGCCAGCGTGCAAAATCGTCAAAGCAGTTTCGAGTGTACTTTTACCAGTCTTTGGATGCTTATCAACTGGGATACCCCGACCATTATCTTCAACTCGAACACCACCATCTTTTAGAATAGTCACACAAATCTTTGTAGCATAGCCACCAATAGCTTCGTCAACTGAGTTATCGGCAATTTCCTTAATTAAATGGTGAATACCTTCATAGCCAGTACTACCAATATACATTCCTGGACGTTTGCGAACAGGGTCAAGACCTTCAAGCACCTGGATCTGCGAGCCGTCATAAGAATTATCAATTTTTTGTTTAACCACTATCAACTCCCTCATCCATTTCAGACTTATCTAGCTATTTACAATACTACCATTATAGCGAATAATTTGTGTTCACTCAAGCTATTGCTTTAATTATATTTCTTGTGCTAAAGTGTTAGATAAGAAGTATATTAAAAAATTATATACATTAAACACAAAAACGATATATGTTTAGAAAAATAGTATCTAATTTGCCCTTCAGCCCTGCACTTGTGGGGCAACTTGGATTTTATGCCAAAAGATTAAGCAACGAAGAAGCAACCAGACGTTTAGGGTTGATATTCGTAGCCCTTGCCTTAACCACTCAGTTACTGGCAGTGTTCCAGCCTTCCGAATCAGCTAATGCAAGCGACATAACCTCCAATCAACTTAGCCTTGCAGAAAATCAATCATCAGATAATAATATTATCAAATCAAAAACAGCCGCTAGCGCATCGCAAGGTTTTATTGATGCTTCATCGGTTACTGCTTTTTCAAGTGATCAAATAAGTTACACTATTTCTGTCGAAAATATTGGCCTTAACCCTACACCAGTAAAACTGGAAGAACACCTAGCGGATGTACTTGAATATGCAAACATAATTGATAGTGGTGGTGGTACATTAGACAAAAAAACAGGGGTACTTTCGTGGCCAGATGTAACCCTAAATCCAAATACCAAACAAACCAGAACGTTCATAATAAGGCTTTTTGACATGATCCCAGCAACCGCACAGGGTTTATACAATTCGACATCATACGACTGCATTATGACAAATACTTTTGGCAATTCCATAGACATTTATGTTGATTATCCTGCACCAAAAATAATAGAAAGAGTTGCTGCGGAACTTCCAAAGACTGGACCAACACAAAATATAATTTTTTCAGGTATAGTACTAACTTTTACGCTTTACTTTTATACACGCACACGCCAATTAAAAAAAGAAATCCGCTTGATACGCAGAGATATCAGCACGGGAACAATTTAATAATTTAAGGAGTAAATATTTATGAGCGGTAATCCAGAACAATTACAGGATGAAAAAAACCGTGGTATTGAAGTGAGCCAATCAGAAAGTACTCAACTTGAAAAGTTGAATAATAACTTCGAAGCCTACGTCGAACTATCACCTAGAGATACAGAGGTTCAAGCCGAGAAAGCACGCAAAGAAGCGATAGAAACTGCCACAAGTATCAAGACTGGTGAAAAAGAAGCAAAAAAGTCTGAACAACACCCAACTTCATCGCGTCGCGGATTAATCAATGATCGGCAACGCGATGAAAGCTACGAACGCACCATGAAACATGTTAAAAATGAACTTTCAGCAAGTAGTCGCATGTATAGCAATATAATCCACAACAAAGTAATAGAAAAAATGAGCGATATCGTAGGGAACACGATTGCACGACCTAATGCTATATTGCTTGGTGCAGTCGTTGCCTTTATTCTGACCTTGCTAACTTATACCGTAGCAAAAACAATTGGCTATTCCCTTTCGGGGTTTGAGACAATTGCAGCATTTATTATTGGCTGGTTAATTGGTATCGTCTACGATTATGTACGAGTTCTAATCACTGGTACAAAATCCTAATGTACATACAAAAATACTATGCAAATTATCGAAGTTTTACCGAAATTTCCTCGTCCGATCCGTGTTCTAGGACGTTCAACTCATCACTGCGTGGTGGCTCTGAAGATAACTTGCTAATCCCATCCTGAGGCGTATTAATAGGTGGGCTGACCTTTTGGCTAACCTTTTTTGGAGTCGTCGCAGCATCTATTTGTTGGCGCTTTGCTAACCACTCATCTAAAAACGATGATCCACTGTCAGTCGTTGGACCTATAGCCTGCCCAGGTATTAAAAGTCCGTCCATTCGATCTTGCTGAGCTTTTTTCATAGCATCTAATTTTGCTTTTTTTGCAGCGTCTCCTGCACCTAAACGAGCAAATATATCTTTCTCGACTTGGGCCCTTGGCCGTCCATATTTGGCTGCAGATAACTTTTTGAGCGCATCACGCAATTGATAATCAGGTTTTATCATAGGGGGCACAAGCAACATACTAAATGCAGCTGAGGGCACATCGTTGATCATTACCGATGTTATCGTTTGGAAATTAGGTAATTTTGTTAAATCCTCAGCATCAAAGGTCGGCATAAACTTTTTTTGTAATATTTCGGCATCGGTTATACCAAGGCGACCACTTATAACAGTCCCTATATTCCCAAGAATTGACTCGCGAATAATATCAGTTAATTGTGTCATGAACTGATTAGCGAGAACTAAGTTCAATCGATACTTTCTGGCTTCAGATAGAATTGTTGCAAATGAATCAGTCGCAAAGTTTTGAAACTCATCAACATAGAGTGAAAAATCTTCACGTTCGTTTTCTGGCATACTGGCTCGACCCATTGCCGCAACTTGAAATTTCATCACGAATATCATACCTAGTAGTTGTGAGTTGAGTTCACCTGTTTTACCTTTTGATAGGTTGACAAGTAAAATCTTTTTGTTGTCCATAATATCACGCAAATTAACGCCACTCTTTGTTTGACCGATTATATTACGCATCATCTCATTAGAGAGAAAAGCACCAAACTTACTAACAAACCAGCCTAAAATTTCAGATTTAGTAGCATCACTAGTCTGAGCCATTTCTTTATTCCAAAAATCAAGTACCGTTCGGTCAGTAACGTATTTCAGCTTTTCGTCAGTAAAAGACTGGTCATTAAACACCTGAGGTACATCAATAAAAGACGAGCCATTTGGATCACTCATTATTGTTAGCGAAGCGTTACGAAACCAATGTTCATAGCGCGGACCAATAATACCCGTATGGCCCGGGTCGTAAAGTCTATACAACATTGCGATTGCCTCTTGAATCAAGAAGTCACGCTGATCTTGAGTTTCATATTCAAACAAGTTCAATCCGATGGGATTTTCCATATCGCTTGGATTAAAGTAAATCACATCCTCAACCCGTTCTTTTGGAACAACACCTAATAATTTTTCGACAGAGTCACCATGTGGATCAATAAAAGCAAACCCACGACCATCCATCATATCCTGAAAAGCCAAATTCTCAAGTAGGTTTGATTTACCTGTTCCTGTCTGCCCAATAAAATAAGTGTGGCGACGTCGATCATTTGTGCCAAGTCTAATCTCTTTCCTTATCCCGCGAAATTCATTATAGCCAAGCAAAAAGCCTTCTTCCATAACTTGCGTTGGACCATCGACCTGTTTAGTCATTTGTCGTTGCACCTGCGAAGATGGAATACTACCTTGATCAGGTAAGTGAAAAACTGTAGCAAGTTCAACGCTATTTAGCACATTCTGAGTTACGGTTTGAGGGAAAAAACGAAAAATATAGGCAGTTACTAACTCTTCGATATCCTTTGCGGTACTAAATTTAAAGCCATTATTAACCGTCGAATCGAATAATGCGAAGGCAGCAATAATATTCTTCAAGAGAGCTTGCGACCTAGCCGATGTATTGGATGAGACAACAACACGTATCAGTATCTCATATCCAGGATGCCTTGTTTTTTCTTCGATTGCTTCTACTAATCCCTGCTCTAGCGATGTAAGCTGTTTGTCTTCAGGCTTTGTATCTTTCGTTTCTGGTGGTTTCCATAAAGCCTCCATTAGATTCTTTACGTTAAATACACCACCCAAACCAGAGGTTTTTATCCCCTTGTCTTTTTTAATCTTATTGGCTGTATAAATTGAGTTCTTGGTCCAGCCATCAGCCGCTGGTCTAATCATTAACTGTACTGCGACTCCATCATCGTGAGTCACTGTAGATAAAGCGTTCAAAAGAGCTCGAGCTGCATCACGCTTTGATTCTTGATATGTAGCAATAGGATACACGTAGCTCTTTTTAAGAGTAAATTCGCCACCTATAGTGCCACTTATTTTACCAGCCTGGCTAAAGATATTACGATCTTCTATCTCTTCTAGTCGCGCTGATGGATAAGCAGCAGAGACTGCTTGACGTACAATATCAGTTAAAACAGCCGGTACAACGGCATAATAATGTATAAGACCCTCATGAGCGACAATTTCGAACGATATATGCTTCTGGCCGTATATACGGCTCTTGAAGCCTTTGGTGGCTGTACTTGAGATAATGTTATACATAACCTGAGCTTGCGAGAGAACTTCCTCGGTAATATCACGCTCATCGCGACCATTAGCCTCTAGGTCTTCGCCCGAAGGAGGAATATGAATATACATCGGGATCATCTTAAGACCTCGTTCGTAATTCTTGGCTTCGCGTAGCGTCTTTTTATATTGAGAAAAAATAAACACAGATACTATCGTACCAACGACCAGAACAGCGAATACTGTAACCAAGAAACTAATCATATTTTACAATCCTAAGTCTAGGCGACAGCCTATTTGGCAACACCCAACTTCCTCCCGAAGCGCTTGTCTATGTAATCGACTTTTAATTTATTCACCGATTCATCCTGCTGATATGGATTATTCTTTGTTTTGTCTACAATCTCTTTCGCCTTTATGACCCATTCTTTCGAGATTAGGTCATCATCGTCATTGACGGTTAAGGAATTATTGTCTATTGTTGTAGTATTTTCTACAACTGGAGTAGCAATAACAGGGGTTGGTAATATTGTAGTAAGACCAATGTCAGCTACAATTGCGTTTGTTTCGGTCTTTTGTTCGTAAGGCTCAGCACCTATCTCAACACCCATTTCAGGACTAGCTAACTTAGGCTCGCGCTCAATAATAGGGCCATTCTGGGCAGGTGGCCTTTCAGGACTTAGGGGTGATAATGGAGTCTCTGGTTGCATATCTGTAATTATATCATGCTAGTGACATGCTTATGCCAACAAATTTATTGAACTCTTTTTGAGACATATAAACAACCAATGAAAACGAAAAAAGATACTAGTATAAACTCATAAATTCCTACTGAACCCACAGATTGTAAGCCAACCAGCATGATTGGCGCAGCAGTAACAATGGTTGAATAATAATAAGCGCGCTTGAATGTGAATGCCTCAAATGGTCTCCTGGTGATAAAAGCCGTTGAAAGATGAGCAATTACCCAACTCGCCCCATGTAATAAAAAAACCACCACTCCAAGTAGCGATAGATATGCAAGGATAAAAATGACCAAAATCCCAAAAGGACCTGCAGTTGCTGGAGTTGTGACATTTAGCAAAACAGTTAGTAAACAGAGGCTTACGACTGTCGTTATCGAAATAATAATTTTTAACATTGCTACGCACAACTATAACATTTAAACTTTGAGTATTAAACAAGCCTGAGCGACAAATCATAACGCCTGGATTGCAGCAAACGCTATAAATTAAAAAATTGAGCGTGTGAACCGCAGGCAACCTGCCGCTGCAGGCTGTTGTACTGACCGCTCCCATAGGGAGCATACGATCTGTACGCCTACCTTTCCTCGGTGCATATTGAATACACTGGTACTGAGTAAGTCGCTACACGCCATTTGGCGGAGCATCGGCGACGCCAACAACAACACAAAAGGTGCGTGTCTTGTAAATACAAGCCATTATGATAGCTATTGAGTGTCGTCACCAAATTTCCGTCAAAAAATACGGTCAGTGATGTTATTGAGTTTTTAAGGTTCGTCGGCTTTTTTTGTTTGTTTTATTGTAAAAGCTTGATAATATCGTAGCATAAGTAATATGACTAGTCAATAAATCATTGTATATATTGATGTATTTAAAACTTTATATATGAATATCGACACGTATTAAGATAATAATGACGAGTTTATGTTAAAATACAACATTGTAATATATACTACGGTATATGCTCATGTGCCCACTTGATAGTCATTCATAGTTAACCCAGATCATTATTATTTGTTCTAACTAACCCACTCAAGGCAAATTATAAATTATATATCACCAAATATTATCAAAATTTATATATTTATTTTTTTTATAATTAATATTTGTTACCAATTGTTAACTAGAATTACATTCATCAAATTCCTAAATACCAATTCTAGCAATATCGAGGACATTAATAGTAAATTGTAATTTCGAATATTAATATATTTGATTTGTATAGCCTGACAATATAATCAATTGGTTTTATCCAATCGCCCTTGCTCCATGGTGAGATTAATGGCATGTAAAATATAGACCACAGAAAAAAATTGATCAAATTATTCCGATATTAGCTCCACGACATGTAGTATTTTTTACTAGACATTTTTATAAATTGTTATTGACACAAGCGCTTTGACGCCTTATTATAGGGGTAGCTTCTGAATAAAAAACTTATACAGAAGCCAAAAACAAACAGATACTCAAAAACTCCACAAGAAAACAACCGTTCCTCGCAGGCGGTTGTTTTCGTTTAACAAAATACCCACCTAATGGTGGGTATTGAATGGTCTAATTGGTGGAGCTGCGGGGAATCGCACCCCGGTCCGAAAGGTAACCTATTATTTATCTACAAGTTTAGTTTGTCTTGAATGTTTACGACAGCTTGAACTAAAAGTCAAACGAAAAATGCTCTGGTTGTCGCGCAATAAGATTTCCCGATTTAGCGTTGCTCCCCATTAAACCGGTAAGCGACATATTTATAACACCACATCACCTCTATGTCGCCTGGGTGATATGATGGCCCAGGTTAAACCCGAGCTGTTGCTAGAACTGGTGCTTGAACTGCACTGGCAAGGCCAGATGCAATCTCAGCTACAAAGCTCTTTGCTTTTGCAATAAATGTTGCAATTAAATTTGTACTTAACGAGTACGTCCGACTTGCAAAATAACCTGTTAAAATCCCTTCGTCGAAAGCTAAAATCAGCCCCAACGTAACTTAATGATTATAACACAGATTGCACATATCAGCCAATTGTGCTTAAATTAATCTTATGGTAGCCATAGTTATAACAGTTGCGCCTATTGGTTTTGATGGGTCTATTGTCGAGGTTGAAAGTGATGCCGCAAAGTCACTTCCCTCACTACAAATTGTTGGCTTAGGCAATAAAGCGATTGATGAAGCCAGAGAACGTGTACGCAGTGCTATTACGAACTCCCTCCTAGAGTTCCCCAAAAAACGCATCACTATCAACCTAGCTCCTGCAGAACTACCCAAAGATGGCGCACATTATGACTTACCGATTGCACTCGCTATCCTATGCGTTAGTGGTCAATTACAACAAAAGGAGTTAGATGGCGCAGTATTTGCAGGCGAATTAGCACTTGACGGTAATTTACGGCCAATTAAAGGCGCAATTAACATCACTCAAATGGCAAAACAGGCCGGTTTCAACCGCATATACTTACCTCTCTCAAATGTCGAACAAGCCAGTCTAATAGATGGTATTGAAATATTTGGGATTGCATCTTTAAAACAACTGTTCTTACATTTAAAGCAAGAGCTAATCTTAAACCCTTATATACCCACCGTGTTTGTCGTACCTAAGGCTCGACAACTCACGCCTCCCCTAATTGATGATGTACAAGGCCAAGAGCAGGCCAAGCGTGCCTTGATAATCGCTGCAGCCGGCCACCATAACATTTTGCTAGCAGGAACACCTGGAGCAGGCAAGACGATGCTTGCAAAGGCTCTGGCTAATCTATTACCAGATTTAACACCACAAGAGCAAATTGCAGCTACAAAGATTCATAGCCTTGCTGGCAAAATAGACGGAGAAATTATTAGCCAAAGACCATTCAGATCGCCTCACCATACAGCAAGTCTGGTATCTATAGTAGGCGGAGGCAACCAACCAAAACCAGGCGAAATAAGCTTGGCTCATACTGGAGTATTATTCCTTGACGAACTCCTCGAATACCCAAGATCAATCTTGGAGGCGCTAAGACAACCTCTTGAAGATAAAAAAATCGATGTTTGTCGAGCAAACGCTCATGTCGCCTATCCTGCTGACTTTATGCTTGTTGCAACAATGAATCCATGCCCTTGTGGTTACCTTGGCGATAGCACGAAAGAATGTTCATGCACTAACAGCCAAATTATCGCATATCAAAAGCGATTATCAGGTCCGCTGCTCGACCGAATAGATATAGTTGTAAATGTTTCGCGCGTATCAAATGAATCATTATTGAATGCGGAACCGTTGAATAATTCGCAACACATGTCAGCGTCAGAGGTAATAAATCGTGCAATTTCAATACAAAATAAACGTTATAGTAGTGGCATTTATTACAACGCGTCATTGACAAATAGGGATATAAAAAAATATGCACCATTGTCAAATGACGTTAAATCTTTGCTTTTGGTAGCAGCTAATCGATTAGCACTCAGTGCACGTAGCTATTTTAAAGTTATTAAAGTAGCCAGAACCATAGCTGATTTAGCTAACGAAAAAGATATATTATCTGAGCATGTTAGTGAGGCGTTACAATATCGCAGATAATACTACTTGAAATACTGCTCTATATCTGATAATATAGCTAGCGAGTAAACGCTAAAGTGTAGAGAGAATCAATTAAGGAGACTAGACAATCAGTAAACTAATTCGCATCAATCAAGAAATTCGAGCTGAACAACTACGTGTTATTGGGCCAGATGGTGATCAACTAGGGATTATGAGTCTATCTGAAGCACTAAAGATCGCCGAAAACGCAGGAGTCGATCTTATTGAAATCTCACCAAGCGCTAATCCACCGGTTGCAAAAGTCGTTGACTGGGGCAAATACCAGTATCAAAAGATGAAAGAGCAACAAAAAAATCGGCGACACGCTAAAACGATTGAACTAAAGCAAATGCGTATGGGATTAAAAATCGCGGCAAATGACTTAGAGATTAAGCTTCGCAAAATCCGTGAGTTTCTAAACGCTGGTCATAAAGTAAAAATATTCATTTTCTTCCGTGGACGAGAAATGGCCCATCAAGAGCTAGGATATGATATGATTGATCGAATCACGTCTCAATTGGAAGAAGATGCAATTTTAGAACAAAAACCTCAGATGGCAGGACGCAATCTGAGCATAGTAGTCAGGAGTAAATAATGCCAAAGTTAAAAACCCATAAAGGAACTGCAAAACGCATCAAGATTACCAGCACTGGTAAATTGACGCGTCGTCGAGCCTTCGGCAATCACATGCTTGCAAAAAAAAGCAAAAGCCGTAAACGCGCTATCAATACTACAGCGATTGTCAGTGGATCAATGGCAAAAAATGTTAAACGAGCGCTAGGCGCCTAATAAGGAGAATAACATGAGAGTAAAACGAGGCGTTACTGCCAGTGCCAAGCATAAAAAGATATTAAAATTAGCCAAAGGTATGCAACATGGCCGTACCAGGTCTTATCGCCTTGCAAAACAGGCAGTTATTAAGGCTTTCCAGTACGCATACCGTGATCGTCGCAACAAAAAACGAGACCTACGAGGTTTATGGATTACCCGCATAAATGCAGCTACTCGTGATTTAGGTACAACTTATGGAAAATTTATCTCTGGGCTTAAAACAGCTAATATCCAGATTGACCGAAAGATTCTATCTGAACTAGCTGTCAGTGAACCAAAAGCTTTCGCCGAAATAGTTAAAGAAACAAAACAATAAACTCTACCTATTTACCTACAATTTAAACCGACCAGCTCTGATGAGAGAGTTGGTCGTTTTAAATTGGCAGTCCATCGATAAGCCGGGTTCTGTCTTGGGTAATCATCTATCTAGCCAATTAGTTGCCTAATTGATCAAGCGGATATCGATCTGCGGACGGGTCGCCCTTATATGCAGGTCTCCTTGCAGTAGACAGGGTTTACCTCTATATCATGTCGCCGTGATATACTGTGGGCTCTTACCCCACTCGTTTCACCTTTTCCATCCTTCGCACAAGGCTATGAACGGTAGTTTCGTTTCTGTGGCACTTTCCCTAGGGTTGCCCCCGGTCGCTGTTAGCGACTGTCATGCCCTATACTGTCCGGACTTTCCTCCCACCTTCGCGTAAAGCTACGGCGGGTGATCACCTAATGAACTGCCTGACAATAAGTATAACATCAAAATATCCCGAGGTATGCTGTCGACGTAAGATATTCCCTACCGTAAAGGCAAGGTGGGTACTCGCAAATCATCTCCTCGGAGATGAATCATTAGAGTTCCCTATCTATATGATATTCAGGAAAATCATATACGCCTAGGCTCATCCCGGGACACATCTATTATAACATTCTAAAATACGAAAATGTGCTCGAACAGACCTAAAAAGAAGTTGATTGCACCCACCATAAAGGAGCCAAAAATAGAACCAGCTAGTAAAATAATCAAAAAAACAATAATTATTCCGAACTTTTCCATAGTTTCCATACCCCGTTTGACAAATTCTGGGGCCAAAGCATAAAGTACACGCGAGCCATCAAGTGGTGGAATCGGAATCAGATTAAAAATGAAAAAACCTAGATTTACAGATATTGCAGTAATAAATATTTGAACCCAAATACCTTGATTAGGAGCCCCAATTACTACCCATATGCCAAAGGCAAGAAATGCGAATAAAAAATTAGTAAGCGGACCAGCTAGAGCTATGAGAGCCGCACCCCATTCACCAAAGCGCACGTTATTAGGATTGAATGGTACAGGTTTTGCGCCTCCGAATATTGGGGCACCGGCAAGAGCCAACATTAATGGTAGTAGTATCGTCAAAAAGGGGTCGATATGCTTGATTGGATTAAGAGTCAATCTGCCATGTAGCCTAGCGGTATCGTCACCAAGCCAATAGCCTGTAAAGGCATGCATAGCTTCATGAAAAGTCATCGAAACAAGAATGACGCTAATAACGATAATTATATAAACAATATCAATATTCATAGGATTTAGTATAACAGTTTGGTCGATTGGTGCATCTAAGCATTTCTATCCTTGACGTATCGGTAAAAAAACACTATACTCATACAGATTGTTAAAAATAAGTGGAACTATAATTATATTATGTCAGCACGCTGTGAATTAACCGGAAAAGGCAAACAATTTGGCCACAATGTGAGCTTTTCTTTGCGTCGAACAAAACGAGTCTTTAAACCAAACCTCCAAAAGAAAACCTTTGAGATTGATGGTCAAAAGATAACAATGATACTCTGCACTCAAGCTATTCGCATTCTAAAGAAAAAAGGTATTCTTTCCTAAAGATTAACTGCGTATAATTTCGACAACCGATATTGTTGCCGGTACTACTAGCAGTTGCTTTAATTTATACTTTGTTACTATCTCAACAGGAGCACCTAATTCTGCGATAAACAACTTTAGCTCATCCTGTGGTACTTCGTATTTCAATGATTTATCGGCATAATGAACTGGTATTACTATCTTCGGGTCAATCATACGAACGATACCCGCAGCGCCAGTTGCATCAAGCGTGTATCCACCGCCACCAACTGGAACAACAAGTATATCTATTACTCCAAGTTCTTCTAGTTGTTCATCAGATAACTTTTCATATATATTTCCGATAATTCCAATCCGAATTTCGCCTATTTCGATCCTATACATTGTAGAAGCCAGTCCGTCACTTTGACTATCGATATGTCGCCTAGTGGGTATGCCGCGAATATCAAATTCAGCAACGCCATATTCACCTGGACCATCAATTAATAGAATGGCATCTGGGTTTCCAGTGGTAAATCTGCCTTCCGTCGCTAATTCAACAGCCTCCTTGGTAGACAAATCCTTTAGCCCAACGATTGATAATTTAGGATCAACGACAAGCCTTGCCTTTTTTGTACTAATTACTATAGAATTGGCGCCCTTGTATTCAATTTCAAACATACCCGTAATCTCCTTTTATGTTTTGCTCAGAATATTATCTTCATCGATGACTACATTATGTTTGCCATTTATGATTTCAGTAATAAATTTATCGTGGATGCTAAAGCGATAGTAAAACTCGTCATAAGATAGCAGGCTGTAGTTAATTTCGCGACCTTCACCCTTTTCTATTTGCTTTATTAAGGCTTTGACTTTAATCGGTGCTATGTTTCCAACTAACACTATATCTACCGGGACAGTCGAGCCTCGTACTAGAACACCAGCAAATATTGCAAGCCTAAGGCCAGTAATCGCACGTAACATCGGACTATAATCCTCTCTTGAAGTGTCTTTGGATATAGGCGAAATGGTCTTTGAATCAATCGCATCATCTCCAAAAATAGTTCTAAGCGGAACAAAATATTCATATCGCTGATTAACCTGATAGTATAGTTTGTTGTCTGAACTATCGCTGGTGATTATCCCAACTTCAAGCATATTGGACAGTTCGCGCCGAACTGAATTAATCTGTTCGCCAATTTTGCGAGTAATTTCACGCACATAAAACGATTGTCCCGAATTATTCAGGAAAAGATGCAATAATTTTACTCGCGTCTTTGAACCAAATAGTGCATCAATCATATGCTCAACTCCGTATAACTTTCGTGTTCTATAATAACACGCCTAGCTATGCTTTGCGAGTTGATTCAATAGATAAGTTTTCGCATCAGTAGGCGATAACCATTTAATAAATGGATTGCGTTTAAGCCAAGTCATTTGACGCTTGGCAAGTCGCCAATCTAAAATTTTAAATTTAGCTTTCATTATTTCCCAAGACATACCACCCAACAGATACGAATGAGCCAATGGATATATGTTCCCCTTCATCGCTTCACTATCCCACCCATATCTTTTGCCCAACGCATTTGCCTCTTCTACAACACCATCGTCAAATAGTTGTTCAACCCGCTTATCAATTCTTGTTCGTAACAATTCTTTATCAATTAGTAAGCCAATCATTATTGTGTTCTCTATTGGGTGGTCACGTTTTGATATATTTAACCCGCAAAGTTCTATTGCACGAATGACATATCGCTTATTCTTTTCATTTTCTGGCAAGGTTATGTTGTGCTTTTTGCAATAATCGTGTAATTGTTCAAGTGTTAATTTATCTAGCGTATTTCGTGTAGTAATATCGGCCTTTTTTCCGAACTGATAGTCAAATATCACAGAATCGACATAAAGTCCCGTTCCACCTACGATAAACGGTACATTACCCCTTGACCTAATTTCTTTTATTTTGTCATTGGCGTAAGTTTTAAAGTCAGCAGCCGAAAAATAATCGCCTGGGTTAGCTAGGTCGAGGCCCCAGTGTGGTACTTGAAGCCTATCCGATTTAGATGGTTTTGCTGTTCCAATATCCATTCCCTTGTATATTGATCGCGAATCGGCACATATAATTTCGCCATTGCAGGTCTTTGCAACTTCAATAGCCAGTGAAGTTTTCCCACTAGCGGTTGGCCCAACAATAACGACGATTGGTAGATTGTAAGTAGTAGATGGGAGATAGTAGGATTTCGGCTCCATAGTCGCCATCATATTACAGTTTTTGTAAGTAGCCTGATAGTTCGTCTAATTTAATCTTTTGCTCACCAGATTGAGTACGGACGCTGACTTCACGTGCATCTTTATCCTTTTGGCCAATAATCAGTTGCACAGGAATCCGATAGCTTGTTGCTTCGCGAATTTTTTTGCCGAGCGACTCATTACGATCATCGACCGTATATCGAAGTTCGTTGTATTTAACTGGTTTCATTAGAGTTATACTATCAAGAACTGATTGAATCTCGCGAACATAATCTGAAACAGTATCATTAATCGTAAGAATACGTACCTGCTCTGGAGCGAACCAAAACGGATACCAACCACCAAAGTGTTCGGTAATAACAGCTACAAATCGCTCAAGTGAGCCATAAATAACCCGATGGACCAATACTGGCACTTTTTCTGCTCCATTTTGGTCTGTATAAACCAACCCAAACCTACCTGGCAGTTGGAAATCAAGTTGAATCGTACCGCACTGCCACTCACGACCCAATGCGTCGTTTAGGTGAATATCAATCTTTGGACCATAGAACGCACCGTCTCCTGGCTTGATGCCAAAATTGAAGCCACTTTTTTCCAATACATCATTAAGCTCGGCTTCGGCTTTGTCCCAAGTTGCAATCTCTCCCAAATAGCCCTGTTCGGGACGAGTCGACAGATACAATTTAACACTTTCCGAAATTCCGAAAACACCATAAAAATCCCGGACAATTTGAATAATTGCCGAAACTTCGTCCCTAATCTGTTCTTCGATAATAAAATTATGTGAATCGTCTTGGTTAAACTCACGAGCCCGCAATAAACCATTCAATACGCCCGTAATTTCGTCGCGGTGCAAGGTGTCGACGTCTGAAAAACGTAAGGGCAAATCCTTATAACTTCGTTGCTTGAACTGCCATATTTTTATTGCATTTGGACAGCTCATTGGTTTTAGCGCCCAAATCTCGCCACCCTCTCTTTCGGCAATAAACATATCGTCCTTGTAGTGTTCCCAGTGGCCAGAAATCTCGTAAAGCTCTTTTTTGCTCAATAGCGGACCTGAAAACTCTTGATAACCATTGGCTTTGTGGTATTGGCGCCAATACTGAATCAATAGGTTTTTCATTGCAAACCCCTTTGGTAACCAATAAGCCATGCCTGGTGCGGTTGGGTCAAAAAAGAATAATTCCATTTCACGACCAAGTTTTTTATGATCATTTTGTTTTGCAAGTTCAACTTGCTCAAGATATTTATCTAACTCAGTCTGAGTCGCGAATACTACTCCGTAAATCCTTTGCATTTGCGGGTTTGTCTCTTTACCGCGCCAATATGCGCCAGCAATACGTATTAATTTAAATACACCAGCTTCTTTGGTAGTTGCCAGATGTGGACCACGGCATAAATCAGTAAAATTGCCGTTTTTAAAGAAAGTGACAGTTTTAACTGCTGATTCAACATCCGCTGCAACACCTAATTCATCTTTGTCGATGTCTTTGGCCACAGTAGTACCGGACCGCATTAAATCGTTTAATAACTCTTCCTTATACGGTTGTTTATTCTCCTTCGCCCAATCAATCGCTTGATCAATAGGCATCTCTATTTGCTCGAATTTGTCTCCATATTCGATAATTTCACGCATCGCCTTCTCTATTTTTGGAAAGTTTGTCTCGGATATTTTAATATCACCCAAATCAATATCGTAATAGAAACCATTCTCGATAACTGGTCCAACGCCAAATTTTGCCTCAGGCCATAGTCGCTGAACCGCTGCAGCTGTAATGTGTGCCAGACTATGTCTCATAATATGTAGTTGTTTTTCGTTCACCGTCATTCCCCTTTGTTGTTTATATAATAGCATAATATTGCACCACCACCCCTATTTTGATATCCTTATATGGCACGGGTTCTTAGCTCATTTGGCTAGAGCGCCACATTGACGTTGTGGAGGTGAAAGGTTCGAATCCTTTAGGACCCACCATTCGACTCATTTCATTCGCTCATGGTAAACCATTAAAATGAGTAAAAGATACTGAGCAAAGTCGAAGTACTATATTACTCGCTAACAAGCGAGTTTTTAATTACCCACATTTAACACAAGTTTTCCACCTGTGTTTTATGCCGTATATGCAATTATATATATCACAAACAGTATAATGTGCAGACAACCGTTCCATTGACATATAGCGCCGTTTATGCTAACATTATGGTATGGCTCAGAAACAACAGATTCAAGCTATCAACACCATCTCTCAACTCGAACGTTTTAACCTCGGGTTTGAGTATGATAAAACATTGCGACAAGTAAAACACGAGATGCGTGTTCGCACTATTGAGTAAGTCTTTTTGCCTCTTCTAATTGTCTAGCCCTAATAACCGACTGGTGCGTAGCCTTGTCTGTTACGTCGAATTTATCAAGATACCATCCTATAAACAAACGGCCCTGAGAATATAATGCAGATACTGCACTATAAATTACGGCTGTAAATGGCATCAGAACCCACTGAGCCACCATAGCGAAGCTACGTTGCCTCTTGTAACGCTCTGGACGAGGTGGCAACAGCTTGAGTGACAGAAAGACTGTAATAAATAGTCCAACGACTGCCACCTGTTGAATGATGCTAACTACCTCTGGTAATTGATGCGCTGGAACACTCCGTGCTGCTTCACTATTTACAAGTAGCGGTACCCAACCACCAAATGCCACCAAAATAGATACACTTGCAAGCGTTACATGCCCATCAATAAGCCTCAGAAGCCTCGCAAGGCCATCAAATAGTGGTACGTTGCGTTCACGCGTAAAAAGCCTGACTGCTACGTACGGAACGTCAGAAGCGCCATACGCCCATCTTCGTAATTGAAGAAACTGTGCCTTTAAAGTCTTATAGTATGTATCAGACAGCACTGCGTCCTGATAAATTGGCACATAAATAGGCAAAACATTATAATTACCACCAAAATAGAAATAACTACGCCAATATTGATGGCCATCCTCGACAATCGTACGCGTACTCCAGAAATCCATTTCTTCGAGAGCGTCCATTGGTTGCGAATGTGAAGCAAAATTGCGAAGTGTGTGAGGACGCATTGAACTAATAATATTCCAAAACGAATTACCAGTTGCTATAACCCGCATAGGTGCTGGCGCATCCCAAATATTACTCATAAATAAACAAATAGGCTGATAAGACAAGTGCTTGCGATCTTCATGAACAACATATTCATATGTGACATAGTCAAAATAGGTAGAATGTGGCCGATTATCACTATCAAGTGTTGTAACTATGACATTCTTTGATGCAATTCCCTCTTCTTTCAGCCATTTCTGCAAAAAACGTCCAGCATACGTTATATTGCTACCTTTGCCGATGACTTCATTTGGCAAGCCATTAGGATGCTCAACAAGATGAAAAAAATGAAACTTATCACCGAATTCTTTTTGTAACCTCAAAGCTGTATTTTTAGTGGTCTCCCCGCCCCTTTCCTCATAAGCTAGAATAAAAATAATTCTTTTATTATCATAAGTGCTATTTATTACTGATTCGATAGTTAGTGCTAACACATCATATGATTCGTTATAGGTGGCAATAATAACAGCGTTGTATATCTGAGATGGTCGAGGAAACGCATCGGAATCGGCTGCTATTAGTCTAAGGTTTTCAGCGTGAGCAAATGCACCAAATTCTTTCGATTTAACACGACGCATGTTTTTGTAAGAGATTTGCGGATTTTCTAAATCAGCCAGCCGTCTATGCCAGTCGACCTTTTGTGCAACTTCTAACCTGTTACGCCCTTGGATTGTGTGGATAGCTATGCCAACAGCTTTTACAAGCAAAGTAACGATTACAAGTAGTAAATAAATAGCGGCTAGAGTAGGACTTACTAATGATAGCAAAAAAAGCAGTACGAATGCGCCGTAACTGAGGGTAGCTGGCAGCATTTCGAACAAACGGTATTTTAACGTTCGTTTGCCCAATGGAATCTCTAGATCAATCATATGGCTATAGCGGTTTCCATACATTTATTACCGCCAAGGCCGTCACCCATCCAAGTAAAATAATACCAATTCCAAACCAAGTAAACATGGTAGCAACTGAATGACCCTTTATCGTCAGCAGTTTTATCGCGATTACGGCATGTAATATCCCGACAATTATTCCGAATACTACAAAAACAAATAGATAATACCACTGATCAAAGTAAAAGTGAGTTACTCCAAATGCAGAATAATGAGAAACTAGCTGTAACTCACTGGAATGAACCGATAATCCGATAGTAATCGCAAAACCCAAAGCTAACAACATTAATGCCGAAACTAACACTAAGAGGTGCCTATCGGCAACAAGTTGTTTTAGTGATTCGTGTATGGTTTTTTTCATATTCTATAAAATATTTTTATTGGAGCCGCTGTCCGGAATCGAACCGGAGACCTACGCTTTACGAAAGCGCCGCTCTACCAGCTGAGCTACAGCGGCACTCAGTTGACCACGAATTATTATAACAGTAAAGAAGCGCAAAATAAACGCTTCTAATCTGTTGCACTAAGATACAAAAACTGATATCATACTATGGTTCGATAAACCATGGGCTCGTAGTGAAGTGGTTATCACGCCTCCCTGTCACGGAGGAGATCGCCGGTTCAATTCTGGTCGAGCCCGCCAAAATAAATTAACTCACCATTTGGTGGGTTATTTATTTTGTCAGTTCGTCTAGATTTGGACTGGCGATATTCTGGTCGAAAAGATTTAAAGTATTCTAGTCTTGCCATCAAGCAAAATTTGCGGCAAAAAACCCAATTTAGCCGATAGAGCTTTAACAGCATTTATAACTTTTGGCATAAATGTGCTTTCGCGTTCAGTAAAGTCAGCCTTCGCCAAACTTCCATCAGTAATAATTAAAACCTTAAAATATTTACCGTTCTTTTCGAAATTTACATTCAAAATATGCTCGTAAATGTTTTTGCCCAGATTCTTTTTATACCACTCTGGTGTTCGCTCTTGCCAATTATCATCAAACCTCTCGCGAGTAAAATCCATTTTATCAGCGAAAGAAAGCAAATTTGTGAATAATGTTAGTTCACTTTGGTTGTCTGTCTGATCGTGAAATTCTATCCCATTAACTATCTTATTTATTCGAATTTTACTGATGCCTCTAAGGACTAACCTAGCGATTCTTGCACCCTTTAGGCCATGTTCTTCACGCCCATCAGCTTGACCAACGTCATGAAGAAAAGCCGCTAATAATAGGTCTTCTCTATCTTCACCAGTAATGCCAACAGTATCAGTTAACTTTTCCATTATCTTAACGACGTTTCGTACATGCTTCAAACCATGGTTAAAAGGCACTGCATTATTCGCATCGATTTTTCGATATTCATTGACTACAGTTTTGTCACAAAAGATATCATTTATATTCACCGTTTATATTTTAACATGAACCGAATCAACTATTTATCTTTGGCAATAAGAAACACACTAGCCCGTTTTGGCCCATAATAACGTTCCAAAAATCCTTTTTTGTACTCAAAGAATGTCCCATTTTCAATGCTTCCCCTGATTGAATCAACCGTCCGAACAACAAATCGTTCGTTATGGATACTTGATAGAGTTAACCCAAGAATTTCGTTAGCCCTAAAAAGATGGTGAATATAGGAACGTGTGTAATTACGACATGTATAACAGTCACAGTCATTATCGATCGGTGTAAAATCGTTTTTATATTCACCATTTTTTATATTCAAACGACCGCTATACGTAAAGAGTGCACCATTACGAGCTTGTCTAGTCGGTGCCACGCAATCAAAAGTATCAATACCGTATTGCACACCCAGAAACAGATCAGCAGGTTGTGATCCAAGTCCCAGTAAATGACGAGGTTTATTTACTGGCAGAATTTCGTTAACCCATCTGACAGTTGATGAAATTTCCTCAGGCTCAAATACTCCGCCAATACCATAGCCATCAAAGTCACGCTGAGCCAAAAACGTTGCGCTCTCTTTCCTGTAATCTTCTTCACGAGCGCCTTGAACTATCCCGAATAAAGCCTGCGGATTTTCGCCACAGGATATATGTTCGTCATTGAGTTCCTGATGCCGCTTCAAGGAACGATCCGCCCACAAATGAGTTCTATCCATTGCCTCTTTTATGTATTTACGACCAGCCAGGGGAGATGTTAGCTCATCAAAACTCATATGTATATCAGCAGCAATTTTGTGCTGTAACTCCATTGAACTTTCTGGCGTCATATATAATTCATCTCCGTTAATATGTGAGATAAAACAAACACCATCGTCTGTCACTTGAGCTAATTGAGTAGAAGTATGGACAGCCTGCGTCGCATCACCTTTCTCACTATGACTTGTTATGTCTATCCCCTTTTTATAGGCCATTCCAAGTGAAAAAATCTGGAAACCACCGCTATCAGAAAAAGTTGGACGGTTCCAATTCATAAATTTATGAATGCCACCAGCAGTCGCGATAACATCGACGCCAGGTTGGAGTATCAAATGGTAGGTATTCACAAGTATGGACTGTCCCCCAAGTTGTTCAACTTGTTCAGAAGTCAGCGTTTTGACGGTAGCTTTAGTACCTCCCACAATAAACGCAGGTGTTTCGATAATGCCATGAGGCGTCTTGATTACTCCTGTTCGTGCCAAGGTACCATCAAGTGATTTACCTATAGAAAAAGTCAGAGCTTTTTTCATTTACACCGATATATACTTTTGAACTTTGTTACTATCTAATATATTATTTAAGTCATTCTCGAATACCGTCAAAGGTACCTGGATATATTCATAATTTACCTGAGTATCATTTATATCAAGCAATCTAACGATGTAATACCCATCGCCAATGGTTGATTTAATAGCAGATGATACTTGAAGCTTCTTTAATTTAGAGGCTTCAGTTGCTAACCCACCATCCTGGTTAGTCTTGGGAACCCAACCCGATACACCATACACAGCTTTTTTTCCTGCTTGGCTAGATATTGTTGTCGCTAAATTTTTTAAATCAGTCTTTGGGTCGTTTTTTAGAGTGGACGTAATACTATCAGTAGTACTAAGTGCAACTTTATCCATAGCATACGCAACTTTTTGACGAAGTAACTTGCTCTCGGTCACATGACGATATTCATCCGGGCTCCAGCCATAATAATCCAGTATTACAGCATCGTAGGTCTGTTGGGAGATTTCGCCGTCACTTGAGTATCGCTGTTCTTTCAAAAACCCTTCAAATTCACTATCACTCACCGATATGCCGAGATTTTTTGACAATTTCAAAGCATACGCGTCCGCAATAGCATCTCGCATTGATTGCTGTTTTACATATTCAACTTGTCTTTTGCCATCATCAGTTTTTAGACTAAGCTGTTCTTTTTGTTCAAGATAATTAATCGAGCTACGATATTTCATTAAATAATCGCTGTATAGAACTAGCTGCCCATCAACAACCGCCACGGGAACAGGTATAACTTTCGTAATGCGATACATAAATTCACTCGTATTTTGGGCTGGGTACAATTGCCACCAACCAATTACTAACACAATTATGAGCGCTCCAATACTAATTGCAATTGCGTTTATAACGAGTTTGTAGCGCGCATATTGCATAGGATATTTGAAACGACGACCTCCAGCCAAAATATGCTCTCTATGTTGGATTACCGTTTCGCTAGTAATGCGAGATGGTAATGGCAAGTCGTTTCGCTTGAGCAATCTATGAAATAACTTCTTCATGGTCTCCTTGGCTCTCGATAACATTATTAACCGCATCTTGTAATTTGTTATAGATTTCATCGGGATGATCAACATAATGAATCACTAAATCGCCCACAAAAGTCTGGATTACAATCGTTCCAAACTTAAACATTTCACCGCTAAAACCAAGTATATTATAGCTTATGTTTTGGACCTTGGACAGTCTTAGCTCAATTACATCCTTACCGAAAAAACCGCGCTGAGTCACCTGTCTAATTCGCTGATCAGTAACAATGTAAATTGTAAAATACCACAGGATAAAGTGATAAAAGAAGAATATCAGTCCCAAAATGAATCCTCCAATTGGTAGTAAGAATAGTTCTAGATTATAACTCCAAATAAGCGGCGGAATGGCAGTGATAACAAGAGGTATCACTAGCATATAAAAACCTTTGCGCATTGCAATAATATGACGACGAAACACAAATAGTACCTTCTCACCATCGCGCTGACCGATAAAATCAAGTTTTGGCTTTTCTTTGGTTTCTTTTTTTACCATGTAAATATAATAGCAGAAAAAACAAAAGAGTCCTCCGTCGCCAAGGCTATGGAGGACATCCTACGAAGCTTTAGCGAAGTAGAATGGTACCCCGGGCAGGAGTTGAACCTACAATCTTATCCTTAGGACGGATCTGCTCTATCCAGTTGAGCTACCGAGGCGCACCTCTTTATTATAGCGGTAATTACTTATTTATGTCACATTTTTTTGGAATACGTCCGCGAATGACTGGACCTTGGGCTATATCATAGTCATCGTATATCTCGGAATCATTAAACCATAATGCGATTTCTTGAACGGCTTCCTTAACGTTACCTGAGGCATGCAAAATATTAGGTAATGTAGCACCAATCGGATTAGCATAACCAACCGTTATATGAGTATAATCACCTCTAATAGTTCCTGGAGCTGACTCTTTGGGGTCAGTTGCGCCAACTAGTTTGCGAGCATACGAGACAGCTTCTACACCCTCGAGTATAAAAGCTATGACTGGTGCTTCCGTCATATGGGCTAACACTACATTATAAACATCCTCGCCCCATCGACTGATTAACTTGCTAATATCTTCGTAATGTTTATGGAAATGTAGCTCATCAGGCGCAACCATTTTCATAGCAACGATTTTCAAACCAGCTCGTTCGAATCGTGTAATAATCTCACCAACTAAACCCCGTTGCAAAGTATCAGGTTTCAATATTATAAGCGTCCGTTCATAATCCGACATTATGTTCTCCTTTAATTTTGTATTTAATTATGCAAAAAATTGCAAAAATATATCTGTCACTATAGCATTTCATTCCATTTTTAGCTAGTAAAAACTGAACATTTTAAACATATTTATGCGAATAAATGATTTATAGGATATGCTAATACTATGTTCATGTCAGAACTACTACTCGACTACATCGAACATCTTGAAGTTGAAGGTGGACGTTCGGCCCATACCGCAGAAAACTATACCCTATACCTAGAACGATTTATTGAGTTTAGTAATGATATAACCGTAGATAAAATAACATCAGAAACAATACGTAAATACAGATTATGGCTAAACCGTTATAAAAATGACAACGATGATGAATTATCTACGATTACTCAGAGTTATCACTTAATAGCCTTGCGCGGGTTTTTGAACTACCTATCAAAAAGAGACATTACAAGTTTGCCACCAGAAAAAATCGAATTACCCAAAGTTTCACGTAAACAGGTAACCTTTTTACACTTTGATGAGGTCGAACAATTACTTACACAAATTGGTACAAGTACAGAAACAGAACTACGCGATCGCGCGATAATCGAGCTGCTTTTTTCGAGTGGGATACGTGTATCAGAGTTAACCAACCTTGATCGCGACCATATTAATGCCACCAGACGTGAATTTATGGTTCGAGGTAAAGGACAAAAGGACCGCCCAGTATTTATTAGCGAAAGTGCAAGCCAACATGTAAATAACTATCTAAAAAAACGAACCGATAACTTTCCTCCCCTATTCATTAGCTATAGTCGCAATAATAAAACTACGACTAGCGGTGATTATCGACGATTAGGTGCACGGAGCATACAGCGAATCATTAATAAATACACTCGCCTTGCTGGTATTACAAAACATGTCAGCCCACACACAATGAGACATAGTTTTGCAACCGATTTATTGATGAATGGAGCTGATATACGCAGTGTCCAAGTGATGCTGGGGCATAGTAGTATTAGTACAACTCAAGTTTATACCCATGTTACAGACGAACACCTTCGTGAAGTACACGAAAAATTTCATAGTAATAATACAAACAAATAATGACCTGCAGCTAAGGCTCGTTTATGATGGGACAACTATTCAGATAGTCGTCAACACTATCAGTAACTCTAAAATCTTTACAAAAATTACCATCTGTTTCAACAACTGTTGCTTCAGGGTAAGGAAAATTCACATCGATTAATTCAACTCGTGTCTGGACTCGTCTAAATAAATCGTTGGCTCGACCAGTTGAATCTATCTCAGGTTGAACAGCATCGAATTTTACGCAACCCGCTCCAATTCCGGTGGTCTGATCACATATTTTTGTGCTATCTAGCAAAGTCACTCTATAGTTAGTCTTATTATAAAGTGCGCTCAAGCGCAAAAACGATATGCGTTCCCCAGCACCAATTGGTGTCGGTAAGGTTAATTTAACAGTACATGCATAGCCACCAGCTTCCAAGTTACCCGAACAAGCTATTGGAAGGGGCACACCCGTTGCCAACAACCGTGTATCATGACCCTTAAAGGTTTCCTCAGATATAGTAGAACTTACCGACCCTGTTGTTCCCGTAGGATATAGAAATAGCGTGTTCGCGTTGCTTTGCGTAACACCACCGCCGACGTCAACAATCTTATCAAAATCGGTAAGTATGAACCCAAACCCTCCAATCTGAATCAACTGCGTTCGTAATATCGAAGGTCTGTTTATCGCCCAAGAATTTTGTGCTAAAAGTGGTACTCCTTCAGAAAGCTTTTGCAAATTTACTTCGTAATTTTTGTCAGAACTAATATCTTTAGAACTAAACCATTGGATTTGTACCGTATCAAACGAACCAACGCCAGTAAGCGGAACGATTCTGGACTCGTTAGCAGATAGCGTACCTAGATAATCAATTGTATCCAGATTGATTTTTACGCATGTATATGCCTGATCCAGCGCATTAGCCTTATCTGTTTGGACCTTGACCTCGCCACCTGATAGAGTCACGCCTTCAACCTGATCTAGCGCAATATTACATTCTAATGAATTAATCTTTGAATCATCACACTTAGTGATATCCCCGCTGCATATACTTTGATAACGAAGCAACGCACGCTTTGCATCCTCAACACCTGCTTGAGCCGAATCGTAAGCACTCTGTGATAAATCAGTCGTACTCGCCTGTTGTTGATTCTGGACCATAATGCGTACAAAACTAACCGTCACAATCGTGATTAAAAGTGCCGCAAACACAACCACAAATAGCGATACTGCTCCGCGCTGTTTGTACATATTTATATTCATTCTCTTATTCTCCTTTCGCAGTAAAGCGAATTATTCAATTGTGTTACCCGCACGCACTACTATGTTGAACTGATTAATCGAACAATATGATGGATCTGCTTCTTTATCTACCTCTTTATCACCAGTCGCTAGGCAAGTCACCTCACCTGTATCATATGTCAATGCAGTTTGGTTATTAGTGCCAATCATAAATTCAATACTGTATAATTGTTGCCCGGTCTTGCTATCACCCGCCGTCGCTGGAGCAATAATTGTAAAGTTATGCATTGCCAAGTTATGTTGACCTACGTTAAGCAATTCGACTGCATCAGAAAAAATAACGTCTTTATATTCTTTACCCGTAGACGCCTTCGTACAGTAACTAGCATTCGGGTCAAGCACTTTGACAAAGCGAATTTGTCCAGAATCTACTGGATCATATACATTAAGCCTTAAGACATCATTCGTCTGAATATCCTTACCATAGTTCCAAATATAACTATACTGCCCCAAGCATAGTCGACCTCCCCAATCCTGTTTGATATACCTATCGGTAATCGAAAATGGAGCCGTCTGATTAATACTACGTTGCAATTCGCTAGTGAGTGAGCGTCCAGCCTGATTCACATCTTTTAGGGTAATACCTCGATTATATATATTACCAATCTGAATCACTGTCATTGCGATCGCGATTAATAGTACCGAAACGAAACCCATTGCTAGCATCAGCTCGATTAGTGTAAATCCATGTTGTCTATTATCGCGGTTCATATAACCTCACAATTGTTCCAATTGTCACTGGTATTGGCTGCCCCGGACTATCCCAACAAGCGCGGATATGAAAATCCAAATAGCCAGCATGCTCCTGATTGCTATCAAGAGATGTTGCAGAACGAATTGCTTCTATCCATATACCATCAGACGAAGAGACTTGTCCGCTAGATTTATCGTAACGTACTTGCGAAAATGTTTGAGCTAGATTGAACATATTTGGAATATTCAGTGGAACAAATGTCGCATTATGAGTATTTAATATAAAACTCCCAGTTGGTAGTGGCGTCGGCATCCCAGGACCAGGACAAGTAGTCGAATCAACCCCAAAATCTGATGCGTCAGTCGCACCTGTTGATATGACGCTACTTTGCATTAATTGCCACTGCCCCGCTGGCGTATCTGATGCATAAATTCCCCCAAATTGGTAGGCAGCAATGTAGGACGAATTCATGAAACGTAATGTTTCGGCCTGAGCATCAATCTCATTTCGAACCAACGTAATTTCAAGCGCACGCTGAGAAGTAGCCGTGCCTTGATTCATTATCGCTAGACCTCCGACTGCGACCAAACTAAAGATAGCTATTGCAAACAATACTTCAATCAAAGTATCACCACGAGATTTAAAATTACCATTGGTTAACATCCGCTGGTTGCCTCCCCTAGAACCTCAACACCACTAGCACTAGCAGAATTTGCCATTACTTCAATAGCTGTTCTAGCACTAGTAAATAACCCGTTGGAGTCAACGCACATCTTGGCTGACTGTTTCAGCGCTACCGAATTAATGAGGTCCCTGATATTACTATTGTCAACAACTGAGGCAGAATCAATAAAAGTTCTAATTATGCCGCTCAAAGGCGAACGAAGTACCAACATCGAAAAAACCATAGGGATATCGCCACTTGGTTGCACAAGTGATGAACCCCACTCTATATCGTATGTTTCGCTTTCGCTTGTCACGGACGATATCTGGATTGTATACTGCCGTAACGCGTCTATATCATTCGATGACATTGTCGAAACTAATGGGATATAACCTACAACACTTTTGATTGATAATGAATGGCTATCGGTAGTTGTAATGAGACGTCCTAAAATTACACAATCAGATTGTCCACGCGCTATACCACCACCAGGAATTGTTGGGTCTGTCTTAGCATTGCTATCGCATGCCCAGCTATTGTCACGATTGTTATCGACATTAGAAACATCCGAGTACTGCTGTTGCAAGATTCCTTGAAGTGACGAAACACTATCACGATATCGTTGGATATTAATTGAAGTACCGGTACCGACTAAAACACCTAGTACAAGTAAGCTAGTGATACCAAGAAAAAGCATCGTTTCGATGATTGTAAACCCAGCTTTATCCCAGAGCTTCATTTGCCTATAATTATAGCACAAGCTCTATAGTAATATTTTCCTAAATCAAGATTGAAAGATAGACATTCACCAGATAGTTACCTACAAGCCCGGCAATCACAAAACCAATAATTAATAGCGGTCCAAATGGTACATGCGAATTACGCTTTAATTTACCCATAATCATAGCTGGTAACACTATAAAACACCCGATTAAGTTGGCAGCAAATAATGCGATAAAAGCTAACCTCCAATCAGCAAGCAAAAGTGCCAAACCCAAACCAAGTTTGACATCCCCTAGCCCAATCCAACGACCTCGCGAAATCATGTAAAGCGCCCAGTAAAGGCCACTCAGAGCGAGCACAGAACCGACAACTCCTAATAAAGTCCCCAACTTATCCTGTGCACCTAAGACCACTGTCAAGGCACTGAACGCACCGATAACGATTATCATAAAATTTAACCTATCAGGTAACAAAAACCACTTTGCATCATAAGCAAACAAAATTGCTAGACCGACTCCAGCTATCATCCAAAGCACCAAGCGTGCAATTTCTAGACCATTATTTAGTGGATATGGCCAAAACATGTATGATAGGACGAAAAAAGCCGCAATGCCAATTTCAATCAAAGGTTCTAAATAACCAATTTTTGTGCGACATTTACGACATCTGTTACCCAATGACAGCCAGCTAACCAGTGGTATCAGGTCATACCATCTGAGAACATACGAACAATTAAGGCACCTAGAACGATCACTAAATATTGATACTTTGGTTAGCTTTTTGAGATGTTCATACTCATTAGAGTTAATATGTTCACCATCTGATTTGTCTTGCACTAACTGACGAGCACGCAATCGCCACATCGATGCACCAGCAAAACTCCCCAAACAAAGACCTGACAGTACCAACGCTACATAAATAGTGATTTGTTCCATAAATATTATTATAGACTATTTCTAATTGTTAACGCAGGCAACACCGCTACCCTCTAGTTTCATTCGGAAAGCAACTTTACGCGGACCTTGTTTTATCTCAACATCTTCCCCAACGCACTTCGCATCAACCGTCACTTCAATAACTGGACTGGCAGCATCAAACTCAGCTGGAATAGATTTCGTAGTACTTACATCATAATCGGTGCCCGATGGGTCAACAAATGTATCGCCAGCGGTAGTAATATATCTAGTCACAAAACTATTCCAAGTTTCAGTTGCAGAACCTCCATCGTTCGGCAAAGCACCTCTGTTGTTTGACGAATAACTAGCAAGCGCTGTGTTAAGCCGACTTAAATCATTCTTGCGCTGTGCATCGCGTTGGCTACGTTGTAAAGCTGGTAATGCAATAAATACCATCAAAAATATCAGTCCAGCAATCGCTAGCACTAATACAACCTCAATAATTGTAAAGCCTTTTTTCTTCCTATGAATGTTCATAATATTTTCCACCTTTATTATTAACTGTTATTGCCTAAAGTTTTTGACGCTTACGCTTATTATCAACATTACCATACTAGTAAAACGACGTCTAGACATTAATACCGTTAACTAAACTGTATATTGGCAGTAAGATTGCAGCAACCATACTACCGGCCACAACTGCCAGCACGACCATCAATATAGGTTCAATCGAGGTAGAAATTGTCCTAACCTGCTCGTCGAGTTCATCCTCGTACACTTGAGCCGTCTTGCCCATCATCTCATCGATACGTCCTGATTGTTCGCCAATTTTAATCATTTGTGGCACCAAAGCCAAAATATATTCTTCTGGTTGAAGCGCATCAGATAGTGCCTTCCCGCCCTTTACCTTATCGGCAGCTCTTAATATATTCTTTTGAAGAATCGAGTTGTTGACCGCCTTGGCAGTAAGCTGAAGCATATCAAGCATACTAACACCGGTGCTAAGCAATGTTTGCCCAGTACGCATAAAGCGCGCCATATATAATTTTCGAAACATTTGACCAAAAATAGGTATATTTAATTTTATTGTGTCACTCATTTTGATACCAGCGTCTGTTTTCAAAAACTGAATAAAGAAATAGACAATTGCAACCAAGATAATAAGTGCTATCCACCAATAATGTGTTAAAAAGCTTGCTGTATCAACCATGACTTTGGTTAGGAATGGTAATTCTCGTTTCAAATCGTGATATAACTTCTCAACCTGGGGCACAACCGTAAGTAACATAAATGCCATAACACCAAATATCACAAATAGCACGATGATAGGATAGGTTAACGCGCCCTTTATTTTACTCATAGTTGCAGCGTCTTTTTCTTGCTGAGTCGCTAATCGTTGCAACGACTCATCAAGCGTTCCAGATGATTCACCGGCCGAAACAAGCGCCAAAAATATCGCATCAAACACAGCTGGATGTTTTGAAAACGACTCAGAAAGTGATTTACCACCTTCGACAGAGGCTGTAATCTCTTGAACAATAGATTGAAGCTTCTTGTTTTGCGTTTGTTCCAAGACTGTATTCAAACTTTGAGCCAAAGGCAACCCAGCACCAATCAATGTCGCTAATTGGCGCGTAAAAACAATTTTGTCTTTTGTCGTAATTCGCCCAGCCAACCTAGCAAAAAAATTATCGTCCTCACTCTGTTCCTTAATTTTGAGTGGCGTAAAACCTTGATCAATTAACAAACGCGCGGCTACGCTTTCGGAGCTAGCTTGCACGGACGATTTTGTAATTTTATCAGTAATTTGATCGCGAGCCTCGTATGTATACTTCTTCATTATTATCCTCTCATCAATCTGTCAAACTCAACCAAATCAACAGCAACTTCACGCGCATTATCGTGAGTCACTGTGCCATTCTGGACTAACCCTACCAATGTACGATCCATCGTTTGCATTCCTTGGTCGGCACTGGTTTGAATAACGGCATCAAGTTGATGAGTTTTGCCTTCTCGAATAATATTACGCACTGCAGGGTTAGTAACTAGCACCTCAGCCGCCACTACTCGTCCGCTACCAATTGCTGGTATTAAACGCTGTGAACAAATGGCCATCAGAATATTAGACAATTGTGCGCGAATTTGTGGTTGCTGATGTGGAGGAAACACATCTACCATACGATCAATCGATTGAGAAGCACTGTTTGTATGTAAGGTTGCAAACACCAAGTGCCCAGTTTCGGCAATAGTAATAGCTGCGCTAATGGTTTCCAAATCACGCATTTCACCAATAAGTACAACATCGGGATCTTCGCGCAAACTAGAACGAAGTGCAGCACTGAAACTATACGTATCGTAGTGAACTTCACGTTGGACTACCGCTGATTTTTTGGATTTATGAGTGAATTCAATTGGATCTTCGATAGTAATAATGTGCTGGGCTCGTTCGCTGTTAATCTTGTCCAAAAGCGCCGCAAGTGTCGTAGACTTACCGCTACCAGTTGGGCCCGTAATAAGCACCAAACCGCGTGGGTAATCAGCAAAGCCCATAACTATATTAGGTAGCCCAAGCTCGGTAACAGTTTTGATCTCATTAGGGATTAATCGCAAAGCTACTGCCAGATTACCACGTTCATGAAATGCGTTCGCACGAAACCTTCCTAGCGTGCCAAACGCAAAGCTAAAGTCAAACTCTTTGTCTTTTGACAGGATTTGACGCTGATCTTGATCTAGGACTGCAAATATAAGCGCTTCGACTGTTTGTCCGTCCAGTGGGTTAATCCCCATGATAGGTACCAAGGACCCATCAATGCGTAGCATAGGCGGTAAGCCAACTTGAAGGTGCAAGTCCGAAGCTCGCTTCCGAACCACTTCTTCAAGTAGAACTTCTATTTTTAATTCCTTATTATCCATTTCTTTCCACCCTTCTTCTACGCTGTATCTGATGTCACACGATTAACTTCTTCGATTGTAGTAATCCCCTGCAAAACTTTTAAATAACCATCCTGTCGCATCGTCACCATACCTTGCCGTTGAGCTTCGCGTTGTATTTCAGCGCTTGTCGCTCTGGCAACAATCAATTTTTGAATATTTTCGTCGACATCCATCACCTCATGAATTCCAGCCCGTCCACTATACCCTCGCGGAGCTGGTTCTTGGCGGCTATCAATGCCCTTAACTAAAGTATAAGCGCTTTGACCCGATAAGGGCAAGTCTTTGTAGCCTAAATCTTGCGAAACTCTTGCAACATCATCCTTTGTCTTTGGTAATAAATGTCCAATTGTCGTCATAATATTCTGTGTCTCAATCGGATTTGACTGGTAAGCCTCGCGTTTTTTGGCAACACTACGCACAAGACGCTGGCCAGTAATCGTATTAACTGTACTAGCAATTAGGAAAGGCTCTATCCCCATATCAAGTAATCGTGGCAGAACTCCCGCTGCACTGTTGGTATGCAATGTGCTGAAAACCAAGTGGCCAGTCAGGGCTGCTTGCACTGCTAGATTGGCAGTCTCGCTATCGCGGATCTCACCAACCATCACCACGTCAGGATCTTGACGAAGAATCGAACGAAGTCCACTAGCGAATGTTAGCCCAACATCATTGTTAACTTGAATTTGATTAACGCCAAGCATTTTGTATTCAACAGGGTCCTCTAGGGTAACAATGTTGACATTGTCATTATTAATTTCTTTGATTAACGCATAGAGAGTGGTAGTTTTACCACTGCCAGTTGGGCCTGATGCAATCAACATACCATTCGGTCGAAGGATACCTTTTCTAATTGATCTAAGAGCCCGGCCAGAATACCCCATTTCCTCAAGATTAAATGTGTTGCTAGATTTATCAAGTAGACGAATAATCACTTGCTCACCCCATATTACTGGGCTAACCGCGATACGCAAATCAACCTCTCTACCTGCAATTTTAACCGCGAATTGACCATCTTGAGGCATACGATGTTCATCGATTTTAAGATTTGCTAAAATTTTTATACGACTGACTAACGCTGATTCGATGCTCTTTGGCAATTGCATAATCTCACGAAGCATCCCGTCAACACGAACACGAATCTTGAGCGAGGCCTCTAGTGGTTCAATATGGATGTCGCTAGCACGAGATTTCAAGGCATATTCTAGTATGGTACTAAGAGCTTTACTAATCGGAGAATCTTGAACGATTGTTTTTATTTCCCGATTAGAATCTTGGATAGCTTCGACTCGACTGGCTTCAGCCGCTTCACCTACACTAGTGAGGTCAGTTCGGTATTGACCAAGTACATGACGTACACCCGCCTCTGAAGCCATAAAGACCTTCAAGGGACGCTCAATGCGATTCGCTAGATAATCTACCGCCTGAACATTATTGGCATCAATCATCGCGACGGCTAAGCGATTATTTACTTCAGCCAGTGGAACGGCCATAAATCGCTCAGCGATATCCTCAGGTAATAGCCCCAGAATATTTTGTTCAATAACGCTTTCGCTCAAATTAACATATGGGACACCCGATACCTGAGCAATAGCATGAGTTAATAACTCATCATCAACAATGTTTTGTTCAATCAATAGCCCGATTATTGGTTTATTCGACTTTGTAGAAATTAATTTTACACCTTGCAAAACGTTTTCACTTACCAAACCTTCACTAACTAGAAGTGTAACAAGTTTCTCCTGTATATCAGCCGTTAGAAGCGCCATAGATAACGCTCCTACTTGGTCCCATCAATTTGGACCTGGACAGCTGGATTGATAGCATTCTTGTTAAAAATATCTGGACTTGGCTTATCGACAAACGAGTCTATCTTGTCGATTGTTTTGACTTTGGCAGTCCCACTATACACATCACCAAAAATACTTTTTGCAACAAAGAAAGCTATGATTACGCTAACTGATGCTATAAGAATTATCATTGCTATGTCTGTCTTTTTCATTATTTTACCGTTTTATCCCTTAATTGCACAGTTCGTGCTGGTTCAAAAAATGCCCGAGCCTGTATACTTAATGCCCGAGTCAACCCTTGATTTTCAATCTTTATTAAAGTCACATCAATAGTTCGAATTGATCGTTCTAGATTAGTTAATACTTGTTTCAAAGCAGCCTCATCGCCACTGACTGAAAAACGGAATGTGATTTCATTTTGAGTGTCAGATAAAACATTTTTAACCGCATTAGTACCAGTCAACGACTCAATTCCAACCACGGGATCAACCTGTAAAGAGTTTAATACAAGACTCGGGATACCAGCTAGCAATTTATTCTGCAATGATGCACCAAGCGCAAGCGAGTTAGCATATGATGGCAATGCATCTAGAATCACTTGAATTGCCTGATCGGTAGGCACTGCTTTCAAAGCGGCAAGTTCTTTGTTAGTATCCAGCACGAGAATCTGCGACTCTAACTCTGGAATATTCTCGTTGTTCGTCTTTAGTATTGCGATAGTCCTATCCTTCTCTTGCAATACTCTTTCGTTGAAAAAAAGCATTTGGGTTAGAAAAATTGCGCCAACCAAAGCAAATCCAAATACAATTGACACGCCGGCAACCCACAAGAACATTATACGATTTGCTGTAGCTATCTGTGCACGCTTACGAAGAGCGATAACCTTAGGTTGCATACTATGTGCCCTCCGTTAAATCTTTGGCGGGATCGACAAAAATGCTTTTTGGAACACCAATGAACGAATCGGTTACATTGCCTTTGGTCGTTATAATTACCGAAGCATTATTTGAATCAATAGCAAATAATTCTCTTGCGTATGTAAAACTCAGAGTAAATCGAAGTACCTTAAGGCCTGAAGAATCCTCGCCGTAGCTTGTATTAGTTGTACTTATATTAGAGGCTAGGGTTAATTCTTGTTTTGCTTCATTATCATCAGTATATTTTACCTTGGCGCCTTCGATAGTCTTTTTAAAAACCTCAACTGCAGCATAACTGTTCAACGCTTGTCCCTCAATAGTGATTAGCCTTAAGTTTGAGTCAATTTTAAGATTAGATATCTTAATATCATTTGGTGGAGGAGGGATAATAGCATTTAATAAATCAAAGATACGTGAGTAAATCTTTTTATTGCTATTTAGGCCCGAGATTTTAGTAAGCTGGTTCTGGATAGTTAAAGTGTTGGAAAGATCTTGAACAGCCGATAATTCGCCACCACCTTTATTGATTGCACTATCAGCAAGTCCACCACGAACCGTTTGAACTGCAAAAATATATATAGCCAGTAAAGCTACAATCGCAACCGATATTACGCCAATAAAAATAGACGCCACAATAACCGTCGAGCGAATACGTTGCGCTTTTATCAGCTCTTGTTTTACATCAGGAACAAGATTTATCTCTATCATTATTTGTTCCTCCTCTGGGCAAGGCCAATGACTGTCGCAAATTCAGAAGCAATTGATGCGAGCTGTTGTTGATCAGACCCAGAAACACGCACTCTTTGCCAAGGATTAGCAATACTTGAAGGAACACCAGTTTTTGCAGTGATATACTCACCAAATTGTGGCACTATGGCCGAAAAGCCAGACAGCAAGATACCACCGACCGGAGTATTAGGATAGCGAGTTTGGAAAAACTTGATAGATTTATCTAATTCGGCAGCAAAATTATCAAGCGTTCCTTCAATCGAATGGTAGACTTGGCCCTCTAGTCTATCAGCCGCTAACCCAAATTTTAGAATAAACTGTCGTGCCTGATCATCTTGAACATTAAGATTTTGAACGGCAGCCTTGATTAATGATCCAAGACCAGTCGGAATAGTGCGAACTAGTCGCGGACTGTCGCCAAATGTAATTGCTAAATCTGTCGATCGCTCACCTACATCGATAATAAGTCGTGCGTCCAATATATCAGCCGGAAGAAGTGAGCGGACCATGGCAATAGGATCTGGTTCAGCTGCTATAACATTAAATCCAAGCCCTTCAATAAACTCAAGTCGCTCTTCGGCGTAGGTATTTGCGGTACTCGCTAACAAAACTTCCTGTTGTTTTGGATCGTGAAGTGATTGTCCCAGTAGCGCCCAGTCAACCTTGGTATCATCAATAGCCATAGGAATATACTGGTCAACCTGATATTTAATCGTATTTCTAAGTTCCGCTTCGCCCATAGTTGGGATATCAACGACAGTAGTAAATGTTTTGCTAGATGGTAAACCGATAGCTACATTTTTCTCTTTGATGCCACTCTGACCAACTGCTGTCATGATTACTTCGCCAAGGCGGCGCATTCCTTCGACCGAGTTGCCACTCGTAATCTTTTCCTCAACAGGCGCATATCCATAATGTTGTAGGTTCCAACTGTTAGGACCCACCGAAGAAAGCTGTACTACTCGCACCGCATTGGTCCCTATGTCTAGCGCAAAAAAGTCACCCAATCCTTTTAGTAATGCCATATTACCTTTTATTATACTAAAGCATTAGCGTTAAAAGCAAGAGACAATTAAAATCTTGGTGGCAGTTCAGTCGTATAAACTGTCTGAACATGACCACTACTGGTAGCACGGGCAATTGACCAAAGATAAGCGTCAGCCCTTAGGTTAAAGATTTCAGCTGGGATACCGCTTGCTTCACCAATGCCTGAACCATAGGTGCGACGAAGCCAGAGTTGCTTAGCCATCACAGGGCCATTGACAGTAAGTTTGTCCTTACATTTGTTAATCGTAAGCCTCTGATCTCCAGTAAGTTCATAAGTTGACGAACCAGTATTACAGGTCTCAAGGATTCCATTCGCACCATTAGCGATAAGCCAAGCATCAACTCTTGTAACATCACTATTAATTATAATCTTGTCAGCAATAATTATCAGCTGTGGTAATTGTGAAATAGCGTTATATGGTCCATCATAATACATCTGGTCACCAGCTATCGTAACTGTACCACTAACTTTGAGAATAATGGATTTACCTTGATCAAGTATGCTAGTACCCAATGTGAGATTGCCTGTAGTAGAGCCGACAAAAACACCACTGCTCCCCACGGGGAGTTCGTTAGGTTTGACTTCTGTATCCGCAGGGATAGGCGTACCATCACCAGGAAAACTATTTGCAATATCAGCAATAGATCCTGTAGTTGCGTAGTAACCCTTTTTAGTATCTATGCCGCAAGCCGAGTCGCCAGCATTCGTAAAACTAAGAGTGCTAAAACTACATACCGTTGCATTTTGAAGTCCTGAACCAGCGAATGCCGAGCCAGAAGCCATGCCTGTAATTGAACCAGTTGCGAACATGCCATATTCAACCCAGCTACCGAATGTACGACCACCATTTGCAGCTTTAGTAGAAGTGCTAGTCTGGACTAAACCAATAGTCGAGAGATCTCCGCCCCATATCTGCGCTTTTGGTTTTTTGCTAATAACTAGGCAGACAGGCGCGGAGTGAGCCCACAGATTACCGTCAACACCAGGCACATCTACATCAACTGGACCAAAACTTGCTTGTGGCTGGACAGAGAAAGCATAACAGATATGTGTACCAACTTCATAATCACCTGATGTTACGGCAGTTGCCGCAACTTTCGATCCACTTAACCATGCTCCAGTTTCGCTAAAGACAGTTGTACCAGAACTTCCACTAACATTAGAGGCGATAGGACCACAAGTCGAATTAGCGCCTTGAAAATAGGTACCACAAGGCGATTGATCAGAGGCACCACCTTTTGGATTTGGCACAGTATTACCCGGATCAACAACTATCTCAGTTATTTGCCATCGAGTAGAGCTACTTCTGGTCGGACCTTTATTTGTAGTTGATGGGATAACACTGAATATCGTGTTAGCTTCAATTGCTTCAGAAACGTCAGATGTTATGAACGGTGTAAGGGTATAGTTATATGGTATGTAGACACAAGCAGGTGGAGATGCCTTGAACCCCGTGTTCCAATCCCCCGGGTTGGCATACGTGGCTCGACAAAGATTTTTGCCAACATTATTTTGAGTAATTTCATGTAACGATGAAAATTGCTGACTTGCGCCCACTACAGAGCCTAATGGCAAATTTCCGGTCGAGACTGATTTTGCCTCATCAAAACCGCTACTATCATAATAACCATAATCTACTCCCCTGTCTGTCGATTCTGGTCCATCATTTCTGACAGTATGATTCCATTCGATAGTGTCGCCTGGCGTAACAGATGCTTTTGTCACATTAACTCCTAGGCCTATATGCCATTCTCGCCCATACATAAAGTTTGTGTATGCATTTACAACTCCGTTTATCCAGCCGCTAGACCAATTCACCCATCCATTATAGTTACTGCTATCTGAAGAGATTGGATATGGGCTTCTCATGCCCTTAAATACTAATCCTCCAGGATGACCAAGTATCTGTTGAACCGGCGCGTAGCTAGTGCAACTATATGGTATACTGACGTATCCTGATGAGGATGTAATTACTTGCGTATGTTGGGTACCATTAGGACATGATCCACCACCTAAGTATCCGGGTTGCGGTATTCCTTGGCCATCAAATCTAACAGTAGTTCCACCAATCCTAGTTTGAGTACCTGCACTGTAAGAACTGTAATTATATACAATAATGTGTTGCGCACAATAAGCTGCCGACACTGCAGACGCTTTATCGACACCAATTGAGGCTATGGCTTTGGCAGTATTTTCAACAAATACCTGCATCCCATAACTAACGTCGCTAATAACCTTAGAGATACTGTCATAAGCATATTGTTTTTTAAACGATTCCAGCATTTCTTGCCATGAGTTAAATTCGCCGTCGGTCTTTGATTCGAGACGAACAATTACAAACTCGCCAGTCTTTGATGAAAATACATCCGTAAAATCACCTACGTTCTTCAAAGTCGCTATCTTTTCATCCATGCTAAATAATTGGCCAACATCACCGTGCGTATAACTTGCTGTATCGTCTATGTTGTTATAGTATTTTCCGTCAGCTCGGAAATCTTTGTCCAATGAAGCCATGATTATAGAACCGTTATAGTACTGAGTTGGTTCCTGATCATCTGTAGTATCATCATCCATTAGATTAACATCAGCTTTTATCGCAATATCTTCTTTTGACTGTTTAGCGTTAAATAATGGCAGAATTTCATTCCTTAGTTTAGCTATCGCCGAATCGTATGCAGCTTGAATCTCTCCAGCTGGGAGGTAAAGGAAATATGGCATATCAAATGACGTTCGCATTACGAAAAGTGACTTCATTGCAAGCACATAGTCGGCTAATTTCCTTTGGTATGCAACATTTTCGTTTCGAATACGTGGGAGGCTAAGAACGTCACCAAGCGCAGTGCCGATAACTGAATCAGCCTCTTGATCAGATGTCACTTCAATAAATGCCTCCGCTAAAACCTCTTTGTTTGATACGGTCTGTCCATACTTTACTGCGTAGTATTTCAATGCGGCATTCATAATCAAATCATCTGATGCAATGACCTTGGCATCACCGTCGAGCGCAAACTCGGGATCTGCCGTACGATAATCCTCGATGCTCTTGGCATAGTCATTCAATTGTTGCTGTGTAATAGTCGTAGCACCAATAGTAATATCCCCGCCCTTTGTGCTTGGTGTTTTAGGCAGTAAATATGCAATAGCTAGGATTGCACCAACGGCAACTATAACAGTGGCAATGACAATCCCAATAATCCACTTCTTTTTATGATGAAAACGCTTTTTTGATGAGTACACTGGTTTTTGTTTTACATCGCTATCGTCCATAGATAATATTCCTTATGGTTACCATACTTATTAATGATAGCACATTCTTTAAAAAGTGATAACAACACATCGAAACTCGATTTTTTTGACTACCTCTGTTAAAATATTATCATGAGTTTATCTATCGGAATTGTCGGGTTGCCAAATGTTGGTAAATCTACACTTTTCAACGCCCTTACAAATAATAATGTTTTGGCGGCTAATTATCCGTTTGCGACTATTGAACCAAACACCGGTATAGTCCCCGTTCCAGACGAACGGCTAGACAAACTTGCCGAACTTTATAACTCTTCAAAAATCATACCAGCCGCAGTTACGTTCGTTGATATTGCTGGTCTCGTTGCTGGCGCTAGTAAAGGTGAAGGCCTAGGTAACAAGTTCCTCGCCAATATCCGTGAGTGTCAGGCAATCGTGCATATTGTGCGTGCCTTTCACGACGATAATGTTATCCACGTATCCGAAAAGATTAATCCACACGATGATATTGAGATTATTAATACCGAACTAATCCTAGCCGACATTCAATCAATTGAATCTCGGCTGGCAAAAGCTGTTAAAGACGCAAAAGCCCAACCAAAACTAAAAGCAGTCGCTGATTATCTAGATGAACTATTGGATCATTTACGAGCAGGCACTATGCTTTCCGCCTTGACCGATCTAAATCTAGAGCTAGTCACTGATTTGAATCTGCTGACTGCTAAACCCGTTATCTACGCATTTAATGTTGACGAAGAAACATTAACTAACAATGATAAAAAAGTAGAGTTATCTAAACTTTTTGCACCAGCCCGAACAATTTTTGTATGCGCAAAATTAGAAGATGAATTAAAGGAATTATCACACCAAGATTCGGCCGAACTGTTGGCTAGTTACGGTGTTAAAGAAACTGGTCTACTTCAACTAATTCATGCGGCCTACGATGTTCTTGGACTGCAAAGTTACCTGACAGCCGGTCCCAAAGAAGTCCGAGCTTGGACAATTGAAAAAGGCTTCACTGCCCCACAAGCTGCTGGTGTAATCCATACTGATTTCGAAAAAGGTTTTATCGCGGCTCAGATAATCGATTACGATGATTTAATTGCAACTGGTTCTGAATCGGCTGCCCGAACAGCTGGCAAAATGCGCACCGAAGGTCGCGATTACATCATGCGCCCAGGTGATGTCGTTGAATTTCGCTTTAATGTTAGCAAATAAAGAGACTCCATCTGACTTTGACGGGTCCTGTCCTTCGGTCCACCCCTGGTTTTCAAAAATTGATTACAATTTCTTGCAAAACCGGGGTTGCCCCGCCTCACGCCACCCGTTCTAAGATTAGCGTATTGCTAAGAAACTGGTGTCTTTCAAATTTTGTTTAGTACGTTCAACACCACTTGGTTTAGCACCAACAGATGCGGAGCGGTAGCGGAGGCCGAGCGCCACGTGCTGACCTGATGAAGGTCACACGTAGAGTAGCTGTTGGTCTAAACTTAGTGGTGGTGGACGGAAGAAAAAGAAAAACCTATTTATGTTTTGAGCGGGCTCAACAAATAAAATCGTTCTTGATTGCCTTTTGCGCCGGCAACATCGCTGTCACGCTTGTTTTGGATTACAAAATAATTACGTGACCAATCCTCGAAATCCCGTAGAATCTGGCGTCGGATTGCATCATTTTTGATTATACCCTTGTTGAGCACTTTCTCGTTCGAACGAGAAATGCGAAACCCTGAGTTTACCGAAGGGTTAGTGCTTCGGCTACGCTCAGCATACATGTCTCGACCATTCTCGGCATGTACCTCAAATTGTGGTTTTACCATCGCAACAATTTGGGTCTGCGAATTCGATAAACGATTAAATATATGTGGCAAGATTTGTCGCAGACTAATAAATGAAACGTCAATTACAATAATATCTGGGATTTCTTTTAGATAAAAGTCGCGGATATCAGTTTTTTCGTGAAGTTCAATCCGTTTGTCAGCACGTAAAGTCGGATGTAGCTGATCCGTCCCGACATCAATTGCATAGACTTTTTTAGCCCCTTGACGCAATGCATAATCTGTAAAGCCACCGGTGCTACTGCCTACATCCAACACTACCTTGCCATTAAAATCTAGTCCAAGGATATCAACCACAGACTCGAGTTTGAGCCCCGCCCGACTGACATATTGAACCTCGGCTTTTAATTCAATGCTAGTATTTGGACCAACAAAGAAGCCGGGTTTAATTACAACCCGACCATCAACTATCACTTTTCCCATCTTAATCCAGCTCTCGGCCTGAGACCGACTGGCTGTCAATTTGCGTTGAGCTAATGCAATGTCGAGCCTGGCTCTTTTCCTATCATCTACCATCTACTACCTACTATCTACAATTTCTTGCGTTCACGATAATTACCCGTCTCGGTATCAACTGAAATAATATCGCTAGTTTTAATAAAGGACGGAACTTTTACAATCAAACCGGTTTCTAAGGTCGCATCCTTTGAAACGCTACTGCTAGTGTCACCTTTAACGACTGTTTCGCAATATGTCACTTCTAAACAGACGTTCTTCGGCAACTCAACATTAATAATATTGCCATTAAACGACTGCAAAATTAAATTATCGCCCTCTTTCATGTAGCCTGCAGAATCTTGAACTATGTCTGCCGGTAGCTGAAATTGTTCAAAGGTCTTTGGGTCCATAAAGTGAAAATTTGTTCCATCTGTATACAAATATTGAACAGTCCTAGCCGATACTTCGGCTGATTCAATTTTTTCTTGGCCCTTGAAAGTCTTTGGAATAACACTACCATCAATCAGATTCTTGACCTTGACATTGACAATACTACCACCACGCCCCATGACCTTTTGGTTATAATCGACTACTTTAAAAGGTTTGCCGTCAATTTGAACGACAATGCCTTTTTTTAAATCAGTTGGCTGATAAGCCACTTTATTAACCTTGAATTACGAATGGTAATAGAGCCAAATGACGAGCACGCTTAATAGCGACAGCTATTTGGCGTTGCTGCTTGGCACTTAGGCCAGTTTTGCTAATTGATTTAATCTGGCCATAAATGTCGATAAATCGTTGCAAAGTTTTGACGTCTTTATAGTCAAAAAATACAGGTGTGTCTTTTTTGAATCGTTGTGTTGCCATAAATTTACTCCTAGAAAGGTATCTCGCTTAAGTCAATAGGTTTGTCGTCGATATCTTCGATAACGACATCGTCAGTTTTCTTGCTCGAACTTTTAGGGCTATCCGAGTCACCTGGTTGGCTGGTTTTTGTGCTGTCACTCGGACCATCCAAAAAGGTTACATCAGTAGCGGTAACTTCAACTCGACTTCGTTTTTTACCAGTTTCTTTGTCTTCCCAACTATCTTGGCGAAGACGACCTTGAACCAGAACGCGACGTCCTTTAGCCAAATATTGTATAACCAACTCGCCGAGTTTTTCCCAAGCAGTTATGTCGAAAAAGTCCGCACTGTCTCCGCCGTCGGCGGATTGACCAAAACGATCAACCGCAATACTAAAGCTAGCGATTGTTTTGCCAGTACTAGTTGTGCGTTGTTCAGGGTCACGTGTTAATCGTCCCATCAAAATAACTTGATTAATGCTTTTTGCCATTTTTTTACTCCTTTTCCTTTTCACTTGCGCCAATACCAGACGCTCTTAATTTTGCTTCCTCGAGAGCCTTTCGGCCTTTTGTATCGACTGTAACAAGTAAATATCGCAAAACATCATCTGTGATATTTAATATATTACTAATTTTTAGTGGCGCCTCAGCTGGCAAAGATATGTCAAAATATACGTAGACCGCGAAATCTTCGTTTTTTACTCGATATGCTAATTTCTTTTTGCCCCAGTTGTCTTCGTGCGTAATAGTCCCACCGGCAGATTTAATAATACCACGCAACTTTGCCAGTGGCGCCTCAATGTCAACCTCTAGGTCGGGATGAATTAGAACGGTTAGTTCGTATTCTTTCACAACAGATTTCCTCCTCTGGAATCCTTATCATGGATGCTTATATCATGTATAAGCTGAGTTAATAACTAATTAATTATAACAGAGTCTACAGATTAAATCTAGAGGTCGTCGTCAGATATTTCTGAATCATCACCAAGTTCATCAATACTCGAAATCAGCACTTCACGCGAGCGAGCACCATCGGCTGGACCTATAATGCCTTGATCTTCCATATTCTCAATTAACCGAGCAGCCCTAGCATAGCCAACACGCAGACGCCGTTGCAATAAACTAGCGCTAGCTTTATTGCTATCAATCACTACCCGAACTGCATCCTTGTATAAATCATCGTCATTCCCACCGTCAAAGTCCATCACTACACCACCCTTACCGTTTAGATGCACTGGCTGACTGACGACTTCATCATTATATTGTGGTGGCGATTGCATATGTAGGTATGCCGTAATTTTTGTTAACTCTTCGTCAGTTACCCATGCTCCTTGTACACGTTTCGGCTTGCTCATAGTTGCTGTCTGCAACAACATGTCGCCCAGACCCAAAAGTTTTTCAGCACCATTTTGATCCAAGATTATTCGACTTTCAGTTTGTGAAGCAACCGTAAAAGCGATACGCGCTGGTATATTAGCCTTAATCAGACCAGTAATGACGTTAACTGATGGTCGTTGGGTTGCTAAAACTAAATGTACACCTACGGCACGAGCTTTTTGCGCCAAGCGTACAATTAATATCTCGGCATCACGTGATGCAGCCATCATCATGTCATTTAACTCATCAATAACAATCACAATATAAGGCATGATGCCATTTTCATGTTCTTGAGGGATACCATACTCATCAGACACGGTAATTTTTGTTCTAGCCAACCGAATTTTTTGGTTATAAGATTTAATATCTTTTACTTTATTCTCGGCAAGCAAGTTGTAGCGTCGTTGCATCTCATTGACCGCCCATTTCAAAGCGCTAATCGTCTTGTCAGGTTCATGGATAATAGGTGTTAATAAATGTGGAATATCCTCATACATTGCCATCTCAACCAACTTGGGATCAACCAAAATAAGTTTCATCTCGCTGGGACTATTGTGATACAGCAAGCTCGTAAGCAAAGTATTAATCATGACTGATTTACCTGCTCCAGTTTGCCCAGCAATCAACAGATGCGGCATCCTATTTAGTTCGCTAACAACCGCTTCGCCAGCAATATCTTTACCAATAGCAAAGGTTAATGGTTCGCCACTAGCTCTCCATTGACGACTAGTCAAAATTGAATGTAGCCGAACATCAGCTGCTTTACGATTTGGGACTTCTATACCAACTAATTTTTGACCAGGTATTGGCGCTTCAATGCGCAAGCTCTGTGCCGCTAGATTAAGAGCAATATTGGTTTCTAGTGCGGTAATACGCGTTAATTTAACGCCACTTGGAGGGCTGAGAGTAAATTGAGTTACTCTTGGACCCATATTTGCACCCTCCATCTTGACGTCAATATCAAACTCGCTCAATGTATTCTTGATTATCAAAGCGTTTTGCTGAACGTCACCAGGGTCGGCTGGCGCTTGTTTTTGTTCTAGTAAATCAAGGCTAGGCGCTTCCCAATTTGGATCGCTAACTGTTACGAGCGCTGCTTGATCTTCGACACCCCTATCCCTGATAGAACTACCTGTTAGACCAAAATGCCTCGATTGCCTTTTGTCTGAATCTAATTCGTTATGATCAAGCACTGGAACACCCGCATTTAGCTTGAAGTCGCCTATCAGTTTTGAGCCATCAACAGCGGCGGCATTACGCATAACCTCGATATTTGAATCATGTTCAGTCGTATCGCGACGGGTTAACTGCCATAGTCTCTTGATAACCGTAAAAGGAGAAACGCGTAAAATGAATAACATTGTTATAACGATTAGTAATACATATATAAACGCTGCAATACTGGTATTCACAAGTGTAAGCATACTTTTATTAATAAAATCACCAACTATCCCGCCTGTTGTTTGACCGTCGCCATTTTTGAGTAGACCAAACAGAGCCGAAAACCAAATTATTGATGAGACAGTCGCCAGTTTCATGACAAATGGCAAACGATTATCCTCTACCCGGAATATTTCAATCGCTACATAAATTAAGAGAGCTGGCATAACATAAACCGCATAACCTATGCCAGTTGATGTAACCTGATATAGCCAATCCAGTACGGGGCCACCTGCACCGAACCACGCTATCATAAATAAAATTGACAAAGCAACCAAGAAAATTGCACCAACCTGCGACCAAAAACCAGACGGCAACTTGTGCTGCAAGGCTGATCTTACTAGCCTATTTTTTCGATGATATCTTTTTCTTTTTGACATAATCTATTCTATTATAAGCGCACTAAGCGCTATTTTACAAACATATTATATCCTTAGATATAATACTTCACTGTTCGGAGTAAGATAAGCAAGCCTATCGAACTCGCTCACATATTCATATTATAGCAAAATTTACTACATTTTGCAAGTAGCATAAGTTTAATGCCTACGATAGTCAGTCCGCGCAATTGGTTCTACTGATTTAATATCAGCAACTCGAGGAGCCTGAAAACTCTTTGGAACAAATCCTTGTGGTCGCTGGGGATTTGAATTTTGAGCGATTGGCCTCTGGAAATTACTGCCTGCATTTCCACCGCCAATTTCGTTAATGACCGGAATCACGATTGGCGTACGACGCGTTTGGTCATACAAGATGTGCGTAATTTCGTCTTTGAGCTCTTTTTTAACAACGTCTAAATCGACATGTTTATTCGAGAATGTTCGAGCAACCTTTTGTTTGAGATATTGACGAATCAGACCCATTAATTCTTCACTATCACGCAGATAAATAAATCCACGACTAATGATATCAGGGCTAGTCATCAAACGTCCGCTACCGTGTTGAACTGTCAATACGACGATAAACATACCTTCAGTTGACATATGGATGCGGTCTTTTAGAACAACCTCGGAAACAATTGCACCATTGTCGTCATACATTATGCCTCCTGATGGAATACGGCCTGTCTTTTTAGCGTCTTCAGATGTAATTTCTATCACATCACCACTATCACAAACAAAGATATTATCTCGTTTGATCCCAGCCTCTTTTTCGGCAATTTCGGCACTATGTACTAACATATGGAATTCACCATGAATCGGCAAATAATATTTTGGATTCAAGGCATTAATCAATTTTACATTATCGTCGTAATATGCGTGCCCCGAAAGATGCAACGGACCAATACCAGTCAGATGTGATTTACCATTTTGAATCACATCGCTGCCTTCACGCATCAAACCGTCGATTGTACGAACAACAGACTTTTCATTGCCGGGAATTGGATTCGAGCTAAATACAATTACGTCAGAATTTTTGATTTTTATAAATTTGTCACTACCGGTAGCCATACGATTAAGCACCGCAGTTAGCTCGCCTTGGGAGCCAGTACAGATAATCGTGACCTTGTTATCGGGCAACTTGACAATATCTTCCATTTTGATTACTACGTCTCTAGGCACCTTAATAACACCGGTGCGAAGAGCCACCTCTAAGTTTTGAATTATGCTTGAACCTTTGAAAGCTACTTTTCGCTCATGTTTTTTTGCTTCATCTAAAATAATTTGCATGCGGAAAATGTTACTGCTAAAACAACTCATAATTAGACGGCTGTTTGGATATTTAGACATCACTTGGCCAATGCTCTCTTCGACATCAAATTCACTATGCGTATGAGTACCTTCCAGCTCGCAATTGGTTGATTCGTTCATAAGTAGCAAGATGCCTTCTTTGGTAGCGATTTCAGTTATACGCTCAATGTCGAATTTTTTGCCATCGACAGGCTCAGCTTCAAAACGCCAGTCACCTGTATGGATAACTACACCAAGAGGCGTTCTAATAACAATTGCTGCACAATCAGGAATCGAGTGGTCTACCCGAACAAGTTCAATATTAAAATTGTCACCTATTTGCACGCGCTCGTGTGATTCTGGGTCCAGCTCGTTATATTGTGGTTCATAACCACTGGTCGATTCTTCCATGGTTCGTTGAATCATTCCAAGTGTAAACTTAGTGCCATAAACCGGTGCTGGAATCCTATGCGCAAGATGACGATATGCCCCAATGTGGTCAAGATGGCCGTGCGTAAAGATATGAGCACGTATTTTGTGTTTATTCTCTTCCAGATATGTGATATCAGGTGTAATGAAATTGATGCCAGGGTAATCTGCCCCAGGAAACAAAAAGCCGCAGTCAATAATTATTATGTCATTATCATATTCGATAGCCATCATATTTTTGCCAATACCCATCTCGCCTAAACCACCGATTGGTATAATTTTTAACTTGAGACCGCTAGAATGTGGCTGTCTTTTTTGATCGACAGGGCTGAATTGTCGACCATCGTATCCGTTATAGATAGATTTATTAACCGGCACATTAATAATGTGCTGGCTAGCCCGTAAATTAACATTCTCGCTGGTACGACGTTGCGCTCTGAATGTTTCACCTTTTCTAGTAGTCGTGTTGTTCAGCACTGTGTTATTTGATCTTTGTCTGTTTTGCATGTCCGGACGCCGTGATTGGTCGTCTCCTTGGACATTTGAGAGTCTTCTTTGACCCATATATTTATATTCCTTGCCCCTCATAAAAACCGAGTGGAACAGTCTGTAATCAGATTGTAAAACTTCGTGTTTTTGTGAGCGGGTCCTTTCTATTAATTATTATTTATAATTTCAATTATTTTTGGTAACTTTTTAAAATCTTCGATTAGTGTAGCCCGCATACTTCCGTTATAAAGCGCAGCAGCTGGATGATACAAAGGTACAACCACCAATTTGGTGTTGCCAAACGTTATTCGCTTTGGCTGACCGTGAACCTGGCTAATCTTTTTCCCTGGAAGAAAATATTCCATGCTGTGCCTGCCTAATGTCACAACGATTTTAGGTTGGATGACATTCAACTGGCACACCAAGTATGGCCAAAAAGCCTTTTTTTCCTCTGGTTCGGGATCACGATTATTGGGTGGACGATATTTAACAATGTTAGTAATAAATATGTCGCTTCTAGCCATTCCAACAGATTCTAGCATTTCGTTCAAGAATTTGCCGGCTGCGCCTACAAATGGCAAGCCCGTTTCATCTTCCTTTTTGCCTGGTGCTTCACCAATCAGCACAATGTCAGCATCGCTGTTACCGTCACCCATTACTAGGTTCGTGGCCTCCCGAGCCAAATTTGGACAGATTTTATTTTTGATAATATCTGCCTTAATTTGCTCAAGAAGAACTTGTTTATTATTTGTCATATTACAAGATTGCGATCAGTGAATTAATCATAGCACGAATCTAGATAAAATACAAGTCCTTCGACTATACTCAGGACATTCTGTATTATGCATCTTTGACACTGAGGCTTAAGCGACCACGGTCATCAATGCCGATTAGTCTAACCTTGATAATCTGGCCTTCCGATAGAACATCTGTCACTTTTTCGACTCGGTCCTTGGACAACTCGCTAATATGAACCATACCGTCAATACCAGGCAAAATATTGATGAATGCACCGAAATCTTTGATACTGACAACCTTGCCTTCATATATCGTTCCGACTTCTGGCTCTTCAGTCAGACCTTTAATCCAATTCATGGCCTGTTCGATAGCCTTTGTATCGACTGCTGCAATTGTGATTAGACCGTCTTCTGAAATATCAATTTCAGCACCAGTTTCAGCGGTAATTTTTTTAATTGTCTCTCCTCCTTTGCCTATGACTGCACCGATTTTATCTGGATTAATTTTAATCTTTTCGATGCGTGGAGCGTATTTAGACAGTTTTTCGCGTGGTCCAGCTAATGTTTCTAACATGTGTTTCAAGATGAAAGCACGACCAGATTTTGATTTGATTAATGCCTCAGAAAGAACTTTGACCGGTAAGCCGTGGACTTTCATATCCATTTGAATGGCCGTAATACCTTTGGCAGTTCCGGTAACCTTGAAGTCCATATCACCTGCAAAATCCTCGGCATCAGCAATATCGCTCAGGACATATGGTTTGTCACCGTCCATCATTAGTCCCATAGCAATACCAGATACTGGCGCTTTAATTGGTACGCCAGCATCCATCAACGCCAAACAGCTACTACAAGTTGCGGCCATTGAAGTTGAACCGTTTTGGCTCATTATTTCGGTTACGCTACGAATAGCGTATGGAAAATCTTCGCGAGATGGTAAGACTGGCATAAGAGCTCGTTCGGCTAGATAGCCGTGGCCAATTTCGCGTCGGCCTGGACCACTTAGGCGCTGAACTTCACCAACTGTATATCCTGGAGCATTGTAGTGATGCATATAAGTGCGCTCTCCTTCGGTTGTCTCCATTGAATCAACAATCTGCGAATAACTTAGAGGTGCCAATGTAATGATGTTGAGAGCCTGAGTGATGCCACGTGTGAATATACTGGAACCATGTGTTCGTGGCAATACTCCTACCTCTGATGAAAGTGGTCTAATTTCGTCTAATTTACGGCCATCTGGACGTTCATTATGAGCGACGATACCTAAACGCACATCTTTGTGAAGTGCCATCGTGAAAGCTTCATCATATTTATCGCGCAGTTTTTCGTATTCTTCTGATCCGATTTTTTCGGCCATTTTTTCATGGAAATCCCAGCGTATTGTCGAAACAAGTTCGTTGCGCTCTGGATAAGGTTTTCGCAAGGCTTTGCCCATTTTGCCTTCAACCCATTCATCGACAATTGCCTGTAAATCATTATCTGGCAAAATGAGTTCATATTCTTGAACAACCGGAGCAACCTTTTTAGCTAACTCAGTTTGCAATTTGATTGCTGGCTGATAAGCTTCAAACGCCCAGGCTAATGCTTTAGAAATATCTTCTTCATCGACTTCATTAGCACCAGCTTCAACCATGGTAATACCACTTTTTATTCCAGCAACTACTAAATCAAGATCGCTTGTCTTTCGTTCCTCGACCGTCAAGAATGCTTTGAATTCGCCGTTGACACGACCAACTCGTAATCCTGCAACTGGGCCATCAAATGGTGTGCCAGTTAACATCAATGCTGCGCTAGAGGCAATCATTGCGATAGAATCGGGACGAAAATTTGGATCAAACGAAAGTACGCTCGCAACAACTTGGACTTCTTGGCGATAACCCTTTGGAAATAACGGACGGATTGGACGATCAATCAGACGACCAATTAAAATTGCTTCGTCACTAGGACGTCCTTCGCGCTTTATAAATCGACTACCAGATATTTTGCCAGCCGCGTAAAACTTTTCTTCGTAATCAATGCTAAGTGGAAAATAATCCATTACAACTGGCCGACTACCAACCATAGCCGTACCCAATATAACGGTGTCGCCGTAAGTAACTAGTACACTAGCCGTAGTTCGAAAACCGACTCGATTTACTTCCATCGTCAATGGACGACCACAAAAATCAGTGGTAACTGAAAAAATTTCCTTACCGTTAGGGTTAATAGTAGACATAGTTGTCCTCCTTTGATTAATTCACTCGACTTTTTAATATGTCGGCGAATAAGTAACGGGTACAGAAATTCGCTGCATCGCGAACTACTCTATCCACCACTTGTCCGCCCTCGCGTGTGATGACATTATTATATCACAAAAGATGTTATTTTCGGAGTTTCAAAGTCGAAACGGTCTTTTTATAAGCTTCAAAATCTTTGGATTCTAGGTGCTTCAGCAATCCCTTGCGTTTGCCCACCATTTGGATAAGACCACGACGAGCAATGTGATCTTGCTTGTTGGTTTTTAAGTGTTCAGTAATTTCTTTAATGCGAGTCGTTAAGACTGACGCTTGGGCCTGTGGGCTACCAACGTCATCTTTATGAGTCTGTGTCAAAGCAAAAGCCTTGGCCTTGTTATCTGCTGTAATCATTGATTATAAATTGTACCAAAATTCTGCACAGGTTACAACCCCTAAGAAAATATTGCCGACGGATTGGACGATACATATAAGATATCCAAAAAGTGACACAAATTAACACCTATAGAGGACGGTGCTCCTGCTAACGGTGCTCCTGCTAAGAAGTATTTTGATATTAGTTAACAATACCCATATCGGATAATGATTTGGCTTGATTGACACTCCAATCAGCAATATTTGTTCGTCTCAACTTTGCACAATAGGCTCCGGTGCCTAAGGCTTTACCTACGTCTTCGGCAAGAGAGCGAATATAGGTACCACTTGAAACGTGGGTCCTAATTTTAATTTCAGGATATGTATAATCAATCAGTTCTAGACTGTAAACTGTCACCTGACGTTCAGGCATTTCTACATATTTACCTGCACGGGCTAATTTGTAAGCCCTCTGACCGCCAATATTTATAGCACTATAAATCGGCGGACGTTGAGTAGTCTCGCCCGTAAACTTGCCCAGCGCCTTTTCGATTTCAGATTGAGTTGGGGTATCATCTGATACGTTATTAATTTCGCCTTCTGAGTCCCCTGTTGTGCTGGTTTTGCCTAAACAAATGACCGCTTCGTAGACTTTATCTAATTTGCTGTATGAACTAGCGTTTTTGCACTCTTTGCCAACAACAATTATCATAAGTCCAGTTGCAAAAGGATCAAGCGTTCCGGTATGCCCTACTTTTATCTTCTTTCTCTGTTTTTCAGATAGCACACGTCGGACACGAGCGACTACTCCAAAACTGGTCATACCAGCCGGTTTATCAACCAATAAAATCCCATCGTCCATCACGACTCAGTATAACTTGGCTATTGGCTATTGGCTATTGGAATTTGGCACTAAGACTAATCGCCATATTCTAATGGCTACATTCCATTTGCCAAACTCTATCGTCCTGGAATCTTGAACTGACTTGGATCATTCGCAGCTAGAACTGGTGGGGCACTTGGTTTTGGCTCCAAAGAAAGCACGTTAAAATCAGGCATTGGGGGCGGAGGTAGAGTTGAAAAATCAGGTACAGGAGGAGGTAAAGGCAAATCAACCGTTGAAGGCTTACTTGGCATTGGAGCATCTGAGAAAATATCAACACTTGGAACATTTTCCGTTTGACCAACACTATTGATAGCCGTGTCGTGACTCGGACTACCTAAATACGAATGGTTCAAGATAGTCTTATTCTGTTGATCCACTGCCTCGCGTCTCGTTTCTTCGGCAGCTTCATTAGTGGTGGCGTTCAATATACCACCCAGTAGTGGCGGAGCAACTATTTCTGAAGTCGCCTTTGCGATATCTTGAGGCGGCTTGATTGGTACATCTACAGGTGGCAAAGTCGACATTGAGGAATCTGTTGACTGTGGCTGTAGTGTTGAGATTACCGGTGGCTTAGCATCAACAACTACGTTGACCGTTGTATCTGGTCCATGACTAATCGAAACACTATCTGATGGCAAGGTCGACTGCTCGTTATTAGGAGTAATCGATTCATTAGTTGCGATCGGAGCTTCAGTTTTTTCAACTAACGTACTGTTTGGCGAATCATTGATTTCATGAAATTGTTGTAATTTTGCAGCAATCAATTGTTGATCTGCACCAGCTGCCATCAGTTGTGCTGCCATTGTCATAACGCGTGACGAAGTATGTATATTGCTGAACCTTTCGGTTGCAGCCACAATTCCAGTCAGTAATGCTGTTGATATTTGTTTGTCCAAGATTGGCTTGTCAGTTTTTAGAGCTTCGCTAATACTCATAACCATCTCGCTCAAACTACTAGCACCCTCATCGCGCCAATCCATACTACCTAATTGACTTGATTGTTCCCCAACACTAAAGGTCGCTATTGTTACGTCATGTAAAATCTGACCATGTGCCGCTAACGCCGTATCAAGATGTTCTTGATTTGCAACACCTAGGGCCAATACGAGTTCGACATTGAAATCACCTTGGCTAAACTCTAAATCTTCGTTAGTGATAGTTGTGCGATACGGTGTAATGAAAATCTTTACAACGTCGCCTTCAACTTTATAGCGTAAATGATCTGCCTTTTCTTTGTCTAAGGCAATAATAAAATCTCGCAAGCTATCTGCAGTATTCTCAAACACTTTACCTGGATCCAAAAATGTGATTGCTGGTGGTATTGCACCGCTAAAAATAGCTGTCGTATGCTTACCAATTTTGTTCAAAAGCGCCGCTAAACCTAACGTTGCCGATAAATCATCAACTGACGGATCTTTGCTGACAGTCACCAAAATGTTAGTTGAGTTTTTTATTTTCTCAACTATCTGCTGCTTTACGCTGTTGCTTTCGACTTCATTCATTTGGTATTTTCCTAGCTTTTTATTTTACCTAGATTTGTTGTTACTATACCATAAGTGATTTACATGCGTCAATATCAATTACCACCCCTCTTTACAACTTAGCGTCTTTCATCTATAATCACAGCTTGAATGTATTTAATAAATAGGTAATTTAAGGAGTTAATATGCCAATCATCAAGTCCGCCATTAAACGTGCGAAACAAGCCATCAAACACCGTGAACGAAACGTTGTTACTAAACACGGTATCAAAGAAGCAATCAAAGCATTTATTGCCAAGCCAACCGCTACTAACCTAAGCGATGCCTATAGCGAACTCGACACCGCTGTTAAAAAAGGTTTAATCAAGAAAAATACAGTTGCACGTCGCAAGTCTCAACTTTCAAAAATTGCAAAAAATGCCGGGGTAAAATTGATTGCAACTAAAAAAGTTAAAGTAAAACCTGAGCCTGCTACGAAGAGTAAAAAACTCATAGCAAAGAAACCAGCCGTCAAAAAAGTTACCGTCAAAAAACCAGCAACGAAAAAATAGTTAAATTTTTGAAACTTTTATCAGAGCGCGCTCAATCAGTAGCCATGGCTCAGCGCGCGATAATTTTATATCATCGTCAGCCTGCGCAAATATAGCAACTATCTTTGAGACACCAACCTTGCCTATTCGTTTTGCAATTGGCGTAAGTTTTGACACAACATATGGATGAATTCCAAAATCCTTACTAGCATTGTCCAACTTTGTCGCCGAAGCAACAACAGCTAATTGAAAGACTTGGCTGAACAATAATGCCGATAATCGATAAATGTCTTCGGATTTTTCAAGTGATTGTAATATTTTCTTTAGCTCATCTATATCACCACGAAGCGCCGACTCGAAAAGGCTAAAAACATTTTCAATTGGATTGGCCTCAATAATATCCTTGATACCATCAATCGAAATTGTATCGACAAGGGTGAGTTTCTCGATTGCATGGAACAATTGCCACTGGTCAACTCCAACCCTTTGGACCAGCAACTGAATACATTTTGTGTTCAGCTCTACCCCCTGTTTTTTGGCCTCTGATGCCGCCCATTTTTCCGATTTTGCAATATCATATTCATTCCATGGTTTAAATTCCTTGATGCTTGCATGTTCTTTTAGCGACTTAAATGTTGACACCCGTTTATCGGGTTTAGGTTCAATCAATACTAGATGAATGTCTGGCGATAATTGAGTTATCCAGTTGCCAAAAATCGGCCAAATTAACTTGTTCGAACTGAGATCTCTAATAATTACCGTACGGGCAGTAGCGAATAAACTAATCCCCATCAGAATATCTGGTAATTGGGGGAGTTGTAAGTCGCTACCATCAATCCTTTCGACATTGCCAGCAAAATCATTTGTAATTTCATCTATAGCACGTTCAATCTCAAACGAATTTTCACCTATTAGTAGAGTAATCATTATAAATAGTATAACACTGGGGATTAGGGGTTGGGAAATGGGAAATGGGGATTAGAAAGTTGACGGGTGACGTTCGATGGGGTGCCCCAATATTGTTTTGGCGTAATCGGCAAAAAATATTAGGGGCAAATCGGACGGCAGGACCCGTCTAGGCATACTTAGACCTGTTGACAAGATGGGCAAATGTGTGTGCCTCGACCGGCAATTCTAATCTTGACTATTTCGATATTGCAACGAGGGCAAGATAAACCTTCACGACGAAAGACCCGTGCAAAATCCATATAACTCCCCTTTTTGCCTTCAGCATTTACATAATTTCGATTAGTACTGCCACCTTTTTCAATTGATAGATTCATGACGTATCGTAACTCGGAATATAGCAATTGGAATTTGGGATATGGCAAATCACCAACAATAGTTGCAGGATGAATTTTAGCACCCCATAATGATTCGTCAGCATAAATATTGCCAACACCAGCAATAACGGTTTGGTCAAGAAGTGCTGCTTTTATACTAGTCCGCGCGCGTCGTTTGAAACGTTCAGTAAAATCACTTGCCGTAAAATCTACTTCTAATGGTTCGGGCCCAACCTTTTTCATAAAATCGATGTTTGGGACTTGCTGAGTTGGTATTAATCTGACCCAACCGAATTTGCGCTGATCGTTGAAATACAGACGCGAACCATCTATAAAATCGAATTTCACACGAGTCGATTTGTCAGGCAACATACCAACCAAACTATCATTTGGATGACCAGCACCAAAGCGATTGGTTTTGTCTAAAAAAACCAGCTGACCTGTCATTTTAAGATGTATAACTAAAGAATAATTGGTCGACAAATCAACCAGTAATACTTTGGCACGACGACGAACATTCGTGATTTTTGAATTAATTAAAAACCGATCAACATCATGTTTAGAATTTGGAAAACTATTGGCCGTATCGTATGATACGGTTTTGAATATTTTACCTACAATCAACTTTAATAAACCGCGTTTGATAGTCTCGACTTCTGGTAGTTCAGGCATGAGTTGATTCTAATAATTGCTTGAGTTCAGCCTGCGTCTGATGGATCGATTTAAACAAAATTGCTTGCATATCAGCATGCTCGGCTCCATCAATATTTGATGGCCTATCGTCAATCATAATACATTCAAAGGGAGAGACACCAAGTCTTTCAGCCATAAGTTCAAATAGCTTGGGGTCTGGCTTGATCATCCCAACATCGTACGACAAAATCACCGCATCAAATAATTCTTTACTTTTTGTCTCGGGCAAAAGATCGTCAAGCCAACCACTGCCAACATTGCTAAGTAACCCTATTTTGTGTTCACCCAGTTGTTTCAAACCACGGACCCAATCAATAACTGTTTCATCTCGCACATTAATACCCCAATACCGCGATTTGACTTCTTGTGGCGTTAACCCAACTAATTTTGCAATCAATTCATTGAACTTCTGAAGCGAAATTATACCGTAATCCGACTGGAGTATTAGGTCATTTATCTCTATTTCATACTGTGAGAAATCTCGTAATAATGCAGTAAATCCTGGTGCAACCAGTAACACGCCAAAGCAGTCAAAAATAATTGCCTTTATCACCATAATTTACCAATAATTGATTTGGCTTCCGGAATTTGGGCAATAAACAGTTTCGTTAGTTGGTCAAGCTTGGCATTCAGTGATCCGCGTGAGGTAGAACAAGACGACGTCCAGAGTTGTTTTAGCGATTCATCAGCTTTTAGAATCTGAAACTCGTAGACATATCCAGTTGCACAGATGCCACGTAAATCATTCTTGATACCTGTAAATTCTGTGCCTTTCATATAATTTGCTCTGTCAAGTGCATAAACAAATTCTTCATAGGCTGGAATATTATTACCCAAAGAAACACTGTTAATTGGTTGATCCTGGTAGCCTTTATATGTTGTTAGCGTACGAGCAATCGGTGTAATTTGAATCTGATAAGAACGAAAATCCTCGTCCGAAACAATGGCACCACGTGTTGTCATGCGCACTGAGCGATCGGCAGACGTACTAAGAAGCGCCTCTTTAATGATATCAGCTTGCGATGGAGTTGTGTTTGTACTGCCAGAAAAGAAAACAACGCGTGCCAGAGAAACCAAAGCGGCAATAACAATTGCCACAATGATAAGAATTAAAGCAATTGGTATAACACGTGTAGGTTTATAGTTAGCCATTACTTCTACTATAATATCACTTTAAAGTTGTGTCAATTATAACTGGCCCCAACTTTTGCCAATAGCCACGTCAACTTTTAACTTTATTTTTAGTTCAGGTGCAATATTTTCCATAGTTGTTTTGAGTAATTCGGCAACCATGTCAGCGTTCTCAACTGGACACTCGACTAAAATACTATCGTGAATTTGTAGAATCTGTTCACCTAGACCCTCTAGTTTCTTATCAATTTCAATCATTGCTAATTTCATAAGGTCAGCTTCGGTACCTTGAATCGGCATATTCGCTGCAGCTCGCTCGGCACCCGCACGCACCATAAAATTACTACTAATTACATCTGGCGTTGGACGACGACGTCCAAAATATGTTTCGACATAACCTTTGGTACGTGCATTATCAAGCGTATTACTAATATATTTACGAATAGGCTCGCGCAGTTCAAAATATTGGTCAATAAATTTCTTGGCCTGAATAAAATTCATACCAGTCGCCGCACCTAACCCATGTGGGCTCATACCATATAAAACGCCAAAGTTAATTACTTTCGCATTACGACGCTGAATTTTTGTAACATTATCCATTGGAATGCCATATACATCACTGGCGGTCTTTGTATGAATATCGACACCACTATTAAAATCGTTAATCATTTCTTTGTCGTCAGCCAAAATTGCCGCCAATCGAAGTTCAAATTGTGAATAATCAGCGCTAACAAAAACCTTATCGCCATCTGTTATAAATGCATTTCGAATTTGACGACCTAATTCTGTTCTGACAGGAATGTTTTGCAAATTTGGGTTGGTGCTACTAAGGCGACCCGTGCTAACAACATCCTGATTAAATGTCGTATGTATCCTGTTTTGGCTATCGACAAGTTTTGGCAATGCATCAACATAAGTATTCAATAATTTTGCCAGTTCGCGTGTCTTTTCAATAAGTTCAATAATTGGATGTTGCCCACGCAACTTATCAAGTTCTTTTTGGCCAGTACTGTAGTCTTTCTTACCCTTTTTGATGCCAGCTATAGGAAGTTGCAGTTTAGTAAATAGGACTTCCGAAAGCTGAGCTGGACTGCCAATATTAAACTCATAACCAACCATCGAATATATTTCTTGTTCAAGTTTAGCGTGCTCATCACCCAACTGTTTACTCATTAATTCTAGTATCTGAGGGTCAATCTTTATCCCTCTATGTTCCATTAAAAACAATATGTAGGTCAATGGGAAATCAAACTCGCGTGCAATTCGTGCAAATTTTGGCTCGGCCGAAAAAGCCTCAATTTGCTGGTCATAAATATGCCAGATTGCAGCAATTGCATCCTGTGGCGTGTCGATAATTACAGCGTTCATAAGTCCAGCTAATGTTCGATCACGCTGCAATGGATTAATCAAAAATGCAGCTTGATGAATGTCGTGAAGTTCTCCAAATCTGACAAAAACTCCCTGAGACGCCAGTTGATGATACAAAACCTTGCTATCATAACTAATGACAGTCGACAGCTCAAATACCCGCCAAACACTTCGGTCTAGCTCGCTTATTTTTGTGTGCGAAACAGTTTTTTTGTCAGTTGACAACCAAACTGTGTCACCATCAACGTATAATACGACCGGACCCTCAATACTGAGAGTTTTTGGCCAAGGTAGCTGCGAAAGTTTACCTACCCCAGTTTGTACATACGCAGTTTCTGTGACCTCGGTTTTTGCTTGCATGTGTCGAGGCAACCGCTTCACGAGTGATGAAAACTCAAGCCGTTTTAATATCGCCGCAACTTTATCAAGGTCGGTGTCATTAACGTCAGCGATTTTCCAGTCGAGTTTTACGGGCGCTTCAACCCAAATTCGTCCAACTCCCTTACAAATATATGCTAATTCCTTGCCATCAACCAATTTCTTAGCAACAATCGGTTTAATATCGTCCAAATGTTTATATATATTGTCGAGTGTGCCAAATTGTTGCAATAGTTGAGTGCCAATCTTTTCACCAATACCAGGCACGCCGGGCATGTTGTCTGAAGAATCGCCAGCTAGCGACTTGAGGTCTAAAAATTGTTCGACACTTATGCCATACTTTTTTTCAAAATATCCAACATCAAATTCTTCGATATTAGATAGGCCGTTTTTGAGCGCATATAATTTTGTCATAGGGCCGATTATTTGCAAAGCGTCTAAATCACTTGTTAGCAAACATGTCTCGATACCTTTTTCGGTCGCCTCTTTGGCGAATGCCCCTAAGATGTCATCAGCTTCATAATCATCCAGTTCATAAAGTGGCCAACCAAATGCATCCAGTAGTTCGTGCAAAATTGGGATTTGTTCGTAAAAGTCATCGGGCGCTTTTTTGCGACCAGCCTTATATTCAGGATAAATCTGGCGACGTTTCCGAATATTCGTGTCCTTTTTATCCCAAGCCACAGCCACATAGTCAGGTTCAAGTTTTTTTATAAGTTCAATTGCAAGTGATGCAAAGCCATAAACTCCACCTGTTGGCGTACCGTCAGCCAAAGCAAGACCTGGCATGGCATAATATCCACGATAAAACACAGACTTTCCGTCAATAACCGCCAAACGCTTCGTCATAATACTAGTATAGCGCACTCTTGCTCAAGAATACGCACTTTATATAACATAGACAATTGTTGACATTTGTGCAATTTAGTGCTAGAGTGTATGTAAAGTATTAAAAATAAAAACTTTAGGAAAAACAAACAAAATGTCACAATCAAAATCCCCAGAATCAGCTCCAATTGAGCCAGAACGTAAAAAATCGCATTTAAATATTCCACTTATGGTTAAAATTGGGACGTTGGCAACTCTTATCGCTAGTGCCGGACCAACCATAGAGGCTAATATGCCCATGCCTAATAAAAATCCTAACGTCAAACCTCCTACTGCTGTCTGGTATGGAGTACCTAATCCTAATAATGATGTTTTAAATATAGGCTTTTCGGCTGGTATGCATAATATTCTTCCTGGTGAAATAGGATTCAAACTGCCTGATGTTGAAGCTACCGCTTGGATTCCTGGCTCAAAAAAGACCGAGACCACACAGAAATTAGAACAATCCCCACCCACTACAACTGTTATGAAATCAGAAATAAATGACACATATAATCAACCTATGGAGTGGGCTGAAAAATTTGAAAAAGACCCATCAGCTGTTGAACCCCGTGGGCCAGAAGCCATAAAAGACGCCGTAGAGCGAATAAAAGAGTTAGAAACCCAGGAATATACATGCGAAGTATTCGTCGAGGGGTCTTCTTCTGATGAATCGAACGTACGTGATGGCAATAACCCCGGCTTTGGCATAAATGACGAACCAAATATTAAATTAGCTGAAACAAGAGCTGAAGCCGTTGCCGAATTGTTCATACAAGAGCTTAAAAATGAATTGGGCGAAGAAAAAGCTAACGATATTGAAAAATCCATGGTCATTTTAGGCGGCAAAGAAGTCAGGGATGATCAATTGGCAAAAGCAATAGAGGAAATGGCAGATAAACTTGGTATGCCAATGGATGATTTGGTCATGCAATTTAATCGTAATCCAGAGACCTTACCAATCGAAGCTCAAGAAGTGTTGGATGGATTGTATGGAGACCGTAAAGTGATAATTACAATAAAAGCAACTAAGCAAAGTTTCGTCGAACTACCTTCCGACCCAGAAATGGTCACCACTACAACAACCGAAAAAGAAGATGATAAAGTAGTAAAAATAATAATCGTACCTGTGCTTTTCCCCGTCATTAAACGTCGTACTGAAAATGTTAAGGGTATACCCCCAACAACTCCACCATCGACTCCACCGCCATATCCACGACAGACTGGCTTTACTGACAGACCGGGTGAGCAATATAATGATAGCAAAAAACCCGGCGGTTATGATAAAAGAAATCTAAACAATATTTCCCCCGTCTATTACTATGGAAAGCAACCTCGACCATTTAACGGTACTCAGGGAGCTACTTGGCATAGCGGAGACAGACAAACTCGTAGCCGTGGTGGCGATGCTCACTAAGATTGTAATTTCAAAAGTTAGTTATTAGTCTTAACCAATTTATATATACGCATTCTTGTGGTAATAATCTGCTAAACTAAGTGTTATGATTCGTAATAAAAAGATTAAAATTGTCGCTTTCGTAGGACTAGCTGGTGCTGGGAAAAGTACAGCAGCTGATTATGTCACGGCCAAAGGTTATCCAAAAGTATATTTCGGTGGAGTCGTGCTGGATGCAATGGTCGCAGCCAAGATCGAAGATACTCAGGAAAATGAAAAAATATTCCGTGAAGAATTGCGCGCCAAGGAAGGCAAGGATTTTATTGCAAAACGTATTATTGCCCAAATTCACGACCTAATCAACGCTGGTCAATATCACATCGTGGCTGACGGACTTTATTCTTGGACAGAATATAAAGTCCTAAAACAAGAATTTCCAGGCGAACTAAACATCGTTGCCATTGTAACGCCTAGAAGACTGCGTCACCACCGTCTGTTAAATAGACCGGTTCGTCCTATATCTCAGTTTGAAGCCGACCAAAGGGACTGGGCCGAGATAGAAAATCTCGAAAAAGGTGGTCCAATCGCAATAGCTGACCATTACATCATCAATAATGGCAGCATGGAAGATTTACACGCACAAATCGACAAAATTCTCGATGATATTGAGTTTATTGATTAATTAACCTAAATATTCGTGTAGTTTTTTGGCGTCTTTGTGTTTGCGAAGTTTAGCTAGGGCTTTGGCTTCAATTTGTCGAATACGTTCACGGGTAACGGCAAATTCTCGGCCGACTTCTTCGAGAGTGTGGCTTTTGCCATTCTCTAATCCAAAGCGCATTTTAACAATTTTTTGTTCGCGATCAGACAATGTAGATAGAATTGACTGGACTTGTTCTTTGAGCAATTGAGAGGTTGCTGATTCCTCCGGCGTAATATTACCTTCGTCTTCGATGAAATCACCCAAAACAGAATCCTCGTCCTCGCCATCACGTCCAACACCGGCATCAAGTGATGTAATGTCTTGTTTGATTTTAATGACATATTCAATTTTGGCAGGTTCCATCTCTAGTTCTATCCCCAACTCTTCGATAGTTGGTTCACGGTTCAATTCTTGGGTCATACGGCGTTGCGTACGAAGCAATTTGTTAATCGTTTCGACCATGTGCACTGGAATACGAATCGTCCTGGCTTGGTCAGCAATGGCGCGCGTAATCGCCTGACGAATCCACCAAGTTGCATAGGTTGAAAATTTGAATCCCTTATCTGGATCAAATTTCTCAACTGCACGTAGTAGACCAGTGTTGCCCTCTTGGATTAAATCTAGAAAATCAAGCCCACGACCACCATATCGTTTGGCAATCGAAACAACTAGGCGCATATTTGCCTCGGCCATTTTATCTTTGGCTTTTTTCTCGCCAGCAACTACCCGTTGTGCCAAGGCTAACTCTTCTTGAGAGTTTAGTAGTGGAATTTTGCCAATTTCGCGTAGATAAAGTCGAACGCTATCATCGCTAGCATCATCAAAATATTGACCTTTATTCAAGGTATCTTCGTCATCCTCTTCCTCTTCTTCGTCTTTGAGTTCTTCGGGAGCTGGCTCTTCAATATTGCTCAGTGGACCTCCACTGATATCTATTAAAGTTGGGTCTATTTTTGCGTCCTCGTTCTCGGTTTCGTCTTTATCTTTGACCACTTTGTATCTCCTTGATTAATTTATTGAGCTCTGTGCGAATTTCGTTTGCCTTGGAATCATCACCCAAAGTCTCTGCATCACGCAGCTGTTCAGTTAATATGTCTTTCTGTTTTTTCCTGTGTTCATTGGCAACTTGGCGGAGCAATCGAGCCGTTTCAAAGTAACGATCTTGTTCGTTCCAGTCGGCATATCGAGCGTCGGCCTTTAATAGTAGTATTTTTACATAGATATCATATTTTTGCAACTGCTCGGGCGTATCTTTTACGGTTTTACCGCCATGCTCTGACAAGTATTTGACTACTGCTCGCCTGTCCTCGCCCGTAAATGTTTCCCCATCAACTTGACGAAATAAATCGTGAGTTGCTCCATCAATTAATGCCACAGCTAGCAGATTGTCTTGGTAATAAGCTGGGTCTGGTGTATTTTCGGCTTGTTGAATAACTTTTTTGTATAATTTTTGAGCTAATCCATCTGAACTTGCAAGTTTTTGCTTTAATGCCTCAACTGACGAATCACTATAACTAGCAATTTTCGCCATGTAGTATTCTTGCTCAACTGAATCTTTTAACATTCGCACTACATCCAGTGCCGCCGTCGTAAATTGCCTTTTGCCAGCCGCAGTGGTTAGGTCTTCGCGCAGCGAATATTGTTTCAAAACCCAATCAACGGCTGGCTGGGCCGTATCAATTGCCTGTTGCCACAATTTGGAATCTTGTTTGATTAATTCATCGGGGTCTTTGGCAGCATCAGGTAAGGATATAATCGTTAAATCTACCCCTACATTTTGGGCAATTGGGATAGCTCGTTCGGTTGCAGCCAGACCCGCCTTGTCACCATCAAATGCCAAGCGAACATGGTTGCTTAAACGAACCAGAGCTCGTAAATGGTTTTCGGTCATTGCCGTGCCTGCCGTTGCTACAACTTGTGTGATTCCCACCTGATGGCTACTTATTACATCTAGATTACCTTCGACTATTACCGCGTAGTCACCGACTCGAATTGCTTCTTTTGCCTGAGACAGACCAAACACATGACGACCTTTATCGTATAACAATGTTTGTGGCGTGTTCAAATACTTCGGTGAATTTATGTCGTCGATAATTGTACGCCCAGTAAAACCAATCACTTGACCGACACCATCCATTAACGGCACCATCATACGACCTCGGAACAAATCTGTAGCATAGCGATTAACTAAACCAGCCTGAGACAACTCTTTAGCCAGAAAACCCTTTTTGGTCAAGAACTTCACCAATGCATCACCACTAGTTGGCGCATAGCCAATCCTAAAATCTTGGACAATTTGTTTACTCAGGCCCCTTTTTTTAAAGACATATTCTACTGCGTGCTGATTCTTTATTAGACTCTGCTGATAATAATTAGTTGCCAAATCATGCGCTAATAGCAGCCGTTTCTTACGCATGGCAATTTCTTGACTGCCCTTAGTATCATACATCGATAAATCAACACCGGCCTTGCGGGCCAAATGTTCTAGACTAGCGCGAAAGTCTAACCCTTCGACTTCCATCACAAAAGTAAAAATATCACCACCCTTGTTTGACGAAAAATCGTGCCAAATATGTTTATCTGGACTAACATAAAAACTAGGAGTTTTTTCAGCCGTAAACGGACTAAGGCCCTTAAAATTGCGTCCGGCACGCTTGAGTTGGACATATTCACCAATAACATCCTCAATGTTCAATCGTGCTCGCACTTCCTCTTTGGCATCTTGCATAACATCATTATACCAATAGCCCTCCCAAACCAAAATGACGAGATTATGAGTTCAATTCAAGCAAGATAGAAAGACTGTTCTCCGACTGAAGAATATCATAGATATGCTGAACGAGGAAACAGTTCTTTATAGCTGGTTGAGTGAGGTCAGAATGCGTTATTTTGGTTTGGGAGGGCTATAAGTTAGGGTAGAACTCAAGCAATCATTTTGATATTCTAGATGATTATGCTTAAATTAATAGTGCTATGCAACCTAATGATGATAAACAACAACCACCCGCCGACTATCTGGATCGAATTGCCCCAAAGGCTACTCCAAAAAAAGGTTTTTTTAATAAGCGACCAATTTTAATCGGTAGTTTCGGCTTGATTATCATTATGATTATTATCCTAACTATCGGTGTTTTAATGGGTCGTATAGATTCAACCGAGAAACTTGCAGCTCGTTTAATTACTACCGAGAGTATCGCTGACGGAGCAACTAGCAAGATAAAAAGCACACAACTGCGCGCACTTAATAGCGAGCTCAAACTCTATTTGACAAATACTATTCGCGACATCGAACCAATACTCGCCAAGGAAAATATAAAAATCAATAAACTTAATAAAAAAATAACGGTTGCCGAATCTGGTGAAAAAATGCTGGCCACTCTAGAGGACGCTCGACTTAATGCCATTTATGATCGAACATACGCTCGCGAGATGGCCTATCAACTAGACACTATTTTGACTCTAATGCACCAAATCTCTAGCAGTACTAGGAATAAGGACCTACAAAGCTTTCTAGAAAACTCTCAAGAGAACCTCGAACCAACTCAGAAACAATTCGCCGATTTTAATGCAACAAACGGATAAGAATATTCTTATCCGTTTGTTGCCCTACGTAGCCTTGGCGAAGTAGGGCTTTAATCTTTTTCGTCATTCACCAAGTTATAGCTTAGTGTGATAAAGCCCTTCAAGTCATCATCTGATACCTGGCCCGTACAAATAATTGTGTTCCAATGTTTTTTGTTCAAGTGATAACCTGGCAAAACTGTTTCGTATAGTTCACGTAACTTTTCAGCCAGAATCGGATCACATTTCAAACTTAAGCGAAGTGGATTTGTACCCTCTGCAATTAACGCGAACATTTTGCCGTTGTCATTTTCAGAATGCTCAACCCGCCTGTCTGTCCGACAGGACGGGCAGGTTTTATAAACTGACACATCCTCGCCAAATGGAAAATCTAGCCACGTATCTGGAAAACTTAGTAAATATTCGTGAATTTCTTTATGCGTCATAATCTCATCCTACGCTACTTTAATCGCGCTAAATAGTATTGTAACTCGGTAATACTGCCACGAATATCGTCTAGCGCCCGATGCGCATCAGGTTTTGCAAACTTTTTTTTGAATTTTCCTTCGAACACGACCTTCCAGGCACTAACATCTAGCATTCGATAATGTAACCGCGCATCAAACCTAGGCCACTTAGCTACAATAAATCGCCTATCAATATGAATCGAGTTGCCACCAATCAGTACTGGCGTGTCAGACCTAAAATATTTTTTAACAAAAGCCAGCAATTCATCCTCAATTTTTAGCAGTGGTTTACCGGTTTGGTTTTGTTTTATTAAGTCATCTCTAGCATCTGGACTAGTGTCCCAAAATGATGCGTTCAAAGCTAACCTTTTTTTCAATAATGTTACCCTATTTTTTATCACTCCCTGATAAGTTGCAACCTCTTTAAAATTCCAGTCAGTTACAATTGCTGCAACTTCTAGAATCAAATCTTCATTGGCCGACAGACCAGTCATTTCCATATCAAGCCAGCAGATACGATTTGGCCGCAAATTTACAAGTTTTTTATCCATGGTTAATTCTTCTTTTTATCAAAATATTCGACTTTCAGTAGCCGAAGGATTAGATAAATGACTAGTGCAATCACAGCAAAATTAATAAAGTCGTTCAAAAATACTCCATAATGTAGCACAGCTGGATCACCATTATTGGCTTTACCCAAAGTCCATTCAAGACCCTTAAGACCTTCGGCTGAACCGAGAAGTAGCCCAAGCGGTGGCATAACAACATTATCAACTAATGATTTTACGAGGACACCAACAGCACCCCCTAATACTAGACCGACCGCCAAACCAACAACACCTTGAGTGCGGATAAAGTCTAGAAATGCTCTTACTTGCGATTCACTTACTTTGACAATTTTCGATCTACGGACAATTTGTTTTTTTGACATATTTTACATCCTATCTGGTGTTGGAACACCTAATATTGTCAGCCCTTTTTGAAGTATCGTCGCATAAGCCATAACTAAATGCAATCTTATCTGTTCTCTCTCATCACCAACCACTTTACTGTTTTCGTAAAAGCGATTGAATATCTGCGCCAATTCGAATAAATAATTACATAAATGATGAGGTATAAATTCCGTTGTCGCTTGCTCAATCACATTTGGATATTCGGTAAATTTAAAGAGGAGGTCTCTTTCATACCGAGAATAATCATCTGAAGGCGAATTAAATTCCGTGTTACTGTAGGCCAACTTTTGTATGATTGATTTTGCCCTGGCAAGCGCATATTGCAGGTACGGGCCACTATTTCCTTGCAAACTCACCGATTCTTTTGGTTCAAAAATAATATCAGCACCAATTCGGTTTTTCAAAAATGCATATTTAATTGCGCCTAGGACCGGAGCCTCATTACGGTTCCCTTGGATGGCCTCATTTTCATCAGCTGTCATATCAAGTACATCAACAGCTCGAATAAAGTTGCCTTTTCGGCTACTCATCTTGACACCGCCAGCTAATTTAACATTGCCATGTGTCACATGTTTAGTCCTGGCTGATAAATCTGGCTTGAACTGCTCGATACTCTTCAAAACAACTTTCATATATTCATTTATATCATTGCCAGTGATGATAATTGACTCGTCAAAATGGTAGTCATCCCATTTTTTGATGCTAAGCCCCACGTCTTTGGCCTCATAGGTTGGCAGTCCCTCTGCATTTACAAATACACGAGTATGCAGACCATACGGCTCACCTTCAAATATGATAGCGCCGTTACTCTCTTTATATACACCTTTATTTATTTGCTCAAGCACCGTAGCTAGACCAATTGGCGCAACTTCACTTTCTGGATAATATTTTTCAAATTTTGTTCCGATTCGTTTATAAAAAGCGTTGAAATAATCATAGCTCCATTCACGACAGGTCCAATATATTTGTGCAGCTGCTGATTCATGATCGTTATCAGCATGAAATTGATACACTTTTTTATTCAAAGAAATTATTTCAGCTTTTGCTTGCTCATCTTCGTCATAAGCGCGGGTACCTTCGACATAGCAAGTAGCCATCCATTTTGAACGATTACTATCATCGATTGCTGAAAGTTTTTCAGGGTTTTCGCCATCAAGTTTACGAATAATCGCCCACATTGTTTTGCCAACATGAAGCCCGACATCTCCGCCAAAGTTAACACGATGTACTTTACCGCCGGCTGACTCAATCAAATTTGAGATAGCATCACCAATTACGCTGGTATAAAAATGCCCAACATGCAAAACCTTGAATGGATTTGGATCGGAATACTCAGTCACAACAATTTTATTCTGATACAACTCAGATTTGCCGTAGGATGATGGGCCTTTAATAATTTTCTCTAGTTCGTTCGTCAGATTACTGTCTTTGACCCGCAAATTAATAAACCCAGGACCAGCCACTGTGACCCCTGAAAAATCACCTGTTTCACGAAGTTTCTCTGCTAATTGCTCAGCGATTTCGTGCGGATTTTTGCCTAGTGATTTTGCTATTTGCATGGCCACATTAGTCGCAAAATCACCAAATTCAGTGTCTGGACGGCTCAATTTAATATCTGCATCTATATCGAATAGCAGTTTAATGATTTTTTTGATGCTTTCGGCTAAGTCATTCATTAGTCTTTAGTATAGCAAGACAGACGATTTATTACATTTTTGCTTTGATTCGCTCGAGCGCCAGAATAAATGCTCCCATGCGCAGGTCTGTGCCAAATTCATTCGCTTTTTCTAATATCTTACTAGCAGCATTCTCCATTATCGGACATAATTTGTCAAAAACTTCTTTTTCAGTCCAATATTGATTTTTTAAATTCTGAATCCATTCAAAATAAGATACCGCTACGCCTCCAGCATTTACCAAAATGTCCGGCACAACTGTGACTTTTTTCTTGAAAAGCGTATTTTCTGCATTTGATGTTATCGGCCCATTAGCAAGTTCTAGGATTGCTTTTGCCTTTACGCCACCTACGTTATCTTCCGATATAGTATTCTCGAATGCAGCTGGAATAAGTAGGTCGCATTTTAGACCTAACAGTTCTTCATTTGTAATATTTTTACTTCGTGATTTCTCGCTGACAAAATTTATGACTGAACCAGTCTTTTCCTTGTGCCCCAAAAGTTTTTTGATATCAAGACCATCCGGATTATGAACTCCCCCTTTCGAATCCGAGACGGCAATAATTTTATGGCCAGCATTTTGCCAAATTAGAGCCGCGTTAGCACCAGCATTGCCAAACCCTTGGATTACAACGCTACATTTATTTTTCAAACCTAGTCCGTTTTTGAGGGCTTCAAATACATAAAAACCACCTTGAGCCGTAGCAGTATCTCGACCCAAAGATCCACCCTTGCCAACTGATTTACCTGTAATAACTGCACCGCTTTTGTCGCCAGTTATTTTTGCAAATTCATCTGCCATCCAGTCCATTATTTCGGCCGTCGTGTTAACATCTGGTGCAGGCACGTCTTTGTGTGGCCCCAAAATATCCGAAAATTTTTGGACCCATCCACGCGATAATTTTTCCAACTCAGCTTTAGACAAACTCTTCGGGTCGACTGTAATCCCGCCTTTTCCGCCACCCATTGGGATATCAACTACAGCACATTTTAACATCATCCAAAAAGCCAGGGCTTTGACTTCGTTTGTTTCTGCACTTGGATGAAATCTGATACCGCCTTTATAGGGGCCGAGCGTATTATTGTATTCTACTCTGTAACCTTTAAAGATTTTAGATGAACCATCATCCATCTTGAGCGGAATCGATACCCTGATATCACGATCCGGTTGCCTTAACCTAGCAATAAATTCGTCGCCAAAATTTTTAATCTTGGCAACCTTGTTTAGTTGCGTCATAGCGTTATCAAATGGATTATGCATAAATTTATAATTTCACCTTTCGATTAGCAAATTAATTATTTAACTGGTAATATCTGATATTTGAACTCGAATCCTGACGACTTTACGGTTTCTTCAACTTTGGACCTGATTTCTTTGTAGTCGAATTTGTATTCAAATTTCTTACCAAATAAATTTGACTGCTCCTGAATATTACCTTCACGCGCACCACTCATTGTGTTGTATGATTCAGTCTTGAAACCAAAACCAGTCGACATCCCATCATCAAATCCACCTCCACCAGAAGTAAGTCCCGATCCAGCTTCAACTAGCATTTCCGAGAAAGTTACCAATTTTGCACCGTCGTCAATTTTCATTTTTGCTGAATAAGTTAATTTCTTTGTCGACAGAAAAGCTTTTCGTTCAGCAATAACCGACGAAAACTCCCAAACACCATTATTTTCTTTCCATTGTCCGCCATAATCCCCTAAAACTTTTTTAATTTCTTCAATCATAATAATTTCTCCCCCATTTAATCTATCCTCATACTAACAAAATTAGCTCAAAACAACAAAGATGATTGTTAATAATTCTCGTCAGCGAAACGATTTGGGATAAAGTCTAATTGTTCTGATGGGATGCCCAACTCTGTACCGTATTTCAAAACTTCTGGCCACGTCTTGGGATCATTGTTAACCTCAAATATTTTGTTTTTGAAAACAACAATCATCCTACTACCTTCAAAATCGTAAAAATGAAAATACCAAGCACCTTCATTCATTTGTGATTGAATATTCAGTATTGACGATTCTAAATCATCTTCATTTACTGAAATCTTATACAAAATCCAGTCACCGTCTACCGTTTTGCTCAAAACTTTTAAATCTTTGAGTATCTCTTGATTTATCAAACTCTTATCAACAATAATCGCATGAAATTCTGACATATTATTTTTACTCATTTAACGATTTGGCTCCTATATCTTTTCTGTATTGCATACCGTCAAATTTAATAAGACCAACTGCCATATATGCATTGCGTATAGCCTCTTGTAGAGTTTCCCCTATGGCTGTTACACCCAAAACTCTACCACCACTGGCAAAAATTTTATCGTCAACTAATTTTGTTCCCGAATGGAATACAACTACACCAGGGATTTTTTCTGCTTTTTCTATCCCAAATATGGGAACGTCTTCTCCGCTATTGATGGGATATCCTTTTGAAGCAATAATTACACAGACAACAAAACCCTTACTCCATTTGGCCTTAATCTCTCCAAGTTTTCCATCCAAACACGCTTCGATAATATCCATCAAATCCGTTTCTAGTAGTCTCATATATGATTGAGTTTCTGGATCTCCAAACCTGGCGTTAAATTCAAGCACTTTGGGACCAATAGCAGTTAACTTTAAACCCGGGTAAAGACATCCCAGGAACCTAGAACCTTTTTCTTCGAGTCCTTCGAGTGCTGGTTTAATTACTTTTTCAGTTGCCCAATCTAAATAATCTTGTCCGGCCCACGGGATAGGCGCATATGTTCCCATCCCACCAGTATTCGGACCTTCATCACCATCATAAATTGGCTTATGATCTTGAGCGGTAGGAAAAATAAGAATCTCTTTTCCATCAGTAATGCAGTGAATAGAAATTTCTTGATCGTTCCCCAAAAATTCTTCAATAACAACCTCATTGCCTGAATCGCCGAACGTTTTATCTATCAGAATAGAATTTAGAGCATTTTTTGCATCATCTAAAGTCTGACAAATTAATACTCCTTTACCAAGTGCCAGTCCGCTGGCTTTGATAACGATTGGAAATTTTTGGTTTGCTACATATTTTAGAGCTTTTTTATAACTACTGAATATTTCAAATCTCGCAGTTGGTATTTTCTTTTCCTGCATTAGATTTTTAGAAAAAGCTTTTGATGATTCAATTCTCGCCGCTTTTTTGCATGGACCAAAGATCTTTAATCCCGCTTTTTGAAACTCGTCAACAATTCCCATAGCCAATGGATCATCAAGACCGACAATAGTTAATTCTACGTTATTTTCTTTGGCAAACTTAATTAATTCGGGAAAGTCAGTCGCTTTGATATCAATATTTTCTGCAATCTTTCCCGTACCAGCATTACCTGGTGCCACAAAAACTTTCTCGACTTTAGGCGACTGAGCAACTTTCCAGGCAAGAGCATGTTCTCTACCACCCCCGCCAATAATCAATATATTTTTCTTTTTCACTCAACTTTCCTAAACCAATACGCTACCGGCGTAATAGAATGTGTAAACTTGATTACCATTTTTTGATATAGTCTCGGTGCCACCAATTTCGTTTATTCCACTCATAATATCTGGATTGCAATTATAAACGAATCCATCTTTTTTCCATTCAATTTCTTTAAAAAGTCGAGTTTCTGGGTTTACAATAAGTGCTCCACGAAGAATTTGATCAATTTCTTGCTCGGTCATATCACCCCAGTTGCCAAAGTAGCTCATCCCAAACACAGGCTTGTTCTTATTAAAAACCGTTTCTATACCGTAAAAAGTATTTTTGCCAGTATAATAAACATCTCGATATAGCCAATTACCCTCTCGATATTCCAATTGTTTTGAAAATTCTAAAGCTGCCTCTACTGTCCCCGCATCTCCTGCATAAGTCTTTGCCCGTGCTTGTACCAGAAAAGCTTCTAGCCCTTTAATATCATTCATTCAAAACTCCTTCGATTAACATAGTTAATTATAGACTAATTTAATGGCATGTTTTTAATAATTATTCCCAAAAGATGAAGCCTGCTACTTTGTCGCCAGTCTCGGTTAATTTAATGTCTTTGACAAAAATGTCGCTAGAAATAATGAATTCGATGTCTTTGCCGACTGGAAAAATCAAGCCGTATGGATTCTCTGCATCTTTTTGGCAGTTTAAACATGTTACTCGATTATCAGTCGTAAAATTGATTTTTTCACCATCGATTTTGATATCCGTAAGCACAATAGATTCAGCGATTGGATCCTCTAGGTATAAACGATAGATATATTTATTACTGTCCGAATCGAAACTTGCGGAGTAGTCGCGCGAATATGAAGTGTTATTGCCATGCTTTAGTGCCTGCTTGGTCAAAATTAAAGATATACTATTGGTGCCACCATCACTTACGGCCCATTCGCGTAACTTCACACTACTAAAAAACGGATAGACCAATAGTGATGCTAAAACAATAGCGAAAGAGACAGCATAAACAATTTTGCGTTGGTTTGTACTGGTTTTAAAATAAGCCAAAATATTGCCCAGGACATTTCTGACAGCAAAAGTTACATAAATAAGTGGAGCAATACTAAAAAGTGCAGACATGGTGTAAAAGTCAAAACCTTCAAGTCGAATTTCTTTCAAATTTTGGTAGAGTCCCCACCCAATAGGTAGAGATACAAAATAAACGCCAAGAGCAAGAAATAGAAAAATGATATTAGCAAACGGACGATATTTTTTACTGAAAAAAAGAAAAAAACTAAACGATACAAAAATAATAATTGTTGGGATGGTAAAGATGTTCAAAAGAAGCGGAACAGTTGTTAAGACTAATAAAATCGCAAAAATTCGATTAAATACAATCTCAAACCGCGTTAAAGCGAATTTATTATTTTCTATAATAGCCGATTTTTCTGAACCAATTTTCATGTTTACTTTAACTATACACCCCAACTTTGCCCAGTCCTAGATAATAAGATTGGCGGAGAGAGAGGGATTTGAACCCTCGATACCCTTGCGAGTATACTGCCTTTCCAAGGCAGCGCACTAGGCCACTATGCGACCTCTCCATACGAAACAATTATACCAGTTGTCATTTTCACTCTGAGAAAATGGTTGCAACTAACCAGAGATAACCCCATAATAGATGCAATGGCTATCACCACTACCCCACCAGTCATACGCCTGCGAGGCCTTCAAAAGAGGTTTGGAGTTGGCGACGCTGAAAATATTGCCATAAATAATATTGACCTCACCATCAAAAAAGGTGAATTTGTTGCCATCATGGGGCCAAGCGGTTGTGGCAAGACAACATTACTGAATATCCTAGGACTGCTGGATCAGTCAATTGATGGAGAATATGAACTAAATGGCCAGTCGGTTGACTCTATGTCAAGATATAAACAGGCGCGAATCCGTAGCCAACAAATAGGATTTGTATTCCAAAATTTCAATCTGGTGTCACGACTTAACGTTATCGAAAATGTAGCCCTTCCTCTAATATACAATGGCATTACTCACACGAAACGATTAATGATTGCCAGTGACATCCTACGCAATTTCCATTTGAACGAACGTGAATATTACATGCCTCACCAATTATCGGGTGGTCAAATTCAACGAGTTGCAATCGCGCGGGCACTGGTCAATGAACCGTCAATAATATTGGCGGATGAGCCAACGGGTAATCTAGATTCCCAAGCCAGTCACATTATCATGGAAGAACTGTCTGATTTGCATAAACGCGGTAACACAGTCATTATGGTGACTCATAATCCCCGCCTGACAACATATGCAAGTCGTGTGATTACAATGCTAGACGGCAAGATCGATACTGACACAAAAACTACTATCAAATCGCCACATCGAAAAACCCCCAAGCATTTGGTAGGGACTCATCGTCGTAAAAAGACTGTTCCAAAAATCAAAAGAAGGAAAAAGTAGATGCGCTTTTTGTTACTAAACCACATCCAAAACGCAAATCAATCTTTGCGCAGTCGGCGTATTCGTAGCGCTTTGACCATGATAGGTGTGACCATTGGAGTGGCCAGTATTACCGCAATTTTGTCGCTTAGCGGTGGTGCCAGCAGAATCATCAGCGATCAAATCGATTCACTCGGTGGTAATATCGCCATCATTCGCCCCGGTGCCACCACGGACTTTATCGCAAAAATCACTCAATCTCAGGCCCAAAACAGTTATGCCACTAGCACTCTGACCGAAGCCGATATTATATACATTAAAAATACTCCTCACGTCCAATTGGTAGCACCAATAATGGTGCTAAGTGGCACAATCAAAGCAGACTCGACCGCCCCTAACGACTCTCTAATCGTAGCTACAACACCGCACCTAGCCGAAATCTCCAACCTAAAAGTAACCGACGGTCAGTTTTTGGACGATGTCATCAGCCAAGACGCAGTCGTTATAGGTACACAACTATCAATCAATGTTTTTGGAACTGAGTCACCAATCGGAAGGGTTCTGACTGTCCGTGGCAAAACTTTCACAGTCGTTGGTATTTTAAATCGCACAAATAATCCTATTAATTACAATTCAATCGACTTTGATAACGCAGCCATTATCAACTTCGCCGCTGGCAAAGAACTCAATCAAAATGTGACACAAATTCAACAAATAGACATCAAGGCTGATTCGATTGCCAATCTTGACCAAGCAATCGTCGACGTCAATAAAACACTTCTGGCAAGTCACGGTGGAGAAAGCGATTTTTCTATCCTGACCGACGATCAAATCTCGCAACCAACCAGCCAATTGTTTTTCACGATTGCAGGCATTACATCAGTAGTCGCAGCCATATCGCTATTTGTCGGTGGTCTTGGAATTATGAATATAATGCTAGTCACTGTTGCCGAACGGACGCGTGAAATTGGCATTCGTAAAGCCCTTGGTGCCAGTAACGCCGATATTTCGTGGCAATTTTTGATTGAGTCTTTGGCCATTAGCATCGGTGGAGGTATTACTGGATATATACTTGGATATATAGTGGCTTTTAGTGTAAGTAACTTCTTGACATTTGACCCAATTATAAATTGGCAAATTGCAGTTGTTGCACTACTAATATCATTTATAATGGGGACAGTTTTTGGGCTATACCCTGCCATTCATGCCGCTCGCAAAGACCCAGTCGAATCCTTGCATCAATACGATTAATCTAGATAAGTTCTTGTTTTAGTTTTTCAATCAACGGAACTGGTGTTGGATCGACATTGTTCAAAATCGCTAGATATATGCTAACAAAGTCAGCCAGAATACTTGACCACAATAATTGTTCAATGGCTGATTCCCCTGCCAAGTTAATGACTGTGGATTTTGGACGCTGACCACTTAGCAAGCGATCAGAAACCTGAAATCGTTTCAAAATTTGCGGATGTTCCAAATTGCTGACTAGATCAAAAATAGCAAAAGGTTTCTCGACTGGATGACTTGTCCAACCGATAAATTCATTATGACTAAATTCAGGTAGTTCGTTCCAAAATGCAACATTTTTAGCATTTTCATTCCAACTAATTTTCCATTTATACGCAATGGGAGCCGTCAGCGCACCGCCATAAAAAACCGCCGTCTTTCCAACCGCCTGCAGAGCCAATTGTTTTGCATAATTCTGGTCCGTCGATACATCACTCGCCCACTTGGCGCTCTCATTTTTTAGCCACTCAGACTTGCTAGCAATTTCTTCAACTTTTTCACCTGCCACAATATGAAAATTAGCTAGTAGCGAAATTAACGCACACAAATTATATATTACTGCCATCCGTGGCTGCAGACCTTTTGTAAGAATTACGTGTGCAATCTGATTCGTACTGGCATGATCAATCAACCAACCATCTGATGCAATAATTGCAATTTGTGCACCTTGTGATTCAGCTTGTTTTAGACAACTAATCGTTTCTTCGGTATTGCCCGAATAGCTACTGGCAATAACTAGCGTATTCTTATCAACATATGCCGGCAAATCGTAGGTACGCACAATATTAATCGGCATCGACATTTCTGACTTAAGCCAAGATTTAACCAGCATCGCTGCTAAGGCCGAGCCACCCATACCAGCTACAACTACACCAGTAATGGTCCGTCCGTCGTTATCTGAATTTCTTATATCTGCCTTGAAAGTTGCCTGTTCGTATTGTAAACCAGCAATCTGTAACGCCCCTGATGGATCGCGTTGCTTTAAGACATTCACATCGTCCAACATAGTTGCCTCGTTTCTCTTGCTCTAATATCTATAACTATGATACAGTATTTATTGAATAAGTATAAGCATAAAAATCAGGGGTGGGAAATGGATAATCAAACACAGACGACAAAACCAATCAGTGACGATCAAGAACTAGCTAAAGTTTTAGCTGGTGTGACACAACAGAACGATAATAATTTAGGACTTGGTGAAATCCCAGCATCAGATTCAAAACCAGAAATAAAATCAGACTCAAAAATAGAGTCAAAGTCTGATTCAATGCCAACTCCAAATCCTGTTGTCGCTCCAGTTACTGATGTTCCAAAAGTACCAGCCATCGAATATAATCCGCCGGTTGAATCTTTGCCAGTTGTTGATAGCAGTGACCTAGCAACCATCAAAAAAGACGCGTTGCTAGAACTTCGACCTCTTATCGATAAACTTGATTTAGCCCCTGAAGAAAAATTTGACATATATTTGTTGTTGCTTCGAAGCACCGACGACACAACTCTAATCGCACCAGCACATTTGGTCGCTCGGGACATTGCTGATGAGTCTAGGCGTGCCCAAGCCCTGCTGGACATCGTCAAAGAAATTGATTATCTATCCGGTCCTACACAACCAGCTATCTAGTAACCCATTCCACCGCCCATAGCTCCAGCCGATGCTGGAGTTTCTGGCTCAGGAACATCGACAACCAGTGCGCCCATAGTCGCGGCGGTTGATGCGATTGAAACTGCGTTTAAAACTGATTCTTTGACAACCCTAGTTGGGTCAATCACGCCATCTTTTTTGACATCAATCAGACCTTTTTCTGGAGTATTGACGTTAATACCGAATCCAGCTTTGCCAGATTCGACTTGAGCTAGTAGTGCCTCGCTATTCAAACCTGCATTGGCAGTAATTTGCAAGAATGGTTGTTTTAGCGCGTTTTTCAGGATTTGACGACCAGCGCTAATTGAATCAGAACCAGTTGCCTTGATATTGGCAGATAAATTCACCAAAGTTACACCGCCGCCGGCAACAATTCCCTCAGTTAGCGCCGCTTTGGTCGCAGCCACCGCATCATCAACTCGGAATTTTTCTTCATTGATTTCGGTTTCGGTCGCACCACCGACCTTAATAACAGCGACTTTTCCACTCAGTGATGCTGCACGATTTACGAATTGTTCTTTGTCATATTTATTGCTGACATTTTCAGATTGAGCCTTAATTTGTGTGATTCGAGCTTTGATATCAGCTAATTTACCAGCACCCTCGATAATAGTTGTCGAATCTTTGCCAACAATAACTTTTCGCGCAGTCCCAACGACATCAAGTTCGACGTTTTCAAAAGTCAATCCCTGGTCGGTGCTAATGACAGTTGCACCAGTTAAAATGGCAATATCGTTCAAAATTTCTTTGCGACGGTCGCCAAAGGCCGGCGCTTTGACAGCGACAGTGTTAAATACACCTTTTAATTTATTCAGGACTAAAATACTGAGCGCTTCGCCTTCAACTTCATCAGCAATCAAGACCACGTCTTTTTTGCCGGCAGCTGCTAGTTTTTCGAGGATTGGCAAGAATTCTTGGACATTACTAACTTTTTTATCTGTAATTACAATCGCAGGTTTCTCATAGACTGCTTCTTGTCGACTGACATCGGTTACGAAAAATTGGCTGACATAACCACGATCAAACGTAAAGCCTTCTACGACTTCTGATTCAAGTTCAAGACCTTGACTGGCTTCAACTGTTACGACGCCATCTTTGCCAATTTTTTCGATGACAGATGCAATCAATTTTCCAATCTTTTCGTCACCAGCACTAATAGTTGCCACTTCGGTAACACGGTCAGATTTGCCTTCGATACTCTCGCTCAATTTGTCTAGCTCGATAATTACTTCGTTCCCGGCCGACTCGATTCCTTTTCGCAGTTCAATTGGATCATGACCGGCCGCAATCAAACGACTTGCCTCTTTTAAAATGCTATAAGTCAAAACTACTACTGTCGTTGTGCCATCACCCACCACTTTATTAAGTTTGCTGGCAGCTTGTTTTATCAGCTCGGCACCAACTTTGTACCCCAATGTTTTATCGTCATTTTCTGGTAAATCAATAGCCTCGGCAACTGTCACGCCATCGTGAGTTACAGTTGGCCCACCATAACTTTTTGCAATCATCACATTGCGGCCTTTTGGCCCATATGTTACTTTTACTGCATCATATAATGTCTTTGCACCCCCGAGCACGCGCTCGCGGGCATCATCATCGTAAAAAACTTTCTTTGCCATTTTTAATAATCTCCTAAATTTAGATTGTCGCTAGGACGTCCTCTTCTTTTACAATTAAATATTCTAAATCGTTAATTTTCAGCTCGGTCGTCGAATATTCTTTATAGACGATTCTGTTGCCAACTTTCAGGCTTTTTACATTTGGCCCGACGGCAACTACGGTTGCGATAACTGGTTTTTCCTTGGCGTTATCAGGTAAATATAATCCCGAAGCGGTCTTGGCTAGTGCTTCTTCACGCACAGCTACAACTCTATCCGCCAAAGGCTTAATTGGTGTACTCATCATTATTCCTCCATTTGTTCTTTGTATATCTATTGTAAACAAAAAAATTAGCACTTGCAAGGGTCGAGTGCTAATATTACAATAGATTGTAATGATTCGTTTTGCTACTCAACAAGAGATTTCTGAATGGAACAAATTTATAATTGCCAACCCCGATGGTGGCAATGTATTTGCCGGTTACGAATTCGCAATGCAAAAAGAGACCGGTGGCTACAAAGCACATTTTGTGTTCATTGATGACCTAGCGGTAACTATTTTAGAAAAAAACGTACCATTGCTGGGTAAATTATGGTATTTGCCAAAGGGACCAGGGGTAAATTTAGTTAAAGAATTATGGCACGTGTTAGAATCTCTCAAACCATTTGCTAGAAAACGCGGTGTTTTTGCAATCCGCATTGAATCTGAACTTGGACGTGACCAACAACCAACCCTAGCCCGTCATGGTCTAATTAAATCTAGACCAATAATTCCTAATCCATCGACCATTACGCTGGATATTAGCGATAAACTCGAAACGATAATGACTAACCTACCGCAAAAAGGCCGTCACGCCATCAGGCGTGCCGAACGTGACGGCGTCACCACCAAACTCGTCAAATCCACTGACGAAAATTGCAAAATTATGTTCGATCTATTCGCCGAAGTCGCCGAAGGACAATTTGGCATTCGCAGTTACGATTACTACCGAACTTTTTGGCAACGATTTGAAGACGCTAACTATGGCCAACTTTTTTTCGCCTACTTCGAAAAACAAGTCGTAGCCGGTGCCTACGCCATGGTTTACGGCGCCAAAAGCACCTATAAAGACGGCGCCAGTATCCGCAACCGTAATGTATATGGTGCCAGCCACCTCTTGCAGTGGCGTGTTATTGAATGGGCCAAATCACGCGGCGCAAAATTGCACGATTTTTGCGGCTCACCACCTAGCAACGAAATTAATAATCCCGCTCACAAACACTACGGTATCGGCTTGTTCAAAACTGCCTTCAATAAAACCGTCACGGACTATATCGGTTGTTATGACCTAGTTATTAATCCTACGATATACAAATTATGGACTAAATTCAGCGAAAAAGTCGCCCGCAGGTTACACTATTATAAGCACCACGATTCGTATTATTAAATTTATTAAGGAATTCAATGACAAATATCAACAATTCTATCCTCATGTCCGACGCTAATCATTTTAGTACCGACCAGCCAATTAACCCTTATTATCATCACGAACCAATTGACTATGACAAGGCGATTCGGGAGCATACGGCTGTTCGTGATTTATTAATTCAAGCCGGAGTAAAGGTCGTCACAGTTCCATCGCCAAATGACTGTCAAGACGGCGTTTACACAGCCAACTGGGCTTTGGTCCGTGGTGATAAAGCCGTGCTGGCGAGTTTACCAAACGCCCGCAAAAATGAAGAAGCCTACGCCGAAAAAATTTTGACTGATTTGGGCAAAACCGTGATTCACTTGCCCGACGGACTAAAATTTAGCGGACAGGGCGACGCATTAGCCTGCGGAAATTTTTTATTTTGTGGGAGCGGGTATCGAAGTGACAGTGAAGCACAGAAATTCGTCGCAGAAACACTCGGGTACGAACGAATCCAGTTGCAAGCTGTCCCTCAATACGACTCCGCTGGCAAAACTGTTACCAATCAAGCCTCTGGTTGGGCTGACAGTTTTTTCTATGACATTGATATGGCGATTGCAATTATCAAAGCCCCCGTTGGTGACCAAAAAGGCTTAATCGCCTATTGCCCCGAGGCATTTATGCCAGACAGTCGCGAACTACTAGAAACGTTTGACGCCGTTGATAAAATCGAGGTGTCAATTGACGAAGCTACTAACTTTGCCACAAATCTGGTTTCGACCGGCGAGACAGTCATAATGGGCGCGCACACCCCACAATTGTCCGAAGAACTACGTCGCCACGGTTTAACAGTATTAACCCCAGAAATCACCGAGTTATCCAAAGGTGGTGGCTTTATCCGTTGCATGACATTAACACTTGATTAGTACTAAAGAACTGTCCGCCTCGGGTGACTTCGCTGTACGGCAAACATTGGGCAGCTCATAGTTAACGCTCTTCGCAATTTTTTGATTTTAATCCGATAGGATTGGGTTAGAATAAATAGCTATAATCTTTCTTGTATTATCGTAAGTTAAATCATGTTCAACGATTTTCTTTTTAGTTGAGCTATTACTAATGGCTTTCCCTCTACCAATATAGAAGCCAATATGCTCATTAAGACCCTGGTCTTTGGCTGGTCCCCAAATAATCACGCTACCAAGAGCCGGTTGATTGACCTCAGTCCAGCCAGAAGCTTCAAGATCTTTCCTGGTATCCTCAACTGTACCATGGACGTTTTTTATTAATTGGAAAATTACAAGAAGACTCGAGACATAAAAAGCACAAGACAACTCACCATTCTTTGTCGCGTCAAATATCTCGCCTTGTTGTCCAAGATAGAAATTGCGGAACATTCTTGTACCGACACTATTACGGATAAGCTTAAGAAATGTTTTCTTAATCAGCCTACGAGGTTTTGATTGAATTTCTAATATATTTGTCATGACTATTAAATGATTCCAGCAATTTTTTCGTAACTTCAATCTCATTCCAGGGATGCTCGCCATCGGCTCGCTCGATGGTCTTTTCGTGTCCTTTGCCTAGCAAAACTACTGTATCATCGGCCGTTTTAGCCCGCCCCAAGGCAAATTTAATCGCTGATTCGCGGTCTAGAATCAAAAACATATCTTTGTCTTTTACTTTTCCAGCCTTCGAGGCACCCTCAGCAATCTGCTCCAAAATGAAATTACCGTCTATGTCTCGGTCGTCTTCCTCTGTCAAAACTACTTCGTCGCTAAAACGCCCAGCAATTTCACCCTGAATAGCTCGTTTAGCTTCATCCCGACGTCCAGCCGAACCAAAAACAGAAATTAATTTGCCTTTTGTAACGGGGCGCAAATTGCCAAGTGACATCGTAAACGCATCGGGTGTTGACGCAAAGTCGACGATAACTTTAAATTTTTGACCTTCATCAATGACCGTCATACGACCTTCAACACCTTTCAGCGCCGCAATCCCCTGCTCGATTTGAACTTTGCTTAGACCTAATTCTCGTCCAACCGCGATTGCCGCTAGACAATTGCTGACGTTAAAATCGCCAGGAATATTAATGCGAATATCGTAGTGGTCTGCGCCAACATCCGCCTGAAATGTTGAATGGTCAGCCGCCAGTTTTATATTGCTAGCTCGCAACTCACCATTTTTAACGCCATATGTGATTGAGCGCGGGATACTATAAACAAACTTTTTCGCATTTGGGTCATCAGCATTTACTACTCCGAATTTACGTCCATGTTTAGCCGCAATTGTAAATAATCGACGTTTTGCCTGCAAATAACTATTAAAATCGCCGTGATAATCCAAATGATCTTTGGTGACATTCGTCATTACAGCGATTTCGTACGGCACGCCCCAAGTACGATATTGCGCCAATGAGTGACTCGACGTTTCCAGAACCAGCCATTCAACTCCAGCTCGTTTAAAATCACTTAGGCGTTTTTGCAAAATTCCGGCTTGCGCCGTCGTAATATGTTCCATTTGCGGTTTAATGTTATTGCCAATGCCGTAGGCAACCGTGCTTAGCATCCCGACTTTGAATCCAGCCTGTTGTAACATTTTATGAATTAGGAATGTCGTAGTTGTCTTGCCATTCGTTCCAGTCACACCAATCACATGCATTTTTCCTGATGGGAAACTGTAACGCACATTCGCCACCACCGATTCAGCCAAATGCCCAAACGGTTCAACACGTTTGAATAATTTCGTAGGAACCAATTTCTTTACAATTTTTCGGATATTCGCCATGAAGTTATTATACCTTAGAAAACATAATCCCCCGATATTATCGCCTAAAATTTATCGTTGTATAGTATTTGTGGCTAATCTATTTTATTATAAGGATTATATAAATCAAGAAGAGAATAATAATGGATAAAAGTAGTTATAATTGGGAAGTATCAATTGGGGTGACATTTGCGTCATTAATGGGTGCGATAGCATTGTTTTTTACTGGAGCAGTTATAGCACAATATAAATCATTTGATGGGACAATGAGAATACCACTTTTATTCTTAATAATTTCAACTTTTAGCTATATTTTTGCGGCATCGATTTACAGCAACGCTGGCACAGAAATAACATTAAATAAAATCGGTAAGGTTAAAGAATATTTAGTTTATGCTAATAATATATTCGAGTTTTTAGGTCTGTATTTACTAATAATTGCAACTCCATTAGTTGTTGGCTCTTTGACTGATGATAATTTTTTGAGAATTTCAACAATTTGCGTAGCATTAGTCGGGCTTACATTGTATTCATCATCTACTTTTTCTATTTTGCACGCAGAAGTTAAAAGTTTGGCCAATAAACATATGCTAACTGCCCTTATCATATTAATGGCCACCTTCCTGTATGCTTCACAGTATATCCAACAATTAAGTGATTTCATCCCATACAACTATATAGCAATAGCATTATTGGTGACTCTATTTATTATTACTATAATATTTTGTCGCAAAAGTATTCGTTATCATATGAGCTAATTTTGCGTTTACTGTAATATTGCTATCTCAATAACATAGATATTAACACATATGAAGGACGTTCCTCTAGTGACCTCCAGCAAATTACCATTGGCTAGGCCGCTGATTGCTCTGAACGAAGCGCCTCTACAGTTTGTTCATATTTACCTTCTAACCCTTGTATCTCATCGACCTTTCCTAACAAATTTTCCATCAAATCTTGGTTCTCATATAGAGTATCTGAGCTAAATAGGGATTGTCCATTAAATAATATAACATCCGTGTTAAATTTATCTTTATCTTTACCATATAATTGAAGAATCGTAGCATGCTTTTCGAAGAGTCTACCGAAGTCGGTATAACCAGACGATTCCTTAGTCGCATTTTCAGTTTCAAATATTATTCTTTCTTTTATCTTATCGGCAACCTGCTCGAGTAGCACAATTTTATGTCCAATTATTTTATTAAAATTGTCATCTATATTATCATAGGCCGCTTCAAAATCATTGCCATAGATAAGCCATTTTAAATTATTGTCGTGGCCATCGTGACGCAAAAGCATACTTTTTGTATCTATGACATCACACACCAACCCTTCATATTGCCAAGATTCACAGCTACTGTTTAGCTCATCGATTGCCCCGCTTAGACCATCTATAAACTCTACTTCTTCACGTTCAATAACCGACTTAGTCAATCCCAAAACCTCATCTTTGGGCAAACTATCAAAATCACTATCGGACCACATCTTTGCCTTGCCAATCAGCCAGTCAATATCGTCTAATTTCTGCGCACTTTCTTCCAAGCTTAATGCTACGTCGTTTTGACCTATTAATTTCGACGCTTTCTCGACAAAATCAGACCCATAGGTGCTGTTCTTGCGATCGATACTTATAACTGGCACATTAAAATAATCGATGGCCCGATCCACTGTCAATGATGTTTGCCCATTGTTTACAATAATAAAATCTGGTTTTCTAGCTACGTCCGATTCGCCAACATACCTTGGAATCACGACTTCTGCCATGCCATCTGGTCGCCCTTGATGGATACCTTTTCCTCTAATAATTTCATTGGGAGTCTCGAGCTTTTCAGATCTATGGTGCTCACTTTTCCTCGTTGTGCCTTGATCAGAATCGACCGTCATGCGAATATCTTCTGATGAAATACCAGAAAAGCCAACCGCTATAGATTTATCGCCATTTTTATATCCCGCGGATGTAGTTGACCCCCAATATTCAGTGCCATACTCAGGAGACAAAATACTGCAAGAAATATTATCGTTTGCTTCACCTCGTTTAGTTATATCCCAAGTTGAAATATCATTCTCATACTCTGCAGCCTTTTTGCCATTTACGCCATTTTTGCTAAACTCTTGGGCGCTGCGATCAAAAGTGATTCCGTGTACCAATAAAGCATACGGTGCGCCCGAAAGATTATACATATTTACTGTAGTACCTGCCGCCGTTGTATGTTCCATAACCGAGATGCCCGGCTCGCCGTTCGCAACCATAGAATCAAATTTTTCTTTGGTTGTCATATAGTCAACCCACTGCTGTGCAATCTCGTCGTTACTCTTATCAAGTTCTATTTGCTGTTCTTGCTCGGGGTTAGTTATGCCATCTGGTAATTGTTCAGAAGATTGGTCGTCTATTGTAATTGAAGGTTCTTTTTCCATATTGTTTGTGTTTGTGCCGTACCTTTTGAAATATTATACCACTTTTTTAGATCAGTGAACACGGCTACCATTCTCTCCGCCCAGCCATTCAGATGAAAACCGAAAGTGTGGGCTTTTTAACACCGCTGGAGGACGTTCATCCAGCGAAAAAACTTTACAGGGTGCAAAACGACGAATTGATGATAAATAGTCTATTGGCTACTGATTGATCTTCAGAAAATCCAAATATTCTACGGCCGACCCATACTTTTCGACTATATGAGTCTTATTCAACCAGCTAGGTACATCATCATAAAGATACGCACGGATTGATGAATATGGATAATCCATCCAATCGCTAGGATTTGTGTGAATATGTCGACTGATATCCAATAGATTGTCAGATAAAGCTTTTGAAATTTTCAAATCAGTTTCTGATAGCAAATCTTTAACCTGATACCTATTGTAATAATATTCGTTATAGGCAATTACGATACTGCGCATAAATTTCGCAACACCACCCTTGCCAATCTGGCATATCAGTAAATCGAAACAATCTGACATCAGACAATAAGCTAACATTTCAGCTAAATTGTCCTCTGATAAATGATTCTCGAATAACGAGAGAAAAAATTGATAATCCACCTCATCCATATAAATACGTTGCTTACTAGCACCGCAAGTGCACACATGATAATAGTTACCAGGTACGTTAATTTTGACCACATTTTTACTTGGCATTTGACTGTCTCACTATAATTTTCTCGTCACGGAGTATGAAACACCGATCAGTTAGTTTTCGTTAAGTTCTAGTTCAGTTTATTACAAATTGTTTGATTTGTAAAGTAAATTGTCAAAGAATGTATTTTTAATCTATAAAAAACCGACAGGATTGGAGTTTGGAATCAATGATGGTCTAAAAAGAACGGACCTTTTAGACTATGCTGTACCCAGACAATTTGTATTAAAAAGCCCAAACTCATGTTATATTAAGTATATGAATATATATAAAACTATCAAAGAATCGCCAACCAAAAAAATATTGCTAGTAATAACATGCGTAATAGTCCTGCCTGTAGTAGGGTTCTTTGTTTCAATCCCGATTTTTGATAAATTGGACCAGGATCGATTCGCCACACTCGACACGCAGATTAAGAGTATTTTCCAAAATCTGCAGTCAACATCAGGCGAGACAGATGCGTGGCAGTATGAAACAGCCTGTAGCACGATTATGTCCGGCTGGATGGCTACAGGCACTTACGACTGCTCGACATTAATTTCATTCGAAAAAGCAATTACATCTGTTCAAGAAGTCAACAGTCTTCAGGCCAAATATTATCCTGCGATTAACGATAGCGACAATCTAAATCAAAAAACTGACCTAGACCTCCAACTACCAAATGATTTCGGCAAAAAATTTGTCGTCAGTAGCGCTGAAAAACGCTTTACAGAGGTTAAATCTGGAATAGAATGCCGATATTTAATCAAGCTCGATCAAGATAAGTCTAATGAAAATACCAAAAATTCCACTTATGGCTCAAAGATTGACAATAGCCTAGGCAACCTCAGAATTAGTTTGAGGTGTAGCGAAACAGCCCGTAGTGATTGGTACCAATTGGCTAGATAGCCAACGCGTACTTATACACTTGTTTTGAATTTGCGAATTATTAGCACTGCAATCACAATGACAAATGCACAAAATACACCTATCACAGCATAAATCGATATTATATTCTTATCCTTTTTGTTTGCAATAAGCCCTGCTAATGTTAGTGGCTTGCGCAGGACAGTCGAAACACCCTTAACCATTGGTTTGCCCATCATAGCAACTGATTCACCAAGTTGCTCTACGTCGTTAATACTGTTGATATCACTCACAATTGCAAGCTCATTATTTTGACTTACAAGCGGAGTAGTTAAACTGTTAATTTCGGGTGCTAGCTCTTTATCAACCACGATGTCAGTCTGGTCATCCACGTCTTCAATCCCGCCTGTATCAACCGTGTCATCCGTACTGCCATCACTGCCCGTGTCGTTGACATAGTCCGTATTACCCACAACATCATCCGTACTGACAGTATCATCTGCACCTGTCGTATTGTCCTCCGCTACTGGTGAAATATCTGGTTCCACATACGGCTTTCTGTATTCGATTATTTGATAAAGCTCGATCGATTCGCCTGAATATGAAGTCCCGTAAAGATGTACTGTGTGATAACCTTCCTCGAGGTCGATTGGCAAGTCCACATCAACAGTTAAGGAACCGTCACTAGCTACTTCAAACTGACCCAAAGATTTAGGCTCTGAAGTTATTTCAACACTGACTGACAAACCAGGCGCCAATGAGTTACTAGCAACAATTAATTTCTTTTGTCGATTATCGGACGCATCATCTCTGTCAAATACATAATCACTAATCTTTGCGACAGGATAGTCATGATATTGATTAGGCACCCAATAGGATGAAGGCTCAGGCGCCAAACTGCCATCTGGACAGATAGTAACGCCACCACCACAATAATCATATGCCATAATATTGCCAACCGACCCAATGATTGATTCGGCGACAAGGGCATGTCCCAAATAATTAGGATGAAAACTTTCTTGGCCTATAAGTTTTAACCAACCTAATTGACTAATCGGACTAATATCGTCGCCAAATTTGAAAAAATTCATAGCGTTAGGCGATTCCTCGCCACATATGACATGATTTCCGTAGCTGTCTTGAACATCTACATACTTTACACCAGCTGCCCTAGCTGCTGCCGTGATAATCTCGTTAAGATATGCAACCCCCTGGCTCAAAAACTGTTTTTCGCTGTCATCTAACAAAAAATTAGTCAGCAGGCTACAGCCACCAGTTGGATTAATAATATTTGGATAACCAATGGCGTAGATTTTGGAGTTAGGTGACGCAGTATGAAGAGTTTGGTAAGTCTGAACTAATGTGCCAAACAAATTTTTTATTTCGACTGCTGATTTTTCCCTACCTTCAGCCGTACCAGCCCAATCGCAGGTATCAGGTCCCAGGCAGGCCGTCAATTTTTGCATTAGCCCGGCATCATTGCCCCCGATACCTATTGTGATGGCGTTAGGTTTATATTTTTTTACAAAACTCTCTTGATGCACTCTACCCGGTAAAAACGACTTTTTGGCCCAAGTTTGAGCCAATACTCGATCAGAATCACTTAAGTTTAGATTTCTCTCACCAAGACGCTCACCTTGCCCTAAATATAGCGTATCCATCCCGACAACATCCGTTGTTTTTGCGCCCGAACAAGCCACGCTTTTCATATAATTCGGGTCAATACTTAATAGATTCGCAACGATGTACGGATATGATCTAGTGCTAGTGTGGCATTTTTCATATTCATCATTAGTGCCGTTCAGATAGTAGTTATCGTCTAGCTCACCCTCTCCGCTAGAAAACGAATCCCCTAACGCCAAATAATCAACTCTCTGAGCCCCATATCCCGCTGCCAGCAATGAAACTTCACGTACCTCACCAACATAAGATGTAGCGAAAAAACTAAGTTCACCGCCGTCAACACTGAACCTAGGACTAAACGCATTATGAAATCGGTAAATAAATTCGCTCGAGTCAATCTGAGCTGCTCGACAAGATTGAGCGATAGGATATACCTCGCTCATCCTGTAATCGGTTGCCTCATCGCCACAAGTTGGAATAACATCAAATACAGTCAAGCCAGCATTACTGCCCATAACCGCCACATGTGCGCCATCGTCGCTAACTGCCAGTTCGCTAGTGGGGTCATAGCCCGTACCGTAACTAAAAGCCATAGTCGAGATACGTTTCATCTGAAGCGTTTCGATATCTAACAGCCCGATACCCCGCTGCCTAAATTCAGTCGCTAACCACTGACCATTGTCAGAAGCTCCAAAGCCACCTATCGGCCAAGCATAGCCGTCAGCACTTTTGAAAACATAATCTGGGTTCGAATTGTCAAAATTATACTCTGTCGCTAAGTTAGCAGGATTGACAAATTGTGTAAGTCGATGCGTAAAATTCTTATAAATTACAAGCGAGCGAACCATACCATTTATCAGATATTGTTTTGTAGCCAAAGTATCGCTACCCGGCAAATATAGACAACTATTATACCCCTCGCAAGCTCCCCACACTTTGTGCATTTTTTCGTCATACGTAAATCCAATAGCCGACGAAAAACCGCCGTTGGCAAAATAAGTGCCAAACATGACATTATCTCTTGACATCATACACACTCTTTTTGGATCAGTTTCACCCGCAATATTCTTCATCTGATAAGGGCCCGAGCATAAACTAGTATCCATATCTGTTACTACAAACGATGAATAAATATTAGGCTTGGTCGTAGTCCACGACCAAGTTGCATCTTGCGTTTCGGCCTTAACTGTCGCAGACCAAATTAATAAAGCCACTAAAGAAAATATGCTGATCAGAACAGCCATTAATAATATGCGTATTTTTGAATGAATAATTTTGCTCATCTGACCAAATCCTCCATGAGTATTAATGTAACATATACTATACCCTAAGTTGTATTTAAGCAAGCAAATTATTAATATCATTGTAATTAATTATTGACTATTGGCGCTTAATATGATATGGTTAGAGTAGTAAATAGGAAAATAAAAAAATGTATAACGGACCACAAAATGGGGAAAACGCTGGAAAAGATAACGGGTCTGTAGAAACTCGTACTGGGTTAGTGGAAAGTGCGATAGAAAAGAAAACAGAAACGGATCAAGTAGCACTTTACGAAAAAAACCCTGATAACAACCCCCTTTCGCTGGAGTTCATGAGTAAATATCAGGTTAAATACTCAGAATTCCCAATTGAAAGAGACCCAGGTCAACCCTCTCCAGAACTTTCCGTGGTAATTCCTGCACACAACGAAGGCAAAGAAATGATAGGGCTAATCGAGTCATTGTCGCGTCAAGCTGGAAAAAATAATGCCGAAATAGTTATCGTAATTAATAATGACACTGCCGGTACGGGGGATTCTATCTCTAGAGCCGTGGAAGCAGGAAAAATAGACGGATCAAATTTGAGAATTATTGAATGTGAGTATCCATACAAGACTGAGCAGAATGATGGCAAAACGATTGGCGGCGTTGGTTTAGCTAGAAAGATTGGTATGGACTATGCCGTTAGTATCGGCACAAAATCAATCGCCTCTTTAGATGCCGATTGGGAAATTGGCGATGAATTTATTGCGTCAATCATAGAAAAAATGGGTTCTAAAGTTGACGGATTTACCTTTCAGACTGAAGGTATCGTCGACGATAAATCAATAGAATATGTAAAATACAGGAACCAACTTAAAAAATATAGAGAATTAGTTAATCGTGAACCTGAAAAAACAAATAACGATGTTCGAGATAAAAACACTGGAGCAATTCATGTAATCAGTTCAGCTGCCTACGCCAAAGCTGGTGGAATGGTGCCAATCATAACCGGCGAGGATGGTAGTTTTGGTTCGAACCTTGTAGCGAGTGAGGCAAAACTATCTAAATCAGAGATAAAAGTCGGAGTAAAGTTACGAGAAAGCGAAACCCCTGGAGGGCAAGGCGCAAGTATGAAAGAGTTTAACGAAGGCCTTGTAGAGAACCCTGATAATCCCAACGAAGTAATCGCCTTGGAAGAGGCTCAAAAGATTATTACCGAAAATGATAAGTTCAAAGAAATGATTGAGGCAGAGAAAGAAAAAGAAGAAATAATCGAAAAGCTTATTCAGGAATTAAAAGATTATTACAGACAGAATAAAAACAAAGTACCAGTAATCAATTCCGAAACTATGGAATCCGTTCAAGAAAGTTTAGAAGGCTGGGATCTGTTACAAAAACATGTCCTTGCAACCGATGGTCTTGATGTTGGGCTCATCCAAGCATTACACGAAAGTAATGACGAAAATGAGTTTGTTAATAAATTAAAAGATTCAATCGGTAAAAGAGTTAGGCAAAATATTGAAGATTCACTAGCCCAACCAATGGGCTAATTTGATAAGTCAATATAATTTACCAAGGTTCAACCTTGGTAAATTAAAAAGTGACACGAAATAACCCATTCGACAAGCTCAGGGTTTGCAACACCCATAGAGGACGGTGCTCCTGCTACTCCTGCGAGCTCTCATAGTAAGCTCCCATGTAATTGTCCACGCTGTTGGAATTGATTTTATTCTGATACCGCTTATAATTACTAAATATGAATAACAAAATTAAAAACGAAAAACCTAAAGCTAATAAACAAGATCTCATTAAAAAAATATCTCTAGCCATTAACTACATATTAATAGGTGGAATTTTAATACTAGTTGCATCAGCCACCATTTTCCATGTTTTCGATTACGCAATAATAAATAAAGGGTTTGATATTATGTGTGGTGATAATTTTAGAAATAATGCATATAGCAATCGAAAGGACGATGTCGCCCGCAAACAAGGAATTGCCTCGATAGATTATATGTGTATCCAAAATGGTGCCGATACCTACTATGAAGACGGTCAAAATAAATATCTCGAATCGCTCGGTTTGCCAATAGAATGAGTACATGATTCCTATTTAACATACTTCTCCGTTGAACCACTGGAGGACGTTCCTCTAGTGACCTCCAAAAGTGACACGAATTAACCCATTCGACAAGCTCAGGGTTTATAGCACCTATAGAGGACGGTGCTCCTGCGAAGGCACTAAATTATGGTAAGATATAACGGATGAGAATACTTGGGATTGAAACTAGTTGTGATGAGACTGCGGCAGCTGTTGTACAGGACGGACGTGTGCTACTTAGTAATGTCGTTAATTCGCAAATCGATATTCACGCTATTTATGGCGGAGTTGTACCAGAGGTCGCGGCCCGCAGTCATATCGAAGTAATCAACCCCGTAATTAATCAAGCGCTAACAGATGCAAAACTGACATGGGACGATATCGACGCTATCGCTGTTACTTATGCGCCCGGATTAATCGGATCACTGTTGATTGGTACTCTCGCCGCCCGAACTTTGGCAATCTTGAAAAACAAACCACTCTACCCTATTCACCACGTCGAAGCCCACGTTTATGCTAACTTCCTAACGGAAGTTGGGAATAGGGATTCGGAAATAGGAAATAGGGAACAAAAATCGGTCAGTTCGGATGGTAATTCCCCACTTCCCATTTCCCAACCCCCAACCCCGTCTTTTCCCATATTGGCGCTAATCGTAAGTGGTGGGCATAGCCAATTAGTCCTGTTCCACGACCACGGAGATTATGAAATGCTTGGACAGACCTGTGATGACGCTGTAGGCGAGGCTTTTGATAAAGTCGCCAAAATCATCGGACTGCCCTACCCTGGTGGCCCATCAATCGGCAAAGCTGCCCTTGATGGCAATCCGCTCGCTTATAAATTCCCCAAAGCCAAACTGTCAGGCAAATATGACTTTAGTTTCTCTGGCTTGAAAACTGCCGTCCTACGGGCTGTCCAACACAAAGTGGGCGTTGACACCAGTTTCCCATCGTCGAGCCTTGCAGAGCGTCTAAATGACGTACAGCGGGCCGACTTCGCCGCCAGCTTTCAGCGCACCGCGATCGAAACACTAGTTGATAAAACCGAACAGGCATTTAAAGATTACAGCCCTAAATCAGTTGTTATCGCTGGTGGAGTGGCAGCAAATCAAGAGTTGAGACGAATTTTATCCGAACGACTCCCCCTTCACATCGACTACGCACCGATGAATCTATGCACCGATAACGCCGCCATGGTTGCATCAGCCGGATATTATTACGCCTTAAAAAACCAGCCAACCAGCCCATATGATCTGGAAGTTGCCCCATCTTTATCTATGACCAAAACCGCCTGGGCTAAAAAATAACACTTTAGCGACGCTTTAATTTGCGAACAATCGATTTGCCCATCGGTAGACCGCGATTCCACATGGCATAAGAGACAGATAGCGGTCGGTCAAATGTGCCCGCTAGTTCGGTTTCGTTCTCTGCCCATCCCCTTTTAAAAGTCGTAATGCCACCCTCTAACATTCCGCCAAAGTCATAACGACTCAGTCCCCACTCTTTACATTTGCGAATGGCATGCCATTTAAGTGCATAATTTGCCCGCAGTTGCTGCCCTAAATCATCCATTCCACCGTAAAGTTCAAACGCCGTATCAGCGCTAATTGCCAACCACAAAAATGCGATTGGCTGGTCGTCAACATAGGCTGCAAACACCGGTGAATGGTCGGCTAATTTATCAAAAACATCATGATAATATTGATTACTGTGCAAGCTAAATCTAGCTCGCTTGGCAGTCGCCCGATAAACCGCTAGACATTTGTCTAATTCTGCTCGACCGTGCACCATCTTTATCTTCATCGCCTCACTGGCAGATTTTCGGATATATTGACGTGTCTTTTTTGCCATATCATTCAATAGTTCCGGTTCAGGTCTGCTTAAGTCTAGAATGATAGTTCGAGCTGGTAAAATGTGATTTTTTGACCGTTTCCACCCCTTTGGAACAGTATACTCAATGCTGTCAGGTTCTATCGTCAAAACCACCGAATGAAACGTCTTTTTGGCGTATTCAGCTAGCTCTACTAGTAGCACTTCCCTATTGCCTTCATCCACAACTGGCCCTCGGGGTACATATGCTAGCGACCGCAGAGGCCAAGGTAATCGACGGATTAGTAATTGGACCGCCCCTATTACGCTTCCGCCACTGTCATGTAAATAAAATCGATATGCTCGCCAACCGTGTGCAGCTTTTAGGTCGCCCCAACCCCATAGTTGTAAGGGGTGACCACCATTTTCAAGCACATAATCGTCCCATTCTCTTTTGTCCAGGCACTGTTTTAACATCGTCATACAACCATTATACATCTTGTTGAATCATCTACTACCTACTACCTACAACCTACTATCTACTAACCTCTCGGGTCCTGTCGTTCGGTTTGCCCCTTATATTTTTCATCGATTACGATAAAACAATATTGGGGCACCCCACCAAACGCCACCCGTTGCTACTTACGCCTTGACTTTCCCATCCCCCATTCGCTGTACGGCGAACCCATTCCCTACCATCTACTACCTACAACCTACTATCTACTACCTACTAACCTGTGCTATACTAAATGGTGAAAACAAACACAAGAATTTAGAGGGCAGGCTAGGGGTTTTCGTGAGAAAATCCTGGGTGTTAGTTGTCCATTTGACTTGAATATATTTAATCGAAAGCCCAATTTGATCAAAATGAAATTATCCAAAACCTACGACCCAAATCAATACGAACCAAATATCTACGCCCTGTGGGAAAAAAGTGGCGCATTCGAACCAACAGGGGTAGGTGAGCCCTTTAGTGTCGTTATGCCACCGCCAAATGCCAATGGCAACCTGCATATGGGACATGCTTTGACTGTTAGCCTTGAGGACATATTAACGCGATTTTATCGTATGCGTGGCCGTGATGTAATCTACATTCCCGGGGCAGATCATGCCGGTTTTGAAACATGGGTCGTTTATGACAAGACTTTGTCAGGGCAAGGCAAAAACCGTTTTGATTTTTCTCGAGAAGAGTTATATAGCCAAGTTTGGAATTTTGTTGACCAACAAAGAGGCAATATGGAGCTGCAACTTCGTGCCCTTGGTGTTAGTGCTAGCTGGAAAGATTCAGTATTTACGCTGGACAAAAAGGTGATTAACACCGTTTATGCTACCTTTAAAAAATTACAGGACGATGGCCTAATTTACAGGGGTGAGCGCATCGTAAATTACAGTACAAAATATCAAACAAGCTATGCTGATATCGAAGTTGAGTACAAAACAGAGAAGGGGACTCTGTGGAAAATTGCCTACCCAACCTATGACAAAATCGGCGAAATAATTATTGCCACTACTCGTCCCGAAACAATATTCGGCGACACAGCCGTCGCTGTCCACCCCGATGATAAACGCTACAAAGATTTAATTGGAACCAGGGTATTATTGCCATTGACAGATAGAGAAATCCCAATTATCGCTGATAAATCAGTTGATTCTAGTTTCGGTACAGGCGCAGTAAAAGTCACGCCGGCCCACGATTCGAATGACTTCGAGATAGGCAAGCGGCATAAACTACCTCGCATCCAAGTAATTGACTTCGACGGCACAATGATTAATGTTCCCAGTGAATTTGCTGGTATTACTGTTGAAATTGCCAGAAAACGAACTGTTGCAGCCTTGCAAGCTCAAGAACTTATCAGAGGCGAAACGACAATTGAGCACTCTGTCGGTTATGATTACAAAAGTGGGCTACCTATCGAACCATTAGTCAAAGATCAGTGGTTTTTAAAGGTTGAAACTTTGGCACAGCGCGCCAAACAAGCCATCGAAAATGGCGAAATTACTTTCACACCAGCTAGTCGCAAACGCGTTATGGTCCAATACCTTGATAATCTGTATGATTGGAACCTATCGCGACAGATACCATGGGGGATTCCAATCCCAGCCTTTCAAAATGTCGACAAGCCTGATGACTGGATATTCGACACCAGAGTCGACGAAAAAACTATCACCGTCAAAGGTACCGTTTACCGTCGCGAAGAAGACACATTCGATACCTGGTTCAGCAGTGGCCAATGGCCCTTTATCACAACTGACGCCCTAACTGGAGGCTCTCTGAGCCGTTTTTACCCAAATAGCGTCATGGAGACAGGTGTTGACCTGTTGGACCGCTGGGTGGCTCGTATGATTATGCTGGGGCTATATGTTACTGGCAAGGTACCGTTTAAACATGTCTACCTGCACGGTATGGTTCTAGACGAAAAAGGTCAAAAAATGAGCAAAAGTAAAGATAACGTCACCGATCCAGTCGAGATAATTGCCAAATATGGATCAGATGCCCTCAGATTAGGGATTATTGCTAGCCGTAGCGCTGGTCAAAACCAGGCATTTAGCACCAATAAAGTTATCGCCGGGCGGAACTTTTGCAATAAATTGTGGAATATTGCCCGTTTTGTCGAGGGTAAATTAGGCGAAAGCTACAAAGGCGGTGAACCCGAACCGAAAACGATTGCTGACCATTGGATTATTTACGAGTTGACAAGCACGGTTGCCATAATCGAGCGACAACTCGAAAATTACCGTTTTTCAGAGGCCAGCGAAACTATGTATCATGAAATTTGGGATAATGTCGCCGATTGGTATATAGAGGCCAGTAAGTTACAGGATAACCCAGCTATGTTAGCCTGGGTTTTAGACACCAGTTTAAAGATGGCCCATCCATTCGCACCTTTTGTCACCGAGACCATCTGGCAGACCTTAACATGGCATAAAGATTTGTTGATAACTGCCAAATGGCCAGAAAAAATTAAATATATTGAAATTGCCGCTGCCGAATTTTCACGTTTGAAAAAATTAGTAACCGAGATACGCTATGTCACCGCCGAGCTTCCTGGCAACGAACGCTACACTCTGTTATATCAAAAAGACAGTTTGATTGCCGACAATTCAAAACTAATCCAAAAATTAGCTAACCTCAAAGATATTCAAGTAGTCGATCAGGCTCGTGGGCTCCGATTAGCTGTCAGCGGGCGAGAGGCATGGTTGGATATATCGGCCAAAACACTGTATGAACACCAATCAAATCTCGAGATTCGCTTGGCCGAAACCCACACTCAAATCGCCGCCCTTCAGGCTAGATTGATTAACAAAACTTATGTTGCCAAAGCACCGGCAAATTTAGTCGAGGAATCACGGGCCCAGCTAGAACAAAAACAGGCGCTTGCAGGGCGCCTGCTACATGAATTAGATATCCTAAAATAAAAACTACTTACAAATCGTTGCTACTAACGCTATCACCTAGGATTCGGCCTTGGGCAATATTGTTCTCTTTATCATCACTCCTAGCTTGAGTCACCGGCAAATGAGACGACATATTTGAAGTGTTACCTGAAAACCAGTTGGTTGGGATATCGGGCGTAGTCGTAGCAGGAACCATCGTAATCTCGTTGACGATATTAGCGCTGCTACTTTGTGCAGCAAATAAGGCCACTCGGGCAACATCGTAAAAACGAAAATCGCTGATAAACCATCCAGATAGGACTGAAAGTGAGATCAGAAGCGATAGTGGGGCAGTGATTAATGATTGCATATGTTTATTTTTTAATCTTTACTTTTAAAGTGATACTACGAGTATCAATATAGCATATGCTTTGTATTATGTCAAGTATAGGTTGTTTTCAATTATTGTAGGGGCGTTACATTCTTAGGCGTGATGCCACTTCGGCAAGCGCCTTTTGATCTGGTTCTGTGTCGCGATCTTGATGTTTTTTCAGGTCGTTACCGTGATAAATTGGGATCAGATGAACATGGACGTGGGGGACACCAAAACCTTCGACAATTACGCCAACTCGAGGCGACCCTATTATTTGGCGAATATGACTGCCGATTTTTTTGACAACTTTCCACAGATATTCATAATCTTCATCTGATAAATCCCAGATATGGTCAACTTGTGTCTTTGGAACAACCAAAACATGGCCTTCGTTAATAGGATGCTGTTCTAGAAAGGCAATTACCCGCTCGTCTTCATAAATTTTATGGGCGGGGATTTCGCCATTGATAATTCGGGTAAAGACTGATGGTTCAGGCATGGTTACAATTTATGCTTCCTTTTTTATTTTATCTAAATCTTTGTTCTATTTTAAACGATTCTGACAGTTAAGTCCATTGCCAGTTCGCTAATCTGTGAAACTATCGTATCGTTTTGTTCATACGATTCTTCAGTCCTGTCAAATAAAATATTGAGATATGGCCAATTCGCATTCTGAAAGTCACTAACACAATACGGCATAATAACATTGGCTTTGTGCCCATTGTCTGACTCAACTCTGACCTCTACTGATAACATTTGACTAGCTTTGCCGCTGAAATGACCGTCAAAAACATTGGTCAAATCGACTTTCCCTGCCACGATAGACTGGTTCCAATCAGTCCCACCGTCAATCAAAACTAAACCCCTTGGACAAACAACATTAACTCCGCTGTCGGTATCTTTCAACCGAGAAAAAGGTCTACCTTTCCCATCGATGTCATTGATAAAAGCATTGGGGTATTTTCGTAACAATGCCCCCATAACCACAAGATTTTCATTTTGGTTTTCATCAGATTCAGCGCCATTTTCAACCTGCTGATAATATCTTTCGTCCGTATCCATTGTAGTTTCTGACATATTTATATCTCAAACTTATTAAAGCACTTTTATATGCGTATGCCAAGTAACAATACTGCAACCCTTGCTATTTTGGCAAAATTAGTGTTTAATAATCTGATGAACGATAGCCGTGAATCCAATTCCCAAAATCTTGATTGCGAATCAAGTCCCAAGGTTATGACTAATGCCAAAAAGGAAATTGGCATTCATGCTGTAGATGCCGCCAATAGGGTTTATCAATCGATTATTGATGCCAAGGCAGAAGCAGAGAAAGCTCTGGAGAATAGTTTCGTAGATTCTCTTACTAATTGCTTTAATCGAAATTATTACAATAAATTCGCAAAGGAAAATTTTAATCCTGAACGCGACCATAATAAAATAGGCATAGCTTACTTTGACATAAACAACATGAAAACAACTAATGATGCCCCCGGTGGTCATAAAGCTGGTGATAAGTTACTTAAAGATACTGCTGACTTTTTGAAATCGATTTTTAGAAAAGGTGACATCGTTGTTCGTCTTGGTGGCGATGAGTTTGGTGTTATTTGTCATAATAATGAAGATGATGATAGCTTTGAAGACAATCTGATTCTGAGAGTAGAAGAGAAGGTATTAAATTCTTCACATGACTTAGCTTTTGGCATCGCTATTTTTGATAGAGATTTAGATCGTAACCGAAAAGGTGATTGTGATCTAGATGTTACCTTAAGTCGAGCCGACAAAGAGATGTATAAACGTAAAAATGAAATGAAATCAGCTAGATAAAAATACACCCATGATGGGTGTATTTTTGGCGGAGAGAAAGGGATTTGAACCCTTGAAGACGTTACCGCCTTACCGCTTTTCGAGAGCGGCCAGTTCAACCACTCCTGCATCTCTCCTGGTTTGGTATATGGTAGTTGGTATATGGTAGTTGGTAATTAGATTTAATCTCGAGATTCTACTACCTACTACCTACCACCTACTATCTACTAATTTTAACAGTTATTGACCCCAAAAGTAATTCGATATGGTGTATAGTAAAAGTATATATATTAGGAGGGGGACATCATGGAAAAGAAAGAACCAGAAAATCAATCAGAACAGGTTAGCGCACCACAATCAGCACCAGCTACAGCGCAACCACAAAACGGAATAGCCATCGCCGCAATGGTGGTAGGTATCGTTGCCATCTTGTTGGGCTTAGTCCCATTTGCTGGTCTAACACTGGGAATTACCGCCTTAGTCCTAGGAATTATCGGAGCTAAAAAATTGATTGGCAAAGGCATGGCCATTGCTGGAATCGTAACTGGAGGCCTGGCTACACTTTGCAACCTTGCTGTAATAACTGCGCTTATCATGGGCGTGGCATTTTTGGGTGGCATATTTGGTGGAGCGGTATCAACAGTCGGGCAAATCGCCAGTAATTACAACAAAGAGCAACAAACAAAAATTGATGCTAAAAAAGATTTTTCCAAGGGTTCAACAGCTGTATTTGACAAATTCGAAGTCAAAGCCAACTCAGTCCAACGAAACTATGTACCTGAAGATGAGTATTCTAGGGCTAGTGATGGCAAAGAACTAATTGTAGTAAATGTTAGTGTCAAAAATATTAGCTCTGAATCAGCGTCATTTTACTCTTATAGTCTAGAAATCAATGAAAACGGTATCGCTGAAAGTGCAAGTTACCTAGCGACTGTTGAGCCTGAATTTACTGGTGGCAGTATGTCGGCTGGCGCAACATCTACTGGCAATATGGTGTTTGAAGTTACAAAAGGTGCCTCAGGTCTGAAATTGCAGTATGAAGATACCGCCTATGATTTGAACAATTCTGAGTTTAAAACTTTGACTTATACATTAGAGATTTAAATTTAGTAGAATAAGACAGAAATATAATAATCTATAAAAAGCCCTCCGTTGCCAAGGCTATAGAGGGCATTCTACTGTAATATTTTCACTATTCTAAAACACTAAACTAGTTTGTGAGAAATATGATTCTACGAAACTTTAGTGAAGTAGAATGGTACACCCGACAGGATTTGAACCTGTGGCCTTCGGCTCCGCAAGCCAACGCTCTATCCAGCTGAGCTACGGGTGCAAAATGCAGGGTCATATAAAAAAATATATGGCCCTACTTTTCATGTAACTAGAAGGTGCTTTCTAACCGCTGGACGGCAGAATACAAGCAATTGTATCATAGGTTAGTAGGTAGTAGGTAGTAGAAATTAGTAGATAGTAGGTTGTAGATAGTAGGTGGTAGGGAATGAGTAAGTCGAAGGGGTAGTTAAAGTCGGAGTTTTCGAACCAGAATATCGATTGCGTCGAGTTTGAATGTCCCCATAGGCAATCTAGCGCCCAAAATATCAACGATTTTTTCGCCAACTTCCTCTGGAAAATAGACAGAAACGCCAGGAGCAAACCTTTTAGTCGGAATCAGCATAATCGAATGGTGCTCACGGTCCTTAATCAGACCAAAAGTTTTGAACTCACTAAAATGGTACAATTTTTCGCCAACATATAGCCCCTGGTCACCACTTAGCGTGTATTCAATTACCTGAGGTGGACGACGCGAGTATACAATCAATGCAGCCGCCATTACCACCACCAAAACTGAAAATGTGTAAGATTTCAACAAAAATATGTCAACAGCGATAAACCCAAGCGCTACAATTGCAAAAATAACGAACCATAGTTTGTTTTTCTCTTCGTGGATATATTCGCTAGCAGTCCAGTGAACTGGCTCGTTGTTTATGACAGGTTTTTCCGATTTATCTTCCACAGCGACTTCTGGAACAACGGCAGGCGCAGGCGCAGGCTCATCGCTAACAGGCGCAGGAGTATACATTTCTTGTATTTTATCCTGTCCTGATTCGTCAGGGTCTTTCTTCCAATAATTTTTCTGTTCATCAGGTTGCATAACCTAATTATAGCATGAGGATTATGAATTTGGCGGAGGAGGGGAGAAAGCGGTCGCTTCGCCGTATGGCGAAGCTCCCTATACCCACTCTTCGCTATTCAGCGAATCGCTTCATGCACAACCCGCTCGCCCCGCTATCACGGGGCCGCGGGAGTTCAAATCTCGCCCCACCGTTCAAAATAAAATTACGACCACACGGGTCGTAATTTTATTTTGGCGGAGGAGGGGAGATTTGAACTCCCGCTTCAGGTTTCCCCAAACTAACGATTTAGCAAACCGTCCCCTTCAGCCACTTGGGTACTCCTCCTCGTCGACATTCACTTTTAGGTTCTCGCTTATGAACAAAGTTCATAAGCTGGCACCTACCGCTATGTCTCCTCTCATTTTCGCAAACAGCCATAGGCTTGGTTTACAAAAATGTGTGGCTTTGCCACATTGGCTCATTGGGTTACGTTATTCACGTAACTCCAACTCTCTTCTCTGTACTTGAACCAGTTTATTATAGCATAATTAAGAGATGGGGAGGTGCTCAAAAAGGACGGACCTTTTAGACAGTAGCCTCAACGAGGACAACGAGTAGCCACGAGATGAGCAAGAACAGAATCGAGAAAACGGGAACGAATGCATATTTATTGCCATCTTTGGGCAAAAATAACCATGGTGAATATTCGACATCTCGCAATTGCTTGAATAGCTTTTTATCAGCAGTTTTGACTTTTTTAATCATCAGTCCAATGATCAAAGCGACCGTCGGCAAAACATAAACAATCATGACAGGTATCAAAGTAGCAATAAAAAACGGCCTAAAATTGTTATCGGATATGCTGGCCCACAACGCGGCAGTCAAAGAGGATAATATTATTAATCCAAATGCCAAAAATGGCGTAGCTAGACAAAATAGCACTGTTGACAGCCTTCTTTTCCAAAAGTAACCTTTTTGCCTCAGCTCAGAAAGAAGCGGAGCTACGTCTTTATTTTCGTTTTTGGTGCTAACCAGTGCAACCGTAATTATCAATCCAAAGACAGAAAGACAATTGGATAAACCAATTAGCCCAAGTTTTACTATATTCTTGCGTAAATCTTTGAAAAATATCCAACCAGCCAAAATGCCAGTCAGAACCGAGCTGACAATCAGCAAAATTATCGTCAAAACCGTAGGATAAGTTGCAACGAAAGATGAATAGTAGGTTTTGATTGGCGCAGATTTACTTATCCATAAATCATCTGTTAAGAATTTTGACGGTGCATTAATGTCAATTTTCGTGTAGTTGACATCACCGTTGCCCCCACTGTAAAAAATGTTTAAATCTTTGGTAAAAAAAGCGTAGTTATCAATGTAATATTTCGTCGTCGTAAAACTTTTGATATCCTGAAAAACCTTCGGAGTAACATGACCGATTATTCTAATCGTGGCTGGAACTATTTTGCTACCATAAACACTAGTAGGCAGTAATGGGAAAAAGATATCGTTGGTAGGAAAAGTGACAAATACGCCTCTTTGAGCTGATTCGTAATCAGTTGAAGCAATTTTTTCTGGCGCGCTTATCCATGAAGCGATAAAGGAATAATCTTTGCCAATATAATTGTCCAAAACTGGGATAGAACCGCTTTCAATTTTTAATCCTTTGCCTTTCAGGTAATCGAACAGGCCATTGGCGGTTTTGGCAGTAATAATTTCTGATGAAATACCTTCTTTTTCGATGTGCTCATAGACAACAACGTCTGGTTCAATGGCGTCATTTGCGCTTTTTGTAGAACCAGTTGATGCTTCTATGCCTACCGAAGAACTATATGAAAGTCTAGAAAAACTCAAAAAAGGAATCGTGTAAATTTGAGTCATCTGCAAAGACGTTCTGACGTCTTCCAGATTCGATTTAGCTTTCATTGAAATTTCCTCGCCACTCAAATATGGCAAGCTTGTGACGACATCAATCGCGACTTTGTTCGGATCGGACGGAACTGGGAACAGCCAAACAACATCTTGGCTGTCTTTGGCATCAAATCCAACACTAATAATCATCTTTTGCAGACCGTTATCGTAATTGATGAAGGCTTGCTGGTTGTTTTCGACCGAATAATCCCAGCGATCAGAATAAGGGTCAGGTTCTATCAACATTCCGTCTGCCAAAACTGGTTTAGATATCAATGACAATACTGCCAGAACTGCGATTAGCGATAGTGTAATCGACGAGAGAAGCTTTTTCATAATTGAATTTTACTCCGAACTTTTTCGTGCGACTAACCAATGTCTTTTCACATTAGAAAAATGAGCTTCTGTCGCTGTCCGTAATCTATCAAAGGTTTCTTGTAGCTCGGCATCGTCGGTCTCATATACCTTAAAAACACCTTGTTCGATTATCGAATTTTCCATGTCCATACTGACAGACAAGGCCTGAATCGACGTTATATTGCCAGTTTCTGCTCTAGCAATTTGTTCATTAATATAAGCGGTAAAATTAGTGAGCGCTTCTAATTTAAGTCGGTTCTCGTCGATTTGCACAACCTCTTGCTTGATTTTGATAAAAAGTTCATCTAGCCACCTGGCATGGTCTGTTTCGTCACTGGAAATCTTTGTCCAGAAATCACTGTCATTGGCAAAAAGACTTGCATAATTGGCATACAATTTACTTATCAGTTTCTCGTTTTGGATGAGAGCGTTGACTAGTGCTAGCGCCCCGGCTGATGAATCGGTCATATGAACCATGATACCAGTTTGTGCAAAAATGAGTAGTTTGATATGTGGCGGAGAGGGTGAGATATCGCAATCCGCATTTAGCGGATTGCTCCTCCATTCGTTCACAAAAATATGTAAACACATTTTTGTCTTCACTCATTACGCCGAACACACGGTTGCGTCAGTTACACTGACGCCCGTGAGTTCGGATCTCAACCCTGGCAAATTAAAAACAGCGACCAAAAGGTCGTTGTTTTTAATTTGGCGGAGAGGGTGAGATTCGAACTCACGGTGCCATTACTGACACGACAGTTTTCAAGACTATTCTCTTAAACCACTTGAGTACCTCTCCGTGTTAGTAGATAGTAGGTAGTAGATTGTAGATGGTAGAACAACTACTAGACGATATTATATACTATTTTACACCTACGAACTATACTCCTGCCGTTCATTTCCCATTTCCTAACCCCTACGACCTACTATATACTAACTACAACCTACTACTTCATAGTTTGCCTAGCGACAATCGCTACCCACACATGCTCGGCGCCGGCATCGCGTAATGCTTGACTGGCATATCTAATAGTCGCTCCGGTCGTAACTACATCATCAATTATCAAATAGGGTATTGACTCGTCAATCTTGTCACGAACTTCAAAAGCCTGCTTTGCTTGGATAACACGTTGTTTGGCCGTAGCCTGACGTTGTTTCGTATTCGTCTTGCGATAAATCAATGGCTGGCATTTTAATCCTCGAGCCCGCGCAACATATTTGGCAATCAGTAACATATGGTCGTAACCACGCTCGCGAATACGGTTGGAGGTAGTGGGAATGGGCACAACCACGGTATTTGCAGGTAATTCAGGTAATAACGCTAATAACAAATCTGCCAAAGGTTTATAGGCCGACTTTGCTCGTTCAAATTTGTAAAGCCCGACTAACCGTTGCAATATTCCGTCTCGTTCGCCAACAACCCAAACGCGCTCGTATGGCACAGTGCAAGTTTTACATAACCACATGTTGCTAGTCGGCCGATGGCAAACAATACAAACCATCTTTGATTCAGAAATGATGTTATATTTACAATTGCCACATAATAGACCCCCAATTTTATCGCAACCACAACAGTAGTGTGGAGCAATGAATGATAATAGAGTATCTAGCATTGTGATTTTTACATTTATATACCTTCTGCTGTTGATTATACTGGATATGTTAGTTATAATGTGAGAGACTATTTGTCAATAGAGCCTAGAGAAAAGTGGAGGATATCATGGCCCGAAAACAGAACGATGACTTATTAATCGAAGATGAGCTGGCAGCAGCTTTCCTAAACGACGACACAATATCAAATGAAGACACAGCTACAGCACCTGTTGTGGCTGAGAATAATTGGGACGAGGCCGAGGAAGAATTCCCTGGTCAATTAGCCGTAGACGTCTATGAAACCGAGGATAAATTGGTTGTCAAAGCCCGAACCGCCGGCGTTAACAAGGAAGAACTGGATGTTAGCATCAGCGACGGCATCTTGACCATCAGTGGTACGCTAAATAGCGGCGATGACACCGATGCCATCAATTGGCACATCCAAGAATGTTACTGGGGCGATTTCAACCGCACCCTTGCCCTACCAGTTAGTGTCAAGGAAGACGAAGTTGAAGCAGTCCTGAAAGACGGCGTCCTGACTATCAGCTTTAACAAGATTCGCCAAGAACAAGCCAAAAAGATCCAAGTTAAATAAATATATTATTTGACACAATAGAAATATCCGCCCGAAAACTAAGGGCGGGTATTTAATAGTCCCAAAAATCTTTTCAGATGTCTTAGGAAGCGGCGGGGGTTCCTGTAATACTAACAAGTACGAAATTGACGATTGCGTATGCTAACAGTGCAACAACAACACCGATAACTGCATACATGATAGTGCTTTTGGCTGCCGTTACAGCAGCACTATCGCCAGCAGATACCGTATAGCGAATACCGCCATAAATCAGCATCAAGACGCTGACTGCGCCGATGATGTACAAGGCAACATTAGCAATTTGTGTAAACATTTTACCGAGATTATCGGGTGCGCCAGTAGGCCGAGCAATTTTTGCACCAGCACCTGGAGAGTTCTCAGCAGCAGCAGCATTTGCCGCATCAGCCTCAGCTTGCGTATAGTTTGCCCCCGTATCTGGATTAGTCTCCGCTGTCGTTACAGCGTTTACCGATGTAGTGATTGGCGAAAATAGTGCCATGCCCATTACAAACATGGGCACAAACAGTACCCCTGCTAGCAATGTTTTAATTGATTTTTTCATTTAATATTAATCCCTTTTCGCCTGCGCGAATTAATGTCTTAGGAAGTCTTAGTTAATTCTACAAGGACAAAATTGACAATCGCGTAGGCCAGTAGGGCAACAACGACACCGATAACTGCATACATGATAGTGCTTTTGGCTGCCGTTACAGCTGCAGTATCACCACCAGACATTGTGTAACGAATACCACCATAAATCAGCATCAAGACGCTGACTGCGCCGATGATATACAAAGCTACGTTGACAATGGTCGTAAAGACGCAATTTTCACCAAGAAGACACCCAGGCGTGTCCGTGTTCGTAGACTTTGAACAAAGTGCACCCCCAGCAAGAGTGCCATCCCCACATGCCTGAGCATTTACCGATGTAGTCATAGGCGTGAATAGACCAAGGCCTAGCGCAATTACAGGAATAACTAATAACCCAGCTAGTACGGTTTTAATTGATTTTTTCATTTATATTGACCTCTCTTTATTTATGTTTAGGCGGTTATTAGGTTTTGTAGAACGAAGTTTACAATCGCGTAAGCTAATAGGGCGACAACGACACCAATAAGTGCATATAAAATTGTATTCTTTGCTGCCGTTACAGCCGCAGTATCACCACCAGACATTGTGTAACGAATACCACCATAAATCAGCATCAAGACGCTGACTGCGCCGATGACATACAAAGCTACATTGACAATAGTCGTGAAAATACCACCGTCACCAAAAAGGGTCTCGGCTTGCTGTGTCTCATCCCTGACATCTGCAGCCCCACCAGCAGCACCACCTGTAACAGGTTCTGCTGAAACTGAGTGCAATAACGGTGTGAATAAAGTCATACCTAGAGTGAGTACTGGCACAACTAGCAATCCGGCTAGAATAGTTTTGATTGACTTTTTCATTTTCATGATTTCGTTTCCTTTCGATATAAGCGAATTAATTCTTACTATTAGTTATAACAGATGTTTGGATAATTGTTAAGCTTTATTCAACTGACGGGAGCAATTTTTAGAATAACAAAGTTAACAATAGCATAAGCTAATAAAGCCACCACCAGACCGATGACGGCGTATGTCAGAGTGCTTTTTGCTTTGGTTATCGCCCCTGGGTCACCAGTTGATGTCACATAGCTGATACCGGAAAGAATGATAACGAATACCGCTACCGCCCCTAGTATATATAGAAGAGTGTTGACTATGATTGTCACATAGTCATTAATTTTGCTACCGCCAGCTACCTCTTTACAAACAGCCGAATCAGGGTAAGCAGTACAATCTGGAAACACGTCAACAGCGCCAACTGTGATCGGAGAGATAGCTATGACAAAGCCTGCAAAAATCCCTAATGATAATACTATGTATTTAATTCTACCCATCTAAAATTTCCCTATTACAAATTTCGTAACCACAAAAGCAACCATAACCACAACTATACCAATCACCGCATACATTATAGCATTCTTCGCCTTGGCTATTTTGGCTGGATCACCGTTGGCCGTAGTATATGAGAACCCAGCCAGAATAATTACGATTACCGCAAAGGCACCACCTATCATATAGACAAGGTTCAATGTATCGCCTAGCACTGTGTTAGCATCAGTAATAACGGGGATATTAATCGAATTTGCATCAATTTTTGCGATTCCAATTATCGAAAGTAGTCTCATGGTTATTGCAAAACTCCTTCAATGACGAATTCAACAATTCCAACCGAGATGATTGATATGACTAACCCAATTATTGCGTTCAATATCATAGACCGTGCTTTGACTGCACCTTCGACCGCACCTTGGGTAAGTATATATTGAATCCCGCCATACAGAATGAAAGCTACAGCTATATACCCAGATGCCAACAAACCAATTTCTATGACATTAAGCACGATATGCCAGATGAAAGTGCTTAGTTCTGTCGAGCCGGTGGGAACCATAATGTTACATGACGCATCCGTAATACCTCTATACCAAGCAGGGAACCACAGAAAACCTCGGTTACAAGCGTCAACCACAGGGGTAGCCGCAACAACCGTTTGTGGTGTTACAACAACAAACAACGCTCCACCTGCAGAAACAATAATTGCCAGCGATACAATCCATTTTTTTATCATGTGAATAATCCACCAGGAATAATAAAATTCAAGAAAGTATAAGTAAGAGCATACGCGACCAAGCCGATAGCAACATTGACAATAATGCCGATAGCCTTTTTCGTCTGTTCAGAACTGTCACCAGCACTGGCATATAATATTGAAGCATATACAATACCTCCAACGGCCGCCACGCCAACACCAGCAGTTAGAATGTTAATAATAATTAACAAGAGTGCCCAAATGCCAGTGTCCTCAATGTTCGATGCGGTAGAGGAGCCCCCACAATTAATGATAGATGTGTCAACGCCTCCGCAAGTTTGTGCAGAAGCCACAGGCACTACAAAAAACCCACTAAACCCCACTAACAACGCAAAGACCAATATTGTTTGTTTTATTTTCATCATCATACCTACCTATAAAATACGATAAAAATCAATTATCCGCAAGCATTATGGCAAAAATAACCATAATCTATTGCGTATTGTGGACAAATAGTATATAATTATTGCTAGCAATCAAAGTTTTGCGTAGCTGAGTGGGAGACGAAGGAACAGATTTATGGGACCAGAGAAACACATAATAAGACCTTACGGCTTTGAAAAGAACTCTTTTACACCTGAACGAAAAACTTTAACTAGGAAACAGCAAATCATTGCCATCGTTGCCATATCATTAGCGATTGGCGCAGGCATTGGCGGTGGCATTGTCGCCAGTGCAATGAATCATGAACGACCAGTGGCTACAGCTGAAACCGAAGCGACTCAAACTCAATCAGCCAACTCAGAAGTGGCTGTTGACTCAGTTACGGAAACAGCACCAACTACCGAAAACGCACTAGACCAAAAAACTGAAATATACAAATACAATAAGGCTATGGAAAAATATAGAGTAATGAGCGTTGACGAATTCCAACAACTCACTACTGATGAGCAACTCCTCTATGTGCAATATGTAATCGACCGAACCGTAATTGGTGGTCGTTACGACGCTATATATGGAAAAGGCAAGCAAAATCAGTCCGTAGTTGATTTCACACCTGTTTCTATCGACAACAGCGGACAAGAAATCTTTGACAATAGTACGTTTGCACTTCAGATAGCATACCTACAGATAAAAGTAACCGATACGGGTGGCGCAGAGTTTGATTTGGCTGATTGTCAAAAATGCCTAAGCTTTGTTTTCCATGATGTCGGAAAGGATAAGATTGTATCTAATTCTTATACTGCGCAGAATACTTTCATGGAAACACTTGACGAACCTATCGCTTACAATATACTGGAAACTGTTACTAACACTAGCGATCTACTTGCTGGCACTGACGAGAATGGAAATAATATCCAATACAAAGTCTTAACCTCACTTAATGACAATAATATAATGGTGGAAGGTAAGTACATCTACCATGAATTTATTTCCTATGATGGTACGCGCCAGGCGACTTGGTTATTAGATAATTACCAAATAAAAAACTGAGAGCTAGCAAGAAAAATCTACGTAGCACTTGATTTGTCAGAGTTGATGACAGAGCCAATACTCTTGTGCTTGCATTAAACTCATGGTTAAATAGACTCATATTATGTCACTGAGATATAAAAACATTTTTAGGAAAAACATATTCTCACGAAGTAAAGCGATATTATTGTTATTATTGATATTTGTTTCGTCGATAATTACGCTACCAATATTACAGTCCACAAATGTAGGCGCAACTAATTTGTACACTGGATTGGGAGATGATGACGTGCAGATACGGTCGTATCTATATTACCAAGCGATAAAGGAGTGCTTTTCAAAAACAACTCTTTCAGCCCCAGCAAATGATTGGGGTATTAATTACGATGATATAGATTCTGGCAAATGGTTCGACATTAACAACCCCATCCATAATGCAACTGGGTTGGGATCTTATTTGGTAGGAGGAACTGGTACATCGCCGTCGCCATCCCAGGAAGGCGATGCTTGGTGTGGTCGGGATGCAGATAAGGTAGTTTTGCCCGCTCTTAAAATCTGGGGGATTGGCGCAGCAGAGCTTCTGTGCAATATTGGCTTTACGCGAAAGAATGTCCTCGCAAAACAAACAATAGATGAATGCATAAATGATCAGAACAACTTAGCCCTTATAACCAACCTTACGTACGATGAAAGAGTCGCGGAATTTGAAAGATATATGAAAGAAAGTGTCTACTATAATGAAAATCCGAATGCACTTCATGCCTGGCAATTTTTTCTTCTTTTTCGTACTACTCTACAAAATAGCAATTGTATACCTGAAATAAATTCAAGACCACCTGGAGAAGATAAAATTGACGGATGGGATGACCCTCTTGGTAGAGTTTACTATCCAGTTAAGTGGGTCAATGAAAAAGGTGACTTGTGGGAAAACACTAAGGATGGATCCAATGACGGAACTTATTATCTCGGCACCAGTAGGGAGAAGAATGACTATATATGGACAATGGCTAGTGACGACAATCCTCGGAAGTGTTCTGCGCTGGTATCAGATATGAACGGTTACGCAGACGAGTATGCAGATTGGCTGAAAAAGAAATTAGCCCAAAACTCAACATACACGGCGCCAGTTGTTAACAATCAAACAGGCACTGGTGGTTCTGGTCCTGCCACTTGCGCTATCGACGGTATCGGTTGGCTTATATGCCCGGTAGTTAGATTTCTAGGACACATCGCAGACGGTGCATTCCGTTTCTTGGCTAATAACTTCCTACAAACAAGCCCAGGAATATTCACTAATACCAATGGAACATTATATAATGCCTGGAGTGCAATGCGAAATGTTGCAAATATTGCATTCGTGATTGCTTTCCTAGTAATTATTTTCTCCCAACTCACAAGTGTTGGTATCACTAATTACGGTATAAAAAAGCTGTTGCCACGACTAATCATTGCCGCAATATTAGTTAATTTGTCCTATTTCATATGTCAGATTGCCGTTGACATCTCGAACATACTTGGTTGGACATTGCAAAATTTTTTTGAAACACTAACTAGCAATATCCAGACATCGCTCAAACTCGCCCCAACAATAGGCCAAGGTGACGCCAACGTATTCACGGGTATTGCATCTGGTGTAATATTGTTAAGTCTCGGCGGAGCCTTAGCTTATGCAGCTCTTTCGGCTTTTATCCCCGTCGTATTGGCAGCCATCGTAGGACTAGTTATGATATTAGCCATATTGATTGCCCGTCAAGCTCTAATAATTCTATTAATAGTCATATCGCCAGTAGCATTTGTCGCCTTTTTACTGCCAAACACTTTGTCATGGTTTACGAAATGGCAAAAAGCCTTTGTGGCTATGTTGATGCTCTTCCCAATCGTAGGATTGGTTTATGGCGTGTCGCGATTGGCTTCAGGAATATTAACCGAAGTGACTCAGGCAGGCAATAACAATAGCTGGTTTACGGAGATAGCAGCCGCAGCTGTGGCGGTATTGCCATTATTCGTCGTCCCTGGCCTGTTGAAAAAAGCCTTGGATGGGGTCGGTTCAATAGGTGGCAAAATCAGTGGATTAGGCGGGAAGTGGGGTGGTGCAGCTGGCGACAGATTTAAGAATTCAGCATACAATAAATATCGAGAAGGTCGAAAAGCAGACGAAAGAGCTCGAATTGCAACTGGTAATTACGGTGGTAGAAACAAAATAAATCAGTTGCGTTCAAAGTTGAATAGAAGATTTAATCGATCGAGTTTTGCGAATAAATTGACTGGTGGTTATGGTGCACAATTAGATCTTGCAGCACAAGCACAAAATCGTAAAGATATGCAAGACACAATGGGGATGTTTAATAATGATGATGGTTTAATCTCCGCTTGGGCAGATACTGGTGGAAATGTTGACAAAATAAAAACATGGGTCAATCCAGTGACCGGTAAAGGACTACTTAATTCACAACAAGAACAATTTAAACTTATGGTTAATGCTGGATATCAGAGAAAATCGAATTCATTTATTGCTGCAGCTCAGTACCTATCTGAAAATGGTAAAGGCAACGCCACTACGATTAGGTCTGCATTAAGTAACGCAACCAAAGCAGGGGCTAGCGATATTGACACAAGCGTCGCATTAGAAGGCGCAAAGGCAGCATATAGAAAAAGCGGTCGGGGAGATGTACTTGCAGAACTCGATAATAAAACACCAGTTGTCGCATGGGGCCAAATTTCTCCTTCGTCAGTGCATCGTGAAGCTCTCAGTAGTCTAAGTGGCAGTACTGGTTATAGCGACTTCTTGCAGAGTAGTGCAGAAAATACTCGATCAGCCCTTGTTGGCTATGATCAAATGGAACAAAGGGCTCGTGTCATAGCAGAGAAACTAATTGTCGATGCAGCTCAGGCACATGCAACTGCTTCGGTACCAGTAGGAGGCACTCCTATTGTAATTAGTAATATACAAGAAGCAAAAGCTCATTTCGGTGTTCGATAACATCCATAATCTCTGATATACTATAAGCAGTATGGCGGTATACAAAGTCCCTCAGGATGTCGAGGCCGATGATAAATTAATCGGGCCATTTAGTTTTCGCCAGTTTGTTTATTTGATTATTGTAGCCTTAGCAATCGCGATGGCGTGGGGGCTAGGACAATTATTCATACCATTAGCGATTATCCCACTACCAATCATCCTACTATTCGGAGCCTTGGCGTTGCCACTTCGCAAGGACCAACCAATGGAAATATTCTTGGCGGCGATGGTGTCATTTTATCTGAAACCCAGAAAGCGTTTTTGGACACCTGATGGTATCGATTCACTAATCGAAATAACTGCACCAAAAACTGTCGAAGTCCAGCGCGTCAAAGATTTGTCCCAGAACGAAGCCGAACAGAGGTTTAGTTACCTAGCCAATATAGTCGACAGCCATGGTTGGGCGGTGCGTGGTGTTGACGTCCAAGCTCCAAACAATGCGATTAACAACGACGTTTATTTAGCAGCTCAGCAAGCTACAGACATCCTAGACAATGATAATGACATAGCAAAGAATTTCAACTACAAATTAGGTCAAAGTGATGCCCATAGACACCAAGAAATTATCGATATGATGCGTGGAAAAACGACCAGCACGACTCCACAGCCAGTAATAGATTTACCTAATAATATTCCTGTTGCACATAATTATTTTAATGGTTCCCCGCCAGAACCAATTACAGCATCTGAACCAACCGTCAATCAGAACCTAGAATACAATCCATATCCCGAAATTAATCAATCAATTATCGAACCATTAATTAAGCCAGCCAAGCAAGTCATAAAACCACCTTTAACCACTAGCGAAAAGGTAGTGCCTGCTGGTATAATGAACCTTGCACATAACACCAATTGGTCAATCGAAACAATCGGACGCGAAGCCAACCGCATTCAAGGAAAACAAAACTTTGGAGAGGAAGTGGTCATCTCGCTACGATAACCATAATTACTAACAGGGGAGTGGGAACTACAGAAATGCCGCCAAACAATCAATTTCCGAATCAAATACCTGTTGCGCCTGGTGGAGGTAGCTCTGTTCCGCAAGGCTCAGCCACTTCACAATTTGCCCAAAAACCGAATAAGACACCTCATTCAACTCAGAACAGTCTGCTATTGTCCGAGGTTCGCGACAATATGGTGATTATGGCCGATGGTTCATTCCGTGCCGTCGTCGCCTGTAAATCAATCAACTTTGACCTAATGAGCAGTCGTGAACGTGAGGGTGTCGAGTTTAGTTATCAGAATTTTTTGAACGCTTTGAACCACCCTGTCCAAATTTTGATTAGGTCGCAACGCATCGACATTGCCCCGTACATTGATCGCTTGGTTCAAATTCGCCGCGACCAAGACAATATGCTGTTAAATGTGCTAATGGACGATTACATCAATTTCATCGACATCTTGTCACAGGAAGCAAACATTATGGATAAATCATTCTTTATCGCTATTCCATATTATCCTCAGGGAGATGTTAGCAATTTAATTGAACAAGGCAAGGGATTTTTTGGTAAATTATTCACCAAGTCACCAAACACAGTTACGAAAATTGATACGGTGACATACGAAAAAGCTAAGACCGAGATTAAAAACCGAGTTGACGGCGTCATGGCCGGGCTGTTCCAACTGGGCGTTCAAAGTGTCCAACTAAACACCAAGGAACTTGGCGAACTGTATTACAACTTTTACAACCCTGACACTGCCGTCCGTGAACCACTTGGTAACTTTGAAGACGTAACAGCTGTCTTTATCAAAAAAGGCCAGAACCAACCGCCAACCGTCCAATTCGGAGTTGAACCATAATGGCGAATAAAAAACTTGATGCCGTCGATATCGCAGCCCAGCAACGAGCGCGCGAGCAATCAGAGGTTGAACAAGCCTTTTTGAAGGGCGTCACAACTCTGCGCGACCTAATCGCACCCAGCAGTCTAGAGATTCATTCATCACACTTTCGAATAGGCACAAAATACGGACGTACACTTTATGTATACGGCTATCCACGACAGATATATACTGGCTGGCTGAGCTCGCTCATCAACATCGACGAAGTGTTGGATGTCAGTATGTTCGTTTACCCAATCGAAAGCCAAGTCGTACTAAACAATTTGCTAAAAAAAGTAACTCAACTAGAGGCTACCCAGTCAATTAATAACGAAAAGGGCAAAACACGCGATCCGGGTCTAGAAGCCGCCATTGGCGACGCTGAGGAGCTTCGCGACCAACTACAGGTTGGTGCTGAACGATTTTTCCGCTACGGGTTATATGTTACCTTGTATGCCGACAGCCTAGACGAACTTGGATTCATGGAGCACAAAATAGAGACGTTATTTGGTCAACAAATGATATTCAGTAAGGTTGCCAGTAGCCAGCAAGAACAAGGGTTGAACAGCACTATCCCGCAAATGACCGACCAATTACAGATTCGTCGCAATATGAATACTGGCGCAATTAGTACTAGCTTTCCATTCACGAGTGCTGACCTGACCCAAGAAAATGGCGTGTTATATGGTATCAATATGCACAATAATGGCCTAGTCATCTTTGACAGATTTAGCCTCGAAAATGCCAACATGGTGGTTTTTGCCAAAGCTGGTGCCGGTAAATCATTTGCAGTCAAATTGGAAGCTCTGCGCAGTATGATGACGGGATGTGAAGTCCTGATTATTGACCCTGAAAATGAATACCAAAAATTATGTGATGCTGTTGGAGGTAGCTACATTCGCCTTAGCCTCAGTTCTAACACCCGCATCAATCCATTTGATTTGCCACGCGTAATTGATACTGATGAAGCCGAAAATGCCCTGCGGGCTAACTTAATCACATTGCACGGACTATTGAAATTAATGCTAGGCAACACCCAGGTGTCAGCCGCAGGTGTGCCATTATCGCCGCTAACACCTACCGAAGAGGCTGATTTGGACCAAGCTCTGATTGACACTTACGCTAGAGTTGGTATCACTAGCGACCCATTGACTCATAACTCTCCACCACCAGTAGTTAGTGATTTGTATGAAACATTACTGCATTTGGGTGGTAGCGGACCTAGTCTGGCCCAACGTCTACGCAAATACACAACCGGAACATTCGCCGGCATATTCAGCCAACAATCCAACATTGATATCAATAATTCTATGGTGGTTTTCAATATTCGCGACCTAGAGGATGAATTGAGGCCTGTAGCGATGTATATTGTCCTTAGCCACATCTGGAACATCATTCGCACCGAGCAGAAAAAACGCATGCTGATAGTTGATGAGGCTTGGCAATTGATGAAATATGACGATTCGGCAAACTTTTTGTTCAGTATGGCAAAACGGGCTCGAAAATATTATTTGGGGCTAACCACCATCAGCCAAGATGTCGAAGATTTCATGGGCAGCAAAATGGGTCGTGCAGTTGTTGCTAACAGTTCAATGCAGATACTGCTCAAACAATCGCCTAGCGCAGTTGACGTGTTGGCGGCGGTCTTTAAATTGACCGAGGAAGAACAAAAACGTCTAGCCAATTTCCCAGTCGGTCAAGGTTTATTCTTTGCTGGTCAAAGTCACGTTCATATCCAAATCGAAGCCAGCCCAACCGAAACACAGTATATTACTACCAGCCCGCAAACCTTTAACCAGCCAAGATCGACACAATCCGCAACAGTTGAAAGTAACTCAGGCGTTAGTAGCTACATCGACCCAGGATCGACTGTCTAGGGAGTATTTAGGTAGTTATGAACCCAAATGAAGACGACCAAAAACTAAATCCAGGTCAAACTGATGCATCCAGTAAACTAAATTCTATTAATCTTAATAACTCCGAGAATAAATTCGCAAAGACAGACAACTCTAGTGGAGATGATTTAATAGACAAAGCCGCCGAAGCCGAAAATAACAGTTCTGCAAATCCCTACACTAGCCAAAGAAAAGAATTCGAATCAAAACTTGAAGAAAAAAAGCAAATAGGCAGGGGATATAGAGCCCTAGGCAAAAATCCGCTATTAGCCCGAATGGCTACCGGGAAAAAAGGTCCTCTCATCGGCATCATACTTACGCTCGTTGGCGGCGGGATAGGAATATCGACACTATTATCTCCAGGACTACTGCTGGTTCACATCAAAGAAACCCTGTTTGGCAACCTAAATGATGCTGCTCCAGCCTTACACACCCGCACTAACAGAATGGTAATGAAAAAATATATAAACGGCACAACAAACGCTTTTAAATATTCTAATAGTAATCAACAATGTGGCATAAAATGCAAATTTGGAACGGCAAGCGATACAATGATTGAAAACCTCAAGAAAAAGGGTTTCGATGTTAAAACCGAGCCAGCAGGATTTGCCGGCACTAGGCATGTAATCACCGAAATGACATTCCCGGATGGAGGACCCAAAGTCAGTAATGCGACCGATTTCGCTGAAGCAATGAAAACACCGAAACACGCAGCCCAATATAAAAGAGTATTCAATTCCAAAGTAGTTTATTTTATGAACAGCAAGTTCGGACAAATAATTTTTAAAAAATTTGGGCTTGATAAGTTAACTAAACTCGCCAAGGGAGGAAGAGACAAGGCAATAGCATCAATGCGAAAACACCTAGGCCTTGAAAATATAGACCCTAATACTCCTAAAGCCGATTTAATAGCAAGAGCAAGAGACATGCCAAAATTCAAGAAAGCATTTCAATTCATAGACGGACCTCTAACTAAGTTTGGTAGTAAAGCAAGCACAGTAATTGGTTACGTTTGTAACGCTTTTAATGTAGGCCGAGGGATTACTTATGCTACAAAAGTCGCCAAGATCGCGGCATTTGTTGGATTTGCAATGTTATTCTTGAACGCTGCCGATCAAATAAAGGCTGGTGACGCAGATCCTGATGTTATATCTGTCCTAGGCGATCAATTGACGGCAACCGTGGCTGGCAGCGATAAATCAGCCACAGATTCTAGGGGTTATAAAATGGCGGCATATGGTGATAATTCAGGCGGAGCATTATCTGACGAAGAGAAAAAATATAGCGCTGGGCCAGCAAGTGAAGCATTGGAGATAGTGGGCGAGTTATTTGCTGCTGCATTCGTAGGCGAAAGAGTTACAGCATCTATGCATCATTTTTGCAAGGTTATTAATAGTGCATATGCGGATGTAGCTGAAATTGCCATAGACGTGCTCACTGGGGCAGCCTCTTTAGGGATTGGCACTGTTGTAGCCATTGTTAAAAGAATTGCCATAGCTGCTGCCGTTGGAATAGCTATAGGTATCGCCATAGAAAAAATTACAGAAGCAATTGTTACAAGAATTGTGCCAAACCTTGACGAGACTACTACAGGTGACGCGCTAGGCAATAGCCTTTTTACCGGCACAGCTCAGATGATGGGCTCAGCGTCAGCATCATATGGTCTGAAGGCTGGGACACAAGATGAAATCAGGCAATATGCAATCGACACAGCCAGCATCAGGCGACAAGAAGAAGATATCGCCAGGTACGAAGCCAAAGATACGCCATTCGATATTTACAATCAATATTCTTTCCTAGGGTCAATGATAAAAAACACGAATATGTATGCAATATCAAATTCGTCATCATTTATGTCGTTTTTTGGAAACATTTTTTCGATTATACCTAGATCTCTTGCAACCGTAACCAGTAGTGTAGGTGCTGAAGCAGAAACAAAGGCCGCACTTTATGGTAAAACGCAGTGCGATGATTCGGTTCTTACTGCTATTGTAGATGCGGATGCCTTTTGTAATCCCTCATACGTGATGAGCAGTGAAGAGATGGATGCAGACATCGACACGACTGTCGATTATATGCTAACTAATAATGGTGGATATATAGACGAAGAAACAGGCGATGTAATTTTCGATGGGCATAAAGAATGGGACGCCGAAGATGGTATGAGCTGGTATGTTTATAAAAATGATTATAAGAATTACCTCGATAACTGTGCTTATAGGACTGCACCACTTGGAGAGCAAGCCACTGGAATCGAAAGTGTATATTATGAATGGGAAATTGGCACAAAATGCCTTGAAGATAGTGAGATGTTAAGTCATTTTCGAACATATACGATGGATAAATCTGTTAGCGACACAATGAACGATGAAGAGCCTGACGATCCAACTGGTGAATCAGCAGGCTGGGATGAATGGTCGCAACGAGAAGAAATAGAAATAACTAATGAACCAGAGCTTACTGACCCTGGCGATATTGAAGAACAAACACCAGAAGGGATGGAGCTTATTGCAAAGATTATCAAAAATAACAATGTGAATTGGTTCGATAGGAAAATTGCTGAAGAAGATTTCGCGGGCACAACCGTCAATATCTTAAAGGTTATCCTTGGTTTATCAGATCTAGGTTATGAATTCTCAATATCTTCCCTAAAAAGATCTGGGGACCCAAGCGCGAGTCAACATAATACAGGCAGAGCATTTGATACTTATATAGTTAATGGGTTTACTTTTGACGGATCAGATAACCAAATATTCAAAGATTTCTTGACAGATGCGGCAGGTTATGCGAAACAATATTCTGGACACTGTCGTATAGGTGTCAATGAAAAAACGGTATATTATTCATTTATGCAAGGTAAATGTGACGATGTATTTTCTGAAGATCATCCTGATCACATGCATATAGACATAAAAGGCGGCTAATGTTGAATATGAAGAAACATTTTATACAATCAAATATTTTCAGTTTCATTGGTTTATTGCTTGTTTCTTCTCTGATCCCATTAAGGGCTTTGGCTTATGACAGAGATTTTTATAGTTCAAATGACATTATATTCTATGAACCCGAATCAAGCATTACAGTCAATGGTTCAGGCAGCTCATCAGGTACCTCTAACTCTAACACTTCGGGCAATACTAGTAATACTGGCACAATCGGCACAGCTCCACAAACTGGCTCACTAAGAGCTTTTGTTGACGCGTACGGTCAAATGGCATTCGAAGTTGGGAAAAAATATAGTATACCTTATGAAGCTATCCTTGCTCAAGGTATACTTGAATCTAGTTACGGAAGATCAGGACTAACAACAAAAGCCAATAACTTTTTTGGTATTAAAGCTGACAGTAATTGGACCGGTGAAAGGATCACCTTGCCAACCTCAGAGTACGTAAATGGCGAAAAATACACTAAAGTCGCCTCTTTTCGTAAATACTCCACTCCAGAAGCAGGTTGGGATGACTACGGCAAGTTTATTACAAGTAATTCGCGTTATAGTAGCGCCTTGGAATATCCAGATGATCCCATTGCTTATATCACAGCGATTTGGGAAGCAGGTTATGCCACTGACCCAGAATACGTTAATAATGTCGGTAGTATCGCCAATACAATTATTGATTACATTGCAGAAACCAATAAATGGCCTTCATCGTCAGAGATGGGGAGTTAAATAATATGGATATCACGCGAAAACACATTATTCTCTCTATAATCGGATGGATATTGTTCGTTGCTATAATCAGTAGTGTTTATTTTCTAATCAATAATCAACCAAATAACAACACGTTAGAAAATAAATATCCGATTATCAAAGATCTTCCTTATAATAATTTTCTTTACGAAATAGGGTATAGACTCGATGACTCTGACAAAAACGGTAAATCCATCAAACTTACAATCACCGCGATTAACGCTATGGAAAGACGACAGGCACTTAAAGAGATTAAAGCGCTCGGATACAATCCAATCGATTATAAGATTGAGTTTTTAGATTTTGAAAGTGAGATTAAATAATGAGGCTAAATAAACGGACTATTCTTATTGCGGTGCTACTAGTCGTTTTATCTGGTGGTTTTGGCCTATATTATATTTTCAAAGACAACATTTACCCTGCTTACAGCAATGATGTTCTTACATCAAAAATGACTGAAGAAAAAGATCAGATTAAAAAAACAATAACTTCGTTATTTTCATCGGGTAATTACTCTATGTCTAACGAAAAATTATATCATCGTGGCGAATGGTTCGCCGGCGTTCTAACCGTATATCAAGTCAACCCATTCGGTGGTTCTGAATTCGGTAGTCCAGATAATTACGATAATTATTATATTGTTCTAAAAAAGAACAGCCAAGATAATAATTGGAAGCTTATTGGTGGACCAAACCTCATCCTGACGAAACCAGATAACCCATCAATACCTAATTATATTCTTGATGATATTAATCCATCAAATTAAATATTTAGAATTATCAATCTTTTTTAACTGAATAGTCTTTATCTTTAATTTAATATTTTTAGGCAGTTTGGTCGAGGTTATAATTACTTGGTCTGAGGTTGATAGTAAACTTTTTTGACGGTCGTTGTCGAGTTCGCTGAACACGTCATCTAGCAAAATAATCGGTTTTAAATTTGTAATTTGCTCGATTATATCTGCCTCTAGAAATTTGAGAGCTAGTACAATACTGCGCACCTCACCGCGTGAGGCAACGTCTAGGGCAGAGAAATCGTTATATCGGAATATAACATCATGACGATGCGGACCAATACTAGTGAATCCCAGTAATTTATCGCGCTCGCCGTGACTATGCAAATCATTCAGTAGTTTCTGTTTTATATCACCAATATAGGTATGCGAATAATGCACCGAAACGACATCATGTGATTTCGCGATTGCATTATATGCCTGGTCAAGTTGGCTATTTATTTTTTCAATAAACGCAATCCGTTTTTCGATAATATAAGCGCCATATTCACTCAGCGACATATTCCACACAAACAACTCATCCGGGGCTGAAAATGACTTTTTTAACAGATTATTTCGCTGTTTTAAGGCCCTTTCATATTTATGAAGCGCACTCAAATATAGCGGGTCAAGTTGACTAATAAACCGATCAATAAACTGGCGCCGACGAGTTGGTGAACCGTGCAACAGTCGCAAATCATCCGGCTCGAACAACACAACTGGAAATTTATGCCTGGCAGGCAAGCGGTACATAATCTTGTCATCAACAATTATTTTTTTGCGACCGCTAACCAGTTCTGGGTCATATGTAATCGTCCGTTTGGAATAATCGTCAAACTCAACGTTTATCCGCCACCAAGGTGAATTATGGCGCAATATATCGTTGTCGCTACCCTTGAACGAACTGCCTTGAAGTGCAATATATAAAGCCTCAATCAGTGAAGTTTTACCGCTACCATTCCCGCCAGTTATAACTGTAACAGTAGGCGACAGTCGAATTGCAAACTTGTCATGTGAGCGAATATTTTGGACTGATAGTTTTTTTACCACCGCCATATTTATTCACTTAACTCTTCAAAGGCATGATTATATGATAATAATCCGTGCTAGGTTCGGTCGATTTAATTACACAAGGTGCAATTTTGCCACTAAAACTAAATTCAACAGTATCACCTTCGATAACTGACAAAGCCTCGCTTAGATAGCGAGAATTTAGGGTTATTTGGCCGTTTTTTGTCACCTGCGCACTGGCTTCTGAAGTATTTTCGCCAAGTTGTGACGCAATTGAATGGACTGATAAACTTTTCTTGTCTTTATCGGCAGTTATAGTGACGCTTCCACCTGATTCACGGGCAAATAATCCGGCAATTTTAGTTATACGGACAAAATCAGATTTATCTAATGTCACAGTTGTTTCAGACGAAGCGGGAATTAATTGTCGATAATCAGGGAAATTCCCGTCAATTAAACGGCTGATAATCTCGGCATCGTTAATCCGAAACCTAACCTGAGTTTCATCAAACAAAATATCAATTTCATTTGATTCTTCGGTAATATTGCGCATTACTTCTTGTAAGGTTTGAGTTGGAATAATTGCCGAAACTTCACTTTTGGTTTTAACTAACCGTCGTTCAGATAATCGATAGCCATCGGTTGCAGCCAGATACAGTTGACCTTGGTATGAGTGCCAATATACACCAGTTAAAACTGGGCGGGTTGAATCACTAGTGGATGTAATAATTGTCTGTGACACAGCTTGTTTAAAATCCTCAACTTTTATACTGTACTGAATTGATGAAGATTCGTTGATTGTTGGTAGTTCAGGGAAGTCATCAGCAATAAATCCATTAATTATCGAGGTATATGTGCCACTTTTAATATGTAAATTATCATTAATAACTTTCAACTCAACCGACTCTTTTGGTAAACTCGATATAAATTCAGCCATTAATCTGGCGGGAATTGTGATAGCACCTTGTTTAATAATTTTTGCGCCAATATACTCAGTTATAGCAATCTCCAGGTTAGTTGCAGCGACAAGTAATCGATTACCGTCGGTACGTAGTAGGATATTACTTAGGATTGGTAATTGAGTTTTTATACTAGCGACTCGACCTACAGCTGACAGTGCGCGATTTAAATTTTCTTGGGTTACAGTAAGTTCCATTATTATTACCTTTCTTATATTTCTTTAATTAGTTTTAATATTAGGCTCTGTGGATTGTGGGTAAAAGTTTTATTTAATAGATTAATTTTAGTGTTCATATAGGTGGATATAGCGGTGTAAAAATAGTGGTAGTTTGTGGTTGAAAATTGATTTTGTAACCATTTTTTATTAACTTGAGTATTAACAAGTTGTACTGTAGTGGATAATTTTCCACTAATTATACTTACAATAATTCGCTGGTTGTTCACATATTTTACCCAACTATTATTTACCATATACCAACTACTAACTACTAATTTAGGCATATAATTTCTCCCTTATCGAAGCTACTTGTTCACGGATCATAAAATCGAGTTTTATAGCTTTTTCAATCTTTTCAACTGAGTGGATAGCAGTCGTGTGATCTTTACGCCCTAGTTCATTAGCGATTTTAGGAAAACTGAGGTGTAATTCGGATCGCAACAGATACATTGCAATTTGCCGTGGCACAACAATATATTTATCACGCTTTTCACCACATATCTCATTTAGATCAATTTGAAAATGTTTTGCTGTTCTATCGATAATCTGTTTACTAGACATATGTTGTGGTCTAGAATGACGAATATTTCCCAGTAATCCTTCGGCCGTAGATACATCTGGATCGATATTACGCATTTCAGCATATGCAAGTAGTTGGTTCAAAGCGCCTTCCAACTCACGAATATTTGTTTTAATATTAGTAGCTAAATATTCAATCGTATCTTGGTTTAAAGTCACACCAGATTGAGACGCTTTAATATTGAGTATTGCGCACCTAGTTTCAAAATCTGGCATTTGGATATCAATCGCCATACCCATCTCGAATCGGCTGCGCAGACGTTCGGTCAATGTAGGAATACTTTTTGGCGGTTTATCTGAACTTATGATAATTTGTTTATTATTTTGGTGTAGGTGATTAAAGGTATGAAAGAATTCTTCTTGGGTTTTTTCTTTGCCGACAATAAATTGCATATCATCAACAATTAATACGTCAACATTACGATACTTTTCAGAAAAACCTTTTTTCTTGAACCTAATATAATCTAGGAATTCGTTGACAAAAGTCTCGATACTGACATATAAAACTCGCATTTTTGGATCATTTTTTAATATCTCGTTGCCAATCGCTTGCATTAGGTGAGTTTTACCAAGTCCGACACCACCATATAGATAAATCGGGTTATATTTAGCACCTGGATTTGACGCAACGGCACGACTGGCGGTATAAGCTAAATCATTACTAGAACCAACAATAAAATTATCAAATGTATAGCGTGGGTTCAGCCCACCAGCGGTTGTTGAAGCTGCTTTTGGGTGAGCGACTAATGGTAATAATTCATCAACTAGTGGCTCAGTCGTCTTTTCGATGGTTGTTTCGCGGTTCAAGCGCGTGCGTTTGCCAGAAGTGTTAACCGTATAAGAAATTTGTTTTGGAGTAATGCCGTTTTTCGCCAAAACACCTCTAATTTGATCATCAAATTTAACTTCAAATTGTTTCTTTGCAAAGATATTAGGAACTGATATAACTACGCCGGCACTACTATTATCAACTAGCTCGGTATTTTTGAACCACGTCGTGAAAGTCGCGTGCGAAACCGTCAATTCGATTTCTCCAAGCACACTTTGCCACAACGCGTGATGCATAGTTTAAGCCCCTCTCAAACACACTTTATTACCTTTAAATTATATCCAAAGTCAGGGTTTTCCACAACCCATAATATTTATAAATAATTGGAAGAGAGTATAGGGGTGTAGTTTTGCACAGTTCAAGACTACCTCGGTTAATATGTGGAGAAATACTATGGTTTGGTGGACAACTTTTGACATCTTGCTAAAAGAGTGTAATTTATGTACACTAGTACAGATATGACAACAAAAAGAACATTCCAACCACATACTATTCACCGCGCTCGTGTACACGGTTTTCGTGCTCGTATTGCAACCAAAGCTGGACGAATCGTTATCAAACGGCGTCGAATCAAAGGCCGTGCAAAGTTAACTGTTTAATTTGCTACCTATCTACTATCTACAGCCTACTAACTACCATATACTATTATCTATGATTCCTTTTAATAATCGATTTCATGGGCATAGCAGTCTGCGTTATGTGTATAAAAATGGTCGCGCCATTCATTCGCATTCGCTTACCATAAAAACTGCTGCCAATTCACACCGCAAGCAATCTCGCGCGGCGGTTATTATTAGTAAGAAAATATTAAAGAGTGCGGTTAGGCGTAATCATATCCGCAGGCAAATTTATGAATACATCCAGGCCCAATTGCCATCGCTAAACGGGGTATATGATATTGTGATTATTGTTTCATCGGCTGAACTGTTTAGCGCTTCACACGATGATATATCAAAGCAAATGGCCCAACTTTTCACCCAATCTGGTATCCAAAAAGCTAGTTAAGCCGGTTCCCACCCTCCACCTCCTCCAATAAACGACAGCCTGTTCGCCTTGCGCGCTAAAAATAGATTATTTCATTCTTTGTCGTCTGCGGAACGACCCATAAAGGGATCGCCCTTACGCCCAATGATTACATTGGGGTTCGGGTAGTCCTCGACGAGCAATGAACAAAACAATCTATTTTTACGGCAAGTCAAAGGGCTATCTTATTATTGATCAAGCTGTAGTGGGCTAGCGATAACACGCAAGTCTACGGGTGGCGTTCGGCGGGGCGGACCCGGTTTTGCAAGAAATTGTAATCAATTTTTGAAAACCAGGGGCGGACCGGACGACAGGACCCGCAAGATTAGATATGATTATTAAAAAGATTATAAAACTGGTATAATAAACCAATAGATATTAGTGTTTTTGGGAGTTTTTAAGTCCGTGGATATTTTTCAAGTTTTTGTTGCCCAACCAATTTTCAACCTGTTGATCGGGATTTATAGTCTTATCCCAGGTGGTGATTTTGGTGTCGCGTTAGTTATTTTCACGATTTTGGTTCGATTTGCAATGTGGCCATTGGTCAAAAAGCAACTTCATCAAGTCAAAGCTATGCGAAAACTCCAGCCAGAACTTGTCCAGATTAAGAAAAACACCAAGGGCGACAGACGACTTGAAAGCATGCAAATGATGGAACTATACAAGAAACACGGTGTTAGCCCATTTAGTTCGATTGGTGTGCTGTTAATCCAATTGCCGATATTTATTGCGCTTTTTCAAGTCATACAGATTTTTACCTCTCAGCGAGATAAAATAGACGGTATTACTTACGGCTTCTTAAAAGGCATTGGCCCTATCAAAGATTTGATTGCTAGCCCCGATCACTTCAACCAGACAATGCTGGGATTTCTTGATTTAACCAAGCAAGCCGTCACCTCAAACCCATTTGCAATCAATATTGTGCTATTTATTTTGGCGATTGGCGCGGCTGTAACTCAATACATTATGTCTAAACAGACAACGCCTCAGCAACAAACCAACAAGAGTTTCAAGGATGTCATGAAAGAAACAGCCGACGGCAAAAAGACAGATCAAAGCGAAATGAACGCCATCGTAATGAGCAAAATGATGAAGTTTTTGCCATTTATGATGTTCTTTATTATGATTAGTCTGCCGGGCGCGTTGGTACTTTATTATACCGTGTCTAACCTAGTAGCAGTTGTACAACAAAAGCGTATATTGACTGAGGACACCACTGAAATGGTAGAAATTGCCGACAATGCACCATCCGCTGTCCAGCGGACTGGCAAAAAGGCAACTGCCAAAGCTCGAGCTAAACAAGCCCAAGAAGGAACAATTATTCGTATTAAAGCCAAAGACACACCTTCTTGGGAAAGTGAGTCCGCTGTACAGCGGAGGGATAGACCATGAATAAAGAAGAATCAATCAAATTTGCACAAAAATATCTAGAGGATTTGCTATCATTTTTTGGTGCGAACCTGACCGTATCTTCAACTTGTGACGAGGATGTTATCGAATTATCAGTTCCTTCTAATGAGTTAAATAGCCTGCTAATTGGTCGGAATGCTGAAACACTTCGCAGTTTGCAATATATTGTTTCGACAGTTCTGCGCAGTAAAGACGCACTGCTAACACGTGTTAACATCGACATTGCTGATTACAAAAAACAACGAGCTGAACACATTGCCGCTCAGGCTCGCGAATGGATTGCTGAAGTTAGACGCACCGGTGATTCAAAGATTGTCAGTCTAAATGCCGCCGATAGACGGATTGTTCATCAAGTTGCCAGTGAGTATAGCGATATCAAGACCTTTTCAGAAGGTGAAGGCTTTGACCGTAAACTTACGATAGTCCAAGCTAGCTCTTAGTTAGTAGTTAGTAGGTAGTAGATGGTAGATAGTAAGAAGATTGAATCTTTCGAGCAGTTGACTGTTTGGCAGATAAGCCAAGAATTAGCAGTTGATATATACACCGTTACAAAAAACTTTCCATCGGACGAATTATTTGCTATTACGAATCAGTTACGAAGAGCTGCAAGTTCGATATCAGCAAATATAGCTGAGGGCTTTGGGAGACAGACAATCAAAGACAAGGTGCATTTCTATGTGATGGCGTATGGATCGCTACTCGAAGTAAAAAACTTTTTATATTTATCCAATAAACTAACTTATCTTGGGGACAGAGATTTAGAGGATTTGTTATTGGAATGTACTGACTGTCAAAAGTTAATAAACGCATCGAAGAAATCTTTGATATTGTAGCTAGAATTTCTACAACCTACTACCTACTAACTACAACCTACTGCCTAGTATTTTCCATCAGTTATATACCATCTACCGAGGGCTTCTAAATAGACGCTATGAGTTTGTCGAGCAGTTCTACGCCATGAGTATTTCTTGATTTGTTTGTAGCCTTTTTGAATCAAATTGTCTCGCAATTTTTTATTAGCTATCACCTCGTTGATTGCCTGTGCTATGTCATTCGTGTCATTTGGGTCAAAATACTGTGCAGCCTCGCCGTATACCTCTGGCAGACAGGTGGCGTTGCTACTGACAACTGGTGCTCCATGTCCCATTGCCTCTAGGCCTGGCAGACCAAAACCTTCCATAAGCGAAGGGAAAACGTAGGCGGATGAGTTAGTGTACAACCAATCGCGCTGAGGGTCAGGCAAAAAGCCCGTAAAATGGATATTGCGATAATTTCTGCTGTCGAAATAATTTTCGTTAATTTTTGCGCTAGCGTCTTTTTTACCTACCAGAATCAACCCAAGGTCTGGATGATTTTGTAGTAATTTCTGATGTGCATCACCTAGGCGACGGATATTTTTATAGTCACTTTGTTGCCCAACGTATAAAATGAACTCCTTGAAGGGATGTTCGTACGGCGTTAATTTATCAACAAAGATGTCAGCTGATAGGGGAGTGACGACAATTTTATCTGCTGGCACATTGACAAATTTCAGTAGCTTTTTCTTTGTATATTTTGTTGGAGAAATAATATATTTACTAGATTTTATGACATGTTTGAATACGAACCTACCAATTAATTGCTTGAAATGAAATACCAGCCAATTCTTGTCGGAATTGTAGGTATTTAAAAGCGTCAAATCGTGGATTGTTGTGACGTGATTGCCTTTATATAAAACGGGCTGTTGAGGCATGCAAAAATGCACTAAATCAGGCGATAATTTGTCTAATAACTTCTTTAGCCCAATCTGTTCGCCCAGCGAGTAATTGTTAAAATCGGCATATACAGTCGTAAAATTATCGGCAGCTGGCTTCCAAAAATCTTTGTCTTTGGAACGTATCAGCACCGAATATTTGTTAATTTTGTCGATTTCTTGCAAATAATGTAACAATCGCTCGATGTATGTTCCCGTCGAGCTGTTAATAGTCCGTGCATCAATCGCAATATGACTCATTTTTCAATCTTTTTAAACACAAATTTTCGATATAACAGATAATTCCAGATTAACGACGCGATGGTTGCCAGTAGCTTTCCGATTAGCAGGACGATAAAGTTGTTTGCGAGGCTTGGCCCAATCAGTAATCTGATGCTCTCTATAATGATTGGCTGGATAACCCAAAGGCCAAATATGGTAATGACTAAAAAGTAGGCTAATTGCTGAATATTTACCTGGCCGTTATGTTTGAATGTAAATTTTTTGTTTGCAAAAAAGCTAAATATTAGTGCCACCGAGGTCGATAGGAAATTACTGGCAATTGCAGGCAATCCCAATGCGACTAATGTGAACAAGATAACAAAATCAATTGCCGTGTTCATTCCGCCAACAACCGCAAAGCGCAGTTTTTCAGCGTGCTTTTTTAGCAGATTTTCCAATATGATACTCCTCGACAAAATAGAGTGGGCGCTGTTTGGTTTCGTTAAAAATTCGGCCGATATATTCACCAATAATGCCTAATGATAACAGCTGAATTCCGCCCAAGAATAATACAACCGCCATCAGTGATGGGTACCCTGCTACTGCGTCACCAAATAATGTCGTTTTTACAACAACAATTATGATAAACACAAACGCAATAAATGACACGATTAAACCTAAAAATGAAGATATACGAAGTGGTGTGGTTGTAAATGATGTGATTCCATCGATCGCTAAATTAATAAGGATTGGATATTTTTGTTTGATTTCACCAGCTAGACGAGGATCGCGGTCGTAAGTCACTTCCTTCTTTTTATAGCCTATCCAACTAAACATACCTTTTGTGTAACGCTGAGACTCACGAATTTGTTTCAAGGCTTCTATACAGCTTCTATCTAACAACCTAAAGTCGCCAGTGTCTCGTTGAATTTCGACACGGGTTACCTTTTGGAGCAGCCAATAATATGTCTTGGCAGTTGTCTTTTTAAGCCACGTTTCGCCATCGCGATTATTGCGTTTAGCATATACGTCATCGTAACCTTCTTCCCAAAACTTTATCATTTTAGGGATGAGCTCGGGCGGATCTTGCAAATCAGCATCGATAATGACCGTTGCGTCGCCAGTTACGTAGTCAAAGCCAGCGATCATAGCTATCTCTTTACCGAAGTTCCGCGAAAAGCTGACATAGGCGACTCTCTCGTCAGTTTTGGCATATTCTTTGATGATTTCGAGCGTTTTGTCGCGACTACCATCATTGACGAATAAAAACTCAAAATCATATGATTTATTATTGTTGGCTAGTTTTCCTAGTCGGTGATAAAGCGACTCCAAAACTTCTTCCTCGTTATACGCAGGTATCAGAATACTAATCTTTTTCATTATTACAGTATATCACTAAGGGGTGGCGAAAGTTGCTTCATCACGCATTATTCACGTTCATGATGGTATAATATTAGTAACATAAATGGGGAAAATTTAAATGGCTATTAAAAAACGAGCATTAATTACAGGTATTACGGGTCAGGATGGCGGTCATCTAGCGAAACTTTTACACGAAAAAGGCTATGAAGTTTTTGGAATTATTCGTGGACAGCATAATCCTAAACGCGAAAGTTTTGTTGCTGAATTTCCATATGTTAATCTGGTAGAGGCTGATTTGACAGATCAATCATCATTGATTCGTGCCATGCAGGTCGCAAAACCAAATGAGGTTTATAACTTAGCTGCCATTAGTCATGTCGGTTATTCATTCAAGAATCCCCAACTGACGAGTGATGTTACCGGAAGGGGCGTCCTTTTTATGCTCGAATCTATTCGCCTGACTGACCCTGACAACAAGGTGCGGTTTTATCAAGCATCTACTTCCGAGATGTTTGGTGGGCTCGATTATAATCGACCAAAGAATGGTTATAATGAAGATGCTATTTTTCATCCACGCAGTCCATATGGTGTGGCAAAGCTTTATGGTTATTGGATTACTAGAAATTATCGTGAAAGCTATAAAATGTTTGCTGTATCTGGCATTTTATTCAACCATGAAGGAGAACGACGTGGTATCGAATTCGTGACCCGTAAAATTACGAACGCTGTGGCGCGTATTAAACTCGGTCTGCAAGATTACATCGAGCTAGGTGACCTTTGGCCAAAACGCGATTGGGGCTATGCAGGTGATTATGTCGAGGGTATGTGGCGAATGTTGCAACAAAAAGTGCCGAAAGATTACGTTCTGGCAACAGGTGAAACTCACTCTATTGAGGATTTCTTGGAATTAGCCTTCAAAGAAATTGGTATAGACGATTGGCACCCATATGTAAAACAAAATCCTGCCTTTATGCGTCCTGCAGAGGTCGATATATTACTTGGCGATCCAACAAAAGCCGAAAAGGAGCTTGGCTGGAAACGAAAAGTCGACTTTCATGGTCTCGTTAAATTGATGGTCGAACACGACTTAGCAATAGAATCTACAAAGATTTAGACTTAACAAAATCAATAATTGTTTGGTGAATATCTATTTCGGGTTTCCAGCCAAGTTCATCCCGGAGGCGAGATGCATCCCCGACGATATTCTTGTTATCAGTTGGTCGAACCAGTGACTGGTCGATTTTATACTCGACATTAGGCAGGTTCATTGCATTCTTGAGCTCATTAAATATTTCTACCCCAGATAAACTATTTCCAGAACAAATATTATATACGCCGTATTTTAGTACTAACGCGAGAGCAATTCTCCCATAAGCTCGGACGATGTCTCGTACATCCGTATAATCACGACGTGTTTCGATATTGCCGGTGCCGATTGTGTTCTCACCTTTTTTTAGCGATGAAAGGCGGTCGTAAAAATCGGGCAGGATGAAGCCAGTATTTTGACCTGGCCCCAAGTGGTTAAATGGGCGAACGACTACACAATCCAGACCGCGATTGCGATAATAGGCAACTTGGTTCTCTACTAGTACTTTGCTGACGGCATAAGGCGAGGCAAATCCAATCAGGCCGTCTTCGTTAATCGGCATCGGTTGATTTGGGTCATAAATAGCACCGCTACTGACGATTACAATACGTGGCTTCACATCTTGTTTTAAATAATATTCGCACAGGTTAGTAACCATTGAACTGCTGGTATCAATGTATTTTTGAGGATCTTCAAAGGACGAACCAATCGCAGCCAAACCAGCCAGATGGATGACAGCTTTTACGTTGGGTATATCTGGCCATTTTTCAGTCAGGTCAACTTGGTGGTAATCCTTGACTATATCAGAAATTTCAGCATCAGCTTTGGACCCACGTTCTACTCCGATAACCGATAAACCTTCATTGTTCAGTTCTCGCGCCAAGTGACGCCCGACAAAACCGTTAACTCCAGTGACGACAACTTCTTCTCTTTCCATGGTTAATATATTATAACATTGATTATTCTGTTTTCCATCTCTTACTTGATTGTCTGTAAGGTGTGTCTGATATATACTGTTCAGTAGAATTATGAAATCTAAATTCGTTAGTAAATATCGCTATTCTATTATTTTGCTCAAAGAGTTAGTAATCACTGAGTTTAAATTACGCTACCAAGGTTCGGCTTTGGGCTATTTGTGGTCACTCTTACGACCACTATTTCTATTCGTAATTCTCTATTTTGTTTTTGTCTATTTTTTGCGCGTTGGTAGTGGTATTCCTCATTGGCCTGTAGCTATGCTACTGGGAATTGTCCTATGGAACTTCTTTTCCGAAGTTACGAACATTGGGCTTACTTCTATTGTTAGTCGAGGGGATATTATTCGCAAGATTAACTTTCCGAAATATGTTATCTTGCTAGCAGGCAGTGTGTCGGCCTTAATAAATCTAGTTCTCAACCTGTTTGTCATCGGTGTATTTATGTGGATTAATCAAGTTAATCTGTCGTGGAGTGCTTTACTATCGCCACTTTACATTATTGAAATATTTATTTTTGCATTGGGACTATCTTTTATCCTTAGTACAATATTTGTCAAGTTGCGAGATATGAATTATATTTGGGAAATTATTATGCAAGCGCTCTTTTATGCTTCGGCCGTTATCTATCCGATTTCGATGGTCGTGGAAAGAAGCGCAACCATTGCGCAGGTTCTTTTATTAAATCCGGTTGCACAGGCAATTCAAGATGCACGGCAGACCCTTATTTATGACCAAACTCCAACATTACTCAGTATCAGTAGCGGGAATATACTAATAGCATTTATTCCAATTGCACTAGTGATTGCGGTATTTATTTTTGGAGCCTGGTTCTTTAAAAAACAATCGCCAAATTTTGCGGAGAATGTATAACATGCCAGAAAATGATAATAGTAATAGCGATACCGTTTTAAGCGTTTCTCACGTTTCAAAGGACTTTCATTTGCCGCATCATAAATCTAATTCAATTAAGTCTACCATCATTAATATTTTTAAGCGCAAGGACAAGGAAGTGGACATCCAACATGCCTTAAGAGACATATCTATTGATGTCAAAAAAGGTGAATTCTTTGGCATAGTTGGTCGTAATGGCAGTGGCAAAAGTACACTCCTCAAGATTATAGCTGGAATATATAGGCCAACAAAAGGAACGGTAAAAACAACCGGTAAATTGGTACCGTTTATTGAGCTTGGTGTCGGTTTTAACCCAGAACTTACTGGTAAGGAAAATGTGTATCTGAATGGTGCACTTCTAGGCTTCTCACGCGATGAAATTAATGCACAATACAATGCCATCGTTGCTTTTGCTGAACTGCAAGATTTTATGGATCAGAAACTCAAAAATTACAGTAGCGGCATGCAAGTTCGTCTAGCATTTTCAGTAGCAACTTGTGCAGAAGCTGATATTTTACTCGTTGACGAAGTATTGGCTGTGGGTGATGCTGATTTTCAGCGAAAATGTTTTGCTTACTTTAAAAAGCTGAAAAAAGATAAGGTAACAGTAATTTTTGTTACTCATGATATGGATGCAGTCAGAGAATATTGTGACCGAGTAGTTCTGATTAATGATAGTAAAGTGATGGCAATTGGTCAAGCCGGTAAAATATCTCAAGAATACACGAGGCTATTCACCGATGCTAGCGATGATGTAGTTGGTCAAGAAAGTACACGTTGGGGTAAGGGCGGAGCTGAAACTGTCGGCATCGACGTGTCAATATCTGATGATTTGATTACAATTAGACATCGGATTGTGTCTAAATATACTATAAATAATCCAATCATAGGGATTAGGATACGCTCAGCTTCTGGTATTGATGTTACAGGCACTAATACCAAGATAGAAAAAATAGATACAGGTGTATTTAAAGCTGGGCATGAAAGAATGTTGGTTTGGACCATGCCTGCTGTACTTGCTGATGGAGAATATTACATTGACCCTGCTATAGTTGATGCAGATGGTATTACGGTACAAGACTGGTGGGATGAAGCTGTGAAGTTTATGGTTACAAAAGAAAGACATCTACCGTATTCGATCGACCCCGGGTTTAATGTGGAGTTTTCTAATAACTAATGAGGCAAATATGATTTTAAAAAATCCTTTTCCATCCTATGCGCAATATAATGAAGATATTATTCTTCTTGCTTTATTGTCAGATGTAGATAATGGGTTCTATGTAGATATTGGAGCTAATTATCCCACCATAGACTCTGTTACGAAGCTTTTTTATAAACATGGCTGGCGAGGTATTAATGTTGAACCAATCCCTTCGTTTTTCGAGCTACTTCAAAAGGATAGGCCAGAAGATATAAATCTAAATATAGGTATTGGTGACAAGAACGGCGAGCTCGATTTTTTCGAGAATCAAATTGTACCTGGGCATTCTAGCTTTGACCTAGACAATGCGATTGACTCCAAAACCGATGCTATAAATAAGTATAAGGTCAAAATAAAGACACTTAAATATGTATTTGATTCAAACCAGGTCAAAAAGATTCATTTTCTCAAAGTCGACGTTGAAGGCTTTGAGAATGCAGTTATAAAAAGCAATGATTGGTCAAAATATCGCCCTGAGGTAATATGCATTGAGGCTAGTGATAAAAAGACTACATGGCAGCGTATATTAATAAAAAATCGGTACAAGTTTTTTATAAATGATGGATTAAATGAATATTATGTCGCTGAAGAGTCGTGGGCGAGGACTGATAAATTTGCGGAAAAGGTAATTGGGTTAGCGCACCAATCGTTGAAGCATCATCAATATGATGCCTGGTCTCGCGACGTAAATCAACTCAAGAAGGTAACACAGTTAAATCAGACTCACTTTAATATGGTTCAGGAATTGCGTCATGATAACCATATGTTGCGTCATTATAATCGACTGTCTTTAAGCAATGTCGGTTATCTAAAAAGATTAAAACGAAGTTTTTATGGTCTGACGCTTGATTGGGTACGTTATAAACTTGATAATAAAAAAAGGCGAAGGTAGGATTCATAAGTCGCAAGTTTATTAGTTTTTTCAAGATTGCTTAAGTATTTCGATAATAGTATTGACTGTTTTATCCCAAGTAAACTTACTAGATCTAGCAAGGCCTTTTTTTGAAAGAGCTTTCCCCCGAGAAGGATTATCAATTAATTTCTGGATAGCATCAACTATTTCAGCATAACCGTTGACGTATAGAACGCTTTCCCCACCGACTTCTACAATAGATGTGTTTTTATATGTTATTACGGGTGAACTATGGCTCATAGCTTCCAGAACAGGCAGGCCGAAACCCTCATACATGCTAGGGAACACGAAAGCTAATGCGTTACGATACAACCAATCGCGTTCATCATTAGTCACATATCCCATTAGGTGAATATCGTCACTATACGATAAGTTATTTCTTAAATATTTTTTCATTTGTTCATTCTTTATATTCTCTAGGCCATCCATTGTGTCGCCTGACAGGACGAGCGACAGGTCAGTTCCTCGAGCCCTTAAATTGTTATAGGCTGCAAGTAACTCAATCATTCTTCTTCGTGAATCTACTCCTCCGATAAATAAGACAAACGGCTTGACCGTAAGGTCCACTCGATATTTCACAGACCCCCACAAGGTTGTTTTGTAAGCATGCAAGTCCAAGTTTTGTCCTTTTACCTCGGTATATTTATTGTTATGGTCTACTCCGAGCAACACGACTTTAATTTTGTTTTCATTTACGCCAATATATTTTACAAAGTCGTTCTTGGTGTGTTGAGAAATAGCAATTAATGTTTTAGCTCGACGACAATTAATTTTGATGCGTGATATATATTGTTGACGCAAAAAGGCACATTTAAGAGAGTTTTTATAACTACCATCATGATGCCGCGCTGTTGAATACGACCATAGGTAATCAAATTCTAAAATATAAGGGATAATGTCATAGAGTATCAGAATAGTGTTTTTCCTGGCGCCTATCGGTAGTTTTTGACTTTGATGAAATTGGATATATCTATCTATATCGACAAGTTGTTTCCTGGACAAACGCGGGTCACCAGTGTAATATTCTATAAACCCAATTATTTTATAATAAAGTTTAGTTAATAAACTCAATTTTCCAGGTAGCTGAGAATAATGTCTTGTGGTCAAATAACGAGTTTCAAAATTAATACCGTCTAATTTTAACCATTCATATGCCAGAGCTTCGTCCTTTCTTTCAACAAAGAATACAAACGAATTTTCCTTTTTCATCTTATCAGACAGATGATTCACAAAGTTTACAACAACGGAACCAATACCGCGAAATCTATGTTCTGTTTGGAGAACTGAAAGGTCTATGGCAATTTTCATTATATATTTTCCTTTATTACGTCGTAGTAGATTTGGGCTGATTTGCGCCAGCTAAACTGTTCAGCTTGTTTTGGGCCATCATGCAGTATTTTTACCTTTTTAGAGGTATCTTTGAGGGTTTTCACAATTGCCTCTTTTATCCCATCGGTATCTGAACTGTCAATCATCGAGGCGCAGTCACCTACAACTTCAGGGAGTGAAGAATTGTTCGAGCATATAACAGGTGTACCACACGCAAGAGCTTCCAGAGGGGGAATACCAAAACCCTCATAATGACTTGGATATACAAGTACCTCGGCGCCAGATAATATTGCTGGTTTATCGTTGTCGTCAACATAGCTAGATGGGCGTATAATGTTATAGCCATTATTAACTTTTTCTATTATTTTTTGGAAAAGTTTCTCGGTTTTCCATCCACTAACGCCAACAATTAGCAGGCTTGTGCCATCTCGAATGTTTCTAGGCAAATCACAATATGCGTCTACAAGACCGTCGAGATTTTTTCTAGGTTCAAGATTTGATAGAGCCAGAATATATTTACCACTGACGCCATATTTTTGCTTTACTTTTTCAATTTCTTTTTGACTTATACGATATAAATAACGTTGATCTACGGCGGGGGTAGCGACTAGTATTTTTTTTGCGTCAACATGGTAAAAGTCAACGATCTCTTTTTTAGTGTTTTTAGAAATAGCAATAACTTTTTTGGCAGCATTAACGGCTGTTCGGGTTCGCGGTGAAAGGAATTTAGCGTTAGCTTCATCAGAAAATTGGCCGTAGAGCTCAAAAGACAAATCGTAAACAATCACAGCGTACTCACTAAATAGTAGAGGCATGGCTGCGAATCTAGTGAATATATAAAATCCTGGTCCGCACCATAAATCGATAAAAGGGAGTTTATTTCTATGATCTAGTGCTGCCATGTATCTAAAAGGAATAGGGTATGCTTTGTAGTTGATATGTTTAAAGCCATATTCCTTGAATTTTTTTACGGTGTCATAAGGTATGATGGCGCGGATATTTGGTACTTTTTGTCCGGCTATTTTATTGTCTTCAATTAATTCATCGATGCCTCGCATGATGCCAAGTATATACTGGCCAACACCACTAAAGTGACCTTCTATTAGACCGAGACATTCAATATAAACGTTTTTCATAACAATTATTTATACACTATAACAGATAGAGCAATTTATTCCTATACAAGTACATGTTGCATGGTAAGATTATATAAGTATGGGGTTTAAAAAGTTGAAACGGCTATTTGTGATAAGTTTCACAAAAGAAAATATTAAAAAATGGCTTCCATTGGCATTAATATTACTAGTGGCAACTTGCTCTTTTATGTATGGCTGGTATTTTGACGCGTCTAAGCCACAATCGGGCGGAAATTGGGCCGATCAATCACTCTATACAGCAGTTGCTAATAGGTTACACGATGGGCAACTCCCAAAACCAACACAGCTTCACTATACTATTGGCTATTCGGCTTTGGGCGCTGTTGGTGCATTTGTTACGCCCAGTGATCCGTTTATGTTGGTTAGCTTTGGTTTATTTATTGCAAGTGTGATATTTTGTTTTTTCGCTGCTAGAAAGTTACTCGGTAATATCTGGGCTGTGTTTTTTGTAATTGTATTATTTGCGTGGGATGGAATTGCGCGAACATTTAATTTTGCTTCTGAACTTTTTGCAGTTCCTTGGAATAATCAGGTATTATTTTTTACCTTCGCCTTTTATTTATGGCTATTCGTTACTAAATTAAATAAAAACCCATCTTGGAAAATCATAATTATATCAGCACTGATTTCAGGCTATTGTTTTCTAAACAGAGAGGAAACTGTATTATTTGTTGTTCTAGCTATGGCAACGTACCTATTGATTACAAAAACTGGCTGGAAAAAATGGCTCGTATCGTATAGCATAATTTTATTATGTTTCATGCCACAATTAGTAGTGAAGTTCGTGGTAAATGGCTCAATTTTAGATTCTGGAAGAGAGTCTTCCTATCAACAGATCAGTAACCAATATTTGCAGCTATCACTTTTGGATAGAAATATAAAGGAAGTTGTAATTGGCGGAGATAATTACCAGAATCCTAAGGCTGGTGGTTCTCCTATTAAGTCCGATAGGCCAGCTCTTTTGCAAACCTCGCCTTGGCTATGGTTAGCCCCGATTGGTATATTTCTTATGTTGATTCTCAAGCGTTATCCGCTAGGGTTGAAAATATTTGCAATCATCAGTCTTATGTTGATGTTATTCTATCTAAGTGGCGCTAATATGTCTGGCCAAAAACTAAAATATCACTGCTTGCGCTATATATCAGCTGGTTTCATTGTTCTTAATCTTGGCAGTATTGTTGCGGCGAAAGAAGGTATAGAATATGGTGGCAGAATTATCAAAAAACTAACTATGCAAAAGATTCAAAGACGACTATCTAAAGGCATGAAGGTACTCTAGCGTGTTATTAATTTATACCAACAGTCCAACTCGCCCATGTATATCCTTGTGGCCCATATATCACTAGATTACCGTCATTTTGCATATATAGAGAAGATTTGCCTTCTTTTGCGGTCCCACTATTCCAGACAGGAAATCCATTTTTATCATAAAGTACTAAATTGCCATCACCTTGCATCACAAGCCTAATTCCTCCTTTTCCTACTGTCCAGCTTGCCCAGATAGCTTTAGTTGACGAATATAGGACTAAGTTGCCGTCACTCTGGAGTATTAGTCTGTATCTTTCATCACCAGAGAGCAAAAGACCTCCAATATTAAGCGTTTGACCTGGGTTCAATACTGCAGGCGGGCGTTGATTTGTTTGGATAGATATCGCGCCAATATTATCACTTAGCCAGCGTTGGCCTTCTATTATTAGTCCAAACTGTTCATGGCTATGGGCCAGTGGTGTACTAGGGGTGGTAAGTGAAAAGGTGAAAGTACCTGTTTTTTGAGGAAGAATAGCACCTTCCTTTGCGGTAGCGACTCGACTATTCGTTAGCCAACTATCATCGCTATAAGGACTAATGCGATCGCGAGGGTTGGTGGCTGCTATTTTAGTTAGACTTGCAGGTAAAGTCTGATTACCTGTATTTTTTATGATGGCTTTTATATATATTTTTGAGTCGGTATACTTTACAAGATTCGAAGTGCTGATTTTTTGATTCATAGAACTATCAGAGTATGCATCAAACGAGAGTTTCTGAACCGAATAATAAGGGTCGGATGACACAACGGTAATCGGGATAGTAAATTCACCATCTAGCCAACGGTATCCTTCAATTAATACTCCAAATGTTTCGGGATAACTTCCAAGTTGTAGTGGCGCTTTCATCGCAAATTTGAATGTTGCCGTTCCTTCGCCCTTGATAGAATCTTGGATCATTGCTGCTGGGCGATTAGCGCCAAGCCAGCCACTAGTCACAAAAGCCGACGACCTATCCCTTGGATTTGATCCGCCAAGGTGCAAATTGTCGCTATACCACACTTGATTACCTGTATTTTTTATATTGATTTTTACATAGAATACTTGATTTGGTTCAACCATTGGCGTGCCAGAGATTTTGGTTTTATATGCAGAATCAGAATATATCTCTTTTGATATCACACTATAGCCGTAAGTGGCTAGAGAAATTGTGCTACCGAACCAATCATTATATGTTCGCCAAAAATTACGATTGCCATAAGCGCTACAGCCATCACCAGTGCCATACATATTATTAAGGGCAGCTTGGTTTGGTTGGTATGGTGTGTAGGTATAAAGTGCGGCAGTTGCCTTATTTTCGATTAACACATCAGATGCGCCACAACCACTTTCGACGATGTTCCAGTATATAGAATTAATTTGGAAAGGTTTTTTATATGGCCACCATGGTTGGCTCATACTATCAAGGTACCATCGCAACAATGATGCAGCTGAATCCATTTGAATTGAAAACCCTGCGTAGTCTGAGTCACAATTAGCAGTACCTCCTGGGCCAGAATCTGGGCAATGAGATCCCATAGCATAAGTATATTGCCTTAGGAATGGCCAGTCATCTGATGTTAGCGGTCCGGCTGATTCAGTACCTAGTTTTATTAATAAGACTTTAGGGCTAATGTCATATTTTTGACCGGCATCCCAGATTAATTGGGCGGCGCTTTTAGCACCAGCTGGTATTGCTTTACCTCCGTAGTTGTTGGCTGGTATACCTGGACCTGGTACGGTTTTTGGCACCTCATAGAAATCTTTCAAACAAGTAAATGGTGCAGGATTGCTGTGAGCTGCACCATATTGGGCTCTTGTCCCGCCACCAAGTTCAGATATAGCTACACCGTTGCTATCACACTGTCCCGCTATACGTCCATAATAACCAGTACCCACCATTCTGTTCAGAAAATCTTGGATTTGGACAACACTCATTGAATCTGCATCTACGAACAAGGAATCATTAATAATATTACCGGCTCTCCATTCTGACGCAGTTACCGCGCGAGCAGCTTGAGAAAAAGAAGTTACTAAACCTAGACTAACTAGAACAGTAACGACTGATAATAGACTGACTTTCTTGAGCATCATTGAATCTCCACAGAAATCGTATTTGTATTTACCTTGCCTTTCGAGGTTACTGATAATGTAATTTGCCAAGTTCCATTAGCCAACGTATTTGCTGGAACACTAAAACCTGCGCATGTTGAAAAAGCGGGTGAATAAATGACTGGAGCGGTTTGAGTATGTGCGTTGTTATTGCTTTCGATTGTCAAATCACACGTTCCATCACTATAATTTTTTAGCCGTGTGAGTATGGCAACACTCCCATCCGCTTCGTGACTAGCTGATAGGCTAATGTCACTAGGGGTATGTTCTGCAGGAGTGGCGGTCGAGTTGTTAGGGTCACTTTCTATAAGTTTTTGTTTGTCGCTAGAATTTGTATCGGCCTCCTTATTTTGGTCAACGGTTTTGCTAACAGGGTTATTAATAAAATGTGTTATACCAGTCATCTCTAAAATTACAAATGTCGAAATTAAGCCTACCAAAACGATAGCCGTAATGATGAGGATGAGCTTTTTACGCGCAGTTGATCTTTTTAAACTTTTTATTCTCATATATCCATTTTAGTATTTATTTTTAGTATTTAACTAGCTCTATTATAACACGATAAATGCAGTAACTATATGTGAGAGTCTCTTTATGTTATAGTTTTACAAAGATATATGTCCAAAAAACTGGAGTGATAGACATGAAATGGTTGCGATCTAAAAAAGTAATAAATACAAAGTTTGTCAATTTTGTCGATAAATTACTGCCTGCTATGATTGCCGGTTTGACGGGTTTTAGCTTCGTTGCCATTGTACTCTTATTATTAAGTCAATTCCACACTGTGCTTATTTGGACATTAGGACCAATAGTAGCGATTGTTTGTGCATGGATTGTATTTAAGTTTGGTAGTGTTGAACGTCCCGGAACGACTAAAGTACGGTTAATATGTGACTTAATTGTTATTGTCGGGGTATTAGTCTGGGGTGGTTATAACATTTTTTATACGTCGCAACATATTCTAACTAACCGTGATCCTGGTGTTTATGCCAACGCAGCATCATGGTTAGCAGAACGAACTAATTTACAAATTGAAGTCCCAGATACATTAAATGGTGTTAGTGGTGTTTCAATTGATAGTCAAGGGTTTGAAGTCGCTAGAGGAAAACAAGATAAAATGTATACGCAGGGTCAACATATTCTGCCAGCTCTTTTAGGCTCAATTGGTAAGTTCATTGGCCCAAAACATTTACTTCATTTTAATATATTATTTGGTATGATGGCCTTGTTCGCGATCTATTGTTTCGCGAGATTATTCATGAAACCATACTGGGCCATAATTGGCTGTGCCGTTATGGCAGTATCCTTACCTATGTTATATTTTTCAAGGGATACTTATACAGAACCACTTGCATTAGCCTTTACTTTTGGGGGACTTGCATTAATTTGGATTGCGCAACAGAATAAGCGTTTATTGCTTTGGGCATTAGCTGGTTTAACAATAGGTGCGAGCGTACTGACACGAATAGATGGCTGGTTAGGTTTAATTGGAGTTGCAGCATTTCTTGTTGTTTATGCTATTTTTGTCAAAAAAGAAGATCGCAGGCAGAGGTTTTTGCATGTGTTATCTTTTACAATACCTGCATCAGCAATGTGCCTTTTGGCTTGGTTAGATTTGAAGCTATTTTCAGCAAACTATTATACAGATCATGCACCAGCAATATCTCTTGAAATTACTATGTTGATTGGTATAGTCCTAGTTGGCATAGTTGGAAGTGTAATAGTCATTAAATATCCTAATATATTAAAATGGATGAATGCCAAGACTATAAAATGGAGAGCACTGGCATGTGCTCTATTGGTGCTACTCATTGGGCTGTTTTTCGTTAGTCGACCTATATGGATGGAGGGTGTTACTGCTAAACAAAATCTTTATGTAGCGGGTCTCCAACAATTCGAGCATTCAATAGTGGAGCCAAGAAGTTATTCGGAAATAACAACTAATTGGGTTAGTTGGTATATCGGGCCTGTCCTAGTCTGTTTAGGTTTGATAGGATTAGCCTACGCGACCTACAAGAGTATGCGTGACAAAGATATGGTTTATTTGTGTGGGCTTTTTGTGATTGTTGGTACATCAATTGTTTATTTCATAAAGCCGAGTATTATCCCAGATCAAATCTGGGCTTCGCGACGAATGCTACCAGTGATTATGCCTGGTGTTGCTATTTTTGGTGTATACATGTTGTCAATTGTTGCTGATAAGATAAAGTTCCATTCCAAAATATTTAAAAACAGCGTGATTGTAGTTGTTGGTCTAGGGTTGCTTATTGCACCCTTGACCGTTTCAAGCCCATTTATAGGTAATCGTGATACAGCGCAGTATGCTCTTATACCAGATTTATGTGAAAATTTGCCATCAAATGCATCAGTGATATGGGTTGGCGCCGGACGTTTGACGATGGTTCAACCAACACGAACATATTGTCATGTTGAATCATATGGCTATGGCTTGAATAATACAGACAAACCGACGACCAAAAAATTAGCTGAAATAGCCGTAAATGCGCGGTCTCACGGTAAAATTCCTATTGTTGCTTCTTCAAATGCTAGGGTTCTCGGGTTATTAGGCGATGTTGGATTAGTAGATGGCACTGAACAGGATGAACTTACACAAATAAGCAGTGCAATCTATCTAGAATTAGTGCCATTACTTACAGCTCCTCCGAAAAATATCCGAAAGTTAAGAATTGGTATTTCGCTATCTATTATTGAAAATGATGGGGGCTTAAAACCAATCACAAAATAAACATTAGTAATATTGTGGTATAATAACAATTACTATTGATTTAAGGAGAATCTAAAATGAAAATAAAAATTTTATGTCGCGCATCTGGCGCGTTAATGTTAGCATTTATTGTTGGCATAATTGTTATGCAACCTGCATCTGCTATTCCTCCTTCCAGTATTGACTGGATAAGCCCAGTTGATGGTGGAGATTGGAGCAATGGTGCAAACTGGTCAAGTGGTTTCGCATTAGCTAACGGTGAAATACCTGTTTTTTACAGTACAATGCTTGAGTCAGATCTTAATCTTAATATTAATAACGATATTTCACCCCACCTAGCATTGAATGGCATGGTTTTTACTGGTAGTGGTGATAACGGGGTCACTCTAAATGGCGAAGGTGTAAGAATCAGTGGGGATATCACTGATGATAATTCAGGTTATGCCTCTGACGACGTTAATATTAATATTGGTGCAAATAGTACACTTAGAGTTATTACATCTGGGCAGGCTAACATTACGTTTTCAGGGGACTTTTTTATGGGACCGTATAATCTTGGTTTAAGGTCTTATGATAGCAGTATAATTTATATCGATGGGTATGTGGACGGAACAACAGGTAGTGTCTATATATCGGGTGGTGGCCCCACATTCTTAACAGGAAATGCGGTTATTAAGCGTCCCGTGCAAGTAAAGGATAGTGGCTTTCTAGTTGGAACGGGCGTTACTGGCTCGCTTACAATTACTAGTACTGGGGTTTTATACCCTATTTTCGATTGTATGACTACAAAAAGTCTTACTATTGATGGCTGGTTGTATGCTTCTATCGGCGGTGCGACTGCCTGCAGTGGGTACGGTCGAATAAATGCGCATGGGATAGTTGATGTAAGTGGTGGTACATTGGCAACAAAGAATTCTCTAAGCCCTAGCTATACACCTGCAAAAGGCTCCAAATATATCCTAATTAGTAACGATGGGATAGATGCAGTAGTTGGGATATTCAATAATCGTCCTGAAGGTTCAATTTTCAAGATTGGCATCTATACATTCAAAATCTCATATAAAGGTGGTTCAGGCAACGACGTTGTTTTGACACGACTTTGATACATTAGCTATCGCAGATTCATAATAGACAGACTTCTTGGCTAGGAGTATGCTGATGGTATTAATTAGGAGAATCTAAAATGAATATAAAAACTTTTTATCGCACATCTGGTGCGGTAATATCAACGATTATTATCAGCATGCTTAGTATGCAATCTGCATCTGCTGTTACTGATAAAAAATGGATAAATCCCATCGACGGTGGGTATTGGAGCAACGGAATAAACTGGGAAGGTGGGTTAGCACCAATTAATGGTGATATAACCTATTTCACGAGTTCATCAAGCGGATCGAACCTTATGGTTAATAACGATATTTCACCCCACCTAGCATTGAATGGCATGGTTTTTACTGGTAGTGGCGATAACGGGGTCACTCTAAATGGCGAAGGTGTAAGAATCCATGGAAATATTGCTGACGACAATTTAAGTATGGCATACGATGATGTCAATATTAATATCGGAGCCGATAGCACAATCAAGGTGATTGCGACTAACTATGCCTCGATTAGATTTTACGGAGATTTCTATATGGGACCATATAATCTCGGTCTGAGGGCTTACGATGCTAGTATAATTGCTATTTATGGAAATGTATTTGGGACTGGTCGTGTTTATATATCGCAAGGTTACACATTTCTAGAAGAAGATGCGGTTATTACGCGTCCCGTGCAGGTGCAGGAAGGTGGTTATCTTGTTGGGCTTGGGGGTATCACTGGCTCACTGACAATAACCAGTGATAGTAGTTTGACTGCTTATAAGAAATGTATGTCCACGAAAAACCTTGTTGTTGACGGTTTGCTTCAAGTTTATATTGAGGGTGCGATTGTCTGTAGCGAATACGGTCGAATAAATGCGCACGGGACAGTTGATGTAAGTGGTGGTACATTAGCAACCAAACACGCTCTAGACTTTGGTGACTATACACCTGCAAAAGGCTCCAAATATATCCTAATTAGTAACGATGGGATAGATGCAGTAGTTGGGATATTCAATAATCGTCCTGAAGGTTCAATTTTCAAGATTGGCATCTATACATTCAAAATCTCATATAAAGGTGGTTCAGGCAACGACGTTGTTTTGACACGACTTTGATATACTTACCGCTATCTATAAACGCGGCTATATTGCTGGTATAATATACCTAAGATGCTTAAGAGACTAAAAAATATTGCCAAGGGTATTCTTGCCATTACTTGGTTACGAAGGACTTACGAGACTTCGAATCGTGTTGTGTTGGAAATCTTTGCTTCGAATCGAATTCTAGCTACGATTTATAGTATTCTTGGCATTTTGACATTCAATAGAGAACAATTCGCGGTGCTAAAAGGTCAACGCAACTATTATCGTAACTTAGACAAAAAACGGCTGACCCATATCGAATTACGTCGTAACATTCATCGGCTTGAAAAGGGCATGATTATGAGGCCACGACGACCTATTTTTGCTAGTGATTATATTGGCGAGACCATTGATTTTTATGAACAGATAATAAAACAGTATCAAGACGACAAAGGAAGTGTGGATTTGCCTGAGTTGCAGTGGGCACATGATGTCTTGGGGCAGTATTTTTATATAGTAGAGACTAACAATAAACTTGTTAATAATGCCTGCAAACGATATCAGGCAACGTTGAAAATATATAATTATGATAACAAAGAAACCAAGGTGCCTTATCCAAGTAAAGACAGGCAAAAAAGCGATGTTAGCTATGATGACTTGCTAATGCTATCTATGCAACGTCGTTCAATTCGCTGGTTTCAACAAAAGAAAGTGCCACGCAAGCTTATTGACCAGGCTTTAAGGGTTGGGAGGCAGTCGCCAACTGCTTGTAATCGTCTGCCCTATGAATTCAAAATATTTGATGAACCAGAATTAGTTAAAAAGGTTGCTGACATACCTTTCGGTACTGCAGGTTATGCACATCAAATACCAGTTATTGTTGTCGTTGTAGGCAAACTCAGCAACTATTTTAGTCCGAGAGACAGACATATTATATATGTAGATTCTTCATTGGCGGCGATGTCATTTATGTTAGCTTTAGAGACGCTTGGCCTTAGCAGTAGTGTTATTAATTGGCCTGATTTTGAACCACTGGAAATTAAAATGCAAAAAACACTAGGTTTAGATACTAGCGACCGCATTGTGATGCTAATTGCAGTTGGTTTTGCCGATCCGAATGGGGGAGTTCCGTATTCTCAAAAAAAAGGCTTAAATATTATTAGAACCTACAATGAAATTTCTAAAAAATAAACTCACTAGACGAGTATTGGCTATTTTTGTGGTTGGTATTGTTGGCTATTTTTTCTATAATTCACTTAGTCGTAACTGGCAGGCAGTTCAAAGTATAGATTTTAGTTTTAACTGGCTTTCAGCGATTGCTATAGTTTTATTTATCCTAGCTGTAGCTGAGTCGGGTCGTTTGTGGGGCAAAACACTCAATGCCTTGACGATAAAACAAGATAAACATATTGAACCTATTGAAGCAGTTAGGGTCCAAATTATTTCGTGGTTGCTTAAATATATACCAGGACAAGCTGGTTCGGCTGTCAGTAAAGTCGTTTGGGCAAAAAATAATGGCTACAGTAAAAAGTTGGTTTTAATCACGTTTATCTACGAAAATATATTCTTATTAGTTGCATCCTTTTTGTTGAGTGTGCCACTTTTATTGATTGTAAGTGGTGGCGATACATTTTTTCATAACCCTATTTATATCCTAATTCCGATAGTCTCTTTGCTGCTAGCTGGGTTTTTGTTAAATGATAAATCGATGCATACGATTATGAATTTTGCATTCAGCAAGATATTGAAACAGCCAGTCAGCCATGATTTTTTCTTAACCAATCGGCAATCGTTCAAGTTGCAAATATATTACTTATTACCACGTATTCTTAATGCCATTGGTTTTGTATTTGTTGTTATTTCATTCCTTGACATTAGTGTTGCTAGCTATATTCCACTAGGCGCTATCTATATTCTTGCTGGAGCGGTTGGCCTGCTAGCAATTTTTGTGCCTAGTGGTATCGGTGTACGTGAGGCAGTTATCGCTATATTTGCGGTACAGTTTATGGACCCAGAACAAGCAATTATTGTAGCTATTGTTGCTAGACTCTACAGCACAGTAGCTGATGGTGTTTTGGCAATCATGTACTTTTTGTTGAATCTAAAAAGAACCAAGGAGGCAAAGTTATGAGATTTACGATAATTGGATCAGCTTTATCTGGGAATAAAGGGGCAGCCGCTATGCTAGAGAGTTCTATCCAAACACTTAGTAAAAAATACCCCAATGCTGAATTTACATTACTGAGCATGTATCCTAATGAAGACCGTCGACTTAATATTTACAATAACCTAACGATTTTATCTGCTTCACCCATGAAACTTGGGCTTGTCTTGAATCCTCTTGCGCTTTTGTATAAAATTTTCCCACCAGTACGTTCTTACATACTCAATAAGACTCCGCAACTCAAAGCCATCAAGGAATCCGAAGCATTACTCGATCAAGGCGGTATTACATTTACTGATGGCAGAGAGATATTTCTACTTTATAATGTAGCCAGTATTCTACCAGCAATGCTGGTAGGTACGAAAGTTATTAAATGTGCGCAGGCACTTGGTCCGTTCAAGAATCCTGTGAATCGATTAGTTTCGAAACTTGTTCTACCGCGTATTAAATTGATAATCGCTCGTGGTAAAAAGACACATGAACATTTGAATACTTTGAAGCTCAAAAATGTTGTAATCGCTACGGATTATGCTTTCTCTCTGAATATTACGGACAAAGACGAGAAGGAAGCAAAAAGAGTATATGCAAAATTGACCAAAAACATCAAATTAAAAAACAAAATAAATGTAGGTATATCACCAAGTGTTGTCGTAAAAAAGAAGTGCAAGAAAGCAGGAATTGACTATATTTTGCTGATGCAGTGGTTTATTAATGACCTTATCAGCAAGGGATATATAGTTACCTTGGTACCTCATAGTGTTAGGATTGATGCCAATAAATTACACAATAATGATTTGCCACTATGCCAGGATATTTATTCGGGCGTAACTAATAAAAAGAGCTGTATATTCATTAATGAAGAGGTAAGTTCACAAGCTCTGAGGTATATTATTGGCCAGACCGATTTATTTGTGGCTTGCAGGTTTCATGCTATGATTTCATCGCTGGCAATGGGTGTACCAACATTAGTACTTGGCTGGAGCCATAAATATATGGAAATTTTAGAGATATTTGGCGTTAAGGAGTTTGGGATTGATTCCTCGAAGCTTAGCAAAAAATTGCTTTCGGAGAGCTTTAATGAGTTAGTTGCTCAGCGAAAATCTATTGCCAAGAAACTCAAAGATAATTTGCCAGCAATAAAGAAGCTATCTTTGAGCCATGTTGATTTAATCGACAAGGCAATCAAGGGATAACAAAAAGCTATTTTTTATTGCCATACTGAATTTCTTTGATTCGTTCCAATTGATCTTCTAATAGTATTCGATTGGTTTGGAGCAAGTCAGATATCACCAGCAAGGCAAATGATAGCAATGATCCGACCAGCATCGAACTACCAAATATAAGTGACTGCAAGTGGCCGTTACCTTCACCAGCAAAGAAGTAAAAGGCATACCTAATAAAAGGGGCGATTCCAGCCAGCAAAAATATGACACCAAGAGTGGTAAAAATCAAGTGTGGTCTAAACATAATATAGATGCGAATGATAGCTTGGCCAGATTTAGCCATGTGATGCCAGATGTTCTTGAAAAGTCGCGATTCGCGGGTTTTTTTGTTTGTTTTGATTGTAATACTAATAATTTTTAGGCGTTTGTTACCTGCTTGAATGATTGTTTCCATACAATAACTAAATTGCGTGATAATATTTAATTTATATAAAGAACTGCGCGAATAAGCACGAAAGCCACTGGCGGCATCAGGAAGATTAGTCCCAGCGGCTTTATTGACAATCCAACTTCCGAATCTTTGCATTAATTTTTTAAAAGGTGAGAAGTGAGCGATTTTTGAAGTTTGGCGATCTCCAATGACAATATCTGCTGTGCCTGCGATTATTGGTTGTACAAGGTCAGAAATTCGAGCTTGTGGATATTGATTGTCGCCATCTGTCGTAACAACTATATCTGCGCCGTGTTTTAACGCATAATCAACACCATCGCGAAATGAGCGCGCCAGCCCCATATTACGAGTATGTATAACAAAATGCTTAACACCGTGTTTTTTGGCAACCTGAATCGTTTTATCGCTTGATCCATCATCAATAATTAGGATTTCTAATTTATCAACATTTTTGATTTTTTTGGGCATAGAATCAAGCACAAACGGCAGTGTCGCTTCTTCGTTGAGACATGGAATTTGGACAAAAACTTTCATATATTCTATTATAACACTTTAACAACCGACATAAATGCGGGCTATATTAATTAGATTTATGCATTATTTCTCCGATAATCCAAGATGGAGAGAATTCGGGGGCATATTCAAGTGTATATGTTTGGATATTATCATCAGGAATTATAAAAGTTGTCTTTGGGTTTAACTGTTTAGCATCAGCATAAATATATTTATTATTAACTCTCCAGCCGTCTTGGACATTCATGTTCAGCTTGATTTCACCCTTGCTCTCTCTTTCCAAGACAATCTTATTTGGTGACCAGTGACTAATGGTTGCGTTTTTTGAAAGGACTAACGAACAGTCTTTATTTTTATTTATTCCACATTTCGATGTGCCATATACTTTATTTAGAGTGTTTATCATTGAATCGTCTGCATATATTTGGCCAATATTTTTTGAAGTAGAGTAGTAATATGAGTTGTTGATATCTTCTCTCATGTTTAGATGTTTACGACCATTGTCGTATTGTGTGAAAGTTTCAGAAAAAGACGTATTGTCTGGAATAGATATTTGGTTTTGGCCTATTACCCTGGGTGGGCCAAAAGTCAGGAATAATTCTATGACACTTAACAGTAGCAGGATGTTTATGAGTTTTTTGTTTGTACGCCAGGCTAGTAAAAATACTAGAATCGCAAAAGCTGTCATTATTAGCCATCTGCTAGATACTCGTGTTTGAGTAAAACCAGGCAACGTATGAAGGAGATGATATGGAGATAATTTTCCGAAATCACCAAGTGCTAGGACGAGGCATAACACACCAATGATAATAATCGGTAGAACGAATTTCATTTTATTGATAGATTTAATTTTAGGACCCCAAAATGCACGCTTGATTATAAAAATTATGCAGACTAGAAGTGCAATACCGGCGCCCATGCCAATATACATCGAGTATTCTATCCATCCCCAATCAAGATTTTTTGGAACCTTGAGAAAAGTTCCAATGGGAAGGAAAATTGCGCTAAATATAGTATCAGGATAGGTAACCATTCTTTCAACATTGACGACGCGTTCATTAGCAGATACATACATTAGTGTAGTCATAAATCTATAACCACACAGAACGATGACTACTGCCAAAAACTTTAAGGCAAATAAAATATCAGATTTGCTAATTTTCAAAGTAAGAATTAACTTTTTGTCTCTGAACTCCCCACTTAATAAGTTGAGTATGAAATAGATACCTACTGCAACACCAGTCATAAGAAATGCGTAATGGATTGAGCTTAATATAATAAACGACTCAATCAAGGCAAGCCATAGCCATGCCCACTTATCTTTGCGGTTATATATAAAGATTATCAGCCAAGGCAACAAATAGAACAGAGAGAACGTAAAGTGTGATATGCCGTGACCAGCAAAGAAACCGCAAAATACCCAAATGTATGCAATTAGGATCGACCTAAGTGTATCTGTCTTTAGAACTTTTTTGCCCAAGACATACATACCCCAAAAACCAGCCAAGGCATGGATGATAAAAGCAAGCTTGAGACCATATATAGCTCCAAATATCAGGCTTAAAATGGATTGTATGCTGACTAGACCAAATTGAGGGTTAGCGTATAGCGGTAATCCTCCTGCCATCCATGGATTCCACGAAGGAAATTGACCGTATTTAAGCACGCTAATACGAAATGCCTCATACATCTGAGCGTAATAATCAAAATCTCCAGTTATTAATTTATTCCCAGTTGCCAGATATTGATACAAGAAAATACATACTGGTATCGAAAGGATAACTACAAAGACCCACTTAATACGCTTAGTACGCTTTAAGCCGTCATATACTCTACTATAGTATTTTTTTAGAAACTCCATGGTAAATCTTTATCAGTATATAATATTTTTGTCTTTATTGTCTAAGAAGAATTGCGGACTGATGAAACTTTTGTTGATGCTTTCTGATTGATAATGTAAAGTGGTCGATCCTTGACCTCTTCGTAAATGCGAGATATATAGAGGGCAGTTAAACCTTGGCATGTAAGCATAATACCTACCAAGAACACGACGAATACGCCTAACGAAGCAGAACCAGTTATTTTGAGGCCTATTGGGTCTCCAAGTATATACTGCTCGATAATAATAAAGAGGCCGATTAGCAGTGATAATGGCATAATTATAAGTCCTAGATATCCAGACGCGAACAGTGGAAAGTTTGTCAGAGAAACGAAACTGTTCGTTGCCAGTTTGATGAGTTTTCTAATACTGTAGCTTGCCTCTCCGAATGCGCGTGTATTTGCCGTAAAGGTAATGTAATCTTTTTTAAACCCTAACCAATCAATCAGTGCGCGAGTAATGCGGCTTCTCTCGCTAAGACGGCTAAATGCATCTCGTACCTCGTTATTAATTAAACGAAAATCAGTTGAGTTTGGCATAATCTTTTCATTCGACATATGATTAAATAAGTTATAGAACAGTTTGGATCCGTAGTGTTTTATCGCACTTTCCTTCTGGCTATTTACACGAATTCCAATAACTACCTGAGCACCTTCTTCCCATTTCTGTAGAAATTTGCTAATTGACTCAACAGGATGCTGACCATCGGCATCAATAATTATAGTTGCATCACCCTGCGACTCAACGATACCAGCTGTTGTCGCTGCCTCTTTCCCAAAATTTCTTGAAAAGGATATGATACGAATGTCCGTATCCTTTTTTTGAATCGCATTAAGTTCAAGCAATGTTTTATCAGTACTGCCGTCATCTACAAATAACAATTCATAACGATATTTTTCTGGAAGAGCTTTGCGAAGTTGACTATGGAAACTAGATATACCAGTTGCCTCATTATGAGCCGGAATTACTATCGATATAAGTTGTTTCATATGTTTTAGTATATCAAATCTATATCGAGTATGATGCGCTTTTTTAGAATGTTAAGCCTAATGCTAAATGATATAATACAATCTGGCGTAAACATTTACGCGTAAGTATTAATAGTGGAGAGATTAGGCAATTATGAGCGAAAAGCTAAAAAAGTGCATTATCTGTGGCGGGAGAGTTTTTAAAGATTACTCAGAGAAAGTTGTTCGGTGTGAAGGTTGTAGCCTTGTTGTTGCCAAAGAAATTCCTACCTTGAAAGAAATAGACGATATTTATCAGAAAGAATATTTTTTTGGGAAGGAATATATTAATTACAAGGCAGATCGTTTTGCTTTGGAATGGAATTTTAAAGGACGTATTAAATCTTTGGGGCATATGATCAAACCTGGTGACAAAATAATAGAGATAGGTTGTGCATATGGATATTTTTTGAATTTGGTGAAAGATAAGGTTGCAAGCCACACAGGATTTGATGTTACTAAAGATGGTGTGGAGCACGCAAAAAAACAGTTCGGGCTTAACGCTACGACCGAAGATTTTATCAAATATGATATTAAAGATAACAGTGTGGACAATGTATTTATGTGGGACGTTATTGAACATCTGGTTCATCCAGACGAATATATCGAGAAAATTGCAAGAGTTCTAAAAACTGGTGGACGGTTAGCGCTTACTACTGGAGATGTCGATGCATTACTGTCTCGTATACAAAAAGGCAAGTGGCGTATGATACATCCACCAACGCACATCTATTATTTTAATCCCAAGACCATAAGATTATTATTGCAAAAATATGGTTTGGCGATTGAAACGACCAAATATCATAGTGTGAATCGTAACGTTGACTCGATCTTTAATATGATGATTGGAAATAAGAAAGCGCGCAAAGAGAATACTAAATTCTATGATTTTTGTTACTCACTTGCGAAAAAAATGAAACTAGACAAAATGAATGTTCCAATTAACACCTTCGATATCATGCAAGTAGTGGCCCGTAAAATCTGATGAAAGACAAGCGAAAATTAATTAAATATCTAGCAACTGGTGGTATTAGTTTTGTTGTTGAATACAGCCTGTTCCTCATTATTGTATATGTTTTTTCATCTGAGGCTTGGCTAGGACAGGCGATTAGTTATAGTTTGACGATAGTTGTTAACTTTTTATTGCTGAGAAACTGGGCTTTTGATCAAAGTAAGGGCGGTAAATTACCAGGTCATATGGCTAAATATGGGCTATTAATAGCTTTTAATTTACCAATGACGACACTACTAGTTTTCTTGCTGACATCTATTAATATCCCTGCTTTTTTTGCAAAACTTATAGTCATCGCGTTGACTACAATATGGAACTTTATTATTTATGACAAAATTGTCTTTCGTGAGAATATACGCCGCGGTATGTAGCATCGTAAACAGTTAAGGTTACTCTAAGCCTATTTACAAATTCGAAAAGATATTGATTAATATATTTCGTGGTGTATAATTACAAGCATAAGGATATTTATAACTTAAGTTTATTGTAGGAGGGCATTGTGAAGAAATTTATTACTAAACATCTAAAGAAGGTTTTGGTTCTTTCGCTTTTTGCGATTGTAACACTGGCGGGACTAACCATAACACTGGTGAATCGTGCTAACGCAGCAATTCCTACCTACTTGTATCAATATATATCCCAAACGACAAACAAAGACTTCGCTTCGCTTGTTAAAGGTGATACCGCAACAGTGACCTTAAAAGTCAAAAATGTTGGTACTGCCACATGGCGAAAGACTGGGACTAACCCAGTCCATGTTGGTACTGCCAAATCTCAGGATCGTATTAGCTTATTTGCTAACAGCAGTTGGATAGGTGCAAACCGACCAACTGGCTTATCAGCAGATGTCCTTCCAGGGAAAACAACAACCTTTACTTGGACAATGACTGCGCCAACAACAACCGGCCACTATCACGAATACTTCTCACTTGTAGCTGAAGGCAAGACCTGGATGAACAACGCAGGGGTATTCTATTCTATTAATGTAGTGCCTCCTAGGCAATTAACAGTCGCAGCTCCTCCTGCCTTGACTCTGTCTAAGCCATATGATGGCACCACTTCAGTTGCAACATGTACACCCGGAACGTTAAATGGAAAAGTTGGTAGCGAAGTTGTAACTGCAACCTGTGTCGCAACTTATGCTAACGCAACTGTCGGTACAGGTAAAACCATCAATATTGTTTACACACTTGCCGGAGCAGATGCAGCTAAATATGTTAAACCAGTCAATGGCTCAGACACGACTGGTATCATTACAACCAAACAACTAACTATTGGCGCTCCTACCGTAACCCTAACGAAACCATACGATGGCGATACAACAGTCGCTACCTGTACACCTGGAACTCTAAGTGGAATAGTTGGCGCTGAAGTTGTAACTGCAACCTGTGTCGCTACTTACGATACCTCAGCTGTCGGCACAGACAAAACTATCACTATTGTTTATACACTTGCCGGAGCAGATGCAGCTAAGTATGTAAAACCAGTCAACGGCTCAGTCGCAACTGGTATCATTACAGCTATAGTTATTAATGTAGTAGCAATTCCTGGAGTAACCGCTCCAGTAACAGGCGTAGTTCCAGTGTCAACAATTACAGAGACAGCTCAATACACAGGGACAATTATATGGACGCCTGTAGACGCAACCTTTGTCAAAGAAACAATATATACTGCCTGGATTACCCTAACACCAAAGACAGGTTACACATTGACTGGTGTGGTTGAAAACTTCTTCACCGTAACTGGGGCAGCACCTGTTACAAATGACGCTAACATAGGAATCGTAACAGCAATATTCCCAGTTACAGTAGCCGTCAGTAAAGTAGCTCTTACAGCAGCTATAACAGCTGAGGTTGGGGCAGATCACGGGGCTCCAATACATGTACTGACAGAAGCTAATTACACGACTGCAACATGGAACCCATACAATGCTGCAATAGACGCAGCAATAGGTACCGAGTCAGCTGTAAACCCAACCCAAGCAGCGGTTGATGCTGCCACAGGGTTAATTGCTTCTACGAAAGCAGCCCTTGTATTAGTTGCAAACTTAACAAACTACAACAATGCTTTAGCTGCAGTTAGTCAAGCAGATTACACAGTTGGAAGTTGGACTACATATCAAGTAGTTGTAACAGCCAATGTACGTACTACTCAAGATACACAAGGAGCAGTTGATACATCTACTGGGCTAATTACCGCAGCTCAAGCGGACTTAGTATTTGCAGGTAAGGCCGATCTTGATGCCGCAAAAGCAACAGCTAATGGTGAAGTTGAAGCTAGTTATACACCAGCAAGTTGGGATACTTTTGCGAATATTGTTACAGGTGAACGAACACAGGCTCTATTATTGGTAGAAACAACAAATGCTAATGTAGTTGCCAAGACAGCGGCACTTAACGACGCGATATCTCACCTTGTTCTAAAGACTCCATTAGAGTCAATAGCAGCGATAACTGGTACGGTTCAAGTGGGTCAGACCCTAACAGCTGGCGCACGAACACCAGGAGGCGCAACAGTTACTTATCAGTGGCGAATAGCTGACTCTTCAGATGGTACATATGCAGATATTGGTGGAGCAACAGCAATCAATTACACATTGCTTACTACTAATGTAGGCAAGTTCATCAAAGTTGTTGCAACAGCAACTGGTGATTACTCTGGTACAGCTACAAGTGCAGCCACAATAGCAGTGGCAGCCACTCCTGTCACCATAGCCGTAGTTCCTGGAGTAACCGCCCCAGTAACGGGTGTAGCTCCAGTTTCATCAGTTACCGCAACAGATGAATACACAGGAACAATAACATGGAGTGATAGCCCAGTAACCTTTGCTGAAAATACAGTATACACAGCCTGGATTACATTAACACCAAAGACAGGTTACACATGTACAGGCGTTGCCGCAAACTTCTTCACTGTAGCCGGAGCAGCACCTGTCACAAACGCGATTAATACATGCGTTGTAACAGCGATATTTCCAGTAACAGCTACAACAATCACCATCGCTGTAATCCCTGGAGTAACCGCTCCAGTAACTCATGCCACTCCTGTAACAACGACTACAGAGACAGCTCAATATACTGGCACAGTAGCATGGTCAACAACACCTACTCGATTTGCAGCAGAAACAGTCTACACGGCTACTATAACCCTTACTGCTAAAGCTGGGTTCACGTTATCTGGTGTAGCAGAAAATCTCTTTACCGTAGCTGGGACAACCCCAACCAATTCTGCTAACTCAGGAGTTGTAACCGCCGTATTCCCAACAACTGCCGAAAAGGAACAACTAACTATCGCAGCACCTGCCTTATTTACGAAAACCAAGGAATATGATGGTGGTACAACTGCCGCATTTACTGCTGGAGCATTAATTGGAGTTAATCCTCTTGATACAGTAACAGTAACTGGTGTTGCAACTTATGACACAAGTGCTGTTGGAGCTGGTAAAACCATCACTGTCGTTTACACCCTCGGTGGTGCACAAGCAGCCAATTATGTTAAACCAGTTAATAATGTATCTGCCGATAACGAGATTACTACTAAACAACTAACTATCGCAGCGCCTGCCTTATTTACGAAAACTAAGGAATATGATGGTGGTACAACTGCCGCATTTACCGCTGGAGCATTAATTGGAATAGTTGGCATCGAAGACGTTACCGTCTCTGGTGTTGCAACTTATGACACAAGTGCTGTTGGAGCTGGTAAAACCATCACTGTCGTTTACACCCTCGGTGGTGCACAAGCAGCCAATTATGTTAAACCAGTTAATAATGTATCTGCCGATA
>Ga0247842_10000143_pt1 | contig 161002 bp, 160 predicted proteins | sample LaCruzMarch2015__3_FD_192411 | JGI IMG/M metagenome (GOLD analysis project Ga0247842, IMG submission 192411) | Freshwater microbial communities from meromictic Lake La Cruz, Castile-La Mancha, Spain - LaCruzMarch2015_19m | ecosystem: Environmental > Aquatic > Freshwater > Lake | place: Spain... | reverse complement strand
TAATAGTAGGCGCATAAAGTATAAAAACCTTTCGGCTAGAAGGACGAACTGGGATTATTTTTCAAAATAAGGGCTTTAAAATTGAGATCGATCGGTTAATGCGTCTACTTGATCCGGGAGGTTAGGTGAGAATAGACTAATCAAATAGGTAATATATGGCAATAGCGTTTTTGCATTATCTATGGCACTTTTTGCGTCACTCATAATATCTTTGGAAGTTGTAATCCCAGCCTTAAGTGCAATTAGCCAATCCTTTAGCTTAAATGTTCTCGTTTCACCTTTGGGGGGCTCTGGCAATCCATATTTTCCAAATCCCTCCGGCATCATAGCCTCTAATTGCGAAACTAATGCGTTTACTTGTGTCTGGAGATGAATCTCTACCGTAGTTTTAATTTCTGTTTTTATAAAAATATTATGTCCTGCGCATCGTTCTAATGCCTCTCTAGCTGCTTTTTCTTCACGATATTGCGTCTCAACTTCTGTCAGCCTACCAGCAATTCGCTTGAAATCGTCCTTTATACGCCTTTGATTTATAATACTATCAACGAATTGCTTGTCGGTTATGATCTTCTGAGTAAGCCGATCAGCATCACCACCATGCCCTAAGTCGAGTTCTCTTTCTAACTCTGCTTTCAATGGCGATTTTAGAAAAAGCTCCATCATAAGTTCAGAATCTTCCGTTCTTAGCCCGAGCTTTTCTGTTATGAGACGGGTATAGTCATTGAGAGTTATATTTGATTCATAAGACCTCGCCGAAAACAATATTATTGCCTCAGCAACTGAATTATATTCCTCTTCTTTGATTTCTATTTTAGAATATGTTAGCAAATAATTAAGCCACGTTCTCGGTTGAATTGCTAAACTAAATTTTTGTTTATCGATCTGTGTATAGAATTCGCTCAGTCCAAACACTAAGTTATCAAATGTCAGAAACCATGGGCCGATAGAACTTATTCCCATGTCTTTTCTAGCAGTTGCGACGATTCCTAAGCACGATGCGTCATGTTGAACTTGTTGTTCGTCTCTAAGAGATTTGGCATGTCCGTAAATGACGATTCGTTCATCGTATCTGTTTCGATCTAAAAACGGAAGCCATAATTCGACAAAATCATAAACGCTCTTATCAAATTCGTATCGTTCGGGCATCACATTAATATCCCAAAATACATTCACCAATCTCTCCCAATTGGATAGTTCGGATAAATATTCTGGCCACGATATGTTCAATTTATTCTTAAAATCCTTAACAAATTGACTCCGAATGAGAGCAGGATTTCCTTCTACGACCAAACCACCCATTTCTATTTTTGATCCTCTAATTAATTTGTCCATTTCTTGTTTAGTCTCTTCGTGGAAATATAATGGAATATGTCTCTTTTTGCATAGATTAGACACCGCTGCGGATAATGCATGAGTATTATCAGTCTGGCACATTAGGGCAACTAAAAAAGATGTATCTACAAGTAGAAACCCAACGTTGTCAATTAGATCGAGCAACGGCATTTCTTGTTCATTTAAAATCAAGCCCATATTAATTATGCCAGAATATCTATTGGAAATAAATTCTAGAAGTTTAGGTGATTTGGACAAGAGATACTCACAGAAAATATCAACAAATTTATTTTGCCATGTTATTTTATTTTCATTGGCTTCTTGTTCTACTATGGATCTGAAATCATCAATAGGTAACGAGTCAATAACGGTTTTTTGAGATTTAACTATATTGATTGCAAACCTCATTAATAATGAATCGAATACGTTTCTTAGTCTGGCATCAATGTATGGATCAAATTCACTATATCGAATCCCCAAAAAATTTTTAAACTCCCCCCATACATTCTTCGTCAAATCTTCAAATTTAGGGATATCTACTTTATTCAATATTTTATATTTCATATCAGATATATGTATTATGTACCCTTCGTGAGAGAATTTCTCCAAATGATAGATAATTGCCTCATCCTCTAGCTGTACATTTGTAGTATCTTGAATTCTTAATGATAAATCGTTTAAGATAAATTCGTTATTTACATCATAACGTGATAAGCCAGCTCTAACAAAGTCTTTAGTTATTTCTCTGCGGCGTTCAAGAAATGGCCCTTTAACAAGCCTGGATAAACGAACTATAAGTTCCGCATCCATTCATTTCACCATTGACAGTTACTGATAATGCAATCAAATATTTAATTATTGTTACTGCTATATAACCTTATTGAATCAAATTAAAAGGCTAACTCATAAAATTATAAAAAATACAAAAGATTTGTCTCCTTTCCTTTTCTTCATCGCTTCAACGAACGCCAGGAACGGCGGCGATTGCCTCGCCGCTCCGTCGGGCCCCCGCCCACCCACTGGCGCGCGTGCGGGCGCGTGCCTGGGGCGGCGGGGCAGTCATCGGCGCAAAAATCATGGGGGACGGGGGAGGCCTGCGGTGCAGTCGGGCCCTCGCCTGGGGGAGACGGCCGCCGGTACGGGACGGCCCACCACCTGGTCGCGGGGGGCTCGGGCGCGGAGTCGTGGGGGACGCAGGCCAAGGGGGCAGGAGGGCCGAGAGACCACTGGAGAGAGGAGCGGTGGGGGCGGCTCCTATTTTTTTGCATCTCATCTCAGAAATCATTAAATAGATGGGCTGCAGGAATTACTAAAGTCCGTGAGGTATCTGGATGCCATCCTGCTCATTCGTTGCGACAATTGTAATGTTGCTCCTAGTGCTAACAGTGAATGCCGATGAAGAGGCTAATATTAGGGGGCCTGTATCTAAAGTTATTGACGAGGAGGAATACACATGGGGGCAACAGGCCTTTCCTGGATTATTTTATGATATTGATAAGCAACTTGGAAACGAACTGATTCGCGTCCGTATTACAAACGATAATGAACTCCAGGAAGACGTGGGAATAACTTATGATACAAGTCGTCAATTTGAAGTGCCAAAATTTAAAGAATTGGGGAGTTACTATTCAATTGGGTTTCTTGGGGATAAATATTTCGCAGGCTATTCAGAGGACTCATATCTATATAAAAAATCAGGCCGTAAAGATCTTCTCGGCAGTGGGCTAATTTCTAAAATTTTAGTTGATTGCAATGATGAGACGCCAATATTATATCGTGGAACCAAATGGCTTGATGAAGGATACGAATTAACTTTTTACGATTTGGATAAAAATAATAGAGCTTTTATTATATTAAAGAAGGATGGAATCCAAGTGGACAGTGGAATCGTTGAACCATATAATAATACTAATGCAATTTTTATATACAAAGGAGATAACGACAAAGAAATTGTTACTCTGGCAGTTCATTTTAAAAATTGTCTTTTTGATAGCAAAAGGGTAGATCGATCTTTATTGATCTGTGATGGCATCTTCCAAATATCGGACTCAATTATCAATTTGAATGACGAATCATTTAACAGAATGAAGCTATTATATACAACAAATGATGAGATTGTTATGGCCCTAAAAGAGGATATTTCATTGACAAGGAGCAAGGATTTTCCATTAATGGGAAATATTTGGCTAAGAACGGCTGATCAGCATGTATCACCAACAAATCCTCTGAGGTTTTGCATTTATAAAAAGGTTGAAGAACCAGGCCTTTATGAAATTCGAGGACCAGTCGCACCCTTAATAAATGGAGAAAATATATGGAACGCAGAAGAATTTGCGGGCCTATATTATGATTTAGATAACAACATTAAAACCGAAGAAATTAGATTAAGGATTACCCGAGGCAATCAGCTTGAAAAGGCGAAAGGCATCGAATATAGAACACATACTCAAAATGATATTTTTCAGTTTAGAGATTGGGGGCGTTTTCTTGTTTTAGGCTTCTTAAGCAATAAATATTTTGCCGGATACCTTGAGGACGGTTATTTATACAACAAATCTATTGAAGATGATGTGATAATAACAAACCTGATGCAATATGATAATCTTTCCAAGGTGCTAATCGATAGTGATGATAATATATGTATAAAATCTAACCAAAACTTAACTCTAATGGAGGGCTATAAGCTATTCATAAAATCAATTGATATTGACGGCAATAAGATATACTTGGTGCTATACAAGGATGGCAATGCAGTTGATTCTAAAATTGTTCAACCCTCTAAGAGCGATGCAACTATTGAGGAAAAAACCTATTATTATAAGCATCACTTAAAAAATAGTCGCAAAGATCTTATAACCATAGCAGTTCATTTCGAAAATTCTTTTCTTAGTGTTGAGGGAGAATTAGCATCTATCAATGGGATTTGGCAGATCTCTGAAGATATCGATTCTATCCGTCCTGAAAGAGCTTTTGGATGGATGAAGATCGACGAGAAGACAGACAACTACATAACTATGATAAACAGAGGCACTATTACCTTAACAAAAGGCGATCAGTTATTGATGGGCTCATTGAATATAAAAACATCAGATAAGGATGCTTTTCCAGACAGTCAAAAAAGATTTTATCTATGGAAAGAGATTGCAGTTGACTCTATTGGTCCAAAAGAAGGAAATGATATAATTATACATTGAGGATATCTTGAAAGAAGCAGATGATGATAAAGATGCTAGAAAAGACTCAAAAGAGAGTCACAATAGCAAAAAGATTATTGTATCTTTAATTATCACTCTAATAGCAGCTCTGATTACATCTCCTTTTATAAATGATAAAATAAAACATGATAATGATATTCAAGAGACTAAAAAATTTATGAGCAACGAAATAAAATATGCCCAGATACAAATCACAGAAGGTTTTCCCGAAAAAGCAATACAGTCCTGCAACATGGCAATAAAGGAATATAATAATTTAAGCACAAATGATAAAGAAAGATTCAAATTAGAATATTCAATCGTACAATATATCTCTGGCATAGCTTATTATAATATTTCAATGTGTCGTGATAGGTGCCCTAACCTGGAAAAGGCCATTCAAGCCTTCAATGAATCACTTTTTTCTAATTCGCCTACATATAAAGATGTATTAATTAATTTGAGCGTTGCATATTTAGACATGTCAAGAATTAAAAATATGGAAGATAATCTCAACGAGGCAATAAGATATATCAATAAATATCTATATATTTCTGAAGAAAACGATGAATATGTACGTGCTTTGGTAATAAGGGGAAATGCTTATCGCTATTTGTCTGAAGTTAGGAATAAGCAGGAAAACTTAAAGAAGTCCATAAATGATTACGAGAGTGCCCTAACATCATTAGATAATTTAAATTTATCTGCTTCTGGAAAATATGAAATTGACCTCGGAGATATTAGAAGTAATTTGGGGTCATCATATAGATTCTTATCGGAGATTGAGGATCCCAGGAATAATTTGGATAAGTCAATGGATAACAATTCGATTGCTCTTGAAATCTTATGTGGACATTCGGATGAACTGGCTCATGCAAAGCATAACCGTGGTGCATTATATTTAACTTATTATAATTACTATTTATTATGTAATCCTCTGGCAGAGGTTAATAATGAACAACTAAGATATTATTTAAATAAAGCTATAATTATTTTCAACGAATCCCTCCATATTCAGGATCAATGCAGTCTTGAGCGAATAGACACCATGATTAATATGGAGTATGCTAAGGTGCTTCTTTCAGGAAGATCCTCAAATTATAAAAATAAAATCGACGATTCAATTGCTATGTATAAGCAAGTATTACTCAAATATAATAAAAGCGAATATCCAATTAAATATGCAAAAATAAATAATTATCTCGGTGCTGCCTTTTTTTATAGAGCAAGGGTCTCGAAAAGCGAAATAGATTTGATTAAATCCATAAATTATTTTAATGAATCGTTGAGCGTTTGGAATGAAGATGAGTATCCTCTAAATCATGCAGAAACCAGTAAGAATCTCGGCTTGGCGTATAAAGAGTTGGCTGACGTAGGGGACAATAAATCATCACTTGAAAAAGCGAAGGGTGCCTTTAGAAATGCTGCCAATATTTGGCAATCCGATCGGTGCTCAATGGATTATGCTTATGCAGAATATCTCCTTGGAAGAACCTATCTAGGTATTTATAAAATTGATAAGGATTATCTATCTGCAATTGAGGCGACAAATGCCTTCCAAAATTCATTATCTTTTTTTGATGAGAGAGAATATCCGGAAATGAGCAAAAGCATAAAAAATTACATCAATAATACAATAGATCCCCCATTTTTTTAAGCATTAGCGGGAGCAGATAATGAGTCAACTTCTTTTTATCTGCTTCCCCGTCCCTTCATCGCTTCCACAAAAGCCAGGAACGGCGGCGACGGCTTCCCTGGCCTCGATTTCATCTCCGGGTGGAACTGTGATGCAAAGAAGAAGGGATGCTCTTCTATCTCGCAGATCTCCATCAGATCCCCGTTGGTGCCCGAGAAGATCATGCCCTTCTCCTCGATCTGGGCAATGTAAGCGGGATTGACCTCGTAGCGGTGCCGGTGCCTCTCCACGATCTCGTCTGTGCCGTAAATCCGGTGCGCCAGGCTGCCCGCTTTCAAATGGGCGGGATAGTTGCCCAGCCGCATGGTCGCGCCCATGTGCCGAATCTTCTCCTGCTCGGGAAGAAGCGCAATCACGGGGTTAGGTGTGGCCCCAAATTCCGTACTGCTGGCGCCCTGCAGGCCGCAGACGTTGCGGGCGTACTCGATTACCGCGAGCTGCATTCCGAAACATATCCCCAGGTAGGGAACCTTCATCTCCCTGGCATACTGCACCGCCTTCATCTTGCCTTCCGTGCCGCGGGACCCAAAGCCGCCCGGAACCAAAATGCCGTCCGCCTCTCGCAGGATGATGTCCGCCGAGCCCTGCTCCAGCTCCTCGGCATCGATCCACTGCACATCGATTTTAACACCGGCCTCAATGCCGGCGTGCTTCAGAGATTCGCGGATGGAGAGGTAGGCATCCTCCATGGGGTCAGCACACTGCGAGCCCACGGTGTACTTTCCCACAATGGCCACCTTGACGCTGCCCTCCGCTACGTCCATCTTCTGCACGAACTCGTCCCAGTCTTTCCGCTCTTCCAGGGGGAAGAGCCGCATGGCCTTCATCAGATATCTGGCCAAGCCCTCCGCCTCCATCTGCAAGGGCACCCGGTAAATGTCGTCGGAATTGTGGGCGCTGATCACAGCCTCCATAGGCACATCGCAGAAGTGGGCGATCTTGTGCTTTGTTTCCTCCAGGAGGGGGCGCTCGCATCTTACTACTATCATGTCCGGCTGCAAACCCAGCTGGCGCATCTCTTTCACGCTGTGCTGGGTGGGCTTGGTCTTCTGCTCGCCGTCCATAGTGGAAGGGGCGAGGGTGACATGCACAAAGAAGATGTTGCCCGTCTCCTCATACTTGAGCTGGCGCATGGCTTCCAAAAAGGGCATGGACTCGATATCGCCCACCGTCCCACCTACCTCGATCAGACATATCTCGCAGCCTCCGTCCCGGGAAACCTGGCGAATGCGCCTCTTGATCTCTTCGGTGATATGGGGGATGATCTGCACCGTCTTGCCCAGATACTCGCCTCTGCGCTCTTTTTCGATTACAGTGCTGTAAACCTTGCCGGTGGTGATGTTGTGCTCGCGGGTCAGTTCCACATCTAAAAAGCGTTCATAGTTGCCCAGGTCCAGGTCCACCTCGCCCCCATCCTTGAGGACATAAACCTCGCCATGCTGGAACGGGCTCATCAGTCCGGCATCGATGTTGATGTAAGGATCAATTTTAATGGCTGTAACCTTATAGCCCCTGTTCATGAGCAGCCTGCCGATGGACGCCGCAGTAATGCCCTTGCCAAGCCCACTCATTACCCCGCCTGTGACCACGATATATCTCATAAATTACATCTCACGCCTTCAAGAGCGTAGCCGCTCCGTATATGATAAGGGTGACGATCAGGATGGACGAAGCCAAAGCGCCGGGAAACTCAGGAATGCTTTCTGTGATGAACGTCAAGACTAAAACGATAACCAGCGCCAGGAATAGGGCTGCAGGGATGATTTTTAATGCGCCCATGCTGCCAAAGGCGCCCAATCGTTCCAGATAGACGGACTCCGGGCCCTCGTCGGGCTCGACATAGACCTCCGGCTCTTCAGGGGCCCTTTCCTCGAATCTTTGCTCCCTCTCGGCGGCGGAAGTGGGGATCTCCTCCCGGCTCTCGCTGTCTGTGTCCCGGAAGCCCTGGTAGCGGTCCTCCTCATAGCCGGAGTTGAACCTTTGCTTATCTTCCGTCCTCTTCTCTTCACTCCACACTTCCTTCTTCTCTTCCGATCTCCCCAGAGGTACCTTCCTGGGGACGAAACACGGGCCTTCGTCCTGCCTATTGCTGGGGTCTACAAAACGATCATCAATACGACTTCCTGCCGGCTTTTGGCCGCGCTTCTCTTCGCTTCGTTCTATTCCGCCGGCTCTTTGCTGACGGGTGGCGGATCGGTATCTTTGCAGATCTTTATCGCGAGAGAATGCTATGCGCCGTGGCTCTTTCTCCTTCTCTATGTCGCCCTCTTCATCATCATCCTCGTCATCGGACCGCTTCACTCGCCGAATTCCCAGAGATTCTTCTTCATCCTCGTCCTCATCTTCGGTTTCTTCTCTGTCCCCTCCGTCTCTTTTCCGGGCAAGATCAGCATCCTCGTCTTCTTCATCAACGTCCTCGTCTTTCAATTCCTCGTCCCCCTGCAGGCCGGGGTCTTCCAGATCGTCACCCGGATCTTCTGAATCACGTAAAAGAGTAATAGGCACCCGGCTTTCTCCACCGCTGCCACAGAGAAGAATCTCGCCATCCAGACGCTTCTTGTTGGCCGGCATCCTGGCCAGAATGGGAATGATCTCCTCTTGGACCACATAGTGATCCGGCTTCTTCAAACGCACCGCCTTTAAGACAGGACTGCTGGCCTGCAGAGAAATATTAGACGGCTCCCCGTGATTGACGACCTTGAGATTGAATATGGTCTCCTCACCGGGAAGAAGACGAAGAACTATGGGCTTGGCCGCACCACCGCCATTGTTGATGTGAACAACATGATCCAATGCCAAAACTCCCCCTTACTACATATCACATAATATTGTATAAATATTTTGCTAGTGAATGCCTTGCCCTTGCCTGCAGTCCGCATAGTCCAAGGCTAATCTCTCAGATCGGGCGGCAGCATATTGGGTATGCCGTCTTCAATAGGATAGCATTCCTTGCAGGCCTGGCAGCAGAGCTTGCCCGTCACAATCTCTTTCTCGTTCTCTTCGAAAACCTCTAACGTTAAGTCGCCTTTGCAGAGCGGACAAGCCAAAATGTCAAGCAGATCGTGTTTCATAGGTACGTAATGCATCCCTAAGAAGTATAAACCTTTGTATCAAATAAGTATAAATTAACTTTAATATTTAAACATGTCGCAGCATAATCAATTTAAGAAAATAAAAATTAAATCGTATAAAAATATCGTCAGAGCTAAATATAGATAAGTTAATTGGCTTTCATGAGAACTATAGTAATGCTTGTGGCATTTCTTCTCTTTGTATCTATTGGAATTTGTGCAGATAGTTATCCGCCTGGAATCGGATCTTTTGTCGTGAGTTCGAATCCGACTAAAATAGGTCAGAGCACCACACTTAGCTGGTATGTTTATGGTGCGAAAACCATCACGATAGACCATGGAATAGGAAACGTGAAGTTTGTGGGAACAAAAATCGTATACCCCACGACGGATACTGTCTATCGGTTGACGGCAACAAATGATGCAGGAAGCGTCAGTGCAATTGCCGTCTGCAATGTAATGCAACAACAGCCAAGTACTATAACTCTTGCAAATATATTCTCTGAGGGTGGTCGTGTCTGGTCTGGAAATTGGAATTACGGTTTGGATCTAGGTGATACCAATGAAAATTCAGGGTCCCAGGTCTTCCTGAGTTTTGATATATCCAATATTCCGCCAAATTCGTCTATAAAAGATGTAATTGTGGATTTCAGTGGTTCTCAAATTGTATCAGGAGATCCCTTCGCCAATCTGGGCTGTCTAGGAGGATATTCTGTGGATTTCGGAAACCATATTGACCCGGCAGATTATTCTTCACGGGTGGATTACTCCAGTGCTGCACTTGTGTTCTGCTCGCCAAGTGATCTGAGAGCAACCCAGAGTCAATCTAATTTGGTCAATTCCATCCAGAATAAGTTAGGGAATTCTCGATTCCAGCTTAGGCTCCAATTTCCGGAAAAAGAGTCAAATGGTGATGGAGTCTCCGACATGATCGATTTGGGATATGTCAATCGTCTAATCGTGACTATTGATCCAAAAGGGAATGGAACTATGCCAGGAAGGGCGAAAATACCATGGATGGGCACTGTTTTGGTCGTACCGAGGAACTCAGATAATGTAACATATATTCATAGTGGTACATTCTTGGCACCTCCGAGAAATTTGAGCAATGTAAGTGGTGGCACATTCTTATCACCTCCAGGAAATATGGCCAATTTGTCGAGAAATATTACTAACTGGATACTTTGAGGTTTGCATGATTGTTCAAGTGATAGAGAGCGGCATGAATTGATGCAAAAGAAGACGAAAATATGAAGATATTGGCAGAAGAACGAAGCTGGAATTGGGTAGAAAAGGTATTTAGGAGAATACCGTTCCCTTACCCCCTGGTATCTCTTTGCCTGGCTATATGTTTTATTTTGTATAATTATATATTATCAATAAAAATCGTTGGCTATTTATACTGGCGTCCTCAAGAGTATATCATTATTTTGTCAATAAGCCTATTGCTTCTATTGGAACCTGCGGGTGTCCAATATTTCATAAATAATGCTAGAACTATTTTTAGAAATCTGGAAATTCATTCTGATGATAAAATAGGTTCGAACGATCTCTATACGCAGGTCGAAAAAAAATTTGTTGAATCAAAGTTATATTATATTATATTTATATTAATAATATCCCCATTTATAATAATTGATCCTATTCGTGGCAATTATTCTCTTTGGTCTCTTGAGTTGGGGGTTAGTGCTGCTACCATAATATACGATATTTTGAATTACCTTATATTCTTCATAATATTTTCTTCAATTGCCGCCTTCTTTTGGATTATGGTTAACGTATCCTGGGTACTTGGTAAAGTAGGAAGTCAAACCTATATTAATAATATCAATATAGATATATTCAGTAATGATAATATTGGTGGATTGGCACCACTACGAAAACTGATTTTAGAAATAACGGTTTATAATTCGATCGGCATATCTCTTTCTGTTTTTAGTTTCATTACACCCGATGAAATCAAATATGATGAAATCTGCTTTCTCTCCATCTTGTTTATTTTTGGCATCTTCTTATTCTTGAAGGGTTGGTTTATACTGAATAGAATTCTGAAATTAAAAAGAAATCATGAACTAGATACCATTTGCGGGCTATATCAGCAACAGCGCATGCGTATAGAGAAAATTATCTCCAATAAAGATGACTATAGCGGAGAGAAACTCAAAGACATAATCGGAACTTTAGAATTCCTAAATGCAGAGAAGGGACGGGTATCAAACTCTTTTCACAATGCGTACGATATCAAAACACTATTCACGTTCATAAGCGCCCAGTTTCTGCCCTTTTTAAGCACCTATCTTCTTCCATTTATGAAGTCCGGAACCACCAAGAATGAAATGGTAAATCAGCTAATATATTTAGCAAATAAATATAATGTACTTAACCAAATTATGGATCATTTGCCAAAATTAAAATAGCTATTTACTGTTTGCTTCGAGCAGTTGGGTTGCGTTTCTCGTGAGAATTGCCTCTTTCTCCTGATCGCTCAGATCCAGATTGCATATTATCTGCGCTGCCCTTCCCGGCTCCTCCCAGGGGTAATCGCTGCCGAAGATGACCCTCTTTGGCCCGATATCTCTAATGAGCTCCGCCATCTCTTCCTGGCCCATGTAAAAGGAGACGTAAGCCGTATCGAAATAGACATTTCCGCCGGCGGGCAGAAGGTGCCGCCGAACGTCATCCCACATGCGTAGACCCCCCAGGTGAGCCAGCACAACCCGCAACTCCGGATAGCATGCAACGGTCCTGGCAAAGCGCTCCGGCGTGCCAAAGACCTCCTGCAGGTCCAGTGGATCGCGGCCCGCGTGAGCCACCAGGATCATCTTTCTCTCGATCAATGCCTCGTAAAAGTTGCCGCAGCAAGGATCATCGGGATAGACCTCCTGCAAGAGCGGCATCATCTTGACTCCCTTAATGCCCCAGGCAGCCAAGCGGTCCAGCTCCGCCTCCAGGTTTGGCATAAAGGGATGCACAGCCCCGAAGGCCGTCAGCTCCTCGCACTCGGAGACGGACAAGATCCAGTCATTGAGACTGCTGACATCCTCTCTGCCTTTGGCCAGGGGCAGGAGCACCGATCCGGTAACTTTGGCCACCTGCATCATGCGGCGCAGATCCTGGGGGGCGCCGCTTCCCGGCACTGCCACCTTCAGCTTTCTTTTCGCAGCAGGCAGGATCTTGGCCGCTACCCATTCCGGGTAGATGTGAGTATGAAAATCGATAAGCATCTAACAACAATCCTAAAGTATCAATATTTTTCTACGTGGCAATATTATATATTATCATAACTTGTCTTAGCTTTTTCCCATTTTATTTCTTTCGATAAAATACCTTTGTAGTAAAGCCAATACTTAAATCGTTCTAGTTTATCGGTCAATATAAAGTAGGCATTTTCTATACCAATAATTATTTGTGTTCTTTGTGAAAGATTTATAAGCCCGTACATTTTTAACCTATTCATAAAATCTGGCAGATTTTTCCATTCAAGCTCTATCCGCTCTTTTTCCTCAGCTATCGGGAGACAATTTTTAAAGAGTTCGTTAAAGGTATCTTGAAATACATAATTTGTATTTTCAAGTGTACCTCCAATTATTTTATCTAATTGAGGTATAATCGTCAAAATTTGAACGCAAAACGCATAATATGCAATAGTTGTTTTAATTCCATTTTCGTCACGCTTTGTGTGTTTTAATTTTATAATTTCATTATAGTTAAATTGATTCCAGATAAACTCGAAGTCTGCAATTTCTTTGGCTCCGAAGATACTTTCCATCCCAGTTTTCCTTAATCTCTCCAGCTCTAATTCCGCTTCGAGTCGCCGTACCTTCTCGTCTTTCGCGACGGATAAGACTACTCGATCAAGATAACTATGCCAAATTTCAGCAACCACACGCGGTAGCATTTCTGCGTAATTTTGTTTATTCCATTCCAGTGTTTGTAGCGCTTGGATATCTAAGCGTAGTTGATCTCTCAAAATCTCCTTGGAAACATAGGGAAGAAATGCTACATGACTCTCATTTAGTTTCTTGATGATACTTGCATCGATTTCTTTCTTAACCACTGGGGATTCTATTGAGTTCTCTGTCAAGTAAATGAGTATGGCATCGCATGTGGGGATGCCGCTTTCAAAAATTGCGTCAAGCCATGGTTGACCATGCCGAATCTCTTGCGAATCAAGCCACGGCTCAATTTGGCAAAGTCGCAGGTCTTTGCATAGCCTATGAATAAACTCTGCATCTTTCTTTGAGTGCGATAAGAATACCTTGGGCTTATTTAACAGAGTTTTATTCATTCGAGCTCCGTCTTTTCAATTATTCGACTTGAATCCATGTTTATTAGATTATCCCCATCTCAGTAAGCCTCTCTGGCAGGTAGGTCTTGGTCACATAATCCAGACCCTTGCCGGCAAAGGCCTGCTGCTCTGCCTTTTTCTTGAGGTCAATTTGCAGACGGATCTGCTTTTCCCAGTAAGGCGTGGCAAACCGGGGGTCGGTCAGCTCGCTTCGCAAGGCCTGCATATCCTTATCGGTCAGCTTGTCTGTGGAGAGGTTGTAGTCCACAATGTCGCTGGGCTGCACCCCCAGGAAGCGCGCCCCCGGGGTGACCAGGTGCTCGGAGAGGTGAGCGCTCTTGATGGCCCCGTAGGCGATGCTGGCAAAGATGCGATAGGACCAGGGATCGCCATCCGTGAAGACCACCACCGGGATGTTCAGTTCCGTATTCAGCCTCTTTATGATGCGGCGCGTGGACCTGGCCGGCTGGCCCTTAATATGAACCAGGATGGCATTGTACTCTTCATCAAAGCCGTTCTCGATCAGCCTGGCATACATTCCACCCGTCTCAATGGCCATGACCATTTTGGCATCGTGGCTCAAAAATTCGATGTTATCCACATTGAAAGGTATCTGGTAGCCGGCCTCGCCCACATCCTCCTGGCAGTGCATCTCCCGCTCGCCCCGTCGTGTCTGCTCCTTGAGGCGCAGCGGCCCGAAGACGGCCGCACCATCTTCCTCCGGACGAACGTGAAAGTCCTCCCGGTGCAAAGAAGTGACGATCTCCAGATCCTCGATAAGCCGGTCACTTTCCGCCTGCTCATGGAATTTGGCGATATCCCAGTTCTCGGAGATGTAATAGATCTCTCTCAAAGTCGAGCCGCGATTGTTCTTGAGATGCTCTTTGATGAGAAGCTCAGCCAGGTGAACCGTCTTGAGCAGCGTCTTGGCTCCGCGCACGGTCTTGACGCTGCGTGTCGTCTCCTGGTCACCATAAACCCAGACATCATCCTTAGTGGAAAACTCGATGTTTCCTTTGGTTCGGGAGGGCAGGGAGATATGGGGCACGATGCCCTGCTGAAACTGGTTGTAAAGAGTATCGGCGAGGAGCAGCAGATTCTCCTGGGCGATTTTTGATTTTTCCGCTTTTTTTATATTTAGCTTTCTTTCAAATTCATTTTTCTCATCGGTTTTTTCCATTGGCTAAATCACCCTGGCCCCAGTGACGATTTCCGCTTCCAGGCCCTCAATCACCGGCTCTTTCAATGCTGCGCCTTCCGCGATGATGCTGTAGCTTAGGGTGGTGCTCTGGCCCGGAGCGATTGATAGCTTCCAGTGATAGTCGTAGCCGTCTCCCAGGGGAATAACTTTGGCGGCCGGCGAGACAGAGTCGGCCTGCACAGCCAGCACCTCATGCAGCTTAAAGGACCGTAACTGTTCGCTGTGATTTTCTACCTGGATTTTGACGTGTAGCAGTCCGTTATTCCTCTCCACTTTTCGAAAGACGAGAAGATTGCCCATGATCTTGGCTACCACCGGCCCGATATCCGGCAGCTCTTTTTCCAGGACATCGGAGAGCTTCTGGGCGATGCGCGGCAGGATCTTCCTTATAATCTCTTCCTTCTCCCGCCTCTCTGAAAGAACGCTCTGACGGCTCAGGTAGCGTCGCAGCTTTCTGGCTACCTCTTTCAGCCCCAGATCGATCTCTGTTAAAATCTCCGGCATATCGGCCACGGCATCCTTGCTCTCCGAGGTGAAGGGAATGTTGGTGGAAGCGATATGCACCAGCAGTACCGCCGGGCCGACCGGCACGCCGCTTCCCGTAGGCTGGCCCAGGGAATAGTTCTTCCAGGAGACGCTCTCCACAGCATGAGTTACGGCGCAGGCACCCTGCTGATAGACGAGTGGAACGCGATTGGCAAAGCGCAAAAGTTCAATGCGGCTCTCCTTCTCCAGCTCTCCTCCGTATCCCAGTCCCACCTCGATCAGGAAGGGATTGCCCGAATAGACGGATACGGGCCGAACCGTGGTGGCTATATAGTCCAGTCGAAACTCCTTCTCGAGGCCAGCCTTGATCAGCTCCTCGCCAATCGGAGACAGACAGTCTACGGGAGGCGACTTGACCTTGATCTGTTTGAAGGCCGAGTGCAGGCGAGATGCGGCATCATGGTTCAGGTCGGTAGGGGCCTCTTCCGGATCCAGGCCCGCCCGGCTGCATAGCTCCTGGGCGGATATGGTGCCGATGGAAGAGAAGGTCTCTTTTAAAAAGACGCGTAGCTTCTTTTTGTCGGTGTAGCGCAAAAGCTTGATCAGCTCTCCAAGCTCGATTCCATCTGGATGAGGGGAAATGGCATAGGCTTTTTTGGGCAGACTCTCCGTGGCCCTCTCGAAGACCTCCACGTTGCCTTCCGGCTCCACCAGGGTCAAGCGCGCATGGGGATTGACAATGGCTGTGCTCTTCAGCGAGCCATAGACCGACTGGCGGCGGCCCCTCACATAGGTGCCCTCCATTTCCAGCTCCACACGCGTGCCCCTGGGGCGTTCCCAGTCCATATCCTCAGATTTAAGAATCTCTGGCTCGTTTTTGGCTGTATTTATGAGCAGCTCGCAGTAACGAGCCGGTCTGTCCGGAGCGATCTTGGAGATGACCTTGGTGGGCCGGCCGCTGGTGAGCTGGGAATAAAGCACCGCTGCGGATATGCCTATGCCCTGCTGGCCGCGGCTTTGGCGTAGTGTATGAAAACGCGATCCATAGAGCAGTTTGGCAAAGACGCGCGGGATCTCCTCTTGCACAATGCCCGGCCCGTTGTCCTCAACAATAACCTGATAGTATTCACCGTTCTTCTTTATCTGCACAAAAATATCCGGCAGTATTCCGGCATCTTCGCAGGCATCCAGGGAATTGTCTACAGCTTCCTTCACGCAGGTGATGAGCGCTCGCGGAGCGGAGTCGAACCCCAGGATCTGACGATTCTTCTCAAAAAATTCAGCTACTGAAATGGCCTTTTGCTGCTTGGCCAACTCCTCGGCAATTTCCATAAAAAAGGGAAAAAGGGCTAAAGTTCAGCCCCGACTACGGTTTGGGTGGCGGTTACGTTATCTATCTCACGGATGACGTCCACGAGCTTATTCAACATACTCAGGCCCTCAACCTCGATGATGACTACGAAGTCGAATTCGCCGAAGACATGGTAGACATCCTTAATGCCGTCGATCTCCTGTAAGGCATTGTAGACGATCTTTTCCTGCCCCGGCACCACCTTTACCATCGTTACTCCAATTACCATATTGATTCACCCATGTTATACAGCTTCAGCACATTATATAAAACCTTTCAGCTCTTCTTGCCGAAGTTAATGGTCTCGACTTCGTCCTCATTCTCCGCTTCCGGCCAGGTATTGTTGGGCTCGCTCTTCTTGGGCTTGCTTTTTCGGGAAGAGGGCACCTCTTCCGGCGCTGCCGGCGTAGCAGGCCTGCCCCCACTCTCGATAGTCGCACTCTTCGCAGTTGTTGTTTCCGAAGGCATGTCGCTCTTGACCAGGTCCGCCTTCAAGGAGGAGAGCGCGCGAAGGACCATCTGCCGGAAGTGCTCGATGTCGGTGTGGTAATGCTGCAAAGCTCTATCGGTGTCCTGTTCAGGAGTGGACGAGGAAGAGGAAGCCGGCACATTGTCTGCGGTGGCGAAATCGTTGGATACCGGGATTGGCCTGGCATTCTTCAGCGCCTCCAGCCGCTCCAATGTCCGGCGGGCGGTGTCTATTATCCACTGATTTCTCGTGTTCTCGTCCACTCGCTGGATGGATTCAGCACGTAGAGAGATGATAATGTTTCCGTCATCGGTCTGGTAGAGATTGGGCTTGCCCACCACGGCGACATATGAGGGCGCCTCCATGTTGGCCAGTATTTGAGCGGCCTCAGGCTGGTACTGACCGGCATAGATCAGTATGCTGCCCGTGGGATCTACCACTCTCCCCCTCCAGTACTCCGTGTCGCTGCCTATGTCATCCTTCTCGGTGAGGGTTCCGACCACGAAAACGCGATTACATTTAGCACCCGTGGGGGTGAGAAGATACGAAGGTGCATACTGGTGCTGATCCTCGCCGTCGCGGAAGGAGTAGTTAGAGCTCTTTAGCTCCTCGGCGAAGATCCTTTTTGCCACTTCTCGTGAAAATCCTGCCATTTTCATGCCACCTCCGCGCTAGCTATGAGCTCGTCCACTTGCGTCAGCGATACCGGCAGAATTTCATTAATGCTTTCCACCAGAAGATAACGATCAATCCTCGGCCCGGTTATGGAATAGTATCTTCCCATCAGTTTGCTCTCAATTAGTGAGTGCACGACCTCATGATCGAGCGCCTCCATGGCCATCTGTTTTGCCTCTTCTAATGTGAGATTTAGCAGCCTCTCCGTGGTCTCCCGGTTGACGAGTAGATCCTGCACCCGGCGGCCGTCGTCCAGCACTGCTTTGATGCGCAGATCATAGGTGCCGTCCACCTTTCCGTGCTCACTGCATACACCCTTGGCCAAAGAGCGCTTGCAAACCGGGCAGCGCTTGATTAGCCCGGAGCCCTTCTGTACATCCACCAGGGCGCCAGAGAACTCCGCGGCGATGGAGCCGATCTCCACATCGACATCTAACGGCTCGATCTGGCTGGTGCGATTCAGTTTTACGGAAAACCTGCCCTGAAACTCGTCTGTAACCAGGTTTTTGAGAAGGTAGCTTTTGCCATCCACCAGGTCCGGCAAATCGGCCTTAACCCACTTCACAAATTTTATGGCACCGGTCTCATCGCCCACCAGTCCTGACTGGGAGATGGCTTCGCTGTTTGTCTCCCAGAGCTGTGCCACCTTGACCTTAAGATCAACCCATAGGCCAGGCTCATTGATCTGTGCCACTGTTACGAGCTGCGCCGCTTTGCTGGCGGGCTTTGCCTCCACATCGACATCTAACGGCTCGATCTGGCTGGTACGATTCAGTTTTACGGAAAACCTGCCCTGAAACTCGTCCGTAACCAACTTTTTTAAGCGATAGCTTCGGCCAAGTTCCAAGTTGGGCAGATCGGACTTGGTCCACTTCACAAACTTCATGGATCCGGTTATGTCACCCACAAGTCCTGTCTGCGAGATGGCCTCCGCCGCCGGCTCCCAGAGATCTAAAACCTTGACCTCCAAATCCACCCACTTACCGGACTCCTTGATCTCGGCGATCTTGACCTTCTCCGAGCCGGCCCTAACCTGAGGCACTATGCCGTGCTCTTTGAAAAAGTAATTCAAAACCGATCTTCTCGCCTCGCCTTCAGGCACGCGAAAATCCACGATGAGCTTCTTTAGGCGAGATTCGATATCTTCCTCAGAGACCTCGATCTTCTGATCCCGGAGACGAGCTTTTATCTGATCAACCAGTTCTTTCATAGACAATTCAGCCCCCTAATTTTTTTTGTTGAGAGGTAACTGTAACTTGGGTCCGGAAGTATTTAAACTAAATCTGTGCGGGGCGAAAGTAATCTATTCCAGGACCTGGGCAAGAGTATAGGCAAATGGTAATCCTAACCTGGTTTGGAAGAGTTGACCTGATATCAGAGCCTCAGCAGGAGCCGGCCAGTGCCTTTCCACTTCCCCAGACAAATCTACGCGCCCTGGCCAGGGCCAGTGGCTTTGCAGCCGACGACCAAGAATATAACAGGCTGCTGCGAGAGGCGGCCTTGGGCCTGGTGCGGCGAAGCATCCTGGCCGGCAGCACCGTTGAACAGGATCTGCTCCAGGCCATGGAGGCCCTGGATAATTTGTCTCAGGCAATCAATCTGCTGGACGAGAGGCTCTACGAGTGGTCCCGCCTGCACAGCCAGGAGATCGTCCATGGAAAGGATCTGGCGGAAGGGCTAAAGGAAGACGAAAATATGGGGCTCCTGGCAAAAGCGATCCTGGGCCTGCGGGAGGCGAGGAAGGCCACGGAGATGGACGTCTCGGCCACGGTGCAGGCTCTGGCCCCCAATCTCTCCTCCCTGGCGGGCCCCGTCCTGGCGGCAAGGCTCATCTCCCGGGCGGGCGGACTCTCCCGTCTGGCAAAGATGCCTTCCAGTCGAGTGCAGGTCATGGGCGCAGAAAAGTCTCTCTTCAAGCATCTTCGGGGCCATGCTCCTTCTCCCAAGCACGGCATCATCTTCCGTCATCCTGCCGTGATAGGATCGCCCCGAATGCTGCGGGGACGTGTGGCGCGAACCCTGGCGGCAAAGCTGGCCATCGCCGCCCGCCTGGACCATTTCGGGGCGGGACTCTCTTTGGATCTGCAGGCATCTTTGGAGGCTCGATTAAGAGATATAAAACAGAGAGGCCGAAGTCAGGGCCGATGAGTAGAGAAGACCCCTGACTTCAGGCAGGAAGTCACCTCTGAAACTGGGCCTTTGCGGGCACGATAAAGCAACTGCAGTCGAAAACTCCTCGGGCCGATATAAGGGACTTCTGATCGAGAGGATTCATGCTGAAGTATCCTCCGGAACAGCAGGGCAACCATGAGTCTTCTTTCTTATCGTTGTCAAAGCGTGATTTCATGCGAATGTTCTTGACAATATCGTACACACCCACAAACCGCTCATCTCCGGCATTGATAACCTCATCATTTGTATCAACCTGTCCCCACTTGAAATTGGCAATGCCTGTGCTATGTGTCTGCAGCCTGTACTGCGTGTCTCTGGTGGCTTTAACCTCGTAGGAATCGATAACTTCATCTGTTGCAAGGACGGTGGCATTCATCCTCTCCAGGTTCATGTTCAGGCTTTGCTCCTTGGACAACTCATGGTTGTAAAGGAAGTTGGCACCCGCGTAATCATGATTGTTGCCCACAAACTCCCGGTTGTTGATCACTTTGCCGGAGTAGGTCATGCTCTTGTTATAGCTGAGCATCACGGGCCAGCGCTCATAGAAGTCAATGGTGTAGACATCTGATCCGGCTGGCTTGTAAATAGTAGCGTTCACAGAGTTGTTGATGCTTGATTTGAGCAAGAATTGCTCCTCCGAGCGAAAGGACCCTTGCAAGGCGGAAGTTCTCTCCTTTACACCCACGTCATTGAGCAACACATCCTCGTAATAAGAGTGGTAAGGGCTCAGGGTTCCGTACCGGTAGTCCACCGGCGAGATCGTTCCTTGCACCGAATTATCGTAGGTGAAGCTCAGATTGCTGCTCTCCCGGGAGATGGACCAGGAATCTGAGTTGGTCTTCACTGAGCCGGACCAGGTAGCACCATGGACAGAAAATATGAGGACTGCCGTGAGCAGCCCAACTAGTAGTAGTAGTAGCTTCATTAGCTCACTTCCTTGTTGCCAAATAATGCAGATTTATAGGCCCATATATTGTGACTTGAGCCATCGAACTTCGTTGCCACGGATGGAGACATTAAGCCTTTATAGGCTGCAAAGACGACAGGAGACGTTCCTGTTGCCTGCAAATTGGCATAGTCCTTATTACTGGTCGTTGCGCCTGGCCCGCCTATGACATAGTTTGTTACTTCTGCCTTGGCCATGAGCGGAGTAGTCATTGCGGTTACCGTTCCTCCATTCGCTCTGGCACCTCCATAAGCTCCCCAGGGTATGGTCATACCATAGTAAGGAGACGATGATGACGAAGGCTGGAAGTTGATGATGGTCCCGCCTGTTATCGACCCACTCGATGCAACCCCAATCATGGCATAATTCTGTCCGGTTGCCTGTAATCCAGAGCCCTTTGCTATTGAAGTCAAGCCCTTGCTGGCTTCAAGGCTCGTGGCGCTTAACTGGCTGCTGCCGCCTGCGCCAAGTGCCAGGAGAACGCCGTTGGCATCTTGGGGTTGTGCTTCCACGGTTGCAGTATTGGGCTGCAAGGTAATTTTATTCCCTGCACCTGCCACTGCAATTGATTTGTCGCCACTGGCTGCCAGTCCGGAACCAATCGAACTTACTCCGTTGTAACCCAGATTATCGGCACTGACCTCGCCGTTACTGGCAGCCAGTCCCACCATGCTGCCTGCGTTTACGGTAACTTTTCCGTAAACGGATGGATAACCTACATCGATTGTCTCCAATACTGTGCTTAGACCCGTTGCAGAGGCGGCAATTGCACTCGCACCGGTCGCTTTCAGTCCCGATCCGCTTGGATTCAAGCCGTTGAATCCCAGACTATTCGCGGTGACCTCGCCGTTCTCGGCAGCCAGTCCCACAATGCCCGCGGCAGCCAGTCCCACCATGCTGCCTGCATTCACGGTAACTTTGTTGGTCTCCAATACTGTGCTCAGACCAGTTGCAGAGGCGGCAGTTGCATCCCAGCCAGACGCTTTCAGTCCCAGGCCTTCTGGTGATAATCCATTGAATCCTAGACTATTCGCAGTGACCTGTCCGCCCTCGGCTGCCAGGCCTACCATGCTGCCTGCATTCACGGTAACTTTGTATGTCTCCAATACGGTGCTCAATCCATTTGCAGATGCTGCAACTGCCTTTCCGCCGGACGCTTTAAGTCCCGATCCGCTTGGCGTCACTCCGTTAGATCCCAGATTATCGGCCGTGACCTCACCGTTCTCGGCACCCAGCCCTACCATGCTGCCTGCATTTACGGTAACTTTGTTTGTCTCCAATACTGTGCTTAGACCGGTTGCAGAGGCGGCAATTGCACTCCAGCCAGACGCTTTCAGTCCCGTTCCGCTTGGCGTAAGGCCGTTAAATCCCAGACTACCAGCGGTGACCTCGCTTTCAAAGGGTGTCCCGCCGTTCCCGGCAGCCAGTCCCACCAGGCTGCCTGCATTCACGGTAACTTTGTTTGTCTCCAATACTGTGCTCAATCCATTTGCAGATGCTGCAACTGCCTTTGCGCCGGACGCTTTCAGTCCCGATCCGCTTGGCGTCAATCCGTTAGATCCCAGATTATCGGCTGTGACCTCGCCGTTCTCGGCACCCAAGCCCACCAGATAGCCTGTGTTTACGGTAACTTTGTTGGTCTCCAATACGGTGCTTAGACCAGTTGCAGATGCTGCAACCGCCTTTGTGCCGGACGCTTTCAGTCCCGATCCGCTTGGCATCAATCCGTTGAAGCCCAGACTATTCGCGGTGACCTCGCCGTTCTCGGCAGCCAGGCCTACCAAGCTGCCTGCGTCTACCGTAACCTTATCTGTCCCCAGAATTGTGCCGAGACCAATTGCAGAGGCGGCAATTGCGCTCGTGCCAGACGCTTTCAGTCCCGATCCGCTTGGAGTCAATCCGTTAGATCCCAGATTATCGGCCGTGACCTCGCCGTTCTCGGCACCTAGGCCCACCAGATAGCCTGTGTTTACGGTAACTTTGTTGGTCTCCAATACGGTGCTTAGACCAGTTGCAGATGCTGCAACCGCCTTTGTGCCGGACGCTTTCAGTCCCGATCCGCTTGGCATCAATCCGTTGAAGCCCAGACTATTCGCGGTGACCTCGCCGTTCTCAGCACCCAGGCCTACCATGCTGCCTGCGTCTACCGTAACCTTATCTGTCCCCAGAATTGTGCCGAGACCAATTGCAGAGGCGGCAATTGCGCTCGTGCCAGACGCTTTCAGTCCCGATCCGCTTGGCGTCAATCCGTTAGATCCCAGATTATCGGCCGTGACCTCGCCGTTCTCGGCACCCAAGCCCACCAGATAGCCTGTGTTTACGGTAACTTTGTTGGTCTCCAATACGGTGCTTAGACCAGTTGCGGAGGCGGCAATTGCACTCGTGCCGGACGCTTTCAGTCCCGATCCGCTTGGCATCAATCCGTTGAAGCCCAGACTATTCGCGGTGACCTCGCCGTTCTCGGCAGCCAGGCCTACCAGGCTGCCTGCGTCTACCGTAACCTTATCTGTCCCCAGAATTGTGCCGAGACCAATTGCAGAGGCGGCGGTTGCACTTCTACCAGACGCTTTCAGTCCCAGGCCTTCTGGAGATAACCCATTGAATCCCAGACGATCGGCACTGACCTCGCCGTTCTCGGCTGCCACTCCAATGAGCATTCCAATATCGACTTTTGCCTGATTAGCATCTTCACCGGTCTCCATCCTGATCGAGTTTCCTGCCGCAAGAGTCGCTAAGGCGTGGTCGCCCCTGGCGTAAATATCTGTGCCGCTGGGTAGCAGGCCGTTGAAATTAAGGGTGCCAGCTGTAACTCTTGCTTTCCCAAAGGCAAATTGACCTACAACGGAGCCACTCGCCACTTCAATAGATCCTGATTTCTCACCGGATTCGACAGTAACCATTCTGCCCGAGCCGCTCGCGACGTTGGCAGATTTCTCGCCTTCCGCCAGAACGTCGCTTGCGCTTAGTACCGCAATCGGAGCGATCCCCAAGCCACCCATGCTCGCGGCAGAGGTTCTGGCATTCGCGCCATAAGCCGTCAGCCCAATTAATGAGCCGTCAACAACCTCCACTTTAGCGCCATCCGCCTCGATTACAACCTCGGAGCCAAATCCTGTTCCCGTAGCGGCCTTCAATCCGGTTGCGCTCGGGTTTAGCCCGATCCAGCCCTTTATGCCGCCCAGATCAATCGATCCAAGAAGGTCGGCATCGACCTGTGCTCCATCATGGGCAGCCATTCCCACAATGCCGCCCTCTTTTACCTTGGTCTTGCCTTTGTCTTCGTTGGATTTAATGACCACCTTTTCACCCACACCGGATGCACCAGACGCAGATTTCGCGCCGGAGGCGCTCAGGCCATAGCCCATCGATCCATCGACACCCGATAGGCCGCCCGAAGCCAGGAGAACACCTGTGACTCTGGCGTCCTCGTAAGCCGTAAGGCCGGTGATTGAACCATGCTCAACCTTGACCTTGCCCTTGTCTTCATCGGATTGTATGGTTACCTTTGCTCCGCTGCCTGAGGCCAATGCTGCCGAGTTATCGCCTTCTGCCGCCAACAGGCCTCCTGTGCTGAATGTGGCCGCTGAATCTTTGTAGGAAGCAAGAGCCGCCGAGGTTACCCAGGCATCTCCATTTGCTGCAAGTCCCGTAAGCGACCCAATCTCCACTCTAGCCTCACCTGGCTGGAACTTGATCTTCTGGCCGGCTGAGCTGACTGCGATTGCCTCTCTACCCCGCGCCCTGAGATCGTTTCCATAAGACGTTGACAACAGATCGCCAGCTTTGCCTGCGAAGAGATTCTCGGCCATGACCTGGCTTCCTCTGCCCTTTGCGCCTAGTCCCGTCAGTGTGCCGTCTTCAACTACTATCTCATCAGGCTGGAACTTGATCATCTGGCCGGCTGAGCTGACCGCCATTGCCTCTCTACCCCGCGCCCTGAGATCGTTTCCATAAGACGTTGACAACAGATCGCCAGCTTTGCCTGAGAAGAGATTCCCGGCCATGACCCGGCTTCCTCTGCCCTTTGCGCCTAGTCCCGTCAGTGTGCCGTCTTTTACATAAACCGAATCAGCCCAAACGGTCAGCTTATTGCCGGAAGCGGAATAGGCAAGAGCCGATTCATCACCAATTGCCTGCAATCCTGTCCCGAAGCTTTGTGTACCAACTCCTGTTACTGCAAACAATTGTTCAGCTCTAACTGCAGCATTTTTTTGGGCACTAAGTCCTGTAACCGATCCATCATCGATTTCTAGCCTGCCATTCACCAGAGCGATTCCGTCTCCTGCTCCCGCAATAGCCTGGGCGGATGTCTTTCCTTTCGCCTCCAGGTTTTCGCCAAAAGCATAAGTTCTATGACCATTGGTTCCCGCTGAGACGTAATCTGCTGAGGCGGAACTGTCTTTTCCTAAACCTATGTCGGCGACTATTGCGCCCTGTGTATCTAGGTAATAATAAGGCCCAATCGGACTAACACCATAATCCTGCCGGATGCCGCCTGCACCTCCGCCGGTTGCCGCAAATTTGTCGCCGCTTGCCAGCATTTTACGGCCCTCTGCAAAGGTGCTTTTGCCATCGGTCATGGCACTGACTAAATCTGCCGAAGCCTTGCTGTTCTCCCCGCCTGCCAATGTTCCTGCTATTGCGCCCTGTATGCCTAAGTTGTCAAATCCTACTAAGTAGAATGGGCCCAGTCCCAATCCCTGGTTTCGGTAGAAATTGCCTGCACCGGCACCGACAGCCGCGAATCCATCGCTCTTTGCACGTAGGTCGCTTCCCCAAGCATAAGTTCTGTGGCCATTTGTTGTGGCGCTAACATAATCTGCTTTTGCTTTGCTGTTCTCGCCGAATGCCACAGCTCCAGCTATGGCGCCCTGTATGTCCAAGTTCTCAAAGCTGCCAACAAAGAATGGACTCAGCCTAGATCCCTGCTTCCTGTAGAAACTGCCCGCACCGGCACCGACGGCCGCGAATCCATCGCTCTTTGCCTTAAGATCCTCTCCCCAGGCAGAAGTTATCTCACCATCTGTAATTGCGCCAACAAGAGATGCCTTTGCGCTGCTATCCTCGCCAATGGCAGTTGCACCAGCGAAGGCACCCTGCATATCTAATATTCCATAGGAGAAAGACGAACTATGATCAAAACCAAATCCAACATTTCGGTTAAAGCTGCCCGCACCAGCAGCAACAATAGCGGATTTATCGCCTTTTGCCTTTGCATCCTTCTCGAATGCATAGGTTTCATGCCCATCGGTTCGGGCCTCAATATAGTCCACAGAGGCTAAACTGTCTTCACCTATCCCCAAAGCTCCTGTGAATGCTCCTTGTCCCTCAAGTTCATGGAAATTCGCGAATTGGCCTTGAGACCGGAAGCCTTTCAGATTGCCAGCACCAGCGATAATTCCTGCCGCTTCGTCTCCTCGAGCTACTATATTGGATCCATAGGCAACGGGGTCTATGTATATGGCTTCTGGAACCTTAATTACCTCTGCGCCCATATTTCCGCTAATGCTTCCTTCCTTGCAGGCCCCTGCCGCTATGAACGCGCCTTGAGAATCAAAGCCGTTCAAACCATGGAAATAGACAAGCGCGTACCCTATTGCCAGAGGATTATTGCCGTTCGCCTGAAAACTCTGAGTGGAATAGATGCTCTGGCCCAAGCTTAAGGTCTGTACGGTGCTCAAGATTCCAGAGTCAACACCTACATATTGACCAGTGAAGGCAATGCCACCAAAGTAACCCTGAGATCCAGCCAGGAAGGACTGAGCAAAAGAGCCCCCGATATTTGATATCTGGGTAGCTCTCAGTGACGTTGATGTCAGATAGGCAGTGCTCTGGACAGATCCCCAATCAGCCTTGACGCCGGATATGGCGGTATAGCTGCCTGATGAGAATTTTTGCTTCAAATCTTTTTTGCCACCACCAGAAACCTCCCTATAATCTCTGATAGCGTTTAGTTGTGGGTCGCCAGATATCTCTTCATAAACATAGACTGAATTATCAACATCATATTGAGTATTGACATCTAGATCGTTCAACGAGAAATCGACTTCTATCCCGGCAACTAATGGTATAAAAAAGAAAAGTAATATTATTACGCATTTATATTGGCTTATCATATTAATATCATCCCTCTTGGTTAGTTGTTGATGTACTAATATATTATCTCGTCGGTATGATCTTTAGACCCACAATTCGCCGTAAAATCTTCAACCTCACCAATTTTCTTGATAGCGATTTAGTAGATTAGTTATAAATACAATGCATTTAAAATTTAGCATATTAATCAGGCATCAGTTATAATGATTCTGCAGGTATCTCTGGAGCCCGTCTGAGGAATATCAAGCAGAGAGGACGCAATAAGGGCAAAATGGGGATCAGATTTATATTCAATGCCCTGCCATGATGCTTCTGAGGTTGAGGTGTTCAGATGAGATGTTGGCCCGGATCGTTGATGCTCGGATTGTTGATTATATTTATTATTGCTGGCACTAGCATTCTCGTTCCTACGGCAAACAGCGTGCCTCAAAACCTCACCGAGCATTCCTGGATCTACAGCCAGGGAATTACCGACGATATGCGCATCTACCAGTCTGAAGCCGGTTTTCATGGACAGAAGCTGGTCACGGGAACGAGAGGCACCGGCACTGTGTCCCGATCCATCAATGCTCAGGTCTATGGGGGCTTCGAAGACGGCTACAATGAGATCTGGGCGAACGAATGGGGCGTATTCCAGAACCGGCCGTCCAGATACAGTGCGCCTATAACCAATAGCGAGCTTAAGAATGCTCTATGCGCCAAGAACTATGAGGTAGGATCGGTCTACTCGGAGAGCTACTCCGGTCTGGTGGATCTGATCAAGGATACCTCCGTCGCCCAGACTGACAACAACTCAGTCTACAGCATTCATTCCGAGGTAGAGGGGACGGCCAGAGTGGGTGCCCGGGTGCAAAAGGGCTCCAGCGCGGTGCCCATCTATGTCATGAGCGGAGCCTATTCAGGATACTTAAATATGAGGATGTCACTGGAGAGCGGCAACGCATCTCTTTTAACCCTGCCCTGTCCCTGAGGGCATTGAAAATTATTTTTATTTGCACCTCGTTATTTCCAGTAGCTAACCTCATGTGGTGAATGCGCTAGATGTGCGTATAACCTGCAAGTCTTCCCGCCCATTTTCTCACTTGGCCTGGATGGTCACGAATCGCTTCTGGCAAATAACCCATTCTAAGACACTATGGAATGATTTATCGACAATTGCGCGATATCGAAAAATCGCACCCCATAGCGCCAAAAGGTGAAGTGAGACGGCGGCGGCGTACCCGCGTAGCAAGCTGCGGGGCATCCAAGGCGCCGCCGCATGAAGGTGGAATCAGGTTAAGCAGATCCAAACCTAAGTTTGAATACGCATGCCCTTTATCCCCTATGCATTCTTGCTTGACTCTGTTGAACGCTTTCATTTCATGTCTGTTATCAAATCTTGAGCACGCTGCAACAGAGAAGTACAATGACGAGAAGATATATATATAGTGAGTTATCTATGTTTGTAATAGGTGCAAAATGGAATCAAACGAGGTTAATGTAATTACATTAAATTAATAAAATAGGTGATATAAATGAGACACATTTGGTCTATTTTTATACTTATTGCTTTTTCATTAGGTACTTTATTTGTTGTAGCTGAATCGACAACGGATGATATTCATGATTTGAAAATCCCAATATTAGTTAAATTAAATATATCGAAAACTCCTTTGTTGAATGAGTCAGCTTACCTTAATTGCGAAATAAGTAGTGTTCTGGATGCACCTAATACCACAGCTACAATTATTCTGCCAGAGGGAGTCATACTAATGGATGGGAACCTCTCAGGAAAATGGGACCTCAAAGCAAATGTTCAAGCTTACCTGAATGTTTCCCTGAAGTTCACGCACTCTGCGGAATTCAAAATAGAAGCTATTGCGAGAAGAGTGATAGACTCAGAGAGTGCCTGGGAAGATACCGACGTGATCTATCTGAAGATCGAATCGAATAAATCGTTCTTCACTCCAGGTTTTAAATATATGAATCAGTTAGTCCAAGTTTTGCCTGGTACCGGACAACAAATCCCTTCAGATATTACACGTTTCCCTATTTACGGCTCTGAAAATTTATCATTAAATTTTTCAAGCCAAGAAATTCAAGGAAATCAATTCAACAATAGCAATAATGCAAATTCACCATATTCAAATAATACCCTCAAAGTCAATAATCCTGGTGGCGCGCTTATTCTTACGGGGAAAATCGGCTATTACACAAAATTGAGCGACTACAGGAATACAGATGAGACAAGAGTTCCCGCAGAGTTTTTTGCCGTTGTGGCACTTGACGGAAATAATAAGGAGCTTTCTAGAGGGTACACGGGCGAAGATGGTTCCTTCATGTTATTTCTTAATAATCCAGGATTGATAGGCGTCCGTGTTAGATTATATGCTTCTGGCGCTTATGTAGACGAGATCGCGAGGGTGGTCTATCAAGGATCTTCATTAAGTGGATTTACAGATGTTTACTGGTGGCAGACACCTACATATGTATTTTATGGTGACAACGAAGACATTGGAACTTTTGATGTTCAGAGAGGTGATTCAAATGAGGGTGCTTGTTGGATCTTGTCAGATGTAATAAGGGCCTCTAGGCTCCTGGATCCGATACAGGGTATTGGCATCCCTGGGTCATGCACAATATCATGGACGCCAATGTCTACAGAGGTGGATCATTATAGTCCGGGAGGTCAAATTTATTTAGCAGGGGTTACCTCAAAATCTTCTGACGCAACAATCCGTCAATATGGTAACTTTGTGTTGTATAATTCTATGTATGGCGTGCCAGTTCCAAGTTATTGTCCTAATCCTTACAATTTTTTGAATAAATTATCGCACCAGAATTGTGCTTGGGAAAATGGCTGGGCTACCTTCTTAGCTCTTGCCGCCAATGGTAATCCTATCTACACTAGACCAGATGGCTCAGAAATAAATCTAGAGGCTCCCACATGGGGAACTCCCGATTGGGATAATGGAGATGCCGTAGAGGGTAGAGTAGCCGGCGCGCTTTGGGACATATTCGATACGAACAATGATGGCGCCGATCTTTTCTCTTACGGGATCGGTGCCATAAGCAATATCGTCCTTTATGAAAATTATGGATGGGGGTTAGACGGATTTTGGTGTAAATGGATCTCTGACGGATATCCCCAAGATGCTATAAATTGTATTTATCAGAACACCATAGACTATCGACCTTCAAATACACCCGTAAGGCCATCAGGTCCAACATCAGGAACCCCGGGGACAACCTATACTTATTCGTCCTCCGCAATCAGTCCCGGTGGCAGTCAGGTACGTATCACCTTCGATTGGGGAGATGGTGAAACATCAACGACCGATTGGGTCAATTCCGGAACAATAGCAAGCGCATCTCATAAATGGAGCAAAACCGGAAAGTACAGTGTAAAAGCCAAAGCTGCTGGATTTTGTTCTGGCTCCTCTAGTTGGTCTGAGTTGTTTACAGTTAACATAATGACACCGGTGATTCTGCTTCATGGTTGGCGTGGAGACGGGAAAATGTGGTCGAAATTGGCTGAAAAGTTGAAGTTGGAAGGTTTTGTCCGCGATAAAACGTTGTTCTTTTGTAATTTTACAGAAACAACCAAAAAACCCTTCCCTCGTTATACAAACCATCTCACAGATATTATTACCCAAATTCGAGCTACAGGTTATGAAGGAAAGATAGACATCGTTGCCCATTCTATGGGAGGCTTGATCGCCAGATGGTACATAGAGAAACAAGGTGGCGCGTCAAACATTAATCAGTTGATAATGCTATGCACACCCAATCACGGAGCAAGCATAGCTTCTCTGACATGGCTACGTTTTTGGGATGAGGCTGCATGGAGCCTGACCATTACAAGTGAATACCTTTCTATGCTGAACTATGATGAAAATCAATTCAACTTGATTAAGTGGAAATCCGTTCCAGAGCCAGGAGTAATTAAAGCAAACCAATCAGGTGTAATCTATAGAAACATCGTTGGAGCTGGAGAATACACATGGGTGCACAAAAAGGACAATAAGGGCGAACTCTACGATTACTGGACTGAGCAAGGTGATGGCGTTGTGCCCCTGTACCTTACACAATTGGAAGGCGTGGGCCTAGATTATTTCCCAGGCACACACACAGATGTTTATTTAAATGATGCGATTCTGGAAAGAGTAATTGGTTATCTTAATAATAAATATACGGTGCCTTTGGATAATTATCCCAAAGAGGATAAACGTGATAAACATACCGTCAAAGGAACCGGTAAGAGAGACATAATCTACACGGGGATAGCCCACCTTATCAAATTTCCGATCGATTCGAGCTCAAAAGAGGCTGAAATTTTAACAAATTGGGCAGGAAGCGATCTCGATTTAACTTTGACATCTCCTAGCGGGATTGTTATGATGCCTGGCATCCTTCCTGTTGTAGACTATTCCAAGGCGAATAATAGCATTTGGTATGTTATCGATTTGCCAGAGCCAGGCATTTGGACAGCCCGCATTGACGCAATTGATGTACCGGAAAATGGAGAGCCTTATACTTTCCTGACTTTTTACACGAGTAATCTCACTCTTGATGTCGCAACTGACGACGGTAAATATTCCTACTCGGCTGGTGAGAGTACAAGCATAATTGCGGCATTAACTCATGATGATATAGAGATAACCGGTGCATTAGTTAGAGCTGAAGTTACGCTCCCCGACGACTCGAAAAATGTACTAATTTTATATGACGATGGCATTCATGGCGATTCTAAGGCCAATGACGGTAATTACACGAACGTTTATCATCTCTCGATTCCCGGAATTTACGAATTCGTGGTCTATGCAAATAACTCAATAAATGAGGCTTTTGAAAGATGCGAATTTTTGACTTTGGAAGTGGTCGATGAATCTCCAAATATAATGTGGCAAAGATGCTTTGGTGGCAGTGGTTACGATTTGGCTTATCGCGTCCAGAAGACTAATGATGGTGGATATATCCTTGCTGGGTTGACAGAATCCACTAACGGCAACGTAAGCGGAAACCACGGCAATTCAGACTTTTGGGTAGTGAAAATCGATGGTTCCGGCAAGATCCAATGGCAAAAGTGCCTTGGAGGCGGCGGTGAAGAGCGTGCCTTTGACATTCAGCAGACTAATGAGGGCGGATACATAGTTGTCGGATACAGCGTCTCAAATGATGGAAACGTAAGCGGTAATCATGGCGGTTCAGATATATGGGTAGTGAAACTTGACAATGCCGGTAATGTACAATGGCAAAAGTGCCTTGGAGGAACTGCCAGTGAGGAAGCATATAGCGTTCAACAGACCAACGATGACGGCTATATTATTGCTGGATCCGCCAATTCAAATAACGGTGATGTGAGCGGTTACCGCGGTGCACAAGATTTTTGGATTGTCAAGCTCAGCAATACTGGGACCATAAAGTGGCAGAAATGCCTGGGAGGTAGCGATACGGAGGAAGCCAGAAGCGTTCGGCAAACTAATGATGGTGGATACATTGTTGCCGGATCTACGTGGTCCAAAGATGGCGACGTTAGTGGCAACCATGGAGGATTAGACTTCTGGGTGGTAAAGCTCGATAGCGTCGGTCTAATTCAATGGCAAAAATGCCTTGGAGGTTCTGGAGACGATAAGGCCTATGATATTCAGCTGACTGATGATGGCGGCTATATTGTGGCCGGAAATTCTAAATCAAATAATGGAGATGTGAGTGGCAACCACGGAGGATCAGACTTCTGGGTAGCAAAGCTCGATAGCGTCGGTCTAATTCAATGGCAAAAATGCCTTGGAGGCACTGGTGACGATGCGGCCGGCAGCGTCCAACAGACTGATGGCGGCTATATTGTGACAGGATATTCCAATTCAAATAATGGTGATATAACCGATAATCATGGATACTACGATTTCTGGCTGGTGAAAATCGATGAGATAGGCCAAATCATATGGCAAAAGTGCTTTGGCGGAAGCGACTATGACCAAGCGGCCAGCATCGAGCTAACAAGAGACCGTGGTTATATTGTTGCCGGGTATTCGTATTCAAATGACGGAGATGTAAGTGGTAATCATGGATATTACGACTACTGGCTGATCAAGCTGGAAGGTTTTCTGAATAATCCGAATCCACCCAATTCACCATATATGCCTGTTGGTCCTGCATCGGGCTCTGCCAAGGCCTCTTACAGCTACACTACAGCAGCAACTGATCCAGACGGAGACCAAGTGAAGTACACTTTCGACTGGGGCGATGGAACAACCTCGGAGACTAGTTTGGTTAATTCTGGTACAGTCGCAAGTGCATCTCATACATGGAGCACAGCAGGGACTTATCAGGTCAAAGCCATGGCCACGGACAGCAAGGGAGCCACTTCAGGATATTCAAGCTCATTGACTGTTACCATCAGTCCAAACAAGTCGCCAAATGCTCCCGGCAAGCCTTCCGGATCAGCTAAATGCGTTGCTGGATCATCATACAGCTATTCCACATCAGCAAGCGATCCTGATAAAGATAATGTTAAGTATACATTTGATTGGGGTGATGGGACCAAATCAGAAACTGGTTTGGTCAAGTCGGGTATAAAATCGAGTGCAACTCACGCCTGGAGTAGCGCAGGAACTTATCTAGTAAAAGCAAATGCAACGGACAGCAAGGGAGCCACTTCAGGATACTCAAGCTCATTGACCATTACCGTCAATCCAAACAAGCCACCTACTGCTCCCGGCAAGCCTTCCGGATCAGCTACATGCGTTGCAGGATCATCATATAGCTATTCCACATCAGCAAGCGATCCCGATAAGGATAAAGTTAAGTATACATTTGATTGGGGTGATGGGACCAAATCAGATACAGTTTTGGTTAATTCGGGTATAAAATCGAGCACTACACATGCCTGGAGCACACCAGGAACTTATCTGGTAAAAGCAAATGCAACGGATTTCAAGGGAGCCGCATCTGGATACTCAAGCTCACTGACCATTACCGTCAATCCAAACAAGCCACCTACTGCGCCCAGCAAGCCCTCTGGCGCTATCTCGGGCTATGCATGGGCAGTCTATAGCTACTCTATTTCAGCAAAAGATCCTGATGGAGACACGTTAAAGTACACATTTGATTGGGGTGATGGGACCAAATCAGATACAGTTTTGGTTAATTCGGGTATAAAATCGAGCACTACACATGCCTGGAGCACACCAGGAACTTATCTGGTAAAAGCAAATGCAACGGATTTCAAGGGAGACGTATCTGGATATTCTGGCTCGTTATCCGTTACGATAAGTCCAAATAGCATTCCTGGTACGCCGTCTGTCCCGACAGGCACAGTTACGGGAAAGATCAAAAAATCCTACAGCTATACAACATCTGTAACTGATCCAGATGGAGATAAGTTGAAGTACACATTTGACTGGGGCGACGGGAAAACCTCCGTGACGAGTTTTGTCAACTCTGGAACAAGCGCAAGCTCATCTCATGCGTGGAGCAAGGCAGGGACGTTTCAGGTTAAAGTCATGACCACAGATAGTAAAGGCGCACCCTCTATATCATGGTCGAGTCAGCTGGCTGTAACGATAACCTAAGATACCCAAGGAGCGGGCAAGTTCCAGCTCCTTGAGTACGCATAACCTGTAATCCATCCTCTCTTTTTTCGACATGCTTGAAACCACCGCATATTATTATAATGATGCTTTGATATGAAAATGATTCACATCAACCTATGCAGTCGCCGCCTTTGTCACTGAATACCCAATCTTCTCAAGCGATCTAATCATCGATCGCTCCTTTCTCTTTGATGTTCTTTCATGAACTGCCTCAGCACCAATATCATGATAGGGCTCACCTGTCTTGAGAACAAAGTAGATATCAATAAGCATACGGTGCGCTAAAGCAACAAGAGTCTTCTTTTTTCCCTTCCTTCTGACGAGATTATGATAGAAGGCATTGTATGAGGTGTTCTTGGTTTTTGACGCCGCCCATGCAGATTCAGTTAAGGCTCCCTTTAGAAAGGAGTTACCTTTCTGCGTTTTTCCGCTCTTCTTCTTGCCTGCACCTTCGTTATTGCCTGGGCATACGCCCGCCCAAGAGGAAAGATGTGCTTCATCTGGAAACTGAGACATATCAGCTCCAATTTCCGCCAATATCGCTGATGCATTAACTTCACTGATCCCTGGAATTGTTTGAATCAGTTTCGATTCTTTCTGAAAAGGGACCATCTTCCTCTCGATCTCCTCATCGAGTTTTTTTATTTGCTTGGCAAGATAGTCGATATTTTGCAGATGCATTTCCAAAAGGAATCTGTGATGATCGGTTAGCTTTCCGTTAACGGCTTTCTCCAGCAGATCTACCTTCTTTTTGAGTTTGCCTTTAGCCATCTTTGAGATGTCATCTTTTGAAAGTTTGTTCTTTTCCAGCAGAGATCGAATTATAGCCAATGAAGAGACGCCGTAGATCTTGGTGACTACAGAGCTGAGCTTGATATTGGCTGCCTCTAATACTTTGACAAGTCGATTCTTCTCGGAGGTCATAATTCCAACAAACTTTCGTCGAGTGCGGTTGAGATCCCGTAGCTCTCTGATCTCTCTTGGCGGTATAAAACTATTAGGAAGCAATCCATATCTTAGCAAGTTGGCGATTCGCTTGCAGTCCATGATGTCCGTCTTTTTTCTAGGAATGGCTTTGAGACGTTGCGCATTAGCAAGAACTATTTTTAGCTCTCCTTCCATCACGTTGAAGATCGGTTTCCAATAGACACCGGTGCTTTCCATACCGATCGTCGTAACATCATATTTTTTTAGCCATATTTTTAGATCTTCGAGATCCGAAGTCATAGTTGAGAACGTTCTAATCTCGAATTTCGGAGGTTTATCTAAGGGTCCGTGGGCAATGCATACGTCAACCTTTTTCTCGTGGACATCCATTCCGGCGCAGCTTATTAGAATTGGCTCCATGATAAATCTCCTTGAGACGGGCAAAGCAACGTTGGGGGTGTAAATTTGATACACGTGCCTGATTAGGCGACATTCATGGGTTCTAAGAGTTGCTCAGGGCAGTTTCCTTTTCGGGGATGCTAAGATCCTCCAGAAAGCAGTCGCCCTTATTGCTTGTCTCATAGTGTCAATGGCGGTGCAAAAAGTGCTCAATCATAGCGGAATAAAAGTGCTCACCTCTACGACCTTTGCGTTAGCCTGCAATGAGAGAGGTGATGCTGAAACAAGAGGTGGCTACCGATATGAAGGATTTATACCGCCAGGGATTGAGCATATCTGAGATATCCAAGATCACAGGATACAATAGGAGGACGGTTCGAAAATATGCAAAAGCGAGCGTACCTCCAACTTCCAAGAAACGCAAGCGAAAATCCAGCAAATTGGACAACTACAAGGATTATATAATTTCTCGACTCAATGCCCATCCACTCACAGCATCTCGAATTTACCGCGAGATCAAAGACGAGGGATTTACCGGAAAATATACCATCGTAAAAGATTTTGTAAGATCGGTTCGGCCAAAGATTGGTGTCCCTGCAGTCTATCGATACGAAACCAAGCCGGGAAAACAGTCTCAGGTCGACTGGGGCGAATGTGGTAAAATCGAGATTGATGGAAAGATCCGAAAGCTCTATTGTTTTGCAATGGTCCTGGGATACTCGCGAATGAGGTATGTGGAATTCACGTTATCAATCGATGCTCCAACTTTCATCCAATGCCATTTGAACGCATTTGTTTTTTTTGTAGGTTATACGGAGGAGATACTCTACGACAATATCAAGCAAATCATCATAAAGAGGGCAATCAAGTCCTCGGAATCGGAGTGGAATTCTCAGTTTGAACAGTTTTTCCGGCATTTTGACTTCACTCCACGGTTGTGTCGTCCCTATCGTCCTCAGACAAAGGGAAAGATAGAAAGCACGATCGGATTCGTGAAGCGTGATTTCTTCATGGGAGGTAATTTTAGTTCGTTGTCAGATCTTGACACCCAGCTCGTCAGTTGGCTTAAGAGAGTCAACTCCAATGTACATGGAACAACTCAGGAAATACCAGAAGCCAGGCTGAAGGCGGAGAATCTTAATCTGATCTGTGAATGCCCCACATTCATCGTTTGCAGAGAAGTTATGAGGAAGATCTCCCGTGATTGTTTCATCTCCTATGAGGGAAATAAATATTCTGTGCCGTATCAGTTCGCAGGTTGCGATGCCAAGCTACAAATCGAAAATAACTGGTTCGAAGTTCTCGTCGGTTCTAAAGTCATCTGTGAATATGAAATTCAAAGTGGAAGCGGTAGGACATGCCGCATAAAGGAGCATTTCAGCGGATTGCTATCTGAAGTTCTCAAAGAAAATTGCAGCCGAATGCAAAAGCAGGGCGATATTCTCAGGTTTCCGGATCTGGCAGTGAATACACGACCTCTATCTGTATATGACGAGCTGATCGGAGGGCTAGAGAATGAGTAATTTAGCATACGAGCGGCTGCACTATAACCTCAAGCTGATGAAGCTAAACATCATGGACTCAATCCTTGATAATTCGCTGGAAATCGCTGCTAGAGATGGATTATCTACCATTGAAATCCTTGATCAGCTCTTGGATCAGGAGATGAAGTGCAGACAAGCCAATGCCCTCAGCTTAAGAATGAAAAAGGCAGGATTCCCGATTGAAAAGACCATTGAAGGCTTTGAATTTAATTTCCAGCCTTCGATAGAGAGATCGATGATAAATGGGCTGGCAACTCTGAAATTCATCGCCAATTGCGAGAATATAGTATTTCTCGGTCCGCCGGGTGTGGGAAAGACACATCTAGCGGTGGCTTTAGGCATTCAAGCCATAAAGGCAGGGTATAAGGCATATTTTGCCAATGCCGGCGCGCTGATAGAACACCTAGTCGAAGCGAAAAGGCAGGATAGGTTGGAGGAAAATATCAAGAGGTTGGCTAAGTTCCAGCTTTTGATCGTGGACGAGATCGGGTATCTTCCATTCAGCAATGAAGGCTCTCACGCCTTCTTTCAGATGATATCCAAGTTCTACGAAACCAAGTCTATTATCTTCACCTCTAACAAGTCCTACGGCCAATGGGGTGAAGTGATTGGCGATCATGTTATCGCTTCTGCGATCCTGGATCGGATACTACATCATTGCACTACCGTCAATATCAGAGGCGATAGCTACAGACTTAAGGAACGCAGAAAGCAGGGAATAATCCCTCAGTTTCTAGAAAAGTAATTTCAAGCATCGGCATTTATGGATGAGCATAGATATTTATAGGTATGAGCACTATTATCCCGCTGGCATTGAGCACTTATAAACCGGCGTTGACAATAGTTAAGAGAAATGTCGATCCTGAATAAATACTTAGAGCTTAGAGCCTAATTTTCATGCTCATGGGTGCCCAATCGGGCATGAACGTTTCCTTTTCAAACCCTCTGCAAACCTACTTTTATCAAGACTATGTGAACGGGCTGTTAGGCCAAAGAGATTATCGGTCCAGTTTAGAAGAGCTCAGAGGGAAGTACATGTAACCTGCAAAAATCGATCTGGCATAAGGGACCCAAAAAGGGCTTAAGTAAGCGATCACCACCATTAAATGTAGTGATATCATGGATTACCTCTCAAGTGGATTCTCGGATATCGATCATTCTAATGATCCCTCTTATTTCTCATCCTGCCTGGTCACCTTGAACTCTCTGCCCTACTTCCAGGATTACAAGAGAAAAAGCTTCGATCTTATGAACGCCCGGGAGGGTTCCAGGGTTCTGGAGGTGGGCTGTGGCCTGGGCTTCGATGCCATTGCCCTGGCCAGGATAGTGAGAAGCACCGGCCGGGTAGTGGCGGTGGACTCCAGCCAGACCATGCTGGAGGCGGCCCGGTCAAGGGCTGAGGACCTCGGCCTTTCCATAGAGTTCGTGCTGGGAGATGCCGGCCGTTTGGACTTAGATGATGGATGCTTCGACTGCGCCAGGGTGGATAGAACCCTTCAACATATACCAGATCCCGAGAAGGTTCTGATAGAGATGGCCAGGGTCACCAGGAGCGGCGGCCGTATCGTGGCTTATGAGCCGGACTGGGGCACCTTTGTCATAGGGTCAATGGACCGACAGGTTACTCGTAAGATAACAGACCACTGGTGCGACACCTTCCGGAGTGGCTGGATAGGGCGTTATCTCTACGGGTATTTCAGGGATATGGGACTGGAGGACGTCCAGGTTTACCCAAGCACCCTTATAATCACCGATCTTAACCTTGCCGAAAGGGTCTTTGATCTGTCCAAGAACATAGAGAAGGCCATGGGTTTGAGTCTGGTGTCAAGGTCTGAAGCTCTGGGCTGGTTAAAGGGACTTAGGGAGGATTACCTCAGAGGCAAGTTCTTCTGCTCCTACACAGGTTTTTTGGCTTATGGTAGGAAGCCGTAGATAACTGGATGCGGCCTATTTTAGATGAAGCTGGTTGGACTGAGTTTGATGGATAAGAAGGAGGGAGGCAAAAGTCTCTGGGATGTAGGAGGGAAAAATAGCCATCGACTTTTACCAATATACTATACGTCAATTGCCGAGATAAAAGGCTTTCGCTTCAAGTTTAGAAAAGACCATTCTCCACCCCAAGGAGATAATCAAGAAAATGATGTATCAAGTCCCAGGCGGGCCAGCGCCAAATCCACAGCGCCCTCCGCAGAGGAGCCGATCACCGCGAAGTGACGGCCTGACCCTGCCCGAAGCTCGACTTTAAGCCGGGCTCGAAGGCGATACCTAGCGCTGGAATCTCACACAGCAGGAACCCGTTCTCATGGGGCCTCATGCTCGCCCTCTCGCCTTTGGCTTGATTTGTGCCGCATCATGCCCCGACCGTGTATTAGCGTGAGATCCGGCGGATTACTGCGCCTTTTACAGCGCGCAACTTTTTCAGCCAGCCGTTGTTTCAGTCTCACCGGCTCGTAGCCAAATGCAGTGCCACGACGGCATGCATCTCCTTCATCAGAGCATAATCAGATACGTTAAGCCCACGGCACGCCCGCCACCCTATTCAATGGCATGAAGCGGCAAACTATCTATATAATCGTTATATATATTTGTAGTTGGCGGTCGAGAGCCGCCAAAGACCAATAACAAAAAGGTTCCTCGCTGTTTCGAGGGGGTAATAGAATAATCGAGTCCTCTGTGAGTCCTCCGTGCGCTCTGTGGTGGTAGTATCGTCAGCCACTTGGCTATAACCAGCGGCTAACGACGTTTCCACCACAGAGACACCGCAGTTCACAGAAGGACGCACAGAGCGACTAACTAACAACTGGAAATAGCGAAGAGCCAACAAAAATTAAGGGGTCTAGCTAGAGCCGGCACGGCGTGCGGGCTCAAGCGGTAACTTTGGTCTTGGCGATGTACTTGATCAGCTCCGAGCCGATCCTGGCCTTCCTCTGAATTTGATCGGCCACGTCGTCAACTGATGCGCCGCCGGCAGCCAGGGCGCGAATCTCCTCAAGCGTGCTGTCGTCCACGGTGAAGTACTCGTCCAGGTCCTTTCTGTGGCCCCATACGTCGCCTTCCAGCATTTCAATGCCCTGCATCTCCAGGAATACCTGGATGGCATTGGACATGGTCTTGCGGTAGGATGGAGGGACCTGAATCATCCTCAGCCTGGGACACCTCTGCATCAGATTAAGGAAATCTACATTGCTGGCCCGAAAAGCCATATGAACGGTCTTCTCATTGGGGTTCAAATTGGGGATCTCGTTTCTGGCGCTGATTACTCTAAGTCTCATTTTAGCACTCCAGACCCTAAACAGCATTCCTAATATTAATAGACACTTCCGCTGTACACATCATACTAAAACGATTGCGACAGAGGCAATCAGAGACAGCCCCGCTCGCAGCAGCACATCGGCAATTATGGCCGCAAAGAGCACGGCGCGGTAGTTGGCCGACTGGTAGAACAGCTCTTCGCCCCTCTCTGGCGTGGGGTAGCGCACGAAGTCCATATTTTGCAGCAGAAGCCATCCTCCGGCCGCAGCCGCTGCGGCCAGGTAGAGCCATCCCAGATTAGCAGCAAGGCCCAGGGCTAGGGAGAGAATGACGCCGATGATCCAAAAGAGCGTCACCATCTTGGCCGTGGCCGCAATTCCAAAGGTTGCGGGCGTTGTCGGAATGCCTTTCTCTTTATCGCCGGCCACATCTCGCGAGGCATCGCAGTTGGTAAAGCCCCAATCGGTGATGACGATCATGGCCGCCAGGATCAGAGCGGCGGGATGCAGGCCGGGGCCCGCTTTGAGAAGTCCGGCCGGCTCCAGGGCCAGCCAGACGCCCAGAGGCACCAGGCCATAGGACAATCCCACAAAGATCCAGGAGAAGGGCGTATTTCTCTTGGCCCAGGCAGAGTAGATGGTGATGAGCAGCGTCGCCGCCAGGAGGATGGCAAAGCTCTCCGGGTTAAGGTAGAGGGCCACCGCTCCGGCGACGAGAAAAAGAAATAGCGACCAGAGCTGTGCCTCGCGCTTGCTCAGCATGGCCGAAGGCAGGGGCCGATTGGGCAATGCGATGCTGTCCACATCGATGTCGCAGCAGTCGTTGTAGACATAGGAGCTGGTGATGGCAGCGTAGGCTCCAATGGAGGCTATGATAAAGGGCAGCATGGGCGGCAAAGCCCCCTCTACGGCGTAAACGGCCAGTAGGGCAGCGGCGGCTGGCATGGCCAGATCCATTGCCGCGAGGGGCGGACGCAGCAGCTCGATGTGCGCCCTAAATCTGGAAAGGCTTTGATGCATTCAGATGAGTCCTGCGAAGAGCTCCAGATGCTTCTCGGGCTTCGTCATGCAATCCAGAAGACCCGGAACTCTCAGCAGTGGATACATCTCCCGACCCTTGGCCAGGCCGAGTTTGCGAAGGCTTGAGCTGTTGGGCGCCTCTACCCGGCGCAGCTCTGCCGCCTCGGGGCATCGAATGTTCTTTATCCAGCCATCCCTGGTGAAAAAGTAAGCTCCCCCCCCATTCTCTCGGATGGGATCGTAAAGCGATGAGAAGTTCCTGGACACGTAGTTGGCCATCTTCAGAGTCTTATTGGAGCGGTTTATGGTGATATGACCGTAATCTGGCGGCACGAGGACCTTATCTCCGGCGCAGGCGTAGACTGCCACCACATCGCTAAGGTCCTGGTTTTGCAAAAGGTAAACGGCTTCACCTTCTATTACCTCGTAAAGCTCCGGATATGTGACGCTGCCACCGGGCACAAGCGGATGGTAATGGCCTGCCGTCTTGATGTATTCGCATCCGAGCATATTTGGGGGAATAATAGTGATATCATAACGTAGATCCTGCTGCAGGAGCTTCTCTTTATCGGCCCGGCTTAAGGAAAGGTCGCGATACATGTAATAAAGCTCAAAGTCCTCTGCCCCGGCAAGCCAGCTTTGATCAAAGATCACTTCCTTCATATCGACTAGCCGACGAACCTCTGGCTCTTGTCCTTTGCCACCAAATTCAAGTTGCATCTTGTCTGCCACCAATTGATAATGAGCTTTTTCAGGAATAAATTTGATCGCATTTTGGGCCGATCTTCTCTTTCCAGCAAGAGAGCAAAAGCACAGCTAAGGCCGGCCAATTCAAAGGCGATATTCTGTTTTTCATCCGTATGTACCAGATATCTTCAATTATCCTGGTTATTAGCAGGCCTCTGGGCTGGTGATGGTAAAGTACTCTGTGAGCACCTTCCGATAGTCCACAATCACATCCACCTTCCAGGTTCCCGGCAGGCGGGCGACGTTCGTTCCCTTGATCTTAAGGCAGCTCCAGACAGGTGCGGCCCACATTCCCGTAAATCCATCGATGGGCGGTATGGTGCCAAAAGACCGGGCATACGTCCTGCCCTGCGGCCAGTACCATCTCCACTCCACACTGTGTACCTTGGCGTCCCGCCAGATGAGCAGCCAGGAGGCTACCTGCTCGTCATCGGAGGTAAATGTATACGTCCTGTAAAGCGGCATGCCGTTTGGGCTGATCTCTTTGGCGATGGTATGCTCGGAAAGCGGAAAGAACATGGGGGATGCCTGGCCTATCCCGCCCATGAGCAAAACCGCTAGAACGACTATTGCTAGAACTCTTTCTCTCATTGCTCCTCACCCATTACTCCTTAAGTTTATTGCGACCCTGATAGTATAATAATTAACTGTACCATAAAAAGATGACGATTGGATTTTTTTCAAGGGCAATCTTATTTAGACCAATAACGGGCTTATGCCCCATCTTCTGGCAATTTCTCCAGGAATATCTATCACATTCGATGCGGCATCGATCACATTTCCGTCACTGCTGGCAACTATGGATCCGCAGACCTTGAGCTGATGATCGACATCTCTGGCGCACCTGGCAACTCCGGGCAGATCTCGCTCTGCCATCAGGCCCCGCACCTCTTTGGCCAGTTCTCCGCTCTGGCTAATTTGCTGGTCCAAGAGCACCTCTACGCGAGCAGCCCCGGCAGCAGCCAGCAGATCCAATATCTCAAAGAACGCGCAAACAAAGATCCGGGATGCTTTGTAGCTTCTGAAAAATCCTCGCGTATCTCGCACAAAGCCGTCGTCGCAGAGATAGACGGGATACCCGGCTAAAAGGCTCTGTGTGGTGATGAGAACATTGTAGCCGTCCACGAACACCGCCCTGCCGCGCAGATCATGCAGTTGCAGTGTCTTGGCCATTCTGGCGAGCGCCGTATCCGCAGAAAGGATCGTCCTTCGGAGCACAGATCTCTCTGCCTCTGGCAAACGGTGGTGATCCGAGACATAGCGAACTGCAGAGTCATTGGGATAGCCGCGATCTACCAAATACCGGGCCTCCTGGGCCGCTCGCTTCAGTGCGTCTCTGGCTCCAGGGCCGACCTTCTCACCTCCTGATAAAGATCCTTTCCGTGGGTGTCTACTGCCACGATCATGGGGCCGAATTCTTTGGCCTCAAACACCCAGAGTGACTCAGCCATGCCCAGTTCCGGCAGGTGCACGCCTAATACCCTCAGCTGCAGCGCCGCTGCCGCGCCGCATCCTCCCGGATAGGACAGGTAGACGGCGCGGTTTTGGAAGGGCTCGCCGGGCAGGCCGCCCTTGCCGATGATGGCCCGTACCCCCAGGCCCAGGATCTCATCCGTGTAACGGGCCATGCGACCGCTGGTGGTCGGCCCGGCGGACAGAATCCGATCGTCCAGGATGAGCGGACCGCAATGATAGAGGGCGGCCCCCTCCAGGGAGACGGGGCTTCCCACGCGACGCATCAGGGCATGGGCTTTGTCGCGGGCGGTGAAGAGCGGCCCGCTCAAAAATACCAGATCACCGGCCACGAGCTTTTGCACGTCCCCCTCGGACAGGGGTGTACGCAGATGATACTCGGTCATTGGATCACCTCCGTTGCGCTGCGATTGGCCCAGCACTGAAAGTTTATGGCTACTGGCAAAGAGGCAGTATGGCAGAAGGCCTTCTCGATTTTTATGCCAAGAGCGGTTGTGTCCCCGCCTAGTCCCATGGGACCGATGCCTAGCGAATTTACCCTCTCCAAGAGTTGCAGTTCTTCCTGGGATTCGCCGGGCATGTTGAGCAGAGCCCGCTTGGCCAGGCGCGCTGCCAGGTCGAAGCTGCCGCCCAGACCAATGCCCAGGAAGAGGGGGGGGCAGGCATTGGCAGCGCGCTTCGCTACGCTCTTCACAATGAAATCAAAGGGATCGTCGGCCGGATTGAGCATGCCAACCAGGCTCATGTTCTCAGAGCCAGCCCCTTTGGGAAAGGCGGTGAGCAACAGGCTGCGGCCATCCACATAATCCAGAATAATGTCGGGCATACCCGGGCCGGTGTTGTCTTCGCTGTTCTTGCGGGTCAAGGGATGGACAGCGTTGGGACGCAGCGGAATCACTCTGGTGGCGATCCTTACACCTTCCGCGATCGCTTCAGAAAGGCTGAAGTCCAGACTTAGATCGCGGCCCATTTGCACATGAAAGACGGCAAGGCCTGTGTCCTGGCAGAGAGGCAGGCCTTTGGCAGTGGCAACCGCTACATTCTCCAGCATGAACTGCAGATGCTGCCGGGCTAAGGGGTGGCTCTCCCGGGCGAGAGCCTCTTTTATTCTCTGCAAGACCCAATCGGGCAGAGACGTTTCCGCCCTTTGCAAGGCACGCACCGTGGCCTCTACCACCAACTCCCTCATGTCTTTCGCCCCTTCTTGCCCGGTTCGATCTTGATGGGTTTGGATTGCTCGGGCAGCCGAAGGTTGGTCAGCTTGCCCAGAGCCCTTTCCATGGCGTCTTTGTGCAGGTCTCCAGAGGTGTGAATGCCTCCCGGAGTTCCGCGCACGGCGCGACAGGGATATTGCTGGCAGAAGAGACCGGTCATGGACGGCGCCTCATCCACGGTCTTTCCCACTATGCCCGCTGCGGCATGCCAGGTAGCTCCGCAGGGCGATCCGCGCACGACTTTAACTCGGCTGATGCGACCGTCCTTGGTCTCCACCTCCAGCTCGGGCCTACCCAGCTTCCGGGCGAACTCATCGATGACGGGAACGCCGCACTCCTCCAGGGTGCAGCAGATCTCATCCACCTCGATATGGATGCCGTACTTCTCTGCGATCCTCTCCAGCTCACCGATGGAGCCGGCCCGGCCCATGCCTCCGGGAATTATGGCCGCTTTGACACCGCCCTTCGCCGCCAGGCGCACGATCTCTGGAGTCAGGTCGGGGTGAAAAGTATAGAGAATGAGAAGGTCCGCCTGGAAGATCCTGGGATCAAGGTTTAGCTCTTTGACAAACTCTTCCGGATCCTCGATAAAGCCGGGCAGCACCTGGGGAACCTCGACGGAGAAGACTGCAAAGTCCGTCCTGGTCTTGATGGTCTCCAGCAGGCGCTCGCCGTACTTTCCTCTTTTAACTACGCCAACCAGCATGGATTAATTGATGGATGCCAGGTGTTAATAGAGATTTGTAGAGGCGTTTGTGATCTTCTTTCGGGGCAGGACCATCCTGATGGTTTAATATTGTAGCAATTGCATTGAACAGGTCGGAAATGAGCGAAATAGAAACATCTGGCGGCATTGTCCGCAATATCCCCTCCGTCCTCATCGCGGGCACCCACAGCGGCGTGGGCAAGACCACAGTTACCCTGGGCCTCATGGCCGCGCTTCGCGCTCGCGGCCTGAAGGTACAGCCCTTCAAGGTAGGCCCGGACTTCATCGACCCGTCTCATCATAGCGTCGTCTGCGGGCGGCCCTCGCGCAATCTCGATCCCTTCATGATGGGCGAAGAGGGCGTGCGCCGCTCTTTCTGCTCGGCTCTCGCCGACGCGGATGTGGCCGTGGTGGAGGGGGTTATGGGCCTTTACGACGGCATGGATGGAACCGAGGTCGCCAGCAGCGCAGAGGTAGCCAAGATCCTGGACCTTCCGGTTCTGTTGGTCATCAATGTGCACGGTATGTCGCGCAGCGCTGCCGCCATGGAGAAAGGCTTTGCAGAATTTGACCGGGGCGTGCGCCTGGCCGGCACGGTTCTCAATCAGGTGGGAAGCGAGCGTCACCTGACCATGCTGAAAAGCTGCCTGGACAAGCCCGTCTTCGCCGCTCTGCCGCGAGAGAGGGAGATGGAGATGAAGAGCCGTCACCTGGGCCTGGTGATGGGCTTTGAGAAAGAGCACGATGTTGCCGCTTTGGCCGCCTTGCTGGAAAAGCATGCTGCCATCGACGAGATCCTGAAGCTACGCTCTCCTGCCTGTCTTGCTAAGGAGGAGAAGGCTGATGCGAAGAAAACCGTGCGCATAGGCATTGCAGAAGATGAAGCCTTCTGCTTTTATTACTACGAGAACCTGCGCGAATTGGAAAGGCGAGGCGCAGACCTGGTCTTCTTCAGTCCGCTAGATGACGATCTGCCCGATGTGGACGGCCTTTACATCGGTGGGGGCTATCCGGAGCTACATGCTGCCCGTCTGGAGAGCGCTCCCGCCAGAAGAGAGATTAAGCGGGCCTCAGAAGACGGCATGCCCATCTATGGAGAGTGCGGCGGCCTGATGTACCTGGGCCGCGCCATCGAACTGGAGACTGGCACTTTTAGAATGGTGGGGGCACTGCCCGGCTCTACTATCATGACGAAGCGGCTTCTGGCTCTGGGGTATGTCCAGGCAGAGGCAGTAGGGCAAAATCCCGTTGCAGGGCTTGGCAAGACCCTTCGTGGGCACGAGTTTCATTACTCACGCTTTGACTGCGACAGGGACGCTCGCTTCGCCTACCGTTTAAGCAGGGGCAAAGGCATCCAGGACAGATGGGACGGCCTGGTGGAGCACAATACAATTGGTGGGTACCTGCATGCACATTTCTATTCCTTCTCGGTGGACAGGTTCATAGAGAGCTGCAGGAACTACCAGAGAGCATAAGATTACAAAAATTATTTGCGGTGAACTTCTTAAAATCAGTTTTCTGAGAAAAACGCATAATTTCTATCTGAAAAACAATTTTATTTTTGATATTTATTTCCACATGATGCACATTTAAATGTGATAAATGGTATCTTATCGTTTCCTATTTAGTGAAAATACATTGATTATTGACCAACGCCCTTTGCATTCTAAAATATATAGATTCAGTATGGAGAAAAGTTTAAATGCAGATCCATGTTTATACCTGCCAATTAAAGCAAATGGAGTGTTAACTATGAGCAAAATAACAAGTGGAATTGTGCTCTTCTCTCTCCTGATGGCTCTCTCTTTGGGAGTTGCCTTCGCAGAGTCCGAAGTTGCTGCTACTGAGAATGTAACCGAGAACGCTACCAACAACACAACCATCAACACGACCATCAACACAACCATAAACACAACCATCAACGAGACTGAAAACGCGACCATCGAGACTGAAACTAAGACCATCGAGACCGAAACTATCACCAAAGAAGAGTAATTATATCTCGGCGTGATTAAAACCGCCTTCATTGGCAGGATATCAAGGCAGGTTTTCCCTGCCCGTCAATTTTTCTTGATTCCTAAGAATACAAAGGCCTTTTTAGAAAGGCTTATATTTTTCTGAAAAGAGCATTGTTTGAGGTATGAATATGAGAAGTACAAGTGCGTTGATACTATTAGCTGTATTGGTGGCATTTTCAGCAGGGTCTGTCCAGGCACAGGATGTCCTAAATGCCACAAATGTCACAAATAACATGAATGTCACAAATGAGACGATTGCCGCAGACGTCGCGCCTATCGACGAAGTTGCAGCCCCTCAGACGGAAACCGTGGAAGCTACCGAAGTTATCCAAAAAGAGACGGCATCAAGGTTCAAGCAGCTCTCCACCTTTGTTAAGGGAGCAACTACTGTCCTTGGAAAGAACACCGCCCAGGAATACATGGATGTGTCTAAGACCGCTAACCGAGATACTGTATTCACCCGTGAGGCGGGCGCTTCCACTCCTGCCGTGAAGGTTGGCATCACCAAGGTAAACACCGCAGAAGACAAGTATGTCCAGGTGACCAATAAGGCAGTTGGATCCTGGGACCTGGCTGGATGGACCCTGGCCTCAGCCGGAAACACCACCTTCACCTTCCCGGCGCTGACCCTGGAAGAGGAAAACTCTGTGCGCGTCCATGAGGGTGAGGGCGTAGGCAGCTTGACCGATATCTACACCAATGGCACAGCTCCGCTCTGGATCGATAACCTGGTATCCTTGCAGGATGCCGATGGAAGTATCATATCAACTTATGATGTCTCCACCGCTCCTGCAGCAGGCGCGTGGGCCGATCCTCTGGCCAAGCAGATCCAGTACTAGATTCGGTTGGCCGCAATTCTAGGGCGGCATATCTCTTTTTTCAATACATTTCTAGATATAGACCGCCGTTCCCGGCTCCACGTTGATTATTTTTGTGCTACCCCTTTCAAAGAACATTGTCTTCGGGTAGTTGAACTGACCATCGTAGACCCGGATATCATGGTTCCTACCACCAACCACACGAAAGCTGAACCTTCCATCAAGCAGATCTCCTCCAGTTCCCTCCGTGCCTATGTAATTGCCATCCAGGAATACCTGATATTCTCTCATGCCTTGGGATACTATTGTGGCAGTGGAATCACCAGTGGTTGCAGCAGGAGACTGAGTGGTTGTATATGTAGGTGCGGGAATTTGTACGACAGGATATGTAGAGGTTGGTCTTGGATAGACTCTTACGGACGATTTTGTTTTTGCATAATCCATAGTTTTTGCCCAGTTCTTTTGGAATGGCTCCCAATTCATTCCAGCTAAAGAATTCAATCTAACGTCTGAATAGTAAGGCGATGAATAAAATGGGTATACTCCATAGGGTCCTGGATATGTGCCGTTTCTAAATTGATAAGGATTAGCATAATCTCTGAAAAACTCCGCGCCAAAGTAGGGATAGTACATCTGCTCCCAGGTCTGGCGTTGGTTTGGGGAAAAAATCGGATCTGTGAAGTATTGTGCGATATCACCGCCATAAGGTCCGACGTATCCTCCACCAAGCCATTCCTGTCCACATGCAATATTAATCAGCAAGCATAAGGTGAACACTGTTATATACGGCAAAATTTTTCTATATATCATACGATTTCACAAAGATATCGTTATCACTAATGGAATTTAACACTATCTATCTTCGGACAATTTTTTGTCCGTTCAAGGTCTTAGTTATCCGAAAGAATACTATGAAAGCATCCGACATTAGACAGAGTTAGACGATGTCAAGGCACTGGGAGGGACCCTTCATGTCTCGACTATCGCCCAACTTTAGTTCGACGTTCGACGATATAAAGAATGTGCTCGACACGGATCTCGCGACATTTCGTTTACCAGTTGCTCAAAGGCAACCTCAGTTCGTTCGCTATATTGGCAAAACAAAATGCACCTTATACTTTGACCAGTAAAAACGATGCTCCCGTCGGGATTTGAACCCGAGTCGAAGGAGTGAGAGTCCTTCATGATTGGCCGAGCTACACTACAGGAGCGCGGACTTGGGGTGGTTTTTACTATCATTTAAGGCTTTTGGCCCTGCAAGTAATAGTCGCAGCAATTTCTTAGGGCGCACTCAACATGTTTTGGCCCTCGCGCCCGACAAATGAGCCTGCCGTGCGTTATCAGGTTCAGATGCAGGGAGAGATACTTCTCCCCAGGAACGATCCGCTCTAAAAGCGGCTGCGCCTTATTTGGCCTGACATCTTCACTGAGCAGCCCCAGCCGGCGCGAAATTCGGTAGACGTGCGTGTCCACAGGCAGGAAAGGCATGCCGAAGGCGAAGAGGAGCACCACGGACGCCGTCTTGGGACCCACGCCGGGCAGAGATAGCAGATATGCCATGGCCCTATCCTTTTCCATATCGGCCAGAAAGGCTAGTGAGATCGCACCCGCATCCCGCTTGATCTTAAAAAGGGCCTCCTTTATGCGCCGGGCCTTTATCTCCGCCAGGCCCCCCGCGCGAATCGCGTTCGCCACGGCTTCATCCGAGGCGGCGAGGACCTTCTCGTAGTCGCAAAAAGCACTCTTCAAGTGGGCAAAGGCTCTCAAGCTGTTGGTATCGCTGGTGTTCTGAGAGAGGATGGTCATGACCAGCAGATCCACGGGATCCCTTTCATCCGGATGGGGAATGCCGTATTGCTCCTCCAGAAGGGAAATGCAAGTTGCAGCTCTTTGCCGATCCATCTCCACTGGTGATGACGTGCATCGTTTTAAAGCTTGGCCGGTCTCCAAGGTACCAATCGAAAGTACCAATCGAAAAAATCATATAAGCAAATGAATATACCAATTAAGATGGTGTGAGGGATTGAAATTGTCAAAATGGGTAATACCAGCATTAGCATTGCTGATGGTATGCATATTGCCGGCAATGGGGACAGAAATAACCCAATTTAAATGGATTGGCATGGATACTGATCAAATAGGTGAATGGGATAGTGGAACGCCTGATGGGAGTATGGATGGCCATTTTCTTCTCGGTCTGGACCTTCCCGTCCCGACAGAAATCGAGTCAATTTTGATATACACTGCAGATGCTAGTGGTAACCCGGTTGGAGGACAATTCTGGCATACAGCAGTCACCGATTACTGGATGCTTGGTGTGTTCGATCAAGGCACGCAGCTTAATCATAACCATGTAACCTCCTTGGGCACTTTCTCGGGTAATGTGCAGTTTGACCTCTATGGTGATGATTCTGGGTGGTTCAAAGAGGGTAACCTGTTCGGATTAGAGGTAACTATGGGGGACGGAACAAAACTCAAGAAACTGATATCGATTGGAGATGATTCCTCATCTGTAGAGTATACTGCACTTCATCGCTGGTATTGCGCCGAGACGGGAGATCATTTCTACACAACTGATCCCTCTGGGGAACTCGCTCCCACTAGCGGATATACCTATGAAGGAATAGCCGGATATATCTCGACTTCAGAACAGCAGGGAACCACGGCACTTTATCGCTGGTATTGCGCCGAGACGGGAGATCATTTCTACACAACAGATGTCTCGGGGGAACTCGCTCCCACTAGCGGATATACCTATGAAGGAATAGCCGGATATATCGCGACCTCTCAAGAGCAGGGAACCACTGCACTTTATCGCTGGTTTAGCACCGAGACGGGGGATCATTTCTACACAACTGATGCCTCAGGAGAACTCGCTCCCACTAGCGGATATACCTATGAAGAAATAACTGGATACATCCGGCAAGAGAGTGCATAATGACAGGTTATTCCTAATTTTTTTTTTGGGGCACAGGCGCGCGTAGCTGGGTCTTCGGGCTGGGGCGATGGGGGCGCACGCGAGCGTTGTTCAATAGAATTCAATTATCTAGTGGAATAAATATTACTATGTCGAGGTGAGTAGATAATGTCTTGTATTTTGTGCCTTTTAGTGCGGCATCAATCATGCCTTCTTTATCCGCATCACTTCCCGCAATAACCCTGGATACATCGCATCTCTTGCATCTAAATTGATATCCATCTTTCTCGTGGATCTCGATATAGCCGCCTTCACATTCTTGATGGTGCATCTTGAGGTCGAGAATAGTGAAATGCTCGTCACGATCCTGCAATCCTACTGCTATCGTCATTCCAACTTTTGACTCTATGAATGTTGCATCAGCATCGCCCCCCTTCTCTGTATCTGTCCTGGACGTAGCCGTCTTTTTCCCAAAATTAGGCGTTACCTTCTCCGCATTTTCATTTTTCATTTTGAAATCTCCTTGCAGCTTCTAGTCATAATAGGAACTCCTTTAATTTAAGTCTTTTTGATCTAAAAATTTTAAATAGAGATGATGATGATGATGATGCATGCCCTGGCGAAGGCCGAAAGCCCAGGACCATTCCCACTTTCGCAAGAGACCCTCTTCACCTCGGCCGTCTCTGCCGGGCCTCTTGCCTGCCTCGCCGTTTCTCCAATCGAAATCATTTCAAGATCTTCGGGCCCATGTTCTGCGAGAAGCAAAGGCTATTAACCAGAGAATGACAAAAAATGCACAATGGACTTCGCCGATATCTATCCTTTTTTGGTCGCCCTGCTTATAGGCGCACTCATCGGCACGGAGCGGCAGCGCCGGCTGGTTGAGGATAAGGTGCGGGGCGTGGCCGGTCTACGCACCTTCGTCTTGATCGCCCTGCTGGGATCACTGTGCTCCGCTCTGGCCGTCCATTTCGGCTCCGGCTTTGCCATGGCATCCATGGCCACCTTCACCATCCTGGTGGCCGTAGGATATGCCGCTTCGATCAGCACTCTGGGCAGAGTCGATTTCACAGCAGCCGTGGCTGCAGTTGTCACCTTCGCTCTGGGAATGCTGACCGGATTTTCCGACAGTATCTTTTTGGCTGTGGCCCTCTCCATCATCACCACCTGGGTTCTGGCCACGCGAACTATCACGCACCATTATGTAGAAGTGCTAAGCGAGACGGATCTGCTCGATACCCTCAAGATGGGCATAATCGCCCTGGTCATCTACCCGCTCCTGCCCGAGACGCCTCTGGGCCCCTGGGGAGTTCTCAACCCCCGCCAGATCTGGCTCTTCGTGGTGCTGGTCAGCCTCATCGGCTACGTGGGCTACATCGCGATCCGCATCCTGGGTGCAGAGAGGGGCTTAAGCCTTACGGGCATCCTGGGCGGCCTGGTCTCCAGCACCGCGGTTACCTCCTCCATGGCCGCGGAGGTAAAGGAAAACCGGGAGATACTGCCTTCCGCCGTCTTCGCCACGGCCATCGCGAGCTGCACCATGTTCCCCAGAATCCTCTTCATCGTGCTGCTAGTAAACCGGGATCTCTTCTTGGCCCTTCTGCCTCATCTGCTTCTCATGACGTTTGTGGGCGCAACGCTGGCTTATTTACTGGTCAGAAAGAACGCCCCGCAGGGAAAAGATGTGCAGGTGAAAGATCCCTTTCGCATCATACCCGCCCTGAAGTTCGGCGCATTCTTCGCCTTTGTGCTCATCATTTCCAAGCTGGCCAACGTTTACTTCGGCGATGCTGGAATTTATGCGGCAGGCATAGTCTCCGGGCTGGCGGATGTCGATGCCATTGCCCTCACCATGGCCTCCCTGGCTAAGTCAACCGTCGTTCCCGCCGTGGCCGTCACCACCATCACCCTGGCCGCCATAACCAACACCCTGGTCAAGCTCATCCTGGCCTACGTGCTGGGAACCAGGGAGTTTGGCAACAAGATGGCGGTGATCTTCCTACCAACGGTAGTGGTGGGGCTCGTTGCTCTATTCTTGCTCTGAATTTAGTTCGAAACCATTTTGTCATAGCCAGCGGCTAACGACGTTTTCAACCACAGAGATCGCAGAGTTCACAGAGGACGCACAGAGAGCGACGAACTAACAACTAAAAAACAACGTAACCAGAGGTTGGATTCTGGAAATATAACAAAGAGCGAAAACGATTGAGGATATGGGCCCGACGCGATTCGAACGCGTGATCCCCGCCGTGTAAGGGCGATGTCATAACCAGCTAGACCACGGGCCCTGCCCCTTTCACTATCTCCTCGTCATATTAGATCTTATCGCTCCTATGCCTTCGATGTGTAGTCCCGAATGTTTGGACTTTATATACTCATCAAAGGGGCATGGTAAAGAATAATAAAGTTGTAAAGCTAACTGATAACGGTCAAATTTCTGAATTTAGGTACAATCAGAAATTTGAAGTAGGGCGGTAGAGGCCAACAAACATATCTCCTTTAAGCACTTCCTTAATCCTATGAGATTGATCTATGCAGTCTTAATCCTTTTGCTGGCTTTGATGACATCAGCACAATGTCAGCAGACCGCAGAAGATTGGTACAACAAGGGCAATTTGCTTCTCAACTTAGGCAAATATAATGAGTCTATCGAGGCCTACAACATGGCTATCGAGCTAAATCAGTCGTTTACAGATGCATGGAAACAAAAAGGCAATGCTCTTCTAAATTTAACCAAATATAATGAATCATTAGAGTGCTACAATAAAGCCATCAGGTTAGATCCCGAAGATGCCACGGCCTGGAGCAACAAAGGCAGTGCACTCGATAGCCTGGGAAACAACTCTGATGCCATCAAGGCCTTTGAGGTGGCCATCCAGCTAGATCCCAAAGATGCCGATGCCTGGAATAATAAAGGTTTGGCTCTCGATGGTCTAGGCAAGTATGATGAAGCCATCAAAGCTTATGATGAAGCTATTAGACTAGATCCCGAAGATGGCGGAAAATGGTACAACAAAGGCTTTGCTCTCGATGCCCAGGGCAAGCACGAGGAGGCTACCAAGGCTTACGATAAGGGCAACAGGGTTTACAATCATGTCAACAACGATATTGTCACCAAAGATGCCGATGACTGGAACAACCAAGGCTTGGCTCTCTATAAGCAGCGCAAGTATGATGATGCCATCAAGGCTTACGATGAAGCTATCAAGCTAGCTCCCAACTATGCCGTTGCCTGGAACAACAAAGGTCTTGCTCTCGAAGCTCTCGGAATGATATCCGAATCCAATGCCGCTTTCGCCAAGGCCAAAGAGCTGGGAAATAGCAGATAGGGTTTAGTCCTATCCACATTTTCCAGGATGATTTCCTGGCATGAAGACGATAAGGTGCGAAATATCCATCTTGGGAGTGTTAGGAAGCAGAAGGCGAGGTCGAGGCGAGCTTACAGGTAATCTTCAGGCTATGACAGCTAGGACAATGCCGAAAGATAAATAGCAAATGAAATAAATAATTTATACACGGATGAGATGACCCAAATAGAGAATACGCCAAATAAGCCAATGGATAGCATGTCGGTGAAACCAGAGTTATCGTCTCTCACAGCGACCAACAAGAAGGCCCTGGATAGCAGTCAATTACTAGATATAATTGCAACTAACCTCTTCACTATTCTAAAAATCGGCGTCTTCACGCTTTTGTTATTAGCGTTAATTTTTGTTTTTATAAAAATATATACTCAACAAGGCGTCGTGATCTTGCCTTTTGAGATAAGCAAAAATGAGAATATCAGTAGTAACGCAATCGCTGATCAGCTCACAGCTGAGCTTATGCGGATTAAGAATATCCACAGTATTAAATATGATGAAATAATTCTAAAGACGAATCGCACCGACTACAGAACCAAATTTTCTTCAGAACAATCGCTCGGGAATCGCGAAATGGTCGTCCCCAAAGCTGAGACGGTAAAGTTCAGTATGGCGGATATAGGCTCTATTGGTATAGGTTCTAATTCGCTGTCCTTAGGAAATATCATAGTTGCTTTTAATAACATGTGTCCTGGCAGCAAACCAGTTACCACAATACGGGGCAGCTTGCAGAGATATGGCTCGACTATCGTTCTTGTAGCACTTCAGGAAGGTAGTAATGTTAAGAGCTGGGTCGTAAGACAACAGATTGAAAAAAATAATGAAGATCAGCTCCTCGAAATGATCAAGAATCTGGCATTCATGATTGCCCATGAGCCGCCGCAATCCAACGTATCTGCCAAGACTTGGGAAGGCCTAAAATACTATACTGATGCGCTAGATGCCTACCAGCAATACAAACTGTCTGGTAATTTGGAATATCTCTACCTCGCAGGCAATTATTCGCTAAAGGCAATAAGCTTAGAAAAAAAATACGAAAAACCATTTGATTTACTGTCATCATTGGAATTACACATGTTATCGATAGGCAGACAAAACGATGCAACTGAGTACTGCAAAAAAAACCTCGAACTCGATCCCAAATACGCTCCGGCCTGGATCAACAAAGGTATTGTTCTCAGTAACCAGGACAAGTACGACGAAGCGATCAAAGCCTATGATGAGGCCATTAGGCTAGATCCCGAAGACGCCACGGCCTGGAACAACAAAGGCAGTGCTCTCGGTAATCTGGACAAGTACGACGAAGCGATTAAAGCCTATGACGAGGCTATCAGGCTAGATCCCGAAGACGACTCGGTCTGGAACAACAAAGGTGCAGCACTCCATAACCAGGACCAGTACGATGAAGCGATCAAAGCTTATGACGAGGCCATCAGGCTAGATCCTAAACATGGTAGTGCCTGGAACAACAAAGGCAAAGCTCTCGGTGACCTGAGGAGATACGACGAAGCGATCAAAGCCTATGACGAGGCCATCAGGCTGGATCCTAAACATGCTGGTGCATCGAACAACAAAGGTGTTGCTCTCTTTAACCAGGGCAAGTATGATGAGTCCATCGAGGCTTTTGATGAGGCACTCAAGCTCGATCCCGACCTTGCCGAAGCCTGGTATAACAAAGGCAAGGCGCTCGAAGTCCTCGGAAAGACCGCTGAAGCCGATGCCGCTTTAGAAAAGGCCAAGGAACTGGGTTATGAAGGCTAATTTCAGCACCTACCAGTATGTGTAACCTGTAATCCGTCATCTCTTTTTTCGATCGGCTGGCACATCGGTTAAAAAATTAAATCCGCCCGGCCGGATTATTCGGCTCAGGCCTTTTTGCGATCCCGGATGAACATGCCGGTGCTTGTCTCATCCAGCAACTTCTCGGACGGCTTCTTTGTCATCAGGCTGACCACAATCATGGCCGCCAACGATATCGCAAATCCGTATATGCTGGGGTGCATGGGCATGGGTGCGATGAACTTGGCGTAGTAGCTGAAGGCAAATACCCCCACCAGCCCCAAAATCATGGAGGCGAGAGCCCCCTCGCGCGTGGCCCGCCGCCAGTACAGCCCGGCAAATAGGGGCGTTACAAAGCAGGCCAGCATCACGCCAATGGCCATCCAGATCAGCCAGGCCAGGAGCTCGGGCGGATTGGACCAGGCCAGGTAGAGCGTAATGACCGTGGAAAGACCAATGGCCACCCGGCTGAGCAGGGTGATCGACTTCTCAGACGCATCCTTATTGACGAACTGCTTGTAGACATCCCAGCTCACGTAGCTGCCGATGGTCAGCATGAGCCGGTCCGTGGTGGACATGACTGCGGATAACACAATTATGGCCACCAACGGCGCGAAGAAGGTCGGGAAGACATGCTCCGCTGCCACAATAAAGCTGTAGTCGGAAGGATTGGCCACCCCCGCCGGGAGCGAGATCATTTTTTCGCTAACCATGGACCTTGCCGCAAAGCCGGTGATCTTGCACAGGTACATGACCACGGCATAGATGACGAACGCAGCTAGCGGCGCCCACTTGAAGTACTTGACGTCTCTGGCCGCCAGGACGTTATTCACGACGTGCGGTGCTGCTGCCAGCCCCAGAGTGAGCAGGAAAAAGAACGACACCAGGTACTCGGGCGTCAGGAAGGCGTATTTAGCGTAGGGCGGATGCGCTTGCGGATACCAGAGATTGGTCATATTCACATCTAATCCCGCCAGGACCAGGTTGATGTGCTCCAGCCCCCCCGCTGCGGCAATGACTACCGGCCCCACGAGCAAGACTCCTGCCAGTATCATTATTCCCTGCACCAGGGAGGCCATGCCTATGGCGTAAAGGCCGCCCAGGATGGTGTAGGCCATGACGATGACAGCGCCAATCACTAGAGACCACTCATAGGGGATCTTGAAGAGCCAGGACAAGACCATGCTGATGGAGATGTACTGCCCCACCAGGTAGATAATGGAGATGAGAATGCCGATTATGGCAGAGGTGCCGCGAATACCTCTCGGGCTGTAGAAGCGGTGAGCAAAGTAGTCCTGCACCGTCACGTAGCCCGTTCTGGCGGCGACGGTGTGCAACTTGGTTCCGAAGAACAGTATGCAGACCGCAGCCGAGAGCGGCACGAAGATCTGCTCCCAGATGCTGGGCCAGCCTGTAGCATAACCAAGACCGGCAACGCCGAGGATGGTCATGCCGCTGCAGATGCTGGCCACAATTAGTAGAGTAAAGGTCCAAAAGCCCAGATTTCTTCCTGCTACCAGGAAATCCTCTGAGTTCTTGATCTTCTTTGAGGCTATGGCTCCGATGGCTACCAGGCCAACGAAATATAGTACTATTATGATGGTTCCAATGTAGTCCAAGCCCATCACCACCGCAGAGCCCAGATCAATAGCAATAGCGAGATGGCTACGGGCACGATTATGACTCCAACAAAGGTATCAGTAGGTAAACCAACGATCAAATAGAATCCCTCCATGATTGTTACGTGATAGCATGATGCAAATTAGCATTTTATAAAGCTATTTGATCTCAAGTGAGAAACTTTTATAGTGGGCATGCCTGTGAGAATAGGATGAGCGAGCGACTTTCCCCCCAAGGCGGCGATCTATTGAAGCTGTGCGATAATGCGGCCAAAGCCGTGACCGATGCCATAGAAGATATGACCGGCACCACCGTCGGCGGGCAAAATGTGAAGATGGGCGCGGACGGCACCCCCACCAAGCAAATCGACCGGGCCGCAGAGAATGCCGTTCTCGATACACTGCGCTCCTCCGGCCTGGGCTTTAAGGTGCTCAGCGAGGAGATCGGCGAGGTAATGATTGGCGAGAAGCCCGACTATTTTCTGCACCTCGATCCCCTGGACGGCACCTTCAACGCCATAGCCGGCATCCCCTTCTACTCCGTCTCCATTTACCTGAGCAAGGGCGATTTTCATTTCGGATATATCTCGGATCTGGCGCGGGGCGGCAGCTACTATGCAGAAATCGGGCGGGGCGCCTACGCAAAGCCGGGCGGCCGCTTGCAGGTATCAACCCATACCGATCTCTCTCACTTCAGCATCTGTGCTTACACCCTGCGCCCCCATACCGGCAGGATGGCGGCCATTGGCGACACTGTGCGCCGCATTCGCACCCTGGGAAGCACCGCCCTGGAGATGGCTCTGGTCGCTTCCGGACGGCTGGATGCCTTCGTGGATCTGCGGGGCATGATGCGGGTGGTGGATGTGGCGGCAGGAAAGATCATCCTGGAGGAAGCGGGCGGAATGGTGACCGACTCCTTGGGAGATCTGCTTCATCTGGACGGCAATATGTGGCAGAGGAAAGATCTGATCGGCTCGAACGGTTTATTGCACGCGGAGCTGCTGAAAATCATAGGTGGTGGGCCACATTAAGATCGGCTTTGTCTCCCGGCAGCAGCCCGAATCAATTCGCCTGGCGCAGATGCTCATCTACCAGATCGAGAGCGAAGGCAAGGGCACAGAGATATTCGTGGATGAGGACCTGGCTCTGAAGATCGGCAGAGTGGGCACAACCGTGGCAGAGATGGAGCGACAGTTGGTGGACTTCATAGTCTCCGTAGGAGGAGACGGGACGATTCTACGCACCATTCACAAGATGGCAGATCCTGTGCCCATTTTGGGCATAAACATGGGCACCCTGGGCTTTCTGGTGGACGTGGAGCCCAAGGATGCCGTGGAGACGCTCTCGCGCCTGCTGGCGGGCTTTGATGTGGATGTGCGCTCCCGCCTGAAGCTGCTCCTTAATGGGGTCTGCCTGCCCCGCGCCACCAATGAGATCGCGTTTCTGACGGCCAGCCCCGCCAAGATGATCGAGTTTGAGATCATCGTGGACGGCGCTCTCATGGAAGACTTTCGGGCAGACGGCGTCATCATCGCTACCTCTACCGGCTCCACAGCCTACGCCATGTCGGCGGGAGGGCCCATCGTCGATCCGCGGGTGGATGCCATTGTGCTCGTTCCCATGGCCCCCTTCAAGCTCTCATCGCGACCCTGGGTGATTCCGGGAGACAGCGTCATAGAGGTGCGGCTCAAGCTGCCGGACAAGGAGGCACTGGTGGTGGTGGACGGCCAGACCTCCACGGTCATCTCCTCCAAGGATACGGTGGTCATAAGCAAGGCCAAAACTCCGGCCAGGTTTGTGAAGGTGGGAAGAGAGGGGTTCTACGCCAAGGTGAAGACCAAGCTGACTTGATTATTTTTTCACTTTCACAATGGCCTCGACTTCTTCCATAAACTCCGGTCGGCTCATCTCTCGCAGGTCCTCCGGGGTGAAGAATTCATACCAATCATACGGTCGCACTACAAGAACAGACCTGCCATCTTTTTCCATCTTCTCGATGTGGACAAGCTTCGATTTTTCCAAACGTCTAACCGAGGCGTATGTCTTGCCGTTGCTCCAGGCCATCAGCTTGGCCAAAGAGTATACGCTCTCTCCAGGACTATTCTCGATTACGTCGTAGAGCTCCAGGTCGGTATCAATCCCCTTTGAAGCTCTTTTCGGTGTTCTGCTTTTGATTAAGCCACCTCTCTTCTCAGCATGAGCGTCGCCGCCGCAAAGAAGATCAGGAAGAATATGCCCAGCGCCAGCAGATCGGGATAGAGGATGTCAGCGACTCCCGCGCCCTTGAGCATCACCGCTCGCAAGGCATGGGCGGCGTAAGTCAGAGGAAGGATGTAGGAGAAGGGCCGGATGAACTCAGGCACCGATTGCAAGGGCCACCAGATGCCGCAGAGCACAATTTGAGGCGTGATGATGAGGGGTATGAACTGCACCACCTGAAACTCGCTCCGGGCGAAGTTGGAGAAGAAGGAGCCCAGGACCAGAGCGCCCGCGCCCAGCAGCAGGACGATTCCCAGAGCGGTGAGGGCACTGCCGCGCAGGGGCACTTTGAAGAGGGCGGTTACTACGAAGAGAGTGGTGGCTGATTGCAACAGGGTGAAAAGGGAGAAGCCCAGCACGTAGCCGGATACCATCTCCACCCGGCTCAAGGGGGAGACCATGAACTTCTCCAGCGTCCCTTGTGATCTCTCCCGGATGAAGGCGATGGCGGCGTTGATGAAGGTGAAGAAGAAGACCACCAGGCCCAGGATGGCCGGGCCCACCGTGTCCATCATCTTCAGGTCATAGCCGAAGATGTAGCGCGAAACGAACGCGCTTTCCGCTCCCAACGGTAGGCCAGTCGTCTCCAGGCCGGCCCTTTCCGTTGCCGTTCCCGCCTGCACCGCCGCCTGGATGGCTCCCGCGATCTGCAGGCTGCTGGAGTCCAATAGCACCCGCACCCCCTCCGCCCCCAGCACCACGGCTCCGTCCAGCCTTCCTTCGGTTATTAGCTTCTCGGCGTCCGACTCTGATCCCAGGTAAAGTATGTCGAAGTCCTGGATGGACACCAGATGCGCTCGCAGGGCATCGTGCCCGCCTGCGTCCACCAGGCCCAGGGCCACGCCACTCATATCTCCGGAGAGGGCATAGCCGAAGAGAATCATGAGAACGATGGGAGCGAAGACGATCAGGCCGATGGTGCGCCGGTCTCGCTTCAGTTGACGCACCACCCGCAGGGCCACCACTCCCACCCGGCCTAGGCCAGGGCGATTCATGCCGCCTCCGAGAGACGCAGGAAGGCCTCTTCCAGCCTGGGCTCTGCCAGCCTCATATCCAGAGGCGAGACGGCTGCCAGGACCTCTTTGATCTGGGCGTGGCTCTCCAGGCGGACCTGCACGACACCATCTTCAACTTCTATTTCATATCCCTGGGCCTGAAGTTGGGCGGCGTCCCTCTCCGGCTCGGCCAGCCATAGCTTGAGCCAGGGGCGAAGCCCGGCCAGGTGCAAAATTTCCTCAGGCGTACCCTCTGCCACCATTCTTCCCGCCCGCATGTAGCCCACCATGCGGCATTTCTCCGCTTCATCCATGAGGTGGGTGGTGATGAGCACCGTCTTGCCCTCCCCGGCCAGGCGGTTGAAGTACTCCCAGAATGTTTGCCGCAGCCGGGGATCGACGCCCACGGTGGGCTCATCCAGCAAAAGCAGCTCTGGCTCGTGGATGAGAGTGCAGGCCAGAGAGAGCCTCTGGTACATGCCGCCGGAAAGCGCCCCGGCAGGGCGGCCGCGGTGCTCTAAGAGATCGACCATTTCCAACAGCTCCTCTAGCCTCGCCACGCGCTGCTGCTTCTTCAGACCGTAAAGCCCTGCATAAAACTCCATATTCTCCTGCACCGTCAGGTCGGGATAGAGGGCTTTATGCTGGGTCATGTAGCCGATCTTGGAGTAGATCTTATCAACTTCGCAGACGGGCCGGCCCAGCACGGACATCTCTCCCTCGTCCAGATGCAGCAGCCGGACGATGGCGCGAATGAAGGTGGTCTTGCCCGAGCCGTTCGGCCCGAGCAGGCAGTAGGTCACTCCGGAGGGAATGTCCACGGTAAGACTGTCTAGGACCCTCTGCCGCCCGAAGCTCTTAGTCACGCCCCGCGCAAAAATCGCCGGCGGTATTTCTCTTACAATTTTTCCGCTCACACTCCCGGCCATACCTTTCAGCTCTTGCTCCGTTTCTTTATTACTACTATTACTATTATTACTGCGGTGAGCACAATGAAGAGAAGGACCGCGGCCCATGAGCGGCCTGTGCTCTGTGGCTCGATTTTGAGATAGGCATTCTCCTCATCAGTGAGGTCATCCCGGTAGCTATCGGAAAACTCGAAGCGAACCCGAAATTGGTAGCTCTTGCCGGGCACGGCATCCTTAGAGACATCCAGCTTGAAGATGAGCTCCGCCTCCTGCTGGGGCGGCAAGGATGCTATCGGCGACTCGTCCACACTGACATAAATGCCGCTCTCCGGGCGAAGCCTTGCCACCAGATCTTTTGCAGTGTCACAGCCCACATTTTTTATGCGGATTTTGATCACATTATCCTGGGAGCCCACCAGCAGGACGTCGGGGCTAACATCCTGAATCTCAAACTCTGCGCCGCTTCTTCGCTCCACCTTCAGAGTTAGGGGAATGATCTGGCTCTGGCTATCGTACCAGTAGAAGACATCCGGGCTCTCTGGGCGGTCTATGTCACCTTTCACGGCCACGTCCCTCTGGTAGGTGTAATTGACAACAGCGTCAAGCCGGTATTGGCCGGGCTTTGTGTTCTTGTAAGCCTCAATAGGAAACTCCAGACGGGCGGAGGTCTGGCCCTCCCGGATGCTGCCGGGAAAGGCCGCAGCCCGCTTAATGTCTATGGCGCTCTCGTTCTCGGCCCATAGCAGCAGCGAGACATCCTGGGCCACAGTTCTCTGCTTTTCCAGCTCCTGCTCCTTTTGCGCGGCGAGAATCTCCTCTCTTTTATTGGCACCCGGCTCCTCGTTCACCTGGAAGGCGGTTATGCGCCCCCGGTTGGTCAAAGTGAGAAAAAGCGAGGTCTGCTCACCCTGATAGACGCGAGTTTTCTCCAGGGAGATGGTCAGATTGGGTGTGCCGTAGACCTTGTAGTAGTCATCCCCGAACTCCTCCGGAGGTATGGGAGCGCCGCTCTCGGCTGCCATAGTGGGCGGTGCACAGAAAATGAGTGCTACCAGGAGCATGGCCAGGGCAAGAATGCCCCAGGATAGGCTAAAAAATCTCTGAAATGGTCCGTCTTTCTTTTTCGAGAGCATTGAGCTATCATCGATCATTTAATCCGCCCCTCTTGTTAGGCTATGATGATTTGCCTTTGCATTTTAAACTTGGTAAAAACATGGGCACATCTTTCTGGCACCGTCCATACACCCGTCCGAACTCCTCTGTATTTGTGACCAGCCTCTATTCCCGGCAAACTATTAATAATTCACACCACTCAACCATCGCCTCGTGAAGAAGCCCATGGAAATGGACTGTCGCCAGGAGAAGGAGGAGCTGGATTTCTGGGAGGGCCAGAAGAGGTGTGGAGATGATATGGACCTCAAGCTGGCGCGCGACCTGCCCGACGACACACCTGATTTTATATTGAAGATGATGGGCGATTTCGAAGATGAGGCAGCAGGGTTCTGCTTTTCCGGGGCAAGGGGCCGGGTCCTGGATGCAGGATGCGGCAACGGCAACCTGTTCATGCGAGCCCTGAAAAATAGAAATAGCAAAGAAAAGGCGGACAGTCCCGCCTTGCAGATCATCGGCATGGATTTCTCCGCAAACATGCTGGGCCGGGCGGCCCACAGGGCAGAGAGCGATGATCGGGCCGGGTTTTTGCAGGGTTCTGTGACGGGCCTTCCCTTCCAGGATCAGTCCTTCGAGCGGGTGGTAAGCAGCGGCGTTCTGACCTGCCTGCCCAACTCCCATGCGGCAGCAAGAGCCTTGCAGGAATTTTATCGCGTTTTGAAACCGGAAGGGGTCCTGGTGGTGGACTTCTTTTCCCGCATCTCCCACTATACCCTGATCAGGAAGCACATCTTTCGGGAATCGATAAATCCGCCCGAATACGTTTCACCGGCAGAGTTTCAAAGAGCACTGGAAGACGCGGGCTTTGCTGTCCTCGCTTGCCGCGGCTTTGATTTCAAGCCCTGCCAGGGCTACCTCTTCCTGAGCCGCTGGAGACAGATCATCGATCCCTGCTATTTTCAGGAGAGGCTCTCCCGATTTCTGGAGCGCCGCGTCCTGCCTGGGCGGCCAGGGCTCAATCTCCTGGGCTACAGGATCTACGTAAAATGCATCAAGAAATAGTGATCAGGTGATCTATGGCTGCCTAAAAGCATCAGCTCGCCTTTTTCGCGATCAAATCATGTAATCGAATTTTTTAATCCCAATATTCGGGATAATCTGTGTAGAGGTAAGCCGGTCTCTCTTTACGATCATTGTATCTATTTTTTATGATAAGTTGAATTTATTGTGTTAATTACTGCAATAGCCATATGTCTTGAAATTCGACTATAGCAGACTTCATATCATGGGAATAATAGGAAAACCTTTGAGATTCAATTGACTATTTAAAACATAACAATTAATGCTTATAATTTATTAAAGTTGTATGTTGGCTATATATGTTCTTTCAAATGAATATACAGATTGTGTGTTGCCCGAGCGAAACTAGCATATATAAGTATTATAAACAATATTGGTGATGATTCTTCCATTTCTCGTAGTTGGAATTATAATTGCGAGCACAATACTTGTGTGCTCGTACCGAGCGATCTATGGACCAGGGACATTCAACCGCATCGTAGCTGCCAATGTGATAGGCACCAAGGCGATTGTGCTCTTGATCGTGGTGGGCTACATCATCGAAAGGCCACATTTCATCGACATCGCACTCATGTATGCTGTAATTGCGTTTATTGGAACCATAATTATCGCCAAATATGCAGAAAGAGGAGAACTATGCTCGCGATAGACGTGATATCAACCGTATTTTTGGCGGCAGGATGCTTAATCATGATAACCGGAACCGTGGGGCTGTTGAAGTTTCCTGATTTTTATACCAGGATGCACGCCACAGGGAAGTGCGATACCCTCGGCCAGATCCTAATCATAATGGGCTGCATGATCTATGAAGGTTTTACCTTTATAACCATAAAGCTTCTACTGGTGTCGGCTTTCTATTTGCTCGCGGGTCCCGCGAGCACGCATGCCTTGATGAAAGCAGCGTATGCTTGCGGTGTACCGGTATGGAAGAAGGGCGACAAGAGGATGTGATGGAGATGACAGAAATGAAAGAAGATCACAGGACATTTTCCATTGCCCTGACCTTTTGCATTATGTTCATCTTCTGGGTGCTCCTATCAGCCTGGACCGTCTATTTACCTGAACCTTATGATCTCTCCAAAGTATCAAGAGGCATATTGGCAGCATTAATCGTTACTTTTCTCACCTACGAGATTTTTGTGCCGGGCAGAGGTGAGAAGGTCATCTTAAAGACGAGAAGGTTCATTCCATACGTGGGATGGGAGCTATGGCAAATTTATCTGGCAACCGTTGACGTGGCAAAGCGTGTCTTTGGCATACAGGAGGTAGACCCACAAATAATTGAGTTTGATACAACTCTGAGAAGCGACTTTGCCCTGGTCACATTTGCTAATTCCATCACCCTGACTCCGGGGACGATAACCATAGACGTGGAGCCGGAGAGGGGGAGGTACATAGTCCACGCCATAGCCAAGGGGCCGGCAGATTCTCTAACCGTGGATCAGACCATGCAAAAGAAAGTGGGATATGTCTTTATGGAGGAGTAGGGAGGCGAGAGAGATGATAGTTCCTATTGACTTATTATTATTGTTATTCCTTCTTATAGTAGGTATAGCGGCCTTAGTGGTGAAGGACCTCTTGGCAGCCATAGTCCTGACAGGCGCTTATAGCTTTATAATGGCAAATGTGTGGCTGCAACTGGGCGCAACCGACGTGGCGTTCACCGAGGCGGCGGTAGGTGCCGGTGCCTCAACTGCCCTGATGATGGCCTGTTTATCCCGGGTGCCGAGGTGGGAGAAGAAATGAACCTCCCAACCATGAAACCTCTGACTTATGCCGGGCTCATCACAGCCATACTTCTGATCGCGGTATCCATATACGCAGTTGAAGACATTCCCGCGTTCGGTGACGAGAACTCTGCGGTAAATAAATATATTAAGTTATTCAATGTCAATGCCGATGGCCTGGTGGAGGACTTAAACGCAGGCGTTCTCCCTGCAGAAATTAAAAATAAAATAGAAAAGATGGGATTTATTAAAGGCCCTACCTGCGAAGGTTGCCAGGATGAAAATTATCCAACCCTGGAAGAAGGGAATTACGAGATCAAATGGATAGAGAAAGGATCGTTAGAGGGCGGACGGATGTCGGAAGGGGGCTGGGACGTCCTCATCAAAGAGGGAGAAATATATTATAAAGAATTTCAACAATATTATTTTATTAAGGAATCGGATGGAAATCTGACCGTCTACAGATACAACTGGCCGGTTAGAGTCATGGAGAAGACGGAAGAGGAGACGTTTATGATAAACGCAGTTACCTCAGGCCTTGCGGATTACAGAGGTTATGATACAATGGGCGAGGAGACCGTCATCCTCACCGGTGCTATTGGTGTTATTTTGCTGCTGAGGAGGCGAGGAAGACTATGACCCCGGTGAGAAAAGCATACAAACGGAACGTCATAATAGAGGTAACTACGAATTTGATGTTCCCCCTGATCTTATTATTTGGGTTGTATGTGATGATAGGAACGGGCGGTACGGGAGGGGGATTCCAGGGTGGAACAATACTTGCAACCGCTTATATCCTTTACATAACTGTCTTTGGGCATGAGAAAGGCAGAGAAAAGATGCCGGAGTCCGTGAATGCCTTATTCAAGAGCCTTGGGCTGTTCCTCTACAATGGAGCCGGCTGGATATGTGTTCTTTTCAGCCTTGGTACTGCACAGTGGCTGAATATGCCGGCGTTTTGGCCTGTGACCGATTTTGTGGGAGTTGCAGGGGCGCGATCATTTCTGGTAGGATATATGGTGTCCGTAGGCATAGGGTTGACAGTGATGGCCGCCTTCGTTTCGCAATATTTTGATCTGGCGTGGAAAGAGGATGATGAGATGGAAGGTGGTGAAGAATGATGGAATGGATAACTGTGCATGTCCTTGAAAAATATAACTTCTGGATCGCCATACTCATCATAATTATAGGTCTCACTGCATGCATTGTAAAGGAGAATTTAGTCAAGAAACTCATTGGACTAAGCATATTTCAAACCGCATTTTTCCTATGGGTCGTATCACTCGGAGATGTGGGGCGGAATATATTGACCACATGGGGCTTGAAAACGGCAACTCCACCCATTTTATGGACAGAAGCTGCTGAGAAAGGATACATATATGCCAATCCCCTGCCTCATGTGCTCATGCTCACCGGGATCGTGGTGAGCGCAGCGACAACTGCCGTCGCCCTTGCTATTGTGATAAGGATATACCAAAAGTACGGAACCATTGAAGAAGACGAAATAATACAAAAAGAGATGGAATTTGAGAAAAGGGGGGTGATTTGAGGTATGGATCTAGTTGAGCAATTACCGGTCCTCATAGTTGGGCTGTCCATGTTCCTGGCCTACACTATGCTGCTGGTGGGATACTTTAACCGGAGGCTGCCATTCTTCATGTCTCTGGCCATGAATTCCTTCTTCCTTATCTTATCCCTGTTCATATTGAATCACGTCCTCACTGTAGGACCTATTCGCTACTGGCAAGGGGGGTGGAGGCCGCCCTGGGGCATAGAGTACGTTGTAGATGCCATGAATGCCTACCTGCTGGTCATAGTTATAGCAATGGTTATATTAGGATTAATATATTCACGAGGTAACGTAAGGCATGAGATAGAGGAGCGAAAGCATGTCACCTTCTATACCCTTGTTCAGCTCATGGTCGCCGGGTTGTACGGCATAACCGTTACTGGTGATCTGTTCAATATGTTCATCTGGCTGGAGATCGCCTCTCTGACCGCTTACGCATTGATAGCCGTAGCCGGTGGAAGGGCACTAAGACCGGCTTATAATTATGTGATAATGGGCTCTATTGGCGCTTGCCTCTACATCTTTGGAGTCTGTTGGCTTTATTCCGTTACCGGAACTCTTAATTTCTCTGATATGAGGCTTTTGCTGCCACTTGTATATGATAATAAAGCGGTTCAAATGGCCTTTGCCATGATCGTTGTGGGAGTTATGATAAAAGCGTATATATTCCCCCTTCATTTATGGCAGCCCGATGTGTATACCTATGCGCCGTCCACAATAAGCTCAATGATGGCCTCTGTGCATGTCAAGGTTATGTTTTACATTCTCCTAAGGATGTTTTACTCAGTCTTCACATTGGAGTTCATAAGGCATTATATCGGTCTTGATTTGTTAATATGCTGGGTTGCGGCAATAGCCATACTGGCAGGTTCAATCTGGGCCATAAAGCAGAGAAATCTGAAGAGGATGCTGGCCTACTCCTCGATATCACAAATGGGGTACATACTCTTAGGAGTGGGACTGTCACCCTTATCGCCCTGGGGGCTGGTTGGTGCCGTGGCTCACATACTGAATCACGCCATAGGCAAAGGCTGCCTATTCATGTGCGCCGGCGCTATCAGTCAGCAAGAGGGACTAAAAGACATAAGGGACTTTGAGGGTCTCGGAAAAAAGATGCCGTATGTCTGTGCCGCCTTTACTATTGCTGCACTCTCCATGATAGGAATTCCGCTTACTGCGGGATTTGCCTCTAAATTGTTCTTGATTAATGCCTCCCTGGATGCAGCTCAATACCCCTTCGTGGCCGTATTGCTGCTAAGCGGCCTGCTAAACCTGGTATACTTCTGGAGGGTGATTGATCAAATGTACTTTGTTAAGCACAAGGAGGCAGAGAATGGGGTAGAGGTCAAAGAAAAGGGCAAATCTCTTCCGATCAGCATGGTTGCACCTATACTGATCCTCGCGACTCTTTGTATCGTCATGGGCATCGTCTGGCTTACAGATATTCCAATGCCGTTGATCAATAACATCTTATCGAATTTGAGAATGGGGGTGACGCTCTAATGGAGCTAATGACGCCGTTGTTTGCGGTTCTGTGCCCAGCGATAGCAGCAGCTTTGATCCTGCCATCCAGAAACCATCCCAACATAAGAGAGGCATGGACAATAGCCGCAAGCGTAGCAATGTTCCTGCTCGTTCTGTCCATGGCACCGCTGATCGTAAAAGGTGAGACCATAGAATTCACCTTATTCCAGTCGATGTTCAAGGGCATCTATATTGGATTCAAAGTCGATGCCTTTGGCGAGATCTTTGCCATAACCGCATCCTCCCTCTGGATCCTGGTCTCCATTTACTCTATCGGATACATGCGAACACTTAAAGAGCATGCTCAGACGAGATACTACTTCGCATTCTGCTTCGCCATACTGGGGGCAGTGGGGGTTGCGCTATCGGCAAATTTAGTCACCATGTTCATATTTTTTGAGATAATAACCGTCTCTACCTATCCCCTGGTAATTCATGAGCAGACACCCGAGGCGCTGCGGGCCGGGCATAAGTACCTGGCCTATCTGATGCCCGCCGGGGCCTTCCTCCTCTTCGGGATCATGATCACCTACTACCTGGCAGGCACTACGGATTTCACCCCAGGCGGGATAAAAGCTCTGGCCACGGCCTCACCAATGATAATAACCGTGCTCTTCTTCGCCTTCCTTCTAGGATTTATGAAGGCGGCGTGGATGCCTTTTCATTCCTGGCTGCCCACGGCAATGATTGCGCCTTCGCCCGTGAGCGCATTATTGCACGCGGTGGCGGTGGTCAAGGCCGGAGTCTTCGGAATAGTGCGCATAGTAGGTTACGTCTTAGGCATGGATCTGATGCAACAACTGGGGCTCTGGCTGATCTTAGCTGGCATCGCCGGCTTCACCATGATCGTTGCCTCCTTCTTTGCCATCTCCCAGGACAATCTCAAGAGGAGGCTCGCCTACTCCACCATAAGCCAGTTGTCCTACATAATTTTAGGTGCGGCATTGCTTAACAAAGATAGCATACAAGGGGCAATGCTCCACATACCCTTCCACGGATTCATGAAGATTACCCTCTTCCTTTGTGCCGGCGCTATACTGGCGGCCACGGGGAAGACGAAAATAAGCGAGATGGCGGGCATCGGAAGGAGAATGCCTGTGACTATGCTCGCTTTCAGCGTGGCTGCCATAGGCATGGCTGGAATTCCACCGGTTTGCGGTTTCATCAGTAAATTGTATCTGTGCTTGGGCGCATGGGCAGTGGATTCTCCCTATGGAATGATATTTTTAGCAGTCATCCTGATTAGCTCATTGCTGGATATAGTTTATTTCTTCCCCATAATACTAACCGCATTCTTCAAGAAGCCAGGCGAAGAAATAGGCGCAATTGGAGAAGTAAAAATAAAGGAGGCCCCACTCCTGGTGGTCATCCCTCTGACGATAACTGCGATCTTCTCCCTGGTATTTTTCATATATCCCAACATGTTCTACATATTTGACCTGGCAAAAATGGCGGTATCACAGCTCTTCGGAGGTGCATGAAAAATAAAATGAAGAATTTTATATCCAACGGATGAGGGACGGGTCCGAGAGACGATCTCAAAGGGAATACAGCAAACGGCAGAGATAGTATTAATTTGGAGATGTGGAGGTTCGCATGATTAAGGAAAGATTGGTTATTGAAATGTTGTCGCTGTTGATAGTAATGCCTTTAGCATCTGCCATCTCAGATAATGATACGACTCTGGCCGGCCAGTATAATGTATCTCTCGGCGACCGAATCCCAAAAGAGGAATGGAACAGAACCTTCGGCGGTTCCAGTGACGACGTGGGCACCTATGGCCAACAGACAAAGGATGGCGGCTTTATCTTTACAGGTTATACATCGTCTTACGGTGCCGACGCACCTTTTTCCTGGCTAATAAAAGCTCCCTACCGAGGAGATCTCTGGCTTATAAAAACCGATGCAAATGGAACCAAGGAATGGGATAGAACCCTTGGCGGTTTAGGAAAGGAGTTGGGCTTTTCCGTCCAGCAGACTAATGATGGCGGTTACATCATCGCTGGTGGAAAAAAGTCATTTTGGATTATTGGCAATTATGATGTTTGGGTTATTAAGACTGATTCGAAAGGGAACATCGAGTGGGACAGAACCTATGGATGGTCCGATGAGGATCTGGGATTTTCGGTGCAGCAGAGCAAAGATGGCGGTTACATCATAGCGGGTTACACATCATTCACCGACGGCAAAAAAGTCTGGATCATCAAGATCGATTCTCTGGGAAATATTGAGTGGAATTTAGCCACTGGCAAACCAGATTCTGAGGCCGCCTGTGTCCAACTGACCAAAAATGGTGGCTACATCATCACAGGTTATACGCCGTCTTCGGGGGCCGGCAAAGAGGACGTATGGCTGATAAAGACCGATGCGAAGGGTAACTGGGATTGGCTCAAGACCTTCGGTGGACCCAATAAGGATTTGGGTTTATCTGTCCAGGAAACGAAAGATGGCGGATATATCATTACCGGTTTGACAGAATCCTTCGGTGCTGGAAAGGGAGATGTCTGGCTGATAAAAACCGACTCGAAGGGAGACAAAGAATGGGATAAAACCTTCGGGGGCGCAGGTTTTGATTCGGGTGCCTCAGTCCAGCAGACGAGTGATGATGGTTATCTTATCACTGGTTACAGCACAACGTCTGCCGGAGGTGACCGAGGTTTCTCCCAGCTCTTTAGTACATCTGAACGGGGCCGTGTCTGGTTGATAAAGACCGATGCGAAGGGAAACGAGCTGTGGAATGAAACATTTGGCGGCTCAAGCAGCGACTGGGGCAACTTTGCACAAGAGACACAAGACGGTGGATACATAGTAGCAGGTGTAACAGAGTCCTATGGCGCAGGAAAGGAAGATGTCTGGCTGATAAAGGTAAAATGATAGGATGTCAGGAGTGAAATCGATGGAAAATATTAAAGAAGAGAGGGAGACGAGGGAGGGCGGCGAGTACTTTTGGCATACCTATTATGGCTTTCCCTCAGAAATGCTCGGCTGGGTCTTGCTAGTGGTATCTCTGTTATACTTTGCATTTGTGGTATCAGTAGCCTTAGGTGTATTATGATAATTATTTATATGATGAGGAGATGACGAAAATGGACATAATGCTAGCAGTTCTCGCCATAGTGGGCATTGTTGGATACGTTTTTCTCTTTCTCGGAACCGCAGAGCCACGTCACCGGCACGGGGACCTATTCCTCGCAATCGTTGCTACCACCCTAATTGTAATGGTAATAGCTGGTTTATTCATTCAGTGGCCAACCGAGTTCGCGTGGCAAGAAGTGACAGCATTCTATGCGATATTCGGTTTCTGCGCGTTCACCTTTCTTATTTATGCAGCCAAAGGATTGCGTCTTTGGCTCTCGAAAGATGAAGACTACTATAAGAAGAAGGGGGTGTGAAACGGATGATTGGCTGGCTGCACCCAGGACTTATACTGATCATTGGAGCATTACTAGTACCGCTTTTTAAAGGCAAATGGAGGAAGGCGTATTTGATTCTACCCCCATTAGCAGCGCTTATAGACGTTATACTCATGTATGCAGGAGTATTTGGAGAAATTCCATTCTCAGCCTGGCATCTACCCTTTTTGGATTACGAACTCGTTTTCGGAAGGGTGGACAAACTGAGCTTTATATTTGCGCTGGCATTCACCCTTGCCTCAGTCCCAGTCATGATTTACTCGCTCCACGTAAAGAGCAGCACTGAACACATGTCCCAGCTAGTATATGCGGGAAGTGCGCTGGGAGTAGTTTTCGCCGGTGACCTGATAAGTTTGTATTTCTTTTGGGAGATCATGTCGATTGCCTCCCTGCTCGTTATCTGGCATGGAGCGACGGAAAAAGCACATAGTGCCGGATTTAGATATATCATGTGGCACATTGCCGGGGGCGTAATCCTGCTCGCGGGCATTGTCATGTATATTGCAACTACGGGCACAACAACCTTTAATGCCATGGGCTGGGATTCGACCAGTACTTATTTGCCCTCTTTATTGATATTCATAGGTTTTATCATAAATGCTGGCGTTCCTCCGCTGCACGCTTGGTTACCAGATGCTTATCCGGAGTCAACAGTTACGGGCTCGGTATATTTGAGCATCTTTACAACCAAGTCTGCAGTGTATGTTTTGGCGAGGGGCTTCGCGGGTTTTGGTCCTCTGATGTGGCTGGGAGCAATTATGGTTATATATCCCATCTTCTATGCCGTGCTGGAGAATAACTTAAGAAGGGTTCTCTCCTACAGCCTCATCAATCAGGTGGGATTCATGCTCTGCGGCATAGGAATGGGCATACCTCTTTCCCTCAATGGCGCTACCTCTCATGCCTTTGCCCATATCATCTATAAGTCGCTGCTCTTTATGAGTGTGGGGAGCGTGCTTTTTAGGACGGGGACCGCAAAAATCACTGAGCTGGGGGGATTATATAAGACCATGCCGTTAACTACCATTTTCTGCTTGGTGGGAGCGGCGTCTATTTCGGCATTCCCTCTGTTTTCCGGTTTTACGACTAAAGCAATGGTTGTTCAGGCATCTGCATTGGGAGGTCTGGCTATAATATATGTTCTTTTGCAGCTTGCTTCAGCCGGTGTATTCGAGCATGCGGGCATTAAGGTTCCATTCTTCACCTTCTTTGGCCATGACTCCGGCTTGAGGGTAAAGGATCCTCCACTCAATATGCTATTGGGCATGGGGATAATGGCATTCTTATGCATCTTTATAGGCCTGTATCCCTATCCCCTCTATCAACTCCTTCCGTACCCGGTTGATTTTGAAGCATACACAGCGCCTCATGTTATAGAATCACTCCAATTGCTATTGTTTGCTTCGTTTGCTTTCTTCCTCCTCATCAAATCGGGAATATACCCGCCAGAGCGGAACACAATCAGCCTCGATACTGATTGGCCATTGAGACTTGCAGGAGGAAAGTTCATCTGGTTCGTAAAAGGGCCGTTAACCAGCTTCTCAACCTGGATGGACGGCAATATTAAGAGGATAGCTGCCGATTTCACGGCATATGGGGAAGAGAAGGAGGAAAAAATATTTATTGGGGTCTCAGTGATGCTGGCACTCTTATTCCTGGCCTTGTATTTGATTGTGCAGTTGGCATATGGGTGGATTTTCACGAGCTAAAAATATCTAATGGGAGGTTGGAAAAAAGAATTGGCAAGTCAGGCACAAAAGAGATGGAGTTCGATAGTAGGACCCATCTCTAGGCCCATAATTTAAGGCAGAGCATGGATGAGAAAGTTGAAGCCGAAAGAGCTATCTAATCGAAGCAATTAATGGTGATAAAATGCGATATCAATCACTGGGATACATCCTGATGGCACTTATGACTCTTTGGATATATGTGACTACTGTATTAGATGCAGTTATTAAGAAGTGAAATTTATGGATGCTGATGAGGGAATGGTGCTTGCGGGAGCATCGCTTGGAATAAGCATGCTGGTTATTTGGATCGTGTTTATTATTGCTCTTCTATGGACCAGAGGAGCAGGATGAAGTATCGGCGAGCAGGAGGTAATGATCATCATTATTTGTAGCGGAGGAAGGGATGGCCGACAAGCAAAATAGATATAAAATTGGAAAAGAGACCATCCAGGAGAACCTATTGATCATTGTGGTCCTGGTTTTCAGCTTCATATATTTTCTATTCCAACTATATACGTGGTTCTCCAGCCCTCAAATGTAATTGCGGTTAAACCATACCAGAGATGGCCGCTTGATATGGAGAACCCTGCAGTTTCAGAGCGGCTATCTGGGAGATGGGCAAATCACCCGTTGCCAAAGCAGCCCCTAGGCCGATGGAAAGACATCCAATTATCACAAGGCTTGTGCGTGCTCTCTTCTCAATGGGCAAGAGCCCCACCATTCCGATAAGCACTAAGATAGCCAATATCGGAGAGAGTATCCATGAAAAAAGCCCTAGCACAACTACCATTGCGGTGAGCACTACTTTAAGAGGAGTTCCCTCTAATTGAGTCATCTGTAGCATGTAGTTACCGCCCCATTGCAGGCCCATTAAGCCCAAATTTCTGTGTCATAGGTTAAACCACCTAGTATGCATTTCCCATATTAAACAATTTTGGTGAGGACTATTCGGTAATTGTTAACTATCAACCATAAATAACGTACTATTTGATCCCTTTTCAAGATGCATTGAGTATACCTCATAATAAAAATAAAGCTACCCAAAAAATTCAGCCCGCTAAGGGGCCGAAGGGTATGTAGAAGATCCATACGAAGTAGACCAGCATCAGTACTAAGCCCAGAGGTACGCCCAGGCGAGCCCACTCCTTGGATGTGATGCATAGCTTGTTCGCGGCGATGATATTGGGAATGTTGCCCGGAACCAGCATGCCACCGGCGATTAAAAGACCCATCAAAGCCGCGGTGATCTGGCCGATAGACAGGCTGGGGGCAATCTCGGCAGCAGTTAATGTCGCGTTGTCGAGGATGGCCGATAACATGTTCACCCAGTAGAGAACCTCCGAGGGTATGGCCGTGAAGTACTTATCGATGATGATCTTCATGCCGGCTCCCAGCAGCAGCAAGGCCATCACGAAGATATAAACCTTCACGGCCCTCATGCCTACGTCTCGGAGGGTTTCAGAGTCCTCCGCGATTGATATGCACTCCTGCTTGACGGCATTCCTTGTGAAGAAGAAGCCCAGTACACCCATGGCCAGAACGCCCGGAATTATATACAATGCCAGTTTCTCGAAGAGGAAGAAGAAGCCGGCGTTATAAGGCGGGCCCTGCAGCTTCGATATAGCAATGGTTGAGAGGGGCTCGCCCAGTGGGGTAAGCACTGCCCCTAGACCAATGGCGAAGCAGGAAATTATTACCAGGTTTATCTTATCCTTGCGCTCCAGAGGCATGCAGTTGACCAGTTCCACCAGCAGAAGCGCTGCGATAATGGCCGTGATGACGCTGGACATCAATCCCAGACCGACGATCATCACGAAGGCTACCGCTTTAAGAGATACACGATCCAGGATGTAGCTCATTGCATTCTGAGCACGGTTCCTGCCGTAGTGAAAAGCCATCCCCGCCACCAGCACGGCGGGCACGATGCCCTTTACGACCGGCTCCATGACGGCCTCTTCCACCAGCTTCATCTCCCAGACGCCGGCGATCGTGACACAAAGCACTCCCGCCACGAACAGAAACGCCTCAAGGTTATGCTCGATCTTTTTCACAGTGAATGGACCAACCAACACTGCCAGGGCTACTACACCCAAGCCAATATCGACCGGAGTTATGCCCAGCCCCAGGTTGACCGGAGCATTCTGATGCATCGAGAGCATCAAAATTTTGCTTCCGGCGGCGGCTGCAGTTATGGCCACGACCAGACTCGCTGCTGCCGAGAGGAGCACATAAAACCCATTGTCGATTTTCGTGGAATGGTTTTTCAAGTGCCTGGTTATGCCGACGAATGATATTCCCCAGATTGCCACAACTGCTATGGCCAAAGTGATGTTGGCCGTGGTCAGCAAATCCATGCCGTACGGAGCGGTCTGCATCGTCAAGAGCCTGCTTCCGGCGAAAGCGGCCGCTATGGCCACGGCCAGACTTGCCGCAGTGGAAAGAAGCATCAAAAACCCATTGTCGATTTTCGTGGAATGGTTTTTCAGATGCCTGGTTATGCCGACAAATGATATGCCCCAGATTATCATTACGGCTATGGCCAGAATGATGTTCGCGGCGGTCAGCAAACCCATGCTAGATGAGGCAGTCTGCACCATCAACAGCTTACTTCCGGCGGCGACTGCTATTGCTACTGCCAGACTCACAAAAATAGAGAAAAGCATGTAAAACCCATTGTCTTCATGGGTTGAATGCATTCTCAGATATTTGTTGACCCCGGCGAAAGATAAACCCCCGCTAGTCAATGCTGCGATCGAGGCTATTACGCTCGCGGTCTCTATTCCTGCATACATATTCGTTCACCTTTGCGATCTTGAATTCGCTAATCAATTCTTCTCAGACGTTGACTCCAAACGCCACACCAATAAGAAGGAGGGCCCCTGTAAACATGCACACCCTTGCACCCCAAATTGCTATGCTTTTATGGGCGGACACTTTTTTGCATGTCAGCTTCTCCATAGCGTTTACCTTCTCTTCCGCAAAGAACATGCTGATCAATCCAAGCGCCAATATGCTCAGAATTATGTACAGGCTTTGCAGTTCCAATGGCAAGAACCCCTGGGAAGGAAGTGCCCCCTGCATTTTGGTAATAGCTATCGCTGATGACGGCCCATCTACCAGAGCCAGAGCAGCCCCGAAGAAAATTGATAGACACCCTAATATCGTAATTTTTGCTCTCGTCCTGTGCGTGAGGGGCAGATGATTCACAGCTTCCACAAGCACAAAGAACGAGAGTATCGGTGTGATAATAGCCGCTAATAGTCCTAGCACAACGACGATCTCCAAGAATATCACTTTCATTGTGATCCTATCTAAGAGCATGTCGTTTATGCTCCGCAAGAAATCGGGCCTGATGTAGTGCGCTATCAATCCGGTCAGCAACACAGAGAGCATGATGCCGACTACTACTGGCTCCTGGACCGCGTCCTCGACGATACCTATATGCCAGGATCTTGAGACGGCAACCGCACATATGCCCATTAGAAATAAGAACGCCTCAAGGTTGCATTCAATTCTTTTGATCAATAGTGGACCTAAAAGCACGGCCACAAATATGGGAATCAACCCTATTTCGACTCCGGCATACATTTTCGTTCACCTTCTAACCAGCAATTCATATTTCTGTTTCTTCTCGGAAAGCACAAAAAAGGAGTTAAAAGCGATGCAAAGGCACCGCTTTATAGTCCCAGCTTGGGATTGATTCCCATGACGAATACTACTACGAAGTATATGGCGTTTAGCGCCAGTCCCATTGGAACACCCAGCTTTGCCCACTCGCTGCTGGTAATTCCCAGCTTACCGGCAGAGATAATGTTAGGGATGTTTCCCGGGATCAGCATGCCGCCGGAGATAAGCAGTCCATACAGAGCAGCGTTGATCTGGCTCTGACTCATGGCAGGAGAGATCTCGGCTGCGGTAAGGGTCGCATTATCCAGGACGGCAGAAACCATGTTGACCCAGAACAGTACGAAGTCCGGGATCTTGGTGAAGTACTTGAAGATGAGCACTTCCATTCCAGCTCCGAGCAGGAAGAGTGCAGACACGAAAAGCCATACCTTGCCGGCCCTGACGAAAACGTCCTTCAAGCCGCCCTCGTCAACGATCTGTTGAACCTCTACCTTACTGCCCTTCTTGCCTACATAGAAGGCACCGAAAAGGGCACATCCCAGAACGCCTAAGAAGATGAGTATGCCGAGTTGATCTGCCAGGTACCAGAAGCTTGCATGATAGGGCGCGCCCTGCAGCTTGGTGACGGCAATGGTGGACAGCGGCTCACCCAAGGGGGTTAGCACTGCACCGAGACCAATAGCAAAACATGAAATTATCACCAGGTTGATCTTATTTTTGCGCTCCATGGGCATCAGGTTTGTGATCTCCACCAGGAGCAAAGCCGCAATAATCGCTGTGATGACGCTTGAGGCCATTCCCAGAATGAATACAACTGAAGCGACAAACAACGGCATGGGAACGGATTTGGTCAAGCTTTTTATCGCGTTATTGATGGGCGTCTTTCCGTAGAAGAATATCAAGCCTGCAACCAGTACTGCAGGAACTATGCCCTTCATGACCGGCTCTTCTGCAGCTAGCTTTACGAGATCATATCCCCATTTGGCGGTAATCGTAACTGCTGCTGCACCCATAATAAATAGAAATGCCTCGAGGTTCTTTTCGACTATCTTCACCTTGAACGGTAGGGCTAGTACAAGTAAGAATATTACAAATAAGCCTATATCAATCAAGGTTAACGTCTCTCCTGCAATCATTACCATTTCGACCACCTCTCTAATTTATCGTTCTCAAATCCTTCCTATTTGATTAATAGCGAATTCGTATTTACCCATATTTAACATTTTTGGGGCCAATAGGTTAATGTTTGCAAATAATTATTCATGATAATATTACATATAATAAGTTAATCTATCAGAAAAAAGCTCAATTGTATTAGCTATGTTTGATGCCACTTTCTGAGCAAATCGATGTCAATAAGCACATTAAAATTTATAATGAAAATTTGTGTTATTTTTAAACTTAATGTTAACGATTTTCTGGCCTTATGAGCTATTTTTACTAATAATTATCATAATTGATCATTAAAAAGATTTATTTAACTTAAAGTGCGACTAATGATAGATTTGACAAATAACCACGAAGAAAATTAATGTCACCGAAAATTTAAGTTCTTGCCTTTGAGAATCCCATCTGATACGCCTTGCGGAAGGTTTTCGTCCCAAATATATTGTTTTCATCATCGTCGCGAATACCAATGAATACAGTCCTCTCGCTGGAGTTCTTCAGCATCACCTTAACCGCTCCAAGAAGCTTTTCGTCCTTTTAATCAGGGCAGATTCCATCCCACTATTGTCATTGGGGGCATAATCTGTATCTTCGATCCTCTGAGCCAGCAACTTGAGCGCTTCGATAACCTCTGATTCATCTACTCCCTTGATTCGGCACACTTCGGGCAATATCTCCCTGGGATTTCTCTGTTTGGATGTGGCCAGGACCATGGTCACCAAGCATATCTTAGCGTACTTTTGGGGAAGCTCCATCCGGCCGGGGAACTCAGGGTTCCAGGATCTGGCCGCCCTAGCGATTAGACCATCTCTAAGAGGCAAAGGCGAAGTCTTAGACTTCATTAAACGCGAAATATCCATGCATTAACCTCAATGAAGATTAATAGCGTTTAATAATGAAGAAGCTTTCGCATCAGGTCGGTGTGAGGGATTCCATCAGATCCCTGGGCGAGATAATTCCCCATAGCGCGCCGCCATCCAAGACGACGAGCTGCTTCGCACCCGTCTTTCCCAGCATCTTTACCGCATCGAATATGGGCGCATCTGAGCTGATTGTGAGGAAGCCAGGAGTCATGATTTCACGCACCTCCAAATCAGTTCTGCCTTCTGCCACCGCCCGGGTTATATCCGCCATGTTCACAAGACCGGGAGATATATCTTCCACTAAAGCCTCCTGTGCCCCGTTTATGACCAGTATCCTCGAGGCCTCTCTCAGAGAGGTGTCAGGACTGATGCGAACAGCACGCCGGGCAACCTTCTTAACTGAGCGCCTGGGAATGGAAATCATTTCAATGATATCCAGGACAATTCGGCTCGTGGTGTTGTCTAATACCACAACTTTGCCGCGAATGAATAGCTTGCTAACAGGAGTGGGGCCCACCTCGACCTCATCCCCCACGCGAAAGTCCTTGATATTGCCGATTATGCGAATAGACACACAGCTCTGACGGGCGGAGTGCATGAAATTATTGAAGACGATTTCGGTTGCGCTCGCCCCCTCGACTATAATACCATTCCTAACTACGCGCACTCTAACTTCGTCCCCATTCCCGTTGTCCATGCTAAGTGCATCGTATGCTATGGCCGAGGCAGTATACCCACCCTTGGGGCCGGTGACGCTCTCTACAAGGTTTAAAGCCTTAAGAGATCGCATTTGGATCCTTATTGTTTCTGGGTTTCTGTCCATCAACACTCCGATCTCCTTGCCCTTGACGGCCCGGCTCTCTTGGCGGTGAAGCTTGACCAAAGTGGTTAAGGTGTCTCTCTGAACGGGTGTTAATTCTATTTTGAGCCCCAGACTAAGTATTCCGATAGCTGCTATGACAAATATCACATATGGGTCTAGATTCGGCAAGAAGGTGGCAGCATTTGACGATCCCTCAAGTCTTAATGACATTATTGGAGAGGAAGGCAAACCAATTGTCGTTAGTGCTCCAAAACCTGTCGAAAGCCCTCCCATCATCACAAATCTCGTCGTTGCCTTGCGATCGAAGGAAAGGAAGAATGCTAGCGCACCAAGCACTAAGAGCGGAAGTACCGGGGTGATGAAAATAGCTGATAGCCCCAGCACGACTATGATTGTGGCGAGTACTACATTTAGAGGAATTTCCTGCAATGCACAGCCCAATTTGCTACCAAACCATAAATCCCTGCGACGAACTAATGCTCCTACTAAAGGCTTAGCTAGTGCTATAACCGCCAATGCATCCGAATACAGCTCGGATAGATACCGTCGTAGCATTAGTATTATCTCCCCTAAACAGGCAACTGGCTTTTGCTCGATTTAGCCATTGCGGTCGATAACAGTTGTTCATCGATCATTAAAATAAATCTACCCTAAAAAATTCAGCCCGCTAAGGGGCCGAAGGGTATGTAGAAGATCCATACGAAGTAGACCAGCATCAGTGCTAAGCCCAGAGGTACGCCCAGGCGAGCCCACTCCTTGGAGGTGATGCATAGCTTGTTCGCTGCGATGATATTGGGAATGTTACCCGGAACCAGCATGCCACCGGCTATTAAAAGACCCATCAATGCCGCGGTGATCTGGCCGATAGACAGGCTGGGGGCAATCTCGGCAGCAGTTAATGTCGCGTTGTCGAGGATGGCCGATAACATGTTCACCCAGAAGAGAACCTCAGAGGGTATGGCCGTGAAGTACTTATCGATGATGATCTTCATACCGGCTCCCAGCAGCAGCAAGGCCATCACGAAGATATAAACCTTCACTGCCCTCATGCCTACGTCTCGGAGGGTTTCAGAGTCCTCTCTGATTGTTATGCACTCCTGCTTGACGGCATTCCTTGTGAAGAAGAAGCCCAGCACACCCATGGCCAGAACGCCCGGAATAATATACAATGCCAGTTTCTCGAAGAGGAAGAAGAAGCCGGCGTTATAAGGCGGACCCTGCAGCTTCGATATGGCAATGGTTGAGAGCGGCTCGCCCAACGGGGTAAGCACTGCCCCTAGACCAATGGCGAAGCAGGAAATTATTACCAGGTTAATCTTATCCTTGCGCTCCAGAGGCATGCAGTTGACCAGTTCCACCAGCAGAAGCGCTGCGATAATGGCCGTGATGACGCTGGACATCAATCCCAGACCGACGATCATCACGAAGGCGACGGCTTTTAGAGATACACGATCCAGGATGTAGCTCATTGCATTCTGAGCACGGCTCCTGCCGTAGTGAAAAGCCATCCCAGCCACCAGCACGGCGGGCACGATGCCCTTTACGACCGGCTCCATGACGGCCTCTTCCACCAGCTTCATCTCCCAGACGCCGGCGATCGTGACACAAAGCACTCCCGCCACGAATAAAAACGCTTCGAGGTTATGCTCGATCTTTTTCACAGTGAATGGACCGATCAACACTGCCAGGGCTACTACACCCAAACCAATATCGACGGGGGTTATGCCCAGCCCCAGGTTGACCGGAGCGGTCTCTAGCATCAAGATTCTGCTTGCGGCCGCGGCTGCCACTATCGCTACGGCCAGACTTGCCGCAGCCGAGAGGAGCACATAAAATCCATTGTCGATTTTCGTGGAATGGTTTTTCAAGTGCCTGGTTATGCCGACGAATGATATTCCCCAGATTGCCACAACTGCTATGGCCAAAGTGATGTTGGCCGTGGTCAGCAAACCCATGCCGGACGGAGCGGTCTGCATCGTCAAGAGCTTGCTTCCGGCGAAAGCGGCCGCTATGGCCACGGCCAGACTTGCCGCAGTGGAAAGAAGCATCAAAAACCCATTGTCCGTTTGCGTGGAATGGTTTTTCAGATGCCTGGTTATTCCCAGGAAGGATATGCCCCAGATTATCATTACGGCTATGGCCAGAATGATGTTCGCGGCTGTCAGCAAACCCATGCCAAACGAGGCAGTCTGCATCATCAGCAGCTTACTTCCGGCGGCGACTGCTATTGCTACTGCCAGACTCACAAAAATAGAGAAAAGCATGTAAAACCCATTGTCTTCATGGGTTGAATGCATTCTCATATATTTGTTGACCCCGACGAAAGATAAGCCCCAGCTTATCAATGCTGCGATCGAAGCTATTACGCTCGCGGTCTCTATTCCGGCATACATATTCGTTCACCTTTGCGATCTTGAATTCGCTAATCAATTCTTCTCAGACGTTGACTCCAAACGCCACACCAATAAGAAGGAGGGCTCCAGTAAACATGCACACCCTTGCACCCCAAATTGCTATGCTTTTATGGGCGGACACTTTTTTGCATGTCTGCTTCTCCATAGCGTTTACCTTCCCCTCTGCAAAGAACATGCTGATCAAGCCAAGTACCAGAATGCCCAGTATTATGTACAGGCTTTGCAGTTCCAATGGCAAGAAGCCCTGAGAAGGAAGCGCCCCCTGCATTTTGGTAATAGCTATCGTTGATGACGGTCCATCTACCAGAGCCAATGCAGCCCCGAGAACAATGGAAAGACACCCGAATATGGTAATTTTAGCCCTAGTCTTACGCGTGAGGGGCAGATGATTCACTGCTTCCACAAGCACAAAGAACGAGAGTATCGGTGTGATAATAGCTGCTAATAGTCCTAGCACAACGACGATCTCCAAGAATATCACTTTCATTGTGATCCTATCTAAGAGCATGTCGTTTATGCTCCGCAAGAATTTGGGCCTAATGTAGTGCGCTATCAATCCGGTCAGCAACACCGAGAGCATGATGCCGACTACTACTGGTTCCTGGACCGATTCCTCGACGATATCTATATGCCAGGATCTTGAGACGGCAACGGCACATATGCCCATCAGAAATAAGAATGCTTCAAGGTTGCGTTCAATTCTTTTGATCAATAGTGGACCTAAAAGCACGGCCACAAATATGGGGACCAACCCAACTTCGACTGGTATTAGCTCCATCATGAGATCACCAATTCAATTAAAATCAAAATTAGTGATATTCCCATATAAAGCATTTGGGTGATGCGCATAAAGATAATTGTTAACTATTATTCATAATAGTCATCTAATGAGATATGTCATGAAATTGCGGATTGCTTATCCTATAGTTGCAGCCTTTCACCATCAAATTGATCGCGACGTGAGTCTTGCTGGATACATTCAACCATGCCCAGTCGATCACGACCTGCATCCGTTTGCGGCTAACTTTAATATGTATAGCCCCCAACCAAGCAATAGAAGGCCAATCAGCAGGAAGTTGAGCCCAGAATAGTTGGCGAAGATTAGCATGTCTCTGATACCGCCTGTTGAACTGATTATTCCGCTAGTCGCCATTAACAGCCCCACGATAACTGCGGATATCCGACAGATTTTCTCCGGCCACCCGGTTCCCATAAATTGCCTGGTGGCGGGATTAACCAGGCTGAGTATGTATGTACCACCCAACACGATCAGCAAACCAGCGGTGATCACCGTAATATCTTCCTTTCCGATGATCAATACCATAACACCTCCCAGTATCAACAACAACCGCCCTGTGACCAATGCACCCGTTCTTCCCAGTCTCATAGTGTTCTCTGATTAAACTTTGCTATTAATCCTTAAAAGTATGCATTTTTTGCAGTGATTTCTGAGTCCGTTAGCTGAGCCATGGAATAAAGGTCCCAAAGGTACAACTAAGGGAGTGAACGATCTACCATGTGCGCAAAGACTAACTCCTCCTCGGTGCAGAGCCGCCAAAAGAACTCTGACATCGCAGATAGGATTTCACGATGGTGATCCGAGCAGAACATGCTAATGGAACGCTAAGGTAGTCCAGTCAAGTCTGGGAACATTATGGTAGCAAGAACTCCTAAACACAATGTTCCAACTAGGAAGGCTATTGCAAGTGTTTTATCGCTCATTCTAATCTCCTATTTTGGATCCAATTCACCATTAATAAATATTAGTATTTATGCTTTTCGGGGACACCTTTTCGCAGGACTTGCTGAAATAAGAGATTACGCATAAAAAAGGAGTTAAAAGCGATGCAAAGGCACCGCTTTATAGTCCCAGCTTGGGATTGATTCCCATGACGAATACTACTACGAAGTATATGGCGTTCAGTGCCAGTCCCATTGGAACACCCAGCTTTGCCCACTCGCTGCTGGTAATTCCCAGCTTACCGGCAGAGATGATGTTGGGGATGTTTCCCGGGATCAGCATGCCGCCGGAGATAAGCAGTCCATACAGAGCAGCGTTGATCTGGCTCTGACTCATGGCAGGAGAGATCTCGGCTGCGGTAAGGGTCGCATTATCCAGGACGGCAGAAACCATGTTGACCCAGAACAGTACGAAGTCCGGGATCTTGGTGAAGTACTTGAAGATGAGCACTTCCATTCCAGCTCCGAGCAGGAAGAGTGCAGACACGAAAAGCCAGACCTTGCCGGCCCTGACGAAAACGTCCTTCAAGCCGCCCTCGTCAACGATATGTTGAACCTCTACCTTACTGCCCTTCTTGCCTACATAGAAGGCACCGAAGACTGCACATCCCAGAACGCCTAAGGTGATAAGTATGCCGAGCTGATCTGCCAGGTACCAGAAGCCTGCATTATAGGGCGAGCCCTGCAGCTTGGTGATTGCAATGGTGGACAGCGGCTCACCCAAGGGGGTTAGCACTGCACCGAGACCAATGGCAAAACATGAAATTATCACCAGGTTGATCTTATCTTTGCGCTCCATGGGCATCAGGTTTGTGATTTCCACCAGGAGCAAAGCCGCAATAATCGCTGTGATGAGGCTTGAGGCCATTCCCAGAATGAATACAACTGAAGCGACAAACAACGGCATGGGAACGGATTTGGTCAAGCTTTTTATCACGTTATTGATGGGCGTCTTTCCGTAGAAGAATATCAAGCCTGCAACCAGTACTGCAGGAACTATGCCCTTCATGACCGGCTCTTCTGCAGCTAGCTTTACGAGATCATACCCCCATTTGGCGGTAATCGTAACTGCTGCTGCACCCATAATAAATAAAAATGCCTCAAGGTTCTTTTCGACTATCTTCACCTTGAACGGTAGGGCTAACACAAGTAGGAATATAACAAACAAACCGATATCAATCGAGGTTAATGTCTCCCCCGCAATCATTACCATTCGACCACCTCTCTAATTATCATATGCTTTTGTATAGGAGCTTCCAATAATAGGAATCTCAAAGGGCGGCCATATGTAGTTCCCATATTAATTGTTTTTGGTAATGATATCGCCCAAATTGTTAACTATTAATCATAACATAAACATGATTCGCGGGTTATTCGCGGGTTATTCGTGGATTTACGTTATTATTAACGGAAAAATTGAAGCCCATTCGGGCAAATCCGTCATGATATTGCTTTAGGCCATAGATCCCGTTCTCACCACCAGAACCGGCCGGTCTGCCATCCTGGCCACGTCGTAAGTTATGCTACCCACGGTTAGCTGCTCTAACCACCCCTTTCCGTAGGCGTTCATCGCGATCAGTGATACATTCTCCTTGCCGGCAAGCTTGACTATTTCCTCAGCAGGGCTCCCCACGCCGACATGAATCCTAACCGTAGGACCGGCACGCTCGATCTCCGCCCCAATGGTATTGAGCGTCTTGGTGGCCTCAGCAACGTGGCCTTCTACTTCCTCCCAGGTCTCTCCCCGGAAGACAACATGCTGCAGCAATATCTCACCTACACCTTCAATCCCTTGCATGGTGGTGATAGCTTCTGCGGCAGGCTTTGATAGATCAGTTGGGCAGAGCACCTTAGTGAGGGGCTTAGAGCAAAACTTGTCCAGAGCAGGCCCTTCGCGACCCTCCAGCATCGTATGACGCATGAGCAGAAGATTAGTATTTCCATAACGCAGAACGTTTTTGGCCACGTTTCCCAATAGAAGGCCCTCGACGACTCCCTTCCCGCGCGCACTCATGGCGATAAGAGATATCTTTTCTTCAACGGCCACTCTCTGTATCACCCTGTAGACTTCTCCCTCAGTTACAACCTCTGCCATCGTCTCGACATTAATCCCGCGGCCTTCCAGCAGTTTCTTCTGCTCAGCAAGCCTTCGTTTTGCCTCTTCGATCCTCCCTCCCGGGTCCCATACTCTGGCGAGAGGGTCTGCCGGGCCGACGATATGTAAAAGCACCACATCTCTTGTGCCAGGAAGTTCCCTTACGCACTCGATGACTTTCTGCGAGTACTTGGAAAAGTCCGTCGGAACCAAAATCTTTTCAAACATATGAGCCATCACTCAATAATTAAATTCTCCATTCTAATATTTCAATTCATCGACCATAACAATTAAAGATGAAATAAGGGACCGATCGCGCTACTGCAAGCATTAGCTTTAGAACGATGAAGGCATGAATAGGAACACTGCCGAAGTATTCAGCAAGCTTCAGCTTGGGCAATTGGCGATTCATACCAATGAGGACCAAACTGATCCAGATCCATCAGCCCCGCGAAGGTCTGCGTGCTGAATTAATGATTTTGAAGGTATGGCTGAATAGTTACCACAAACTTTTTCATTTATTGCAACAAATACATTCTTGCAGGAGTTCCGAAGAAAATGAATATATTGATTTATATAACAGTACTGTTTATTGGAGCCGCTGTGGGATACTTTTTAGGCAATCCTGGAATTCTCGGGATGATCGCAGGAGCAATTGCCGCAACTTTGATTTCTTTTGATATAAATAGCAAGAAGCGGCCTCAGACAAGCGATAAGATCGAGTAGATATAGTCGATTCTCTTCGTTTTTTATGCTCTACTCGTGGAGATCTTCTTCCGCTGCAAATTGTACTGCTGGAATTTGCATCTTTGCCTCTTTTTCTAATCCATTTACGTGCCGCCTGAGGAAGTATCCTGCCATGCAGACCACAACTCCCCCTATCTCCAGGACCAGGACGGTCGAGGTATGGATGCTTCCTACAAGGAGGAGGTTCCAGGCCATTAACATAGCCAGCAAGCCGATTAACATCATTACTACTGCCGCTGCTTTTCGAATTATATTGTTTTTCTTGTTCATATCACGCCTTGCCAATGGCCTTGACTTGCCGGGATATGAACATTTGCCTGGATGAATGGGCAATATGTATTTCAAAAATTGAGCGAAAAAAAGACAAATGAACAACCGATCAGGGGCAGAGTAGTTCTTCTTACGGCAGATCTATCGTACCTACCACTCTCAGCTTGCCGCCCTCGGGATAAGTGAGAACCGCCTTTGCACCCGGCCGGTAGACCAGCATCTTGTCCAGCTTGAGTTTCAGCACCACGTTATGCCAATCTCCCTCTGCTGATGCGGCCTCAACTCTGGCCGGAACAAATTGCATCCAGTAGCCAATATGGAGAACCATCCCCTCTTTTAGTGGCGCGGGCCAGTATTTGACCACATGCACTTGGGCGGTCAAGGAGGATACTTGCTTTATGGATTTATCGTTGGTGAGGATGGTGCCACGATCCAGGTCTTCCACCTCGATGCCCTTCAGCGCTATTCCCGTCCTCTCGCCAATGCCGGCTGTATCGAAGTCCTCATCATGCTTTTGGATGGAGCGCACCTGGGCCGTCTTCTCTCCCGGCAATACCCGGAGAACGTCGTGCTTCTTGATGCTCCCTTCCGCTACAGACCCCAGGACCACCGTTCCAATGCCGCGCACGTTGAAGAAATGATCGACCGGCAAAGATCCCGTCTCTGCATTTTGTGGCGAATCCATCTTGCCCACATCTTCCAAAAGCCGTTCGCGCAGGACGTTCTTGTCGTCTTCCAGGAACTCATAGCCGTTCACCACCGTGTCCTTGATGAAGGGAGCGATCTGTTCGCGGGAGAGGTAGTTCTTCAGGACCACAATGCCCTCTTTCACGCCTACCGAGTCGCACATGATGACCGACTCTCCGAAGGCGGGATTAATCTGGTCTACAATCAAGAGGGCCTTCTGGGCCATGGAAACGGCGTAGAAGAGGGGTGCGAGCTTCTCCGGATAGCGGGTCGGCTCTATGAAGGTGACGGTGTTCTGTCCCTTTTTCAGGTTGTAAAAGGTAAGATCGCTGGCAGTGCCCTTCTTGCCCAGCTCTTTGCCGTAGTCCAGGGACCCCAGGATCGCCACATTGAGATTCGCCATGTTTAGCTGAAATTATCCCTGGGATAATAGGTTTTGCGGTGGCCGAAATGCCATCTACTTTTTATAGAAACCGGGAGAAGAATACAGGGCATGTGTGGAGCAGATTTATCCGATCTAGAAGAGGAAAAACCCCGAGACAGGAAAGACAATCCCGATAAAAAATCAGGGCCAGGATAAGGGCAAAGATAAGCCTTAGTTGCGCAGCATTTTTCATTTTCTTGCGTCAGCGTCCGGACACAAAATGCTATTCTTCAACCTACAACGCACAATCTATAAATACAATGTACTTTTTAACTCAATATAGTACAATGTTATACATTCAATCTGGTGATTACTTTGAGTTATCTTCAAAAGATCGTGGAAGGGCACGACCTTTCCATTGAGGAGGCAGAGGCGCTGATGGGCGAGATCTTCAGCAGTGCCACAGATGCCCAGATTGGCGCTCTGCTGATAGCGCTACGCATGAAAGGCGAATCCATCCCGGAGATAGCAGGCTTCGCCAGGAAGATGCGAGGCTCCGCGGTTTGCATCCACCCCAAGGTCAAAGGCGTACTGGTGGATACCTGTGGCACGGGAGGAGATGCCTCCAACACCATCAACGTGAGCACGGCAGCCGCCATCGTCTCCGCCGCCTGCGGCGTGCCTGTGGCCAAGCACGGAAACTATGCAGTGAGCTCGAAATGCGGCAGCGCCAACGTGCTCTTGGAATTGGGCGTCAACATCAGTCCCCTGCCCGAAGCGGTGGCGGCCATGATTGAGAACCTTGGCATCGGATTCATGCTGGCCCCCGTCTTCCATCCGGCCATGAAGCGGGTAGCTTCGGTCCGGCGCGAATTGGTTCTTCGCACCGTCTTCAACATCCTGGGGCCTCTGACCAATCCCGCCGGAGCCAAAGCGCAGGTGTTGGGCGTCTACGACCCAAAACTGTGCGAGAAGCTGGCCCGAGTTTTGCTGATGCTGGGCACAGAGAGGGCCCTGGTGGTGCACGGCATGGGCATGGACGAGATCACCAACACCGGTGAAACAAAGGTATCGGAGCTGAAAGACGGAATGGTAAAAAGCTACTGCCTCATGCCCCAGGACCTGGGCTATCCTCTGGCCAGGTCGCAAGATATCGCAGGAGGATTGCCTGAGGATAATGCCAGAAAGCTGGTAGCGGTTATGAAAGGGGAAAGGTCACCGGCCCGTGATATTATCGCCATGAACGGCGGGGCAGCCGTCTACGTCTCCGGGCGGTCTGCGACCCTGAGTGAGGGCGCAATGATGGCAGAGGATGCTATCGATTCTGGAAAAGCCCTTGGGGTTTTGCAAAGAATGGTGGAGATGAACGGCGACGCAAAAAAGCTGGAGCGCTTCCTGTGACCAGGATAAAGGTCTGCGGAATCATGGACCATGCAGAACTCCAGCAGGCCGTATCGGCAGGAGTGGACGCTGTGGGATTCATTGTGGAGATCGACGATTCCAGGCACCGCCTCTCTGCAAAAGATGCAGCAGATCTGATAAAACTGGTGCCGCTATTCACCCAGAGCGTGGCTGTGATCGCACCGGAGGATGTTGAGGGCGCTGTGCAGCTGGCCGAACTGATCGGAGCGGATGTGCTTCAGGTGCATGGCTCCTTAAGCGCCGCTGATCTGGCGGAGCTGAAGGGCAGAGTTTCTCAGAAGCTGGTAGCGGCAGTAGCCGCAGGTTCGAACCTAAATGAGATCCGAAACTATGCAGTAAGTGCCGATGCAGTTCTGCTGGACAGCGTTGCCCAGGGAAAGCTGGGGGGAACGGGAGCCGTTCATGACTGGAACAAAAGCGCCGCCATAGTCGAAAGCCTGAAGGTGCCGGTGATCCTGGCTGGCGGCCTTAACCCCGCCAATGTGGCTGATGCCATCGAAAAGGTCAGGCCCTATGCCGTGGATGCCTCCAGCGGCCTGGAGACGGACGGCAAGAAGGACTCACAAAAGATTTTCTCCTTTGTCAGAGAGGTGAGAGGGTGTCTTCAGTAGAACCAGTGTATGTGGACGTGACCGATAAGGTGAGCGTGGACGCCCCCCTCTCTCTTTACCTGGCTCTGCGAAGCCGCAGGTATCCTTATCTGCTGGAGTCGGTGGAAAAATCGGGCCAAAAGGCCAGGTTCTCCTTCGTGGGAGCCGACCCTTCCGCGGTGGTTACCGTGAAGAACCGCTTCCTGCAAATGGAGTTTTTCAACAGCGGCATGGGACCCATCGAAGAGAGGCTCACCGGGTGCGTGGATGTGGAAAAGAAGGGCTCCATTCTGCAAGGACCAATAAAGAAGGGCTATGATCTCTTTGATGCCCTGCGCGCAGCCATCCCCTGCAGCCGGGGCATGCCTAATAGCTTTGGCAGGCAGGTCTTCACGGGAGGAGGGATAGGATATCTGGCCTACGATCTGGTTAAAGAACGCCTGGGCAGAATCTCTACCTCAGATACACCCGATGCCAAGCTCTGCCTGGCAGAGAGCACTTTCATCTTCGACCACCTCACCCGCAAGGTCTACTTCACCATAGCCCCCATTCTGCCCGGCCCCAAGGTCAACCTGATCGAGACCATTGGTGGAATTGACCCCGACTACGATCAGGCCGACGACCTGTTTGTGTCAGGCCGGGTCCTATCTGCAGGAGGGCAGCAGCATTACGAGGACTGCGTGCGAAAAGCCAAGGCCCACATTTTGGAGGGAGACATATTTCAGATAGTCTTAGCCCGATCGACCAGGATTGAGTGTCCCAATCCCGTCAAGCTCTATCGAAAACTATGCAGCATCAATCCCAGCCCCTACACCTATATCTTCGAATTTGGCGACCTGGCCATTGTGGGGGCCTCACCAGAGACCCTCTTCAATACCTATGATCGCAAGCTTCGGGTCAATCCCATTGCTGGAACCTGTCCCCGGGGAAGGACACGAGAAGAGGACGACAGGTACGCCAAAATAATGCTGGCAGACGAGAAGGAGAGGGCAGAGCATGTCATGCTGGTGGACCTGGGCCGAAACGATGTGCGATCCGTCTGCCGCTCCGGCACGGTGCAGGTGGACGATTTCATGTCCGTGCTCAAGTACTCTCATGTGCAGCACATTGAGACCACCGTCTCCGGAGAGCTGAGAGAAGAGTGCGACCAGTTCGATGCGGCCCGGGCGGCCTTTCCGGCAGGAACCCTCTCCGGAGCGCCCAAGCTGCGAGCCATGGAGATCATCGACGACCTCGAGCAGGCGGCGCGCGGCATCTACGGAGGCGGCATAGGCTACTTTTCCATAGACGGCAGCTCCGACTTTGCCATAGCCATCCGAAGCGTTCTGGTCAAGGATAAAGTAGCTACGGTGCAGGCCGGGGCGGGGATAGTAGCGGACTCCGATCCAGAGAAAGAATACCAGGAGACGGAGAGGAAGATGGCGGCCATGAAGAGGGCTTTGGGAGTGGCGGTATGACCGCCCGCGCTGTACGTCCAATTCTCTTTGTGGACAATCAGGACTCCTTTGTCTGGAATCTGGTGGACTATGTCTCCCAGTTTTATGCAGAGACGGCGGTCCGTTCCAACCGCATAACATTGGCGGAGGTAGCGGCCATAGAGCCCAGGGGAATCGTTATATCTCCCGGGCCGGGCCATCCGGCCAACGCGCGGGACATCGGCTGCTGCCTGGAGATTATTAAGCAGTTTGGGAGCACCCCCATCCTGGGCGTTTGTCTGGGCCACCAAGCCATGAACATTGCCTACGGCGGCACCATCTCCCACACCAGGCCACTGCACGGCAAGACATCGCAAATAGAGCACGATGGATTGGGCATCTTCCGGGGGCTGGAAAATCCCCTGGTGGGTGGACGGTATCACTCCCTGGCCATCGAACGGCTGGCTCCACCGCTGGAGGTATCGGCCAAGACCGCAGATGGTATCATCATGGGCGTACGACATCGGAGCCGGCCCCACTCTGGTCTGCAGTTTCATCCCGAGTCGGTGCTCACGCCCTCCGGCAAGAAGCTGATCAGCAACTGGATAGAGGATGTGGTAGCATGCACCCGTTGATCGATGGAATCCTGGCCGCCTCCCTGGCTCGGGGTTTTGCGGCTGCGGCCCCCTGGCCCCCGAGCGAGCGACGGGACCTCATCGCCTCGGCTCAAGCCCTGAAGAGCCGCGGCCTTATCCCCATTATTGCCGAGATCAAGCCCAAGGCGGTTGGAAGGGCTTTAGCTCCTGGGGAGGTGGCGGAATATGCCAGAGCTTACTCAGAAAACAACGCCTGCACCATCTCGGTTTTGACCGAGCCCACCCACTTCAAAGGCACTCTGCAAAACGCCCTGATCGCCCGCAGAGCCGGGCTGCCGGTCTTGAGAAAGGACTTCATCTTCGAGGAGAGGCAGCTTGCCGAGGTGCAGGCTGATCTGGTGCTGCTCATAGCAGCGCTGGGCATTGACCTGGGAAGATTTGTGGAGGCGACGAGGGCTTTGGGCATGGAGCCTCTGGTGGAAGTCCATACCGAGGAAGAGCTGGAAGCGGCACTGAAGACCGATGCCAAAATTATCGGCATCAATAACCGCAACCTGAATACCCTGGAGATCGATCTGGGCACCTTCGAGCGGCTGGCGCCGCGGGCCATGCAGGCCGGGGTGTTTCTGGTGGCGGAGAGCGGAGTGCATACAAGAGAAGATGCAATGCGCATGATGCAGGCGGGGGCGGATGCGCTGCTGGTGGGAACGGCACTGATGGGCGAGCCAAAACGACTGGGGGATATCAATAAACTGTGAACTCCAGAAGCGAGCTAAAGGCGTGTCTGGCGGGTCTTCGTCTTTGTGACAACTGTGAAATAACCCGAAAATATTGTATCCGAACCAAGGGCATCAATCACAGCTTCCGCCATTTTAGAAGGAGATAATCCATCTAGCCGAAAATATATTATCCCCGGTGTCGTTAAGAGCTTTTTTTCATATACCAGTTGGCCAAAATCTCGGTCGAAAGTCAAGATGATGCGCCCGTCTGCTTCGGCCATCGATAATATGCGATCGTCGCTGCTTTTTGGTGCGATCGCTATGTGAATTATTGAATCGGTCTATTGCTCAATGAAAAGCACCGGCGCGGTGTTGCTCCCGCATAGTCTAAGCAAGCCCTGATATCGTCTCGTGTCAAGCCGGGATAATTCTCCATGATATCCGATTCCGACCATCCCCAAGACAACAGATCAATTATGAGATCTACTGCTAACCGAGTTCCTTTGACCACAGGTTTTCCGAATAGAATGTTGGGATTCCTCTCAATGCGGTCCTTCCAGACTGCATGGGCTTCTTCGCCATCTTTTTTCAACATTCCTGCTTCTTCTTGAGAAGTTCGATGCAAAATGGTTTTCTTTGAGATCGGCTCACACATCGGTATCCATCTATGTATGGATTCACTAATAAGCTTTTGGCTCTGCTAAAGCCTCCCTCGCGAATTCTGACTTCTGGCGCAGAGTGAAACTGCGGCGGCGCACCCACGCGCAGCAAGCTGCGGGGTATTGCGTTTTAAAATAAATGGAGAAATATTGCAAAGGTAACTCAGAAACTCAAGACAAGGGCTCGCAGCGAGCGGGAACGTCTGAGTCTAGCGGCCAAAGACGCTGGGGCTTTCTAGGTGAAAGAAAACAGAGTGAACAGCCGGGAGGATGCCCTGCGTATGATGCGGGCGAGGGCGGATGCACTGCTGGTGGGGACGGAGCTGATGGGCAGGGCAGAAAGGCTGAGGGAGCTGAACCGTTTCTGATTAGAGGTCCCGAAAAAATCGCTATGCAACTTCCACCTGGACCCTGCCGATGAAAAGGCTCTCATCAACTGGAGCGGCAACCTGTGTAACTTTCAAGGCCTGCAGATGGACCTCGATGGCTTCTTTGCTGTTTCTCAAGGTTTCATCGAGGGTTTCTCCCTGCGAATAGCAGCCAGGCAGGGCCGGGACCTCGGACCAGAAGCCGCCTTCCTCTGCCTGATGTATCAAAATTGTATAATCCATAGTCAATCACCTTTCAAGAGTCTCAGGAAATCCTCATCAGCTATGTCTGCCACCACTCCGCCCACGGGCCGACCCGCTCCTCGATATCCAGGCCTAGCTGAGATGGAAATATTATGAATTTTAAACTTCCTCGTCAGAAACGAAATGCACAATTCTGCACCCAAGATATGGACATGGTCCGAGGATAATCTTCCTGTTCTTCATCAGCCTTAAAGCAAGAGGTTACAGCGCAGGATTAAATACCGCAAAAAGCATGTACAACATGGATGAGAACGCTTCGTTAAAATTCCGATCAGGCCGGAGACTGATGGAACGTACACGGTTATCGTTCCCTCTCTTCCCGGATGTTTGACCTTCGGCGATAGCATCGAGGAAGCTCTGGAGATGGCAAAGGAAGCCATAGAGGTGTACATCGAAAGCCTTGCAGCTAGAGGCAAAGAGATTCCTATCGAAGAAGATCGAATCGAAGCAACTGTAACGGTTGAAGCAAATGCCTAAGTTGCTGGTCCTGTTCGCCAGAGAAGCTTGCCAGAGCGAACCAGGCAGGCATAACCCGAGAAGAGTTATTAGATCTTTTGTAAGATGGCAAGTGAAAAGTCATGCATCTCTTTGCACCGGAGTACTTTCGCCCCGCGCTGCCTGACTATATATTTAAGAACAACATATTCTAAACAAATAAAAACTGTTGGCAGAAAATATGGAGCCGATCTCCCGCATACGCGTTTCCATCGAGCCAGAGCGAAAAAAATCAAAGCTGCCATCCTCAAGGATGATCATTTCTACCTGGCCGATCCTGCAAATTGTCCCTTTGACCTCAGCTTCCAGTGGGAAGGAAAGACCATCAATGTAGAGTTGAAGGACTTCACAAGGATCGGTGAACCCCAGAGCGACTACGTAGCCTCTATTGTCAACCAAAGCGGCCATCTCTACCGGCAAATACTCGCCGGCCGGGAGCTACAAGATCCCCTTATCATCATAGTACTCGGCGATGATGACAATGTTGTTCAGGCCGTCAACAATGTCGTTTACAATAGAGGCATTAGAGGTCAAGAAGCAGAAGAGAAGATCTCCGAGTATATTTCCATGCTGGAAGACTTTGAGGCCAACTGCATCGGCATGAATATTCAGATATGGCGGCTCAAGATCGATCCCTGGCGGCGAATGCTTCAGAGTGTCCAAAAGATCCTGCAGGGCGGCGATCTTTCCGTCTTTCGACCGAAACCGGCGGTTGGTGAAAGGCAAGCCGTCGGGCTGTCCATACTATGCGGAAAAGGCCTGGGTCCCAGAAGAGCCAATAGAATCCTGGAAAGATTCATTGTCTCATTGGTCCCAAAAAAGCCGGACACATACCTGGATGATTGCCCGGGAATTGGCCCCCAACTCGCGACAGCAGTCCGGAGTGCTCTGTTCGTTCCTCCTGCCTGTGTGAATAGACCAAAAGACAAGAGGTAGCAACTCGCCTATGTTTACGACGCCGTCTACCCATGGATGGATGGGGGGGGGCGGAAAAAAGGATCTATGAACGAAAGAATGAGATCTGTGAAAGCAGATGTCCTGGATGTGAAGGCCGTGATAGTGGGCGATGGCCCGGAGATGGGAAGGCTGAAGTCCCTGGTATCCGAGCTGGAACTGGGAAAAAATGTACTGTTCCTGGGCTTTCTGGAAGACTACAATAGATCAAGGTGTTCTTTATGTCTATGGCAATCTCGAACCACTTGAGCTTTTCATCATCGCCCTCGGCTATTATCTTCATTGGTTCTCGATCATGCCCGTGAGGCCAAACGCATTGGCTATATCGACTACCCTGCCTCGATAGCCGACCTCCTGGACTTTACCGGAGACGTATGCGGTGAGCTTCATCATTAAATTATTGTGCCCGAGGGAGTTTCGACAGACAGATATAGGAGAGCGCGAATTTTGAGAAACAGATAATTATGAGCACACTGATTACAGGCGGCGCAGGATTTATCGGATCCAACCTTGTTGAGGAACTCTTGAAAGTTGGCGAAGATATTGTGGTCCTGGACAATATGCACACCGGAAGCCCCGGCAATTTGGAAGGCCTACAAGGCAGCCTGAAGCTGATCCAGGCAAGCTGCAACGATCTACCCGATATGGATCTTCGTCCCGAGAAGATCTACCATCTGGGCATTCCATCATCTTCACCCATGTACAAGAAGAATCCCTACCTGGTAGGCGAAGCGCTCAACGGCTTTACGGCAGTCTTCGAACTGGCCAAGAGGTGCGGAGCAAGGGTGGTTTATGCCTCGTCATCATCACTCTACAACGGTCTCTTGCCACCCCATCGAGAGGACATGACCATCTTGGTTGCCGACTACTATACCGAGGCCCGGCTGGCCATGGAGAGGATGGCAGAACTTTACAAGCAGCTCTACGACATCGACTCAGTGGGCTTGAGATTTTTCTCGGTCTATGGGCCGAAGGAAACGGCCAAGAAGCAATATGCCAACATGGTTACTCAGTTCCTCTGGGAAATGCGAGACGGCAAAGCACCTGTGATCTTCGGAGACGGCTTGCAGACCAGGGATTTCACCTATGTCAAAGACTTGACACGGGCCCTGCAACTGGCTATGAATTCGGACTATCACGGCATTCTGAATGTGGGGACGGGAAAAGCTTACACCTTCAACCAAACGGTAGAGATTTTGAACAAGAACATGGGATTGACCATGAAAGCGCAACACGTGACGAATCCCATAAAGAACTATGTTCAACACACCCTTTCCGACACTGCGAAGACAGAAAAAGTGCTCGGGTTTAAGGCAAGATACAACCTGGAAGAAGGGATAAAAGAGCTTCTTAGATTCTATATGACTTGAGACCATGTCATTGAGCCAATTCTATCAGCCTTTTGGCCCACTCAAGTTTTCTTTTTTTGCGCGGCGTGACGCTCTCATCTTCAAAGTCAAATCCCACCAGCGTTATAGAGGCTGCGCCAAGCTCTTTAGCCAGAAATACACATCGATCTCCGTCCGTGAACCCTCCGAAGTTGTAGAGGCCAGGCATGGGACGGCACTGCACCGTGCCTATGATTCTCTCTAACTGCGGCACATATCTATCCAGGGCATCCAGATTATCTCCGTGGGCATGTACCACCACCATTGAGCCCATCTGATTAGCCTTCAAAATGGCGGAAAAAGGTCCATCCAGGTCGGTGACCACTATATCGGGCACAATGCCGTGCCTCAAAAGAACGGCTGTAGCCCCATCCGCGGCCAGAAAGACGCCACCCCTTTCTTGCAGCCCCACCAGCTCCTTATCAAGAGTTGGAGCATTGCCGCATACAACAATCCTATGCCCGCCAACAATTGCCTCTGCGACGCATAGCAGCGGCTCTCGGTCGCGCAGAAGCTTTGCCAGGAGCATTGCCGCGTCTTCGTCCATTTCTGGAGAAAAACCGAAGTCTTTCAGAATGGATTGGTAAAGGGGCTCCCAGGTCGCGAATTGCATGCTGGAAATTGGTGCCTGCATTTCTTAAAGATCTTTTGCCCAAGAAAAGAAAAATGATAAGAGAAAGGAAATTCCCTTCTCTTATACTACGGATAGGTTCTTGGGAACTCAGCTACTGCAGGTGCCTTGAAGCAGGTGCAGTCGAAGACGCCCTTGGCGCCTTTAAGCTTCGAGTCTCCCAGATAGGCTGTTGGTATGGTGAGGTAGCCACCGAAGCAGCAGGGCAGCCAGTCTTCGCCCTTCTGAACCAGGTTGTAAGGCACTTCGAGAGTCATGTTCTTCTCGATGTGATAGGTTCCCCAGTAATCCTCATCGATCTCGATGGCTGGCTTGCGCCACGCACTATTCTTCATATTTGCTCCGAATGGGCCTGGGTCAGCCACATCGTAAGCAGCATTCATCGCAGGGGCGAAGTTCTCATTTGCCTGAAGAACTCCGATGTGCGCCTTGCCGTCAGTTACATCTTCAACGATCTTCATGTTGGTATAGCCGACGTTTTCCCAAATTGGATCCCAGGTATGGTTGAATTTCTCTTTGATGGTGAGATCCAATACCTTATCCAGGGCATGGGCATACTCGACCTCATGATGCATGCTGGTACCAGCACGATAATTCTTGACCCAGGTCTTCTCCTTGAGCAAGGAGCTGTAGTCCAGGGGGTTTGCCGCATAGTATCCGGTTCCGACAGCGATCCTCATAGGCGCATAGACCATGGCTACATCCTCTTTAAACTGGATGCAGTTCTGCGCGAAGTCGTTGTAGTCGGTTTGGACGTTGCGGCTCTTCTTGTCCAATTGCTGGTAGGTCAAAAGGGCCTCGCTGTTCAAAGATCCGCTGCCGTGAGCATAATTCTTCATGGCAATATTTCCGGACTTGGCATAAATATAGGTCATGAAGTAACCATTGCCCTGCACACTCTGCTCGAAGTTGAAGGTGGTGTTCTTCTCTAGATATGCATTCGGGTAAGTGGACGTAGCAGGACCTGCTATTTGTGCCAATGAGCTTCCAATAAGTGCAACTAAAACCATTGCTATCGATATTGCTAGCATAGCCTTTTTCAGATCAATCCCTCCATCTAAAGCGAATAACACTATTCTATTATGATCCTGCTTTCCGTAAGTCAACGCACCTATTTTAATCTGTTGATTGCCTTTTTATTAAGATAGAAAAGACTTATCCCATTTCGCAATCAGATTACATGCATAACCAAAAGGTTAATACGTAAAGCGTTTATCGATATGTAGTAGTATGTTCGCTCCTATCGATCTTATGATAAGGTCATCTTTTGGTCAGAACCATTTTGCACGAGATTCAAATAGGGTTAATAATTATATATCAAGATGGACATAGGTCATAAGATCTGAAAATCGAGCATGCAAAAAACCCCACCATGTATAGTACTAAAAGAGAAGACCCATGCCACCCAAGGCATGGGATTCCCGGGTTTTTTGGTTCCAATGTGGAGCCAAACCCCAGCCGCAGGCTGGAACAGGAGGACAAACGGGGGATGCTGGCAGAACTGGAAGATAAGAGAGGCAAACTCAGACAGGAGTCCCTTGCCTTCAAGGATCGAAGAAGCCAATTGAATGCTGAAGCGAGCAAATGGGCCGCCAAGCGCAATGAGCTGAACAAGGCCACCAAAGAGCTAATCGACAAAGCCCAGGAGCTTAAGAAGCTGCGGGATGAAAATAACAAGAATGTGGCCGATTCCAAGAAGGATAGGGATGAGTACAATGAGAATACCAATCAGCTCTATGCAAGGATAGACGATATCAGGAAGAAGTACAACCTCACCGGTGAGCGTTCCATAAGGGATCTGCGCCGCGAGATCGATCACCTGGAATTCAGGCAGCAGACTGAAGTCTTAAGCCCGGATAAAGAGAAACAGCTGGTCGATAAAATTGCCGCCTTGCATGCAGAATTCAAAGGCAGAAAAGAGCAGCTTGAGAAGAATGAAGAGCTGAGGAAGCTTCTCGATGAAGCGCAAGCCATGAGAGATCAGGCTTCTAACCACCACGATCTGGTTACCAAGTTCGCGGAAATGGCCCAGGAATACCACGATCAGATGATAGGCACCTTTAAAGAAGCCGATCAGACTCGTGCCGAAGCCGATGCCGCCCACAAGGAATTCGTGAAGGCCCAGGAGGCCGCCGATGAGCAGCACAAAGAGTTCATCCGCACCCAGAGAGAGGTTCGCGATTTCGAAAAGGTCATCGTGGGCTTGAAGAAGAAGAACCGGGACATAAAGGAAGATCGCGCCAAAGAGGTTGCCAAGCGCGAGGCCGAGGATATCCTTACCCACTTCAGGCAGGGCGAGAAGCTGAACACCGTCGATCTACTAAGGCTGCAACGTGCCGGCCTGGTTTGATTCGCTCTAAAATTTGAAATTATGGGCAGAGAACCTGCCCCTCTTAGATTTTATGCATCACATAAGACCGTAAGCTTTTAAGCTTCCTCTTCTGAATCGGAATTGATGAATGAGATTCGCCTGCTCTTCGGAAAGCCGGTTATCAAGGACAAAGGGCAACTCATATCAGCGATTAAGGATCTACAATCCCGTCATGGCTGCATAGTGCAGGCTCTCGACGCAGATAAAGTCGCAGGTGAAAGACATATTCGCTTTGCCACAAGGAAGGCGCTGGCCGCTTTTTCCGAAGCGAGAAACATCGCTAAAGATGCAGGAATGGAGATCATGCGTTACGCCTCTGGAGAGAGGCAGATTGAAAGAGCCCATTTCATGAAAGTATCAGATCGTACAGAGAGAATCGCACTTGTCCTCGCCGGCTCCGGCTCCCTGCCGAACGCCTCGGAACTATCCCGGATCATTGAGCTGGACGGACAGGGCAGTTCTTTTTGTGCAAAGGCCGTAAAAGAGGCTTTTAATATCTCTTCCGAGGAGCTACGAGCCGTGGGCGAGGAAAGGATCGAGGATCTGGTCATCGAAAGAGTGGCCCTGGTGGATACATACCGGCAAACCGTAAAAAATAAGGATGAGTTGTAAAATGAAAGAAGAATTCTACACCGAGAAGCGATGGCTCAACTGGATGAATAAGGTCAAGGACAGCAACTTCAAGCTTACCGAGGAGGATGATAAGAACTCGGGTGCCGTCTTCATCTACATTATGGATGACGTGGTGCTGGCCTGTCTCAAGGTAATAGCCCGATGCGAGCACACGGTTATAGCTCCCGATGCGGCCCTGGCCGAGATCATGGCCATCAGGTCGATTGTCTTTACCGAGAACGAATCCATGGGAGAAGATGCCGATTTGATGCTCGAATCCCTCAAGACCTCTCTTGCCGCAGTATTCGTCTCCAGCCAGCGCTATATCATAGGAATATTTGATCGCATAAGCCCCCTGGAAGAGATGGTGGCAAAGGCGGTGGCTGCCGAGCAAGCAGAGAACCTGGATGAAGCATTCGATCTGCTCAGTCAGGTAGGGGCCAGAGTGATTGGCGGAGAGAACCTTCCTGAGATTGGCGACATACCTTACTGCATGACCGCAGAACTTATGGACGGAATTGATGCCATTTCGGCAGCCATGCTTGGCGACGATAGCTACAAAGATGACGATGGGTCTGTGGATACAGGCGGGGCCGACTAGATTGATCTGGTTATTACCTCGCACCCCTTCTCGAGAACCACAACGGTGTGTTCGGCCTGGGAGACCAGTGCCCCTTCTATCTCCCAAAGTACCGGATATCTGTGCACGGCTCCACTGCGCAGGAGCTGCATGAGCGCATATTCCGCTCTTTCCCCTTTGAGCCAGCGCCGAGCAAAGGGAAGCGTTTTGTAGCTTTCTGAAATCTCTTTTAAGAGCGTTCGAGCCGCAGGAAGCCGCACCGGCCGAAAAGCGGAAAAACCGTAGATCTCGTTGATGAGAGCCTCGCTGATCCTGCCCGAACCGTTGGTGGCAAAAGGCTCGATGGCGATAACATCTCCTTCCTTCAAGACAGTGCCTTTCTCCATAGCCCGGTTGGGCACCGCAGGCTCGTCATGAGCCAGATATCTGGACAGACCGTGGCCTGTCAAGTTATATACCGGCTTGTAGCCGTAGCCGGTTATGGCCTCTTCAATGGCCTTGCCGATCTGGGCCGTGTCAATACCAGGCCTGATTATCTCTAAAGCCGCCTCTAGAGCGACATGGGAGGCCTCGACTAACTTATCGTGGCCGCCCAGGTCAACTGTGATGGCGGCATCGGCAATATAGCCGTCCACGTGCACACCCACATCCAGCTTGACCATATTCTCGCCAAAACGGGCGACATCTTGGGGCGAAGGCGTATAATGAGCCGCGTTTCTATCCAGAGATATGTTGCAGGGAAAGGCGGGTTTTGCGCCCCTTGATCGAATTGCATCCTCTACGAAATTTGCCACATCAAGCAAGGACGCGCCCAATTCCACTCGCGGACCGGCCTTCGCCAGAACCTCGGCCAGGATTCGCCCTGCCTTTCTGTAATTCTCTAAAATTTCAGTTTCCATTGATAACACCTAAAGCACGAGCTTCCTCTCGAAATGGGTGAGGCTCTCATAGCCGTTTTCCTTTACCACGACCAGGTCCTCCAGACGCACGCCTCCAATCTTTGGATAGTACAGCCCCGGCTCCACAGTTACCACGTGATTGACCTGCAGCTCCTCTCCGCTCTCGCTGAGGAAAGGCTTTTCGTGCACATCCAGGCCCACGCCGTGCCCGGTGGAATGGGTAAAACCAGAGCCCTCCCTCTCCGGATATCCCAGATCCAGGAAGACCGAAGAGACCCGAGAATGGACCTCCTTGCCAGAGACGCCCGCCCGGATGGCCAGAAGGCCCTCGGCCTGCGCCAGACGCACCGCCTCGTAGATCTCTTTTACCTCGGGCGCGGCTTCGCCCTTGAGAACGGTGCGCGTCATATCGGCAAAGTAGCGGCGACTCTTGCTGCGCGGAAAGATATCGATGACAATGGGAGCATTGGCGGCCAGAGGCCCCGTCCCTCGCGCATGAGGGGCAGCAGCCTGTGGGCCGCCGGCAACAATGGTATCCATTGCCTCGCAGCCGTCCTCCAGCAGGGAGATCTCAATTGCACCGCGCACCTTTTCCGAGGTAAGAGGCTGCCCCTCGCGATAGAGCAATTCTCCTCGCGGCTTTGAGCTGCCGATTAGAAGGGTCGCCTGGCGCATGGCCCTCTCGCAGGCCCTCTGTGTGCATACGATGGCGTCCAGCTCCTCTTGTCTCTTTATCTCCCGCAAGCGCGAGGCGGGGCTCTCCAGGACAGAGACTTCAAAATCCTGACAAAGACGCTGGTAAAAACCGGCTGGAAAGCGAAAAGGCACGCCCAGACGCCTTATGCCGTGACCTTTCAAAAACTCCACCAAAACCCGACAATAGGCCTCTTCCGAATTTTTGCATCTCTTCAGCTTTTCCATAATCTGGTATTGGGAAGTACTCAGACATTCAGTTGCTATGGACTCCTTTTTGGCCCGGAATAGCTCCATGGAAGAAACGAGCAATGTGGTCTTCTCCTGGGCAAGAACGGCGAATTTGTCGCCGGCCAGGAAGTGAGTAAGGTAATACATGTCGGCATCACAGATGCTGTCGCCGACAAAAAGAAAACCGTCCAGATTATGCCGCTCTAGAAAGATCTGGATAGGAGAAGGCACGAATAACTACCTGCGAATGGATTTTGTCAGCTCAGAGACAAAAGAGGTGACGTCTTGGCTCTTCTCCACGCCGGTTCCTGTGACAATCAGGTCTGCGCCGGCTGCTATCAGCTCTGCCGCTGCCGCGCCGCTGCGAATCCCGCCCCCAACTATGAGCAGGACGTCTCCCAGAAGCTTCTTGACCAGGGCCACCATGTTGGCCGGCACAGGAGAGTCTGCACCTGACCCCGCCTCCAGATACACCATTCTCATGCCCATGAATTTGGCAGACAGGGCATAGGCCGCCGCGAGTTCCGGCTTATTTCGCGGTATGAGGCGAGCATCACCCACAAAACCCACTGTGCCGCCCGGCTCAATGATGATATAAGCCATGGGTATGGGCTCCAGACCGTAGCGCAGGATTAATGGGGCACCGAGCGCCTGATTTTCTACGATATAAGCCGGGGAGCGGGAGTTTAACAGGCTCATAAAAAAGACTGCATCGGCATTTTCACATAGGCCGGCTACGCTGCTGGGAAATAGAATTACGGGCAGATCGGTCTTCTCCTTGATCACTCGCACCGTCTCATGAAGAAGAATTCCGGCTGCGCCTACCGAGCCGCCTACCATGATGGCGTCCGTGCCGCCCTGCTGTGCAGCCCGGGCCATTGTGCCGGCCTCGCTCGGGCTCTGGGAATCCGGATCAATCAATGTGAGATGTCCAGCGCCACGCTCGGCTATCGCATTGGCCAGCAGCAGCTCGACTCTGCCCCTCTCAAACATCATTTAAGCGGTCTTGTTTTCCTTGGACTTCATCCTCAGTCCTTTGTAACCGCACTTGCGGCAGCGAGTCGCTCTTACGGGATTTCGTGCGTTGCAGCTCATGCATATCTTGAGATTCAAGATTCTCTTTTCTGCTTCTGGAAATCTAGCCATAATTTTATCGCCCTTTTTCTAATATAAGTAAATAGCGCCGGGGTTGGGATTTTCCTGAGAGAGCTATCTCGCCCCCGCCATTTTGAACCCAAGCGTCCCTGGAAGGGACAACAGGTCTCGAGCCTGCCGCGTATGAACTCCCGCAGCCCTAAAGCCACCGAAATTGTCCGCTCTGCCACCCCGGCCCTTGCAATTCTCCGTCTGACCCATGCTTTATATCTGTTGCTCCTCCCTAGTAGCCAGAGGATCCTATTATGTCTCTAAGAGATGATGCATTAGCATTTCATAAAGATGCCAGGGGCAAGATTGCAGTCCACAGCAAGGTGCCTTGCGCTACCGTGCGTGACCTCTCCTTAGCTTACACTCCGGGAGTGGCCGAACCCTGTCGCGAGATCGAAAAGAATCCAAACGACGTTTATGAGTACACTGCCAAGGGCAATATCGTGGCCGTGGTAACAGACGGGACTGCTGTCCTGGGTCTTGGCGATATTGGTCCCTTGGCTTCCATCCCGGTCATGGAGGGAAAGGCCATTTTGTTCAAGAACTTCGCCGGAATAGACGCCTTTCCCATCGCCATAACCTCCAAGGACCCATCAGTCATCGTGGAAACCGTTGCGGCAATAGAGCCGGTCTTTGGCGGAATCAACCTGGAGGACATAAGTGCGCCTCGCTGCTTTGAGGTAGAGGAGCGGCTCAAGAAGATCCTGAATATACCCGTCTTTCACGATGACCAGCACGGTACCGCCGTGGTCGCCCTGGCCGCCCTCATCAATGCCCTCAAGGTAGTGGGCAAGAGCTTTTCTCAGGTGCGCGTGGCCGTGAGCGGGGCGGGCGCGGCGGGCATCGCCGTTACCAAGTTTCTCTACAGCTTCGGGGTAAAGGACGCCATACTCTGCGACAGCCGGGGAGTGATCCACACCGGCCGAACAGACCTCAACCCGGCCAAACTGGAGATCGCCCGGACGACCAATCCCCGCCATGTTACGGGCAGCTTAGCCGATGCCATTGCCGGAGCCGACATCTTCCTGGGCCTGTCGGTAGCGGGCATTGTAACTCCTGCAATGGTCGCGAGCATGGCCCCTGATGCCATTGTCTTTGCCATGGCCAATCCCGTGCCCGAGATCATGCCCGACCTGGCCTTGCAAGCTGGCGCGCGAGTGGTGGCCACCGGGCGATCCGATTTCCCCAATCAGGTCAACAATGTGCTGGGCTTCCCCGGGATCTTTCGCGGGGCCCTGGATGTACGGGCCTCCGACATCAATGAGGCCATGAAGGTCGCAGCTTCGCGAGCCATTGCCGGCCTGGTAGAGAACGTATCCGAGGTGTGCATCATTCCTTCGCCCCTGGACAAAAGGGTAGTTCCCGCCGTCGCCGCAGCCGTCGCTCGCGCCGCCATTGAAACGGGCGTGGCGCGCGTCCCGATGGATCCTGCCCAGGTAGGAATACGGGCAGAGGCACTGGTAAGGAATCTGGCTTGCCTGCCGTCTTAATGAAGGAGGAAATTCCTTCCGTTTTCTTACTCCCAGGATTCATTGCTGCCTCATGATTTTTTCGAACATGGGCAGGTATTTTTCCTCGGTCCCGTCTTTTCTGCCTTTACCGCAACATTATATATTTTCACATTTTTGGCAGAGGACCAGAGAGATTCAGCGTCATTGCTGTCTTTGGCCATGACCCGAACCAGATATGTTCCGGCCAAGCTCCAGGTATGCGGCATGCGCACCAAAGTTCCCGAATTTACCAGGTTGGTTTGCGAGGTACTGCCATCACCCCAGTCGAAGGTATAGAAGATCTGATCTTTATTGGGATCAGTGGTATAGCCTGTGAAGGAATAGGACTTGCCCACATAGCCGGATGCAACACCCATCGGAGTGGAGGGCTTTTTAGGGGGTATGTTTGCGGTTATCTTTACCGCAAGATATGTGGACCAGGCAGACTGACCACCCCATCGGTCTGTAGCCTTAGCCCGAACATAGTATGTACCAGATCGCTGCCAAGCATGTGACGCGCTGATCTTTGCTGCGGATTTCGCAAACTCAGTCACCGACGAACTTGTGTCTCCCCAGTCAAAGGTAATCTGGACATCATCGCCATCCGGATCAGTCGCGTAAGCGGTGTAACTGTAAGATTTCTGCAAAATGCCGGCCGCAGTACCTTGGGGCTTGGCAGGCCTCAAAGGCAGCCGATTGGCAGCAGCAATGGTGACTAGAAGGGCTGCTGACACCGGGGATGAGGCTCCTTTGCTGTCGGTAGCTTTAGCCGTTACCTGATAGGTCCCTGCCTGACTCCAGGTGTGCGAGGCCGCCCCCGCGCCGGTGCTGATCAGCCCTGTCTCCGAAGTGGTGTCATCTCCCCAACTGAAAGTGAACTTAACAGGATCTTTGTCGGGATCGATCACAGAAGTGGTGTAGCGTAAAGAATCAAGGACGGACCCCTGCACCGGGCCCAAAGGCAAAGAAGGCGTTAGCGGCGCATTGTTTTCGCTATATGGGTAACTCATATCCAGAGTCATCCAGTAGAAGGCATATCCTAGATCGCTGTAGCTGCAATCATAGTTCATGTCCATGCTAACCCGGAATAGACCGGCCGGTCGCCCGGAGGTATCGCCCCAGCTGTTGAGCATGATCCAGTAGCGGTTAGTGGGATTTGTATCATCATATCCCACGCAGAGAACGGCATGCCCGCCTCCGTTCTGATAGTTATACGACCTGCCGCAGGCATTGTCCGGCTGCCACACGGCATTCTCAGGCTGTGCGCCCCAGAAGCTAAAGAAGTCACTCCAGGAACTGCTATCTGGCAAATAGTAGGCAAACCAGATGCCTTTGCCCTGCAGCAAGACGTTCTTGATGTTGGAAATGGCCGCCTCTTTGGTCATTCCATGAGAGGGAATGGTATTGACGGAGATAGAAGCCAGATCATAATGAGGAGATGTGGATATTGAGGAAGCGAGAACTGCCGAACACGAGCCGCAGCCCTTCAAAGCATCCTGATAATGAGCGTTGCTGTTGGACCAGGGGACCATCATGCCCTTGGCATTATAAAATCCGGCCAATCCCGACAGCCAGCCGCCGCAACAGGCTCCTGAGCTGCCGCAACCGCCGTTGTAGTTGGAATCAAGATACTGTAGGGAGAAGCGATCGGAAACGCCCTTCTGCCGAGCATAATCGAGCTCCATGACGCCCGTTCCCGCCCAGGCCCAGCAGTTGCCGCAGCGTCCCTGGTCGCGCTCGGAGGGCGTGTAATTGAGCAGGTCCAGCAGGCTGAAGGAAGTGACAGGCGCGGGGGCCATCTTTGTTGTGATCTCGGGGCTCAGATAGGCCTTGTCGGATGCATTGTACTGCCCGGCCCAAAGATCCGCCTCTTCCTTTGTGGGGCGCATGATAGGATATACCCGAGCAGGAAGAGAGGCGCGATCCAGCGGGGCGAAAAATCCGTAGTCCAGGCCAAAACCGCTCTTGTCGGAGAGCGTCACTTCATAGTAGCCGGCTCCGGGTGCGGTCTGTTTCCTGCCGGAAAAGGGATCTGCTCTCAGCTCGTAGCGGCCGGGGGAGAGATTGCCGAAAAAGTACTGCCCCGATTGGTTCGTGTTGGTGTTGAAAATCTCCTTTCCTTCCAGTATCAGCCGGATGGTACTGTTCGCGAGCCCCATCTCGCCGGGCGAGAAGAAGCCGTCGCCATCCACATCCTGAAAAGCGGTGCCGTTCAGGGAGAGGCCCGCCGCATCCGGGGCGGGGGCAGCAGCGCCTGCGGCTATCAGCGAGGCGGATGATAGTAGGAACAACACAGTCAAGAAAAGGAATTGTCGAATCATTTTTACACACCATATATATTTAGACGGAATAAGAATATAAAGTTTTGCCGGATGTTACAGCCCGCCGGAGATCCGCCAGTTATAAGGCTCAGGCACGGCGAGAGTGAATGGGTGATTTTCGTGAAGAAGCAGGCAAAGAGAGGGGGAAAGGATCAGGAGCAAATGAGGAAGAGGCTGGAAAATAGCTTGCCCTGGAGCCTATCACGATGGTTGGCAAAGATGTTGCGGAAAGGAAAATGATCACATAACGCTGAGAATGATGCCCGCAGCCTAATCATTCGGAGTGAAAGATATATAACTTATGCAATGTTAGTTACATGTTATGTTCGCAGAATATATAGCGGCAGCGTTGCGGCGGGCAGAATACAAGATTATCGAAAGTGATGAACCTGTTTTCGTATCCATTCCAGGATTAAATGGTGCATGGGCCACGGGTAAAACCATTGAAGAGGCTAGGGCCGAGTTAATCGAGGTTATTGAAGAATGGCTGGTCCTCGGCATTAAGCTGGGTCACACGATTCCAGCAATTGAGGGCGCAATGATCAATGTGCCTACGATTAACGAGGAGTCGGTTCTTGTTGTCGAATAGGCTTGTTCATGTTCCGAGGAGATACCAAGCTTCGGATACCCAATCCCCATAAGCAGGATATAGATGCCAACCTACTGGCACAGATATTGCAGCAAGCCCAAATCATCCACCTGGAGTGGTTGAAATGAGCATTCCAACATAGAGATGAAGGCTCTTCGCTATTTCCAGTTGTTAGTTCGTCTCTGTGCGTTCTCTGTGAGCTTTGTGAGCTCTGTGGTTGAAATGTCGTCGTTAGCAGCTAGGTTATTAACCAAAAGGCTGACGATACTACTACCACAGAGTCATAGAGCCTACGGAGGACTCAAGCATTCCATTACTCACAGGTCTTCAAATATTCCACCACCACTCTTGTCACATCCGCCGTCCTAAATTCCCCGCCCAGATCCGGCGTGCGAGCTCCGCTCTCAAGCGCCCTCTGCACCGCTGCTTCCATGCGGCGTGCCATCTTTGGCTCCCCGAGCCACTGCATCATCATGGCCGCGCTTCTTATGGCTCCCACGGGATTGGCGACACCCTTTCCTGCAATGTCCGGGGCGCTGCCGTGGATGGGCTCGAAAAGGGCATGGTCGGTGCCGAGGTTGGCGCTGGCACATAGACCGAGGCTGCCGATTACCCCAGCCGCTTCATCGCTCAAGATGTCGCCGAAGAGATTGGTGGTGACCAGCACGTCGAACCTTTGGGGATTCACCACCAGATTGTAGGCGGCAGCATCCACCAGCATGTCATCGCAGAGCATGCCCCGCCCGGCGGCTACGGCGCGGCAGGTCTCCAGAAAGAGGCAGTCGCTCTTCAGCACATTGGACTTGTGGATGATGGTCAGCTTCTTGCGGCGCGCCGCCAGCTCGCAGGCCTTCTTTGCAATTCTCTCCGAGCCGCGCCTCGTAATAACCCGCATGGTATGCGACTCCTCCACCCCGACTTCCTCCAGACCCGAGTAAAGCCCCTCCGTGTTCTCCCGCACAATGATAAAATCGAGCTCCTGCGATTGAAAGGGCCGGATATTGGCATAAAGGTCCAGCTCCTTTCTTATGCGGAGGAGCACACTTTTATAATTGGAATCTGGCGGCGTGCTGATCGCCCCAAAAAGAATGCAGTCGCACTCTTTGAGCGTCTCCAGGTCCTCCTCGCTCATGGCCAGGCCCGTTCTCTTCCAGCGGGCGAGACCAATCTCCACGTGGATCAGTTCCAACTTCGCGCCCGCGCCGTCCAGCACCGCCAGAGCGCTCTCTATTACCTCCGGCCCAATGCCGTCACCGGCGACTACGGCTACTTTCTTAGATCCTGCACCAGACATCGCACTGCCTCCGCTATTTTCGCTGGCCCGTCTCCCCAATGCACCACCATGCCTGGCTGCCCGTTCTTTTCGGTCAGGCCCTTCTGCTCGGAACGACAGCACCGGGTGATAAAAGGCCCCTTTGGTTCAAAGACCGGCTCCGAACTGTGCAAGGGGCAGATATTGACAAACTCGAAATCTTTGCCGGGATTAGTGGCCAGAAAGATCTCTCGCGAGACGGCGCAGCCCACAATCCGAGGGTGCTCGTGCACCACAGGATCCGTGTCTAAAGAGCGCCCCAGGCCCGAGGCCCGGCAAGGATAATAAACGTTATTGCAATCAAACCGGCATAGATCCAGAATGTGAGGCACAAAACGAACCCTCAGGTCCCCCAGGACGCCGCAGGTCTCCAGGCCGGCGAGAACGTGAACCAGCCAGGGCGGATGGGGAGGCGAGACATCCAAAACCTCGATAGCAAGAACCGACGTTTGGTCAGGGTCCTTGACAAAGGTGATGTGCTCATCCAGACCCCGAAAGACGATCGTGTTCACCTTTGTGCCCCGGCAGATGCCGTCCGCCAGCTCGATGAGACGGGCCCGGTTGCGAGTGTCCACAATATCAGGATAAAACATGATCTCCTGACCAGAGGCGATCGACTCCAGCTCCACCACCTCCCTCATGAAACCCGAGCCGCGACTCGTCACATGGTAGAGAACGGGCCCGTCCCGGCTGATGAGATACTCCGTGGCAAAATAGATGGATTCACCTCGCCTCTCCCGGTCCTTGATCCCTACCAACTTATACTCATCCGGAAAGATCATGCCATCATGCCAATCCTTTCTGCCGCCTTCGGTGCGCCACCAGGCCCCCGTCTTCCAGTATCTCCATGAGGAAATCAGGCAGCCTGGTGCCCTGATAGAACTTATCCCCCACTCGCACAGTTCCTGCCGCCAGATCCACCACTACGGTGTCGCCCCTCTGGCAGGACACATCTGCCTCAATCAGAGCCAGCCCTACATTGATGGCATTTCGGTAGAAGATGCGAGCAAAGGACCGGGCTACCACCACGGCCACGCCCGCCCCCTTCAATGCCCGAGGTGCCTGCTCGCGTGACGAGCCGCAGCCGAAATTTCTGCCCGCCACAATCACGTCGCCCTTCTCTACTTGGGAGGCAAATTGCGGGTCTAAGCCCTCCATGGCATGCTCCGCCCAGAGCCTGGCATCTTTTGTGCGCAGGTACTTGCCGGGGATGATCACATCTGTATCCACATCGTCTCCAAAGACCCAAGCCGTTCCCATGATCATGATAATTATATTGGCCGTTTCCCTCATAATACTCTTTTGCATCACATTCGTCCCGCGCGGCCATCCTTCTTCTTCTCAAGAATTAGATAGCTGACAATGGCAGGAGTTTTCGCAGAGCTAGGGTGGCCCTGGCACAGGAGGCCGAGAATAGAGCGACAGGTCTTTCCCCGCATCCGGGACAGAAAGGCCCTGGAGTTACAAACAGCCAAAGAGATCCTGGAAGAGGTCTTCGGCACTACCTCGGCCGAGGTGGAGGAGATGATCCGGCTGCGCCTGGCAGAGCAAGAGGCGCTTCCAGCAAATCTAAAATATCTATAGCACTCATATACGATCATGATACTCGGCATATCCGGCAGTCCTCGGAAGATGGCCACGGAGCACGTACTGGGAATGGCACTCAAGATGCTGGAAGAAAGGGGTCTGGAGACGACGCAATTCACGGTGCGAGGAAAGCAGATCAGCCCCTGCCGGCACTGTGACTATTGCCTCAAAAATAAGGAGTGCGTAGTCAAGGACGACATGTACCAGCTCTATCCCTTAATCCAGGAGGCGCAAGGGTTTGTAATCGCCACGCCCGTCTATAATGGCAGCATGAGTGCTCAGACAAAAATAATAATAGATAGAACACGGGCCACACTGGCCGCCGACCCAAAAGCGCTGTGGATCAAACCGGGCATGGCGGTCGCCGTGGGAGGCGATCGCATGGGCGGCCAGGAGCTGGCTGTGCAGCAGATCCATACTTTTTACATACTCAACGGCATGATCCCGGTGAGCGGGGGGTTTTTTGGCGCCAACCTGGGAGCAACATTCTGGTCTCGCGATACACTGGAGGGGGTAATGTTGGACGAAGAAGGCAACAAAACGCTGCGAAAGACGACAAAGAGGTTTGCGGAGACGGTGATGCGTCTGGAGAATATGAAGGTACAGGAAAAATAATTATCCTGAAAAAACTAAGTGAGAAATTATGGCAAAGGAAAGCAGCAAGAGAAAGATCGCCTGGGGGATCACGGGCAGCGGCGACCGCATTGTGGAGACTGTCGAGGCCATGATAAAATTGCAAAAGCAGTACGATGATGTGGTGGATGTACGCGTCTATGTATCCAAGGCAGGCGAACAGGTCATCAAGTACTACAAGCTCTTCAACACCTTAGAGAAGCACTTCGACAAGGTCTGGGTGGAGATCAACGCCAACTCTCCCTTCCTGGCCGGCCAGTTACAGATGAAGCGCTATGAGTTTTTGCTGCTTGCACCCGCGACATCAAATACTGTGGCCAAGATAGCATTGGGACTGGCAGACTCGCTGCTCTCCAACGCTGCCATCATGTCCCAGAAGGCATTCGTTCCCACATACATCATGCCCTGCGACTATGTGCCGGGAATTATAACTACCATTCTCCCGGACGGCAGCGAGATGCGGCTTCGCATCCGAAAAGAGGATGCAGAGCATGTCGAGAGCCTGCGCCGGATGGAAGATGTCTATGTCATCGAGAAGCCACCTGAAATTGCAGGCGTATTCGAAAAGTATTTCTCAGCATGATATGCTTTTGCCATTAATTTTTAGGCAGACGATATCAGCGCTCTCGCCGACATAAAATCTTTTTACCATCAGCGTCAGCCTGCCGCAGCTTAATGTCTCATTTATTCCCAGGACCATCGATAAAGACGGCCCATTCCCAGCCTGGATTAACACCCAGACCTTTGCCGCCTGCGAATCGATATCCTCTACCTGCAATGTGCAATTGTCCAGGGTGTAATTCTCATGCGTAGAGAGAACGACCTCCTGGGAAGAGCCTGGATAAATCAAGAATAGGATACAGGCAAATAATATAGAAAATCCGATTGCCCCATTCATGCTGATGTTTATCATCTCCCTGGCGACGCCTCTACAAGTAGCCAGCCTCGAAAGGATTTAGTACTTATGAATCTATCGTCTCTTAACACGAGATGTGTGAAAAGTAATACTGGTGTTCCCATGAATGACGTAGGCATACTTATACTCGGGCATGGTTCCAGCCTGCCCTACAATAAAGAACTGGTGGAATCGCTTGCCCAGATGATCAGCAAAAACCACTCCGGACCGGTCAGGACCGCTTATCTCAATATGAACCAGCCCAACATCCCGGAGGGTCTGAATAGCTTTGCAGGAACCAATGTATCGAAGATCGTGGCTCTGCCCCTCTTTTTAGCCCATGGGGTCCATACCCGCCAGGACATTCCCCAGGAGATGGGCATAGATCCGCAAAAACGCAGAGGCACTCTGACCATAGGGGGCAAAGAGGTAGAGGTCATCTGTGCCGAGCCCCTGGGCGTGGACGAATGCATTGCGACACTAGCCTGCAAGCGAGCGAAAGAGGCTCTAAGGTAGCCGTACTCGACACCATCCACGGTGGAGCCATAATCGCTCGCCGGATGGTCAAATCGGGCCTGCAGGCAGAGGCATTCGAGGTATATCACCACACCCCAGACCTGGCAGGTTTCGATTTGGTGGTAGCCCCCGTGCACCTTGCACCCGACAATCCGGCCTTAGCTCTGGCTAAGACGGCCAAGAAAAAGATAATCACCCACCATCAGGCAGTGGGCGAACTGCTGAGGGAAAGAGTTGATCCCGCCATAGAGGTCTTCGAGGTAACGGGCACGCACAGCAAGACCTCCACGGCCCTGTTGCTGGCCATGATACTCTCCTGGCAAAAGAAGGTCTTATCCCACACCACCCGCGGCCTGGAGATCTGGCAGGATGGCAAAGCCCGCCTTCTGGAAAAGGGGCTTTCCATCACACCCGGAAATGTGATCCGGGCAAGGGAAGAGGCCCTGGCCCACGGAGTAGAGGCCCTGATCTGTGAGATCTCTTTGGGCGGCACGGGCCTGGCCGATTATGGGATCGTGACCAGCCTTTCCGGAGACTATTCCATAGCCAATGCCACCAAGTGGGCCAGTACTGCCAAGCTGCAGATGCTCGTCCTTGCCAAGAGCGGCGCGAAGATTCTGGCCAACAGCGACGCCCGGCTCTCCCCGGATGTTTCTTTTGCCAGAGGCGGAAGGGTTTATGCCAGGCCGGATAGTTTGATCTTTGCAAAAGAAGAGGTGCATCTGGATTTGGGCCCGGATCTGGACTTTATGGGCTACGAGACGGCAATCGCGGGCGCCGCGGCTGCCGCCGAGCTGGCCGGCGTCCCAAGGAGCATGGTCGCCCAGGCCCTCACCGGTTTCGACGGATTTTCCGGGCGCATGAAGATCAAGCGGCTGCCCAATCAGACTTTCTTCGATAGTTCCAACTCCGGGCTCAAAGTCAGGGACGTGGCACGAGCGCTGGACCGGGCCAGTGGCAGCGACCTGTTCGTAGTGGTGGGAGAAGAAAAGGAAACCGTATGTGAAGGCATGAACATCCCTGCCCTCTCCGAACTGCTCCGGCAAAGGAAATGCGAGATGGCTAAACTGATAATAGTAGGAGAAAGACTTTTGCCCCTGGCGGAAGAGCTGGGGGCGGCTACCGCCAAAAATCTGCAACAAGGGCTGGAAATGGCTCAGAAAGACCTCCCAAAAAGGCTGCTTTCCTGCGTAAAATGCTTTAGGTGATATGAATGACTAGCGATAACTTAACAATACTTCATCCCAGACCAAGCTCCATTGTGGCCGCTCTTTACACTCTGCGCGATCTAGGTGCCGAAGTGGTCATACTGCACGGCCCAAGCGGATGCTGCTTCAAGCATGCCCGTCTCTTAGAGGAAGATGGTGTGCGGGTACTTACTACCGCACTGGACGAAGCAGGATTCGTCTTCGGAGGCCAGCAGCCGCTCACTGCCCTCCTCAAGAAGGCCAATGAATTGTTCCATCCCAAACTTATGGCCATCTCAGGAACCTGTAGCAGCATGATCATCGGTGACGATCTGCACCAGGCCGTCCTCAATGCCGACCTGGACATACCCGTCTTGGAGGTAGAGGTTCATGCAGGCTACCGAGACAATACCAAGGGCGTGATCATCACATTGGAGGCGGCCAGAGACAAGGGAATCATAGATGAGACTGAGCTAGTCCGGCAGAAGGGCCTGCTCGAGAAAGCCACCCTTGTCGAGAAGCTCTATGGAGCCGCGAGCAGCGAGTATCTGGCCCCGGAGCGGGGAGATCTCAAATATGAGGCAGCCGCCCGGCTTCTTGAGCTCATCCGGCAAGGCAAGAAGGGCCTGAATATCCTCAATGCCAAGAAGGAGACGGCCTACATGTTTGCCGACATTACCGCAGCCGTGGCAGAGGTTGCCGGCGATCAGGTGGACAGCTTCGCCAATTTGGACGACCAGGTGGGTCTGCCCAAGGTGAGAAGGGATGCAGCCAATATTGCCCGCGACCTAATGGCGCGCAATGTGTTTTACCAGCTCATCGGCGGACTGGACGAGTACCCGGTGACAGGTGACGCCGTAAAAATACTGGCTGCCAAAAAGCATTACGACTTTGCGGTGATCTCGGGAGTGCCCCATGCCCTGCCGGTATCAGCTTTTGAAGGCATGGAAATATTCTCTATCACCAATGGACCGCGCCAGGTCAAACCTCTGCGCGACCTGGGACACCAGCATGTCACTGTTGAGCTGGATTTGCATCCCAAGACCATGGGCGTGAAAACTCTGGTGGAATCGGAGTTTGGAGCCACATTGCGGGCATTAAATAAAGCCGAAGCTAAAGAGAGCTAAAAAAGATATTTTTTTTGGATTTTTTAGAAAGCTTTGGGCAGTTCGGTAAGCAGCGCGTATATGACAAAGCCCAGGGTGCCGATGATGCCTATGCCGGCCATAGAGATCTTGGCGATCATTGTGAACTCCTCACGACTGGGCTTTCGGGCCAGCCTTAAAACCCGCATGTACTCATTTACATTCGTGGAAGGCATAGTGACGCCCAGATCCACGTTATCCAGACTCAGCTTGCTCTTAATATCTCGCTTATTCTTGAGTTCGAGCTTCTGCGCAGCAAAGCCCTTCTTCTCAGTATCGTTAGTTCCCTCGCTCATTCCCCAAGTGGAATGAATTAGAGAATAAAAAACCTTTCGATCGATTTCCTTTGCCGATCGCTTTCAGGGAGATCCTCATATCATTGTTGAGCTGTGGTCCCAGGCCCGCGGGCGGCTGAAATCCCTGGCCAATAGAGCGCGGGATGTGGTAGAGCGGCAGCAGTGACCCCAAGGCCTCCCTGGCGGCCGCCAAGTACGTTCTGCAAGGCACCCGGCTCTTGGGCGAGATCGATCTGCCCATGGGAGGCCCAACGACTGCCTAGGGCGTGATTATGGAGGACCTACGAAGCGAAGCCCGGCGGGAGCTGGCAGCCAAAGAGGGACCGGCTAAGCCGAGATTTGAGCTCGATCCATTCCGGACCGAGATTGTGGAGATTTTTGAGGATAAGGTTGAGACTTTAGGTGAGAGCAGATTGAAGAAAGCAATGGCAGAAGCGGGGCTTGCATGACTACAAAACGTGACTACAAAAAGGAATATCGCGAGTACCATGGCAAACCTGAGCAAATAGCGGCCCGCTCACAGCGAAATGCTGCAAGGGCAAAGGTAGGACTATCTGTGGGCGATAAAAGAGAATGCGACCACAAAAACCCAATCAGCAACGGTGGAAGCAATCGAAAGGACAATCTCCGAGCTGTGAGCCAGGCAACAAACAGGCGAAAGGGATCTGGCAAGAAATGATAGATATTTCCGGATCCTTTCTTTCGTGCGGGGCCGAGCGGAGTGATTGATGGAAAGAAGAGACACAGCCTCTTCTCCCTCATGACGCGTTTATTTGACGATAAAAGACTTGCATATTGAAGCAAACTGGTCCTTGGTGTAAGTAGCTATGGTTTCGCCCTGATAACGCACATCACTGTAGCCATGAACTATGATATACTTGCCATTCTCTTTAGAGTAGTCTATGAAACCTCGAAACCTGTATTGGGGATTTCCATCAATATCATTACCAAGCTGTTCGACATTGAATAGCATTGGCTTGCCATCATCTGTTACCATCTCTTCAAAATCATTCCCTGGGCCGATAAAACCCTCAGCGTAATCCTGTAAATCCTTAGAAAGAGCAGAATCTTGCCAATTGATGCCAATAATGGGTTTAGTTGTCCCTGGCATGACTAATCTTGAAATATCTCCTGATTCGACCGTATATGGAAGATTAATCTCAATGGTTCCTATATCAGATTCAAAGGTTTGAACACTAGCTGATACTACGCCCACTGAAATGAACAGCATTATAGCTATCATCAAACCTTTGATATTTAATTTTAGGCTCATGCTTTACTAAATAGTTTAATACTATTTGAACTCATTATCTTTTACTAGAAATCTACATGCTTTTACATGTTTGACCCAAAGGTTTTTCGTTAGAACATCCGTCTCTTTAAAAAAGGAGGGAAATTTATGAAGAGAATAATACTTGCAATTCTTATACTGCTGTCGTTGGCTATCTCACTAGAGATTGCGCCAGCACAGTCCAATGGTGCTGAGCATCCAAATGATGTGGTGGAGCTTGCCACCCAAAGCACCTTAACGGGTGGCAACTCACTTGGTACCTGTGATTATATCGGAAACAGCAATACGCATAAGTTTCATGTGCCCGGTTGCTCATGGGTGCCGAAAATAAACCCGGAGCATAAGGTTTGTTTCTCAAGTGCCAGCAGTGCGATAGCTGCAGGATATGCAGCTTGCAAGAAATGTCATCCTGCGTAATGAAGGTGAGATTGATGAAACAATGGATTATGATATTACTGCTATTTGCTGCTAGCACCTCTATCGCAGCATGTGTGGAACTGAAGGCAGGAAATGCAAATATAGACCTTGGTGACGGTTATAAAGCATCATTTGTGCTTCCGGATATTGGAAAGACCTATGAGGTAGAGGATGCATATGCCGCGGACACAAACGGTAACGCGTTATTTAAACCATATGGGTTTGAAATATCCTCTGATGGTTTAGACTTAGCATCAATGAAAATGTATGTGTATTCCAGCCCACAATTTCAATACGTCCGAGAGGCCGGCATAGAAGCTTCTTTAGTGCCTGACACCATGGGCCCACAGTTCATAATTCCTAAAACCATAAGCGATTCTCCAGGATATGTTGGCTATATTCTGCAAATAGGTGCAACAGGCACGGATACAAGCAATGCCATGGGAGGTTTTTCCAAGTTCTTTCCAGGAGCACGCGAAGAGTCAGGTGACTTGAAGGGTATATTTGAAGTCTCCGTAGAGACGAACGGGCTTTCTGCAACCGCTCAGTCATTGCAGGTATTCAATTCTATGATGGATAGCATGAAGATATCTGGACCAGGCATTTAACGAGCTTTACGGGCTGACTGAAGAAGAGATCAGGATTGTGGAAGAGGAGTTCATGAAAGCCAATGATATTGCATGCATTCGCGGCCATGTAGCGTTGCTCACCCGGACAGTCAGCCAGCTGGCCCTACCACCAAGCCAGGGAGGGTCCAAGAAAAGGGGATGGTGGCAGTTCTGGCGCAGAGGATTATATGCCTAAAGAAGAGTTGGTCACCGTGTTGTTCACCCTGAAGACGCTGCCCCCGGCCCAAAAAGAGCTGGATAAGATGGACAAGGATCAGGCGCAAAAAATCTATGATCACATTGAGCAGCTCAAGATAGACCCGTTTAGATCACGACCAGGGATGAACATAGACAAAGTGGCTGGCAAACAGAAGCCTCCGGCCTATCGCTTGAAAATTGGAAGGATCAGAGTTGAGTATGTCGTTGATGGTCAGATGGTCGTTATTTTCAGGGTTTTCATGAAGAAACGGAAATCAGACTACAGATAAACGGATATACTCAAAGCACATGGGGGATATTGGATGCAACAAGTTGAAGCAAAAGCCTTGGACTTAGAAGGCGTGATCTCAGAAGGCGAGGAGACCGAATGCTCCGATGACATTTGGGCTTACTATGAGGGGCACAAAGACGAGCTTGAAGACCTCGATGAGTACGCCCAGGCCCGTGGCCTAGTTAAGCATGTGATCGGTTAAGCACACGTTTTTTATCTGTTTTAGCCACATCCAAAGCATCAGCCAGCTATCATTGAAGCCCGGCGATGAAGAGATCAAGAAAAAAGGCTGGTGGCAGTTCTGGAAATAGGCACCCTATTCTAGACAGAACTCTGCAGGCCACAACCCTTCTTCTTTAGAGACTACACCCTCAAAGCCAGCGGCTTCAAAGCGGTTCCGGATCATCTCATCAACCTCCGAGAGCCTGACCCTGAAGACCTCCGCCAGGATCTCCTTGGCCGTCTGGAGCTCCAAGGCCTTTGGATTGCAATGCACCACAGCTCTCTTCTGTGGCCTGATTAACTGCTCAAGGACTCCTGCCATAGTATAGCTTATTCTACGTGTAAGTTTAAGTACTTTCGCAGGAAAACAATATCAATAAATCATTTTTACATAATAGAAAGTATGAATAAGATACAAAAGAGAGAATGATATTGAAGCGGACCCCTCGTCTATTCTCTCTGAAGTCTCGATTGCCGAAAACATCAAGAAGCTGAAGGATAATGGAAGGTAACAGTTTTATAGTTTTAAGGCACATATATTGATAGGTGAAATAGACTATGCTATGGAACCTTGTGAAGAAGATTATAAAAATACACCTTCTCGTGATTGGCTTGATAGCTCTTCTGTGTTTCGTGAAAAAGAAGCATCACTGCTGCGGTCACAACGAGAACGAATAGACAACCATCTTTACAGGCTAGGAAGAGGCTTAATCCACTTCTCATCCGTGGCGCTAAGCTTATGTTATCTCTTTACCTATTACCAAAGACGGCAGGAGATACAAATGGACGATAATAAGTTGATGAATTATATAGAACGGTTGCGATTAGAATACGCGCCCATCGGAAAAGAGGCAGACCACATTGAACTTTTGCAGGCAGTTGATGAGCTTGATAATCTGATCGAGGCAGAATATAAAAAACCGGAAAGCGAGAGGCAAGATGGAGCGATAAAGTATTTTACTGTTGGTCTTATGGCACGGTTTGATCAATATTTTGCAGAGGATCGCTAGCAGTAGAATGATAGATATTTGGCGGTTTTTCCGCTATTTTCTTTTCTGCGCCAAGCATGGCCGGTCAGCTCTCGGAGAAGATCACCCCAGCACTACCACCAAGCCAGGAAGAGGCTAAGAAAAAGGCTGGTGGAGGTTCTGGAAATAGCCGCCTATGTATCCAAAACCTTTTTCGTTAAGATCACCCAATATTAAAGCGAGTTAAGGAAGGAGTAAAATGATCTTGATGAGCTTGGTCGTTAGGGCTATATTGGCAATCGTCGGCGGTTGGCTGGTATGGTTACAGTTGGGACAGCTAGTCACGATGATAAATACGCATAGCATCAACGTCCTTAATGTGGTCTTGCTAGTGGTAGGTATACTCTTGTTATTGTATGCGATCAAACCCAATTTCCTGAGGACTAAACGTTGGTGGCAGATCTGGAAATAGGCACCCTATTCCAGACAGAACTCTGCAGGCCACAACTCTTCTTCTTTAGAGACTACACCCTCAAAGCCAGCGACTTCAAAGCGATTCTGGATCATCTCATCAACCTCCGAGAGCCTGACCTTGAAGACCTCGGCTAAGATCTCCTTGGCCGTCTGGAGCTCCAAGGCCTTTGGATTCATCCGATGCACCACGGCTCTCTTTTGTGGCCTGATTAGCTGCTCAAGGACTCCTGCCATAGTATGCCTGTCATACGTGTAAGGTTAAGTACTTTCGCCGGAAAACAATAACATAAAACCATTTTTACATAATAGAAAGTATGAATAAGATACAAAAGAGAGAATGATATTAAAGCAGGCCCCTCGTCTATTCTTTCTGATGTCTCGATTGCCGAAAACATCAAGAAGCTGAAGGATAAGGGAGAACTCGAATAGGGAGTCGCGATGTTTGCGCTACAGCTATCACGCACCGCCCAAAAAGCCTTAGATAAACTTCCGCCCAACGCTACGAAGAAGGTCTTCATCCATCTGGAAGAGATCAAGAGAGACCCTTACCGACCTCGCCCATTTGCGGATATTGTACCTGTCGGAGGTAGTGACACTCATTATAGGCTGAGAGTCGGAAAGCTTAGAATAGAATATGAAGTTAATGATTATAATAATACAATAAAAATATCCAAAATATTTCAAAAGAAAAGAAAAGAAAAGGAGAAGATTATCCAATGGCAGCAAGAAGCAAAGTCATAGTAGCGAGTGAGGATCCCTTTAACGAGTTTGCAGCCCTTGATGAAGATGATGAATCAACCGCGGAAGAAATTCATGCACTCATTGAACGCGAAAAAGACGATTTCATCAGCCTTGAAGAATATGCCAAGCGACGCGGCATAAGTCTTTGAGATCATGCACGCCGCATTTGGCTGCCCCTCTGATCCGATGATACGCTAGTTCAAACGCTCCAATCTCCATGTAAGTGCCTCTGATAATGGCCTTGGGAGAATCAAGGCCTTCATCGTCGGGCCCCCTGATGGCTACCGCTCATCCTTCTCACCTGATTAGCCAATTCTCATTGCCCACTCTCCGCTGCGGTACATTTCATATTAGCATCACCTTGCTCCGCCGCCGCCCCCGCCACCTCCTCCTCCGCCACCAAAGCCGCCCCCGCTCCCGCCTGATCCGCTCGATTGGGGACTGCTGGAGGAGTAGGCATGGCTGAAGTAGATATGCATGCTCTGCACAGCTACCGCCTCAGGGATGTGAATGTTCAGGTCGGCCATGGCTTCCATAACTCTATCTCCCACCCCCAGGGCCGTTGCATAGACGAGCCATTCCTTCCAGATGATCAGGTCCTCGGGCGCGTACTTTTTTATCATGGCATAGTCAGACAAGAAATCACGGAAGGCATCCCACTCCAGCTTCTCCTTGTAGTAGTCCTGTTTCCATCTTCCTAAGAGAGCGGAAGGGGCAAAGGCAACCACGGAAGCCTGGACCAACAGAATAAGTAGAGCCGCAACTAATGGATTGGATAGAATGCTAAATCCTTCTAAAAAGACAAAAAAGAATACAGCGACATAGAGGAGAGTAAGCAGATTCTTCTGCCGGAAATTGATACCTCCAAAGCTGCGCAGGCTTCTTCCCGCCACAAATTCAGAGGCTGCATCATGATTTGTATATCTAAGAAGGCCATCCATCGCCTCGTGCATCTCTTGTAACCGGGATGTGTCGCTGGATTTCTGCAGGTTTTTTACATTACCTTCAAAGGCTTGCGCATTGAATACACCCTTGGTGGAGTTGCTCGTAAGGAAATTCAGAACCTTCTGCTCGTAGTCGTCCTCGCCTGATTCCTCGGGCTGCAATAGCTTTATCCTTGTGCCGGTCACGGAATCTATCTCTACGACACCACGTCGATGCAGATCCAGAAGGGTGGCATAAAAACCATCCTTATCAAAGTCAAAGGCGTCGCCTTTAAAGACTAAATTCACCAGCCAGGGCTTTCTTTTAGAGGGAACATAGCTCAACGTTTTGGGAACGGTATAGCGCTTCTCTCGCCCGAACCGGTAGTAGACCGCCAAAAGAGCAAAGGGAAAGAGAAGGATCAATGCCTGAAGGAGCAAGAGCAGGTCGTAGTCATATCCCTGAGCGGAAAGGGTCTTACCTTTTACATCCGTCACCTGTCTTGGGAAACCATCGAGATGGCGAGAGGCCTCGGGACGGAGAAGCATCTCCAGCTCGATCATCTTATCCTTCGGGCTGCTGCCGGTGATGACCCAGGCATCGCCCTCCCGGCGGAAGTCCATCTTGGGATGGGGGAAGAGCGAGACCAGCAGATCATCGGGATCGTGGATATAGACGGTGATCTGCCGGTAAGGAAGGTGATCATCTGCCAGCCTCAAATTCCAGTGGCAGAATTCCTGATCGCATTCTAAAAAGGGATGGATGAGGAAACGATAATCAATGCGGTACTTTCCTGCGGAAAACATCTGCGGCTGCAGGCATCCCGCTTCGTTGATCTCGGCCAGATTTGCAATTCTCTCTGTGTAATTTTTTGCTTGAGCGGAAAGAGGCGTCACATTGCCAGCCCAATTTTTCAGGTAGGGCACGCTGCCCTGGGGCGGCGATATATCGAGCAAGGACACATAGGGAGATTTCATACTTTGCTCGGAGAGGGGCATCTTCCAGGAACGGTAGAGCATTTTGTATTTACCGGAGGCACTTATGTCATAGACGAACTGCTCCGCCAGAGTCCCGTTCAGATAAATATCGGCCCGGTAGCTGTCCACATAAACATCTCCCAGATGGATGCCGGGAGCAAACGATCCCCCCATTCCGGGAATGCCTCCGGTTAAGAAGAGCCCGAGGAGACCCACCAGGAAGACCAGCCCTATCAAGGCTGCAGCTTGACGCTCTTCGCCCATTTTTGCATCACCTCCTCTTTATTTTTCAGTTCCATCCTGTTTCCGGTCGGCGCGGCTCGATCTCATCGCTGCTCAGATAGCCTGCCCGGCGTAGCTCGTCCTCCTCGAAGCTGAGGTACTCCTGCTTGGACAGCCGGGCGAAGGAGGCGATGAAGCTGGAGGGCAGGGTATCGATCATGGTATTCAACTCCTGAATGATATTGTTGTAAGTGTACCTGTGCCGGGAGATTTCATCCTCCACCTCGCGAACGGCATTCATAGTATTGATAACGGCATCAGAGGTCTTGAGGGCGGGATAGCTCTCCGCCACAGCCCTGATGTCGGAGAGCAGGCTCAAGCTGTCGCGATTGATCTTGCGGATATCTCCCGGATCTGCGCTCGATAGATCGGCCCGCATGCTGGTGATCTTTTCCAACGTCTCCTTTTCGAAATAGGCATAGCTTTTCACCATGTCCACAAGCTGCTCTACCATATCCAGCCGCTTCTTCATAGCTACACGAATCTGAGATAGAGTGGCATAAGAGCCGTTTCTCAAACTTTGCAGACGGTTGTATATAGTAACAAAATAGAATACGATTACTATGAATACAGCTAGAAGAACGAGGAGCAGCATGGATAGATCCATAAGAGGTAATGCAAACTACATCTTTAAATATTTAGCTGAAAATCAGCGCGGCTTAGGGAAAGGAAAAGCCGGTGAAGTACTCCTTCCAGGGTGCCCTTGTGGTAAGATCATCGGTAAGGTCCAGGATCCGGGCGGCGTTTCCCCTTCCTCCGCACTGCATGAGAAAGCGACCGCCCGACACCAGGCTCTGCCGGACAGCCTTCAGGACGGACAGATGATCTTTAACCCAGTGCAGGCAGGCAAAGGACACTACCAGATCAAAATCCTCAATATAGTGCAGCTCTGAGGCATTGCCCACCCGAAAAGAGAGATTGGGCTGGTTGCCATGCCTGTCGGCGGCAAAGCCGATCATCTCCGGGGAGAGGTCTATTCCCAGAACACAGCCACTGGGCACCAGGCCGGCCAGGTGGGCCGTGATCCGGCCGTCTCCGCATCCAATATCCAGGATTCGTTCCTCGCCGTCCAGCAACAGATCGGCAATTAGAGCCATGGCCCAATTGTACTGGGCTGAGGAGCTCTTCTGATAGTCGGCTGGGTCCCATTTGTGCATTTTTGGAGTGCTAATCATCGCCCTTGATCTGCACATGCGTCTCTTTCTTGCGGGCCAAGCCCTCCAAGAGCTTGGGCACGGCCTCGGCCACGTGCTCGATTAACGTATGTTGGGCTTCCTTCAGCCTTTCTACTCGCACACCATCCTGGTCGATTATTATCACGGCAACCGGCTTCATCCCCAGGCCTCCCCCGCCTCCACTTCCGCCCGGATTGTCCGCCTTTCCCGAGCCTGAACCTGCCCCAAAGCCCATGCCCACGCTCATCAGGGGGATAACGGTCTTGCCCTCCACGGTGACCGGATCGCCCACGACAGCCTTTGCGGTGAGGGCGTTTTGCATCTCCCCGGTTATGGTTTTCAGTATTTCGGTCAGTTCTTGCATCTTCTCACTACCTGCCAATGGTTTCACACTCCTGGTAATAATAGTCAGGGATGGATGAAAAAGCTTTCTTCTTCTCCTTGAACTTTATCAGGGCGGTGAGAAGGTCATTGTAGGGTGTGGAGATACCATACGCCCTGGCATACTGGGAGATGGCCCCATTCAGAGCATCGATCTCTGTTTGCCGTCCCAACAGAATATCCTGGAGCATGCTGGCCCGGTGGCCCGCTGTGGGGGGAAGCTGCCTTTCCAGCAGATAATGGTAATACTCATCTGCATCCTGGTAAGGAACCGCTACCCCTTTGGCCTTCATCACGAGAAAGATCTCCTCAATTATGACCTTGATGATGCCAGTCGTCTCTGCATTTTCCCCCAATTTTCCATAAGCCACTTCGAGCAATGCGCCCAGCGGGTTCAAGGAGCAGTTGTAGAGCACCTTTCCCCAGATGGCCGCCCAAATGTCATCCTTGCTCACAATTCTGCAGGGAATGCCGGAGAGGGAGAGATCCTCCGATAGTGCCTGCAAAAGCGGCTGGTTCACAGGCAGAAATGGCTCGCCTAGCAAGACATCATCAGCGTTGACGGTGACCCGAGCGTGGCCCGGATCAAGAATCTCAGCGCCAAAGATGACGCGCCCACCCACCGTGCGATCTTCTCCCACCTGACGGGCGATGGCCTCCCAGTTGTTCAGGCCGTTTTGCATGGAGACCATGATGCCGTCCTCTTTGAGCCGAGATGCCGCATCGAGAGCTGCGGCATCTGTGTCCTTTGATTTTACACAGAGCAGTATGATGGAAAATTGATTTTTCAAACGCAGGGAGGAAAGAATCTCGGTCTCTTGCGCCGGAACAATGTGTTCTCCCCAGATGCCTGTGATCCTCAATCCCTTCTCCGAAAATATACGAAAATGCTCGCCTCTGCCGGCGTAGGTCACACGGCGACCGATTTTGTGCAGAAATGCACCTAGAACGCTGCCTATGGCTCCTGCACCGTAGATGAGATAGTCCGGGCTTATGCCTGGTTTCATAAACAGGAGAAGGATTTGGCCACTTAAGAGGGTTTCGAAAGGGCTTTGCATGTAAAGTCCATTCTGCAAAAAAGTCTCGCGTCTGCAAATAAAGTCTGGCAGCAATCATCAAACCAATAATTATTTAGATTATCACTCATGTAGATGTTTGTGCAAAAAGGAGGCTTAACTCTGATCAATGCCCTTCCAAGCTGGAATTCTCAAGGCGTTCTCCCACCAGTTGATCCTAGTGACCCCGTTTCAAGCAGTCGATCGCCTTATGCAGTTTCCTTGAAGGATTTTGTATCGCAGTTTGGCACTTCAACAGATCGCCTAAACATACTCTCCGGCCTCCTTTCATTTCGTTCGGCGTTGCATGCTGCAGGCATCATCGGTGGTTTCCAGTGGCTGGATGGTAGTTTTCTCGAAAACATCGAATCATTGGAATCCCGCCCCCCGAGAGATATTGATGTGGTAACATTCTACTATCTACCTCCAAATCAAACACAAAGAACACTTCTTAATGGTTATCCACAGCTTTTCGATCGTAGATACATTAAGAATAACTATCATGTAGATGCTTATTTCATAGACTTGAAGGGCATTGTGCCAGAAAAACTCATTTCTAAGACAGCATATTGGTATGGCGTCTGGTCTCATCAACGCAATTCACTATTATGGAAAGGCTATTTGCAGATAGATCTTTCCTCGACCGATGACCATATTGCTTTAGACAACCTTATTAGAATGATGGACAAGGGTGGTGCGCCGTGATCATAAGAGAACGCCAGTTTCTCCAATCCGAGATAGCCACATTGGAGGAACTGATTAGGCAGACGCCAGAAGATAGTGTAATAGATCGAAAGAGCCTGGAAGATCGAAAGGAAGAAGTTGAGGAGGTGCTATCTGCTTTACCAACCCACTTTTATGAACCAGTCCGTACTAGGTTGATATTTCGAGGTAAACCAACGGTGAAAAGTCGCGGAATATTTACCGAGTTTGCCGCGAGTGCGTTAGACAAATTCGCATCTATGGTCGCAGCAATTGGTGCGAGTCAAACCACCGATTTAGGTTCGCGTGGCATACTTCCTAAGAGAGAAGAATATCAGTTGATGATAACAGGAACGACAACGGGATCGTTTGGTTTCGAAATTGAAGAAGCACAGCCAAAGCTTTCTTCTGAATACTCTCCCGTGAAGGCGGCAATTGATAAGGCAAATCTGATTATGGAATTATCAGCAGGATCAAGTGACGATGATTTAGCAGAGGCTATTGCAGATGAAAGCCAACGTGCTATTGATGCAATCCGAGCGTTTCTTGAAGTGATGGAAAACAATGAGGCCGCATTCGCTCTTGAGTTAGATAGTGACACACCTAAACCACCTCAATTTATTGGTGTAGAACAGATTAAACGCACCATCGAACGCCTTAAGCCAGAAAATATTCGCGAAGGTGATAAGGAGCTTTTAGGCAAATTTCATGGCACCATACCCACCAGACGCCTTTTTGAATTTTTAATAGAAGAACCCCCCGAGATAATTGTAGGCAAGATCGGGCCTGAAGTCGAAGATCCGATCAATATCAATCAAATTCTCGAAAAACCAACAAAGATTCAAGTCCATACAAAACAAGTGGGAACCAGCCGCCCCACTTATAGGCTCAGTCGCTTTGAAGAGGTAAAAGAATAATTCAAGATTACATGCAAAGCCTTTGAAAAGCATAAATTTAAATATATTTATAGAATGTATTAAATAAGCGGATGGGAAAAATCAGGAAAGGCTTTTATGAGCGCGATATTTGGTGAGTTGCTGACCTTCCCGCAAGAGAAGGGACAGGAAGTCCAATTGGTAGTCAACGGTGATGAGTTTTATGCTCAATACGAGACACAAGAAGGCTACTCCGTAGTTTACGACAAGGAGCTGGGCTTATTCTGTTATGCCCTCCAAAAGGACGGAGCCTTTTTCTCCAGCAAAATTCCCATCAGCAAAAGCCCGCCCCCGGATCTGGAAAAACATCTGCAAGAGGCGGGCAGCGTTCGCCTGGCCAAAGCCGAACAGAGCGCCAGAAGAAAGTGATAAGCAGTATCTATGAATGAGTTGAGGTCAGGCTTGTCCCGACCTCAATTTTGCCAGATCCTTTTGCATATCAGCACTCATTTTGGCGTTATCGAGCTTTGAACTCGCAATCATGGGGAGCATCAGGTCATCATACTTTATTCCCACAAGATTAGCTCCACTCATATCAACATTCACCAGTGCGGTCTTATTTAAATCTACATTTCCCAGATCTGCCCCGGAAAGGTTTACATTTTCCAGGAAAACCGCATTAAATTTGACATTTCGAAGGTCTGCGCCCTGAAGATCAACCTCATTAAGTATCATCCAATTCAAGCTTGCTGATCTCAACACAGCTCTTTGCATAACCGTTCCCCTTAAGTTCATGGATTCCAGGTTACACCTGGATAGGTCAGCACCGGATAAGTTGGCCCCATCCAGATCTGCTTTAACGATCTGGACACCCCCAAGATCAGCCCCCGACATATCTGCACCGCTAAGATCTGCATTGTCTAATTTTGTGTTTCGGAGGTTAGACTCATGCAGTTTGGCCCTTGGCAAGTATGCCCTGGTGAAGTCCGAGTTGCTGAGATCACAGTAGCTCAGGTCGGCTCCAAATAACTCTGCTCTGGATAATTGGCAATGCATAAGAGTGCTGCCCGCAAGATTGGCCCAATTTAGTCTGGCACCTACCAGGTTTGCTCCACTCAGATCAGCACCTTTCAGGACAGCAAGGCTAAGATCAGCACCAAGAAGCCTGGCACCCGTCAGACGGGCACCGGTCAGATTGGCTCCACTGAGCAAGGCACCGGTAAGATCGGCCTGTTCAAGATAGGAGTTAGAGAGATCAGAATCCTCAAAATGCGCTCTGGCCAGAATTGCGCCATCGAGGTTTGCTTCCACAAGACTAACTTCATGCACTAAGGCATTTTCCAGGTTCGCGCCGGTTAGATTCGCCTGAAAAAGATCGGAGCCGTCCAGACGGGAAGCCATAAGATATGATCCGGATAGGTTCGCGCGGCTCAGGTTGGTACTGGTCAGGTTGGCAAAACCCAATTTTGATTTGACCAGCCTTGTGGCAACGAAATTTGCGCCCGAACAGCGCGACTCTGTGAGATCCGCACCGGATAGGTCTGCATGGGATAATGTGGCATTAATCAGGTTCGCCCCAACCAGGCTTGCTCCGCTCAGATTAGCCCCCCACAATAAGGAATTACGAAAGGTAGAACGATCCATGAGCGCCCTTATGAAGCGGGCTTCGCTCAGATTTGTGTCACTCATTTTCACGCCCCCTAAGCTGGCACCATCCAGGTTAGTATGAACCAGAGTTGAACGATCCGCAAAAGATTGATCCATAAAGGAACCGGATAGGTCTGCACCATCCAGATTTGAGCCGGTTAAGTGGCAGCCCGCCAAGAAGGCACCCGTTAGATTCGCGTTGGTCAGATTTGAGCCGAACAAATTGCAGATGGGCATGTAGGCACTCCTGAGATCGGCGCGGGAAAGATCGGAGCCATGAAGGTCTGTGTCTACCATAGTTGCTTCGCGGAGATTTGCTCCTACAAGCAAGGCATCGAAGATGCTGGATTGGTTCAAATAGGATCGACATAGGTTCGTCCCGCGAAGATCTGATCCCTGCAACTCGGAATGATTCAAGTTTGCCCCTGACAGGTTCAGGCCGCTCAGGTTCATGCCCATGAGCAGGGCATGATCTTTGAATGGATTTTCTTCGATTGCTGATGAAACAAAAGATAGAAGAACGAAAAGCAAACACACCCATAAAACCAACCGTATCCCAGAAATCGCCATGATAATACTATCTGCATTACTACTATTAATTTTAATCTGGAGTGAACACCTGAAGAGTAGACAAGGAGATAAGCCACACCAATCCAGAAAAAAAGAAAGCGCCTATGATTTAGGCAGCTCGCCCACAACATTTGATTCGAGATAATACATCGTTTTCAGCTCTTCATCACGAATATTGGGGAATATTGCCAGTTTTTTCTGCACAATATCCTTTTGCTTCTCGTCTATTAAAGATCGAACATTGCCGGGAACCATTTTGCCAAATGGTGCCAGCTTCACTCCGCCTTCCGCCAGGCCGTACCCCCATTCCTGGCCAGGACGAAAGTTCCAGGTCCCGTTATGCACAGATTCTGCAATATCGGTCATAATGGGTCCCATGTCCCAGGTTGCGCCCGTGAGGCATACGCGAGGAGAGAAACGGCCTACATCTGAGCCGGAAGATATGAAGTAAGTGCCCATCTCATCAGCCGTTTGACCCGTCGTATCAGAATTGGACGCATGGGTTATGATATCGCACCCCATCTGGATAAGTGATAGGGCTACAGCTCGCTCTTTTCCCGGGTCGTACCAGTTTCCGATCCACTCCACATAAACCTTAGCATTGGGGTTGGAAGATGCGACTCCCCTGGCAAAGGCATTGAGGTAATTTATTACCAGGGATGTGGGAAGGGCTGCGGCAAGACCGATTCTTTCGGTCTTGGTCATATTGCCTGCCACAATTCCAGCAAGATACATAGCCTCATACATCTTTTCGTAATAAACTCCGGTATTGGGAGCCAGTTTTTCTGTGCCCCCGCCCCACATGAAGATGACATCCGGATATTTTGGAGCTACTTCCTTGATTGCATTCATAAAGTCGTAGCTGTGACAGAATATAAGTTTAGATCCACTTTCGGCGCATTCTCTCAATATTCGGGGTGCATTAGCTGCGTCAGCATTCTCTATCTCGGAAAGTTTCACGTAAGGAAGCTCCTGGGCCATTTTGGATGCGCCCACATGGCCCTCGTAAGCCCAGCCGTAGGTTCCAACCGGACCAGTTACGATCAGAGTCACATTTAATGAGTTATCAACTGCCGCACTGCAATCTCCAGTAAAGCCAGCTAAGAGAATAGCACAAAGAATCACATTCCAAGCATATCTGTTCTTTTGCATTATCATCCTATCCTGAGCAAAGTTTGGTCAGGTCATCTCTCCTGACCGCAATTTTTCCAGATCCATCTCCAAATCCGCACTCATCTTGGCCCCATCCAGTTTGGACACCGCAAAAAAACCAAGGGCTATGGAATCGTACTTGATTCCCTGCAAATTTGCGCCCGTAAAATCAGCGTTTTCGAAGGCCGAGGTGTCAAAGACGGCACCACTCAGATCCGCACCGGTAAAGTTGGTGTTATTCATATAGGTCTGGGCAAAACGGACCTTCTTTAGGTCGGCGCCGCTGAAATCTGCATCCAAAAAGTTCAGCAAAATTATGCTGGACGATCTCAATTTCGCCTTGCTCCATACTGTTCCCGTAAGGGTCATGCCATAAATATAAGATTCCGTGAGGTCCGCGCCAGATAAGTCGGCATCATTTAGAAATACGTTCACGAGTCGCGCCCGGCTCATTTGGGCATTCTTCAGATTTGCTCCGGTAAGGTCGGCGTAATCCAAGGTTACGTCCTTCAGAGTGCAACCGGACAGATTTGCCCTCACCAAATATGCTCGGGTAAAGTCCGATCCCGTCAAGTCGCAATTACAAAGGTTGGCTCCAAAGAGTTCCGATCTGGTGAACTGGCAATCGGTGAGGCTGCTGTCGCCCAGATCCACCCAGCTCATTTTGGCGCCCATCATGTTGGTCCTTGTCATATATTCACCATCCATGATAGCCAGGCTAAGATCAGCACCCAGAAGCCGGGCACCATTCAGATTGGCCCCGGTCAGATTGCACCCGCTTAGCATTGCGCCGGTAAGATCAGCGTTTTCAAGATTAGAGTTAGAGAGGTCGGAATCTTCCAGGTGCGCTCCGGGCAAACTGGCACTTGATAGATCCGCACCAACAATCCTGGTATCGTGCATATGGGCAATTTCTAGATTTGTCCTTGAGAGGTTAGCTTTGGAGAGATCGGAACCCTCCAAACCAGAAGATGCAAGATTCGATCCAGATAGGTTCGCCATGCTGAGGTTTGTGTAAGTCAGATTGGCAAACCTAATTTGGGAATTGATTAGCCGAGAGCCGACGAACTTTGCGCCGTGACAGCGGCTCTCCGAGATATCCGCACCGCTAAGATCGGCATTCGACAGATCCGCATCAATCATATTAGCCCCAACCAGGTCCGCTCCGGACAGATTGGCTCCTTTCAGTATGGCATCCATCAGCATGATCCGCCTCATGTAGGCATTGGCCAGATTTGCCCCAGTCAGATTTGAGGCGCTGAGATTGGCGGCCATAAGATTGGCAGCAGAAAGGTTTACATCTACCATTCTTGCACCAGACGCCCTGGCCTCTTCCAGATTGGCCTTGAAAAGATTAACTCCAGTCATATCCGAAGCCATCAGATTGGTTCCGACAAGATCTGCCTCAGAAAGGTTAGCTTGCATTAGTCGCGAATTGTGTAAGCAAGTTCTCCTTAAATGAGCTCGGAATAAGGAGGCTCCAGTAAGATCGGCACTTTGAAGATCGACAGCGGTCAAGTTTGCCTTACCCAAATTTGCTCCGGCTAGAATCGCATTTGGCAAACGGGTCTGGCCCAGGTCCGCCCCGCGAAGGTCCGCGCCGGTCAGATTCGAGCCGGTCATATCGGCACCAACAAGATAAACATCCCTGAGATCGGCAAAGGATAGGTCGGAATCATCCATATCGATCTCATCCATAACTGCGCCCTTCAAGTTAGCATTTACCAGATTGCTGTCGCTTAATTGGGACCCTTCCAATATCGATCCGCTGAGATTCGTCCGCTCAAAGTTTGAGTTTTGCAGCATTGATCGCTTCAGGTTGGACCCGGATAGATCAAGGCCGCTCAGGTTTCTGTCGCTCAGATCGGCGAGGGGCTGGAAGGGCTGATTGACGATTACGCTCTGCGGCGGAAGGCGTGAGATACTGATGTTAAATCGTCGCAGTTCCATTAGATCAAACATATAAAAGGTGGGGAGCGTTTTTACTACCGGGATGTCGTCCGCAGATTCACCCCGCAGAATGCGAAGTGCCAGATCCGCGGTCAGGCTGCCCTGGACGGGACCGGTGGTAATCACTCCACCAAGCACACCAAAGCCCATGTATACATCACGAGTGCCATAAATTGGAACCGTGCTCGCGCTTCGCAAAAGCCATGCACTCTCCTCATGGGTCAGGACTCTTCCCGCACGATCGCGATTGTAATTTAAGAGGAGAAGCAAACTGCCCGACGACAGTGCCGATGCGTTTCGTTGCAGCTCCTCTACCGTCATGTTATCCCAAATGGTGAAGCTAATATTTGTTTTAAAATTAGGAAGAGTCTGGTTCACGACCTCCTGGTTGGCCTTGCCTGTGGCGGTTTTGTCGTTTACCATAACGATTTGCTTTGTATTCGGATGCAGGCTTTGCATCAGAGAAAGGGTGCCTGGTAGATCGAACGCCTCCACTACGCCCGTGAAATCTTTCTTGCCGGCCAGCATCATGTCTATGAAGAAGTTTACTCCGCAAAAGACCACAGGGCTGCCTGGGAACAGCTCGTCTCTGTTGCTACGCAGAAACTGGAAGGCATCGTCATCCGAACAGATGATCACGTCGAAGTGGCGATTCTTGTACTTATTTTGATATAATTCCACCAATTCAGCCAGGCGAGTCTTTGTGGGTGCCTGCTTCTTGGTGTCCATATACTCAAAAGAGAAATCTGCGGAGGGATAAAATATAGCTAATTGATTTTCTATCTCGCTGCCAATGGAATCGGTCCATCTCAAGCCGGGATTATAAGAGGCAAGAATTAGAATTTGCTTCGAGGTCTTTTCTTCAGCTGCTAAAGAACCCGCAACCAGAAAAGCGATCAGAAGAAATCCGATAACGAATTTTACCAAGGCTTGCATAATTTTAATCTCCTCACCAATTAGTTACACTTGCAATACTTATTACTTATCATCATTTTTTGACTTGATGATTTACAGAGACGCTACGGTCATATTGGCCAGTCCTTGATATTGACCATTGGGCACCAGCTTGTAGACAGCGCCTTCCATATGGACTTCGACGTGGTCTTTTTTAGGAAAGGCATCAAAATCATGTGTGACCAAAAAGAATGCGAGATCCTTTACACCCATTCGTGGATCCTCATTCTGAGATATAAAATTCGTGAGTGCCGAATTATCGGCCGCCGCGGATGACAAAGCTGCAAAGGATTGAGATATGAGAATAATTAATATTATAATAATATAAAAGTCAACAGTATTATAAAAACCTGTTTTTTGTGTCATCGTTTTTCTCCCGGCAACTATCCAACATTATTGTATTCCATGTACATATTTAGCTGTGATGCTCCCGGCACAATTAGCTATTTAAGCCGAAATTTCCATTTTATTGACAATGATCTTCCAGATCCTGGACGCCAACTACACCTATGATTCGGATAGAAATCCACTGGTGCAGCTCTTCGGCACCACCCCACAGGGAAAAAGCGTTACCTGCCGAGTAGCAGGCTTTCGCCCCTACTTTTATGCAGGCGTGGAGGAAGACCTTAGAAGGAGCGCCCTAGAGGATCTTTTAGCACAGGGATTGGAGGTAGAGGAGGTGGAGCGCTTTTTGCCTATCGGCTTTCAGACCACCCCCCAGAAGATGCTCAAGATCACCACCCACGACCCCAAAGAGGTGAGAAGTCTCAGGGAAAGGGCCAAAGAGGTGACCGGCATCAAGGCCGTCTACGAGACGGACATTCTCTTCAAGAACCGATTTCTTATCGACCGCTCTTTAGGCGGCATGGGATGGGTGGAGGCCCCCATTCCGGAGTGGACCGCAGGCGCCGCTGCCGCGGGGGCCGCCTCTTCTGCCTCGGCCCTACCGCCGATACACGTTGAGGCACTGCATCCGGTGCAGCATGAGACCAATGCACCGCTGCGCTTTATGAGCTTTGATATCGAGTGCCTGCCCGATCAGGGGGAGATGCCCAAGGCGGAAAAGTCGCCCGTCATTTTGATCAGCATGGCCTTTCTGCCCCCGTACCAGGGTAATAAGGATCTGGTACTGGTGGGAAAGAATATCGATTGCCCTCGCACGGACACCAGAGCCTGCCAGGATGAGTATGATCTCTTAGCCCAGTTTGTAGCAATCGTCCGGGATTACAATCCGGATATCCTAGCCGGCTACAACTCCAATGAGTTCGATTTTCCCTACCTGCAGGAGAGGTGCAGGCAAAATCACTTGGAGGCGCGAGTGGGCCGGGACAACAACTCCTGGTACATAAGAAAGATCGTAAGCAGAACCGACGTCTCCATTACCGGTCGGGTGGTGGTGGACCTCTTGCCCATTATCCGCTCCTCCTACAGCCTCAAGCAGTACACCCTCCGAAACGCGGCCGCCGAGCTTCTTAGAATGGAGAAGTACGATGTGGACCCCAAAGAGATTGAGGGCCTCTGGGCGGAGAGTGGCAAAGGTCTATCCCGTTTCATCAGCTACTCGCGAAGAGATGCTTTACTGGCTATGCACATGCTCCTCGACCTGCGGCTCATGGACAAGTACATCGCTCTCTCCCGGGCCAGCGGCTCATTGCTACAGGACGTTGTGAACGGCGGGCAGTCGGGCATGGTGGAGAACCTGCTCATGCGCCGCTTTCGCGAGCGGGGCCGGGTGGTGCCGCCCAAGCCCGATGCAGAGGTGTCGGATGAACGCTATGTGGAGAACGAGGGCCTGAAAGGGGGGGCCGTCCTGGTGCCGGAGAAGGGGCTGGTGGAGGACGTGGTCATATTAGACTACAAGTCCCTTTATCCCACCATTATGATGGCCCATAACCTTTGCTACACAACCGTATTGACACCGGGTTCACCAGAGGTAGATAGTGACGGCGTGGCAAAGATTGGCAGAGGGAAAAGCACCATAACCGCTCCCTCGGGCGGCAGGTTCGTCTCCCCCCAGGTCTCACCGGGCATCATGCCTGCCGTATTGCGGGAATTGCTCGAGGAGAGAACGGCAACCAAAAATCTGATGAAGAAGGCAGGCGAAGAGGAGCGCCGCTTTTTGGATGCCAAGCAAAACGCCATGAAGATTCTGCTCAACAGCTTTTACGGCTACTCCGGTTACGCTCGCGCCCGGCTCTACAGCCTGGCACTGGCCAATGCCGTCACCTCATTTGGCCGGGAGAACATTCTGCGCACCCAGAAGATCATTGATGAGATCGGCTCGGCCTATGTGATAGACGGAGAGGTGGTCTTCAAGGATGCCCTGCCTTTTGGAAAGGCGGCAGAGAAATGCTTTGACCTCTTCGTGGTCTACGGCGATACGGACAGCGTCTTTGTGCGGCTGCGGCCCGCCGGGCCGGGGTCGGAGGCCATATCGCTGCAGGATGCAGAGCTTATCGGCAGAAAGATTGCCGAGACGGTCACCGCCTCTCTTCCCGCACCCATGGAGCTGGTCTTCGAGGCCTTCGCCAGGCGCGGCATCTTCCTGGCCAAAAAGCGTTACGCCCTCTGGATCTTTGAGAGGATAGGCGAGGGCTGGAAGGATAAGATCAAGGTGAGAGGCATGGAGACGGTGCGCCGCGACTGGTGCGGTCTGACCTCCAAGACGCTCAAGACCTGTCTGGAGCTGGTACTCAAAGAGGGCAAGGTGGAGGAGGCGGTAGAGCACGTCCGCTCTGTGGTGCTCAGGCTGCAGAATCTAGACCTCTCTTTGGACCCGTCCCTGCTGGAGGACCTCACTCTGACGCGCCGCTACACCAAGAGCTCCGCCTCCTACAAAAATAAGCAGCCGCATATTCAACTGGTGGAGAAGATCCGAGAGCGGGGCGGAACTGTGCCGGGTGTGGGCGACCGGGTGCCCTTTGTCATCGTCCAGGGAAAGAGGGGCAAAAAGAACAAAGAGCTGTTCGTGGACCGGGCGGAGGATCCGATCTATGTTTTGGAGAAGAACCTGCCCCTGGACACAGAGTACTACGTGGAAAAGCAGATCTTGCCGCCCGTGCTGCGCATCTTCGAGAGCTTTGGCGTCACCAAGGACCGCTTGTGCCCGGGAAAGGGGCAGAGCAATCTCTTCAGCTTTTGCGAGGCGCAAAAAGCGCAGAAGCAGAAGTCGCTGTTTGACTTTTAAAAATTTTGTCAATCGATGAACTCGCGTATGTCACATTTGATCTCGATGGCGCAGAATCGCTCTTTTTGTTGCTGGCAACTCGATGTAAGACGATGAGCACGATCGTTACCTAGAATTTGGATCTGATCGGTGGATACATGAGAAGGATTTTTCTCTACAATCACTTTTTATATCTATTCTGCTAGTAATAAGTGCAAAAGGAGATTGCGATCTATGATTGACCCTCTGATATTATCAATGACTCCTGATTTAATTGAGATAATTAAGAAGCTATTTACTGAAAAAAACCGAGATGAAATTAAATCGGATCTGCCAAAGGAATCCGTGCCCACTTCTGAAAAAGTGAAACGGCGGCGGCGCACCCACGCGCAGCAAGCTGCGGGGCATCCAAGGCGCCGCCGCATGAAAGTAGAACCAGGTTAAGCAGATCCAAACCTAAGTTGAATAAGCATGCACTTTATCCTCAATGCAAGCATCGGGATCTTTCTATAAAATCAAATATATCGGTAGTGTCTGAACATGAGGCCAGAAAATCTCCCGGCTCGGATCGCCCGGGAGGAAAATTAGCCGCCTAGCAAGAAAAAGGTATGGGAGAGAACATATCAATTATTTCTCCCCCACCTTACCTTATATCCGCATGATACTCCTGCAGCGACTTCACCCCAGATTTGCCCTTCTTGAAAGCAGCAATCCCTTTGGCGGCAGCACAAGCGGCGGCGATAGTAGTGATATACGGCACCTTGTACTTGATGGCCGCCTTTCTGATATAGGAGTCGTCATACTGGCTGGCTCTGCCGAGGGGCGTGTTGATGACCAGTTGAATCTGCCCGTTCTTGATGGCATCATCGATATTAGGCCGGCCTTCCTGAAGCTTTGAGATCAGATCCGCGTTCACTCCATTGGCGACCAGGAACTCCTGCGTCCCTTTTGTGGCCTTGATGGCAAAGTCCAGTTGGGACAGCCCCCGAGCAACGCTCAGTGCTCCCGGCCGATCTTTTTCGGCAACGGTTATCAGCACCGTCCCCTTCTCAGGAAGGGTCTGTTTGGCAGCTTCCTCTGCCTTGTAAAATGCCATGCCAAAGGAATCGGCCAGGCCCAAAACCTCGCCGGTTGACCGCATCTCCGGACCCAACACGGGATCGACCTCCGGGAACATATTAAAGGGAAACACGGACTCCTTAACCCCAAAGTGGGGGATCTTCTTCTCCACGAGGCCCATGTCCAGAAGCCTTTTGCCCATCATCAGCTCCGTAGCCATGCTGGCCATAGAGATGTTGCACACCTTGGATACCAGGGGTACTGTCCGCGATGCCCTGGGATTGGCCTCCAGCACATAAACCGTATCGTTGGCAAGGGCATACTGCATATTCATGAGGCCCACAACATGCAGCCCTTTGGCAATCCTCTGCGTGTACTCTTTGATGGTTTTCAGGTGCCCGGGCGGAATGCTTACCGGCGGAATGACACAGGCAGAATCACCAGAGTGAATGCCCGCCAGTTCGATATGCTCCATCACCGCGGGAACAAATGCATCACTGCCGTCGGACAGGGCATCGGCTTCCATCTCCAGGGCATTGTCAAGGAAGCGATCGATGAGGATGGGCCTCTCTGGAGTCACATCCACCGCAGCCAGAACGTACCGGTCCAGCATCTCAACATCGTGGATCACCTCCATGCCCCGCCCGCCCAGAACATAAGAAGGCCGCACCATGAGCGGATAGCCTATGCGGTTGGCGACCATCCGAGCCTCCTCCAGGCTGCTGGCCATGCCCGATTCAGGCATGGGAATATTCATCTGCTCCATCATCTTGCGGAATCGATCGCGATCTTCAGCCAGGTCGATGGCATCCACCGATGTACCCAGAATATTTACGCCGGCTTCAGCCAGCTCCCGGGCGATATTGAGCGGCGTCTGGCCGCCGAACTGAACGATCACCCCATCAGGCTGCTCTGCTTCGTAGATGCAGAGGACGTCTTCCACAGTCAGAGGCTCAAAGTAGAGCTTGTCAGAGGTATCATAATCGGTAGAGACCGTTTCCGGGTTGCAGTTGACCATGATGGTCTCATACCCCAGATCGCGCAGGGCAAAAGCGGCATGAACACAGCAGTAGTCGAATTCAATGCCCTGGCCGATGCGGTTGGGACCGCCGCCCAGCACCATGACCTTATGCCGATCCCTGCCGCCATCTCTTTTATCCGGCCCTGAATTTGAACCTTCCAACTTTGGCCAGTCAGGCTTTGATTTGCTATATGTCGAATAATAATAGGCCTGGTTCTCAACACCGCTGACTGGAACCGGCTCCCATACCTCAACAATGCCCAGGCTTTTTCGTCGCAGCCTAATCTCTGCCTCAGGAATAGAGAGCAGTTTTGACAGGTACTTGTCGGCAAAACCGTCTCTCTTGGCCGCAAGAAGAAGGTCGTCCGGAAGCGTGTGCCCTTTGTACTTGAGGATCTTTTCCTCCAGATCCACCAGCTCTTTCATTTGCTCGATAAACCAGGGCTTGATATAGGTTAGTTCATGCAGCTTCTCGACGCCGGCGCCTTTTCTCAGGGCCTCATACATGATGAATTGACGCTCGGACGTTGCATCCTTGAGCAGATCCATGAGCTCGGAGAGTGACTTTTGATTAAAGTCCCGAGCATATCCCAGACCATAACGTCCATTTTCCAGGGAGCGGATTGCCTTTTGAAGTGCCTCTTTGTAGGTTTTACCGATGCTCATGACCTCACCTACCGCCTTCATCTGCGTGCCCAATTTGTCCTGGACTCCTCTGAATTTCTCAAATGCAAAGCGCGGAAATTTCACTACCACGTAATCCCCGGAGGGCGTGTATTTCTCCAGGCTTGCATCCCTCCAATAAGGAATTTCGTCAAGCGTCACGCCGCAGGCCAGTTTGGCAGAGATGAGGGCGATGGGAAAACCGGTGGCCTTGGAAGCGAGAGCCGAAGAGCGAGATGTGCGGGGGTTGATTTCAATGACAACGATTCTTCCTGTCTTTGGGTCGTGGGCAAACTGAATATTGGTCCCACCAATGACCCGGATCGCTTCCACAATCTTGTAGGAATAGTCCTGCAGCTTTTTCTGCAGAGCCTGAGAAATGGTCAGCATGGGCGCCGTGCAGTAAGAATCGCCCGTATGAACCCCCATGGCGTCTACGTTCTCAATAAAACAGACAGTGATCATCTGATTCTTAGCGTCACGAACAACTTCCAGCTCCAGCTCTTCCCAGCCGAGCACTGACTCTTCAATTAGAATCTGGCCGATGAGGCTGGCGGCAATTCCCCTGCTGGCGACGACGCGAAGCTCTTCCACATTATAAACCAGCCCGCCGCCCGTACCGCCCATGGTATAGGCCGGACGCACCACAACCGGATAGCCCAGTTGTGTGGCCGCAGCTACAGCATCCTCGACGCTGTAAACGGCGGTGCTTTTGGGCACCTCGATGCCCAGGCCGTTCATGGTCTCTTTGAAGGCAATGCGGTCCTCTCCCCGCTCGATGGCATCAATTTCCACGCCGATTACCTTAACCCCGAATTTGTCCAGGATTCCCGCCCGGGCCAGCTCAGAGCTTAAATTGAGGGCGGACTGGCCGCCGAGATTTGGCAAAATGGCATCAGGTTTCTCCTTTTCAATGATCTGCGCCATTCTTTCCAAATTGAGCGGTTCGATGTAAGTGATATCGGCCAATGCGGGGTCAGTCATGATGGTGGCAGGATTGGAGTTCACAAGAACAATTTTGTATCCCAGCCCGCGCAGCGCCTTGCAGGCTTGTGTTCCAGAATAGTCGAATTCACAGGCCTGCCCGATAACGATGGGCCCCGATCCGATTATCATCACTTTGCTGAAATCGTTTCGCTTCGGCATGTTTGCCATATGTCTTTTTTTGCTATTAAGTCTAACTGTCCCGCAATACAGGCGGCGATGCCTTTGTCGCCGCCCGGCATCTGGGTTGCTTTGACTTCCTCTCCACCCAAAGGATAGGAGCTTTATGTTATCATCCAATATCCTATTACTATGAGAATTATTTCTGCAGAAGAGATGACAGCTCTCGACACCAATTGCAGATATTTCGGCCTGCTGCCCTTGCAGCTCATGGAGAATGCGGGTGCAGCCTTAGCTCGTGCGGTTACAGCCAGGGCCAAAGGCAAAAGTATCGCAATTGTTGCCGGCCGGGGCAATAACGGCGGCGATGCCTTTGTCGCCGCCCGCCACCTGGTGGGCTTTGATGTAACCGTCTATCTTTTGGGCCGTTCCAGGGATATCGCTACAGAAGAGGCGAGAAGGAATTGGGAAATTCTGGAGCGACTGGACTATGACCTGCGAATGATTATGGACAGCAAGGATCTGCCCCTGGAAAAATGCGACCTGATAATAGACGCAGTCTTCGGCACGGGCGTACATGGCCCCGTCTTGGGTCTGGAGGGCCAGGCAATAGAAGCCATCAATTCCTCTGGAAAAACAGTGATCTCGGTCGATGTTCCCAGCGGCCTCGGAACCAACCTGGTGGTGAGGGCCGATGCCGTGGTGACCTTTCACCGACCAAAGCCTGACATGACCGGCAATGTCATTGTAGCGGATATAGGCATACCACAGGCTGCAGAGTTCTTCGTGGGAAAAGGCGACCTGTGGCTGATGGGAAGAAGGTCCCTGGAGAGCCACAAGGGCGACTCCGGACGGATACTGGTAATCGGCGGCGGACCATACACCGGCGCACCGGCACTCTCTGCTATGGCGGCTCTGCGAGCGGGAGCGGACATTGTCACCGTAGCCGCACCAAAGGCTGCAGCCAGAACCATCTCCTGCTATTCTCCCAACCTGATTGTTCAGCAGCTCTCCGCCGATCACCTCTGCCCTGACGACCTTACAATTCTGGAGGAGCAGATTGCCAGGCACGATGTGGTGGTCATGGGCATGGGACTGGGAAGACATAGAGAGACGACGGCCGCTCTGGCCGAGATCATGCCTCTCTGCAAGAAGCCGGTGATAGATGCCGACGCCCTGCAACCGGATCTTCCCCTGCGGGGCATTGTCACGCCTCATGCCGGCGAGTTTCGGAGAATCAGCGGCATGGCTCTGGTAGATCTGGACTACAGAGAGAGAGCGGAGCCGCTAAAAGTTTATGCCCGTGAAAAAGGACTGGTGGTCCTGCTCAAAGGCAAGGTCGATCTGATCTCAGATGGCGAGGTGGTGCGAGCTAATACCACAGGAAATCCGGGCATGACCGTAGGTGGAACGGGAGACGTCCTGGCGGGAATTACGGCCGCATTTTACGCTCGAAGCTCGGCTCTGCGGGCAGCAACAGCAGCAGCTTTTGTTAATGGCAGGGCTGGCGATCTGGTCTATCCCGAGAAGGAATTCGGAATGGTTGCCACGGACGTGATCGAGAAGATTCCAGAAGCTATGAGGCTGTGAGAACTTGGCAGAAGATGAAAAGCTGGCGGGAATGGTGGATATCACGAAAAAGCCGCCCGTTTTCAGAAAGGCCACGGCCACGGGATCGATCCGGCTGCAAGAGGTCAGCGTTGAGGCCATAAAAAGGGGCCAGGTGAAGAAGGGGGACGTACTCACCACAGCCAGGCTGGCGGCCATCCTGGCTGTCAAGGACACGCCCCGTTTGATCCCACTCTGTCACTCTATCCCCATCACCGGACTGGAGGTGAACTTTGAGATTGAGGAGAGACGAGTCCGGGCAACAGTCACTGTGACGTCAGTGGGAAAGACGGGCGTGGAGATGGAGGCCCTGACCGGAGTTGCGGTGGCACTGCTCAACGTTTGGGATATGGTCAAGTACCTGGAGAAGGACGAGACGGGAAATTATCCGCAGACGGAGATTTTTGGGATCGCAGTATGCGAGAAAAAGAAAGGAAATTAAGGCGCCGCCAAAGATCCTGAGTAAGGCTCTATCCAACCTCTTTTTTCCCACCCTTCCAGCAACTTAGCAGAAATATGATTCAAATTGATGATGTTCCCGGCGATATGCCGATCATCATTGTAGCGGAAATTTGATTTTATCTTGTACCATCCCGGTTTGGGTTTATTGTCCTCTTGAATGAGTTCTTTATGGATGTCTTTTACCTCATCTCCAACATAAAGCTCTATCCGGTTATTCTTGATCCATTCTTTGCGAGTTTCCTCAGGGATGCTTGCCAGATCCATTACTGTGCCTACAGGATATTGCTTGTCCAGATAGGTGAAGCCTTCCTTTATTTTATATCTTTCCGACTTTATCGGCGAAGGGGGCACAGATCCGGGTGCATTCGGTTCAATTGGCTCCGAGGGATTTTGCCCCGAGGGTTTTCGCTCTGCTGCATTTGAATCGGTAGCTCCTTTGCCTCCAAAATAAAATCCGACTATCGATGTTAAAGCTCCCGTTAAAGTCAGAATCACATCTTTAACGACATCTCGATTATCAGAAGGATACACCATCAAAAAAAACAAGCATATGCCGACAATCAATATGATGGCGATGGCCATTATTCCCCGAGTAGTTCCCGGCGCACCACCTGGTTCTGCGTTGATGTATTCCTTTATAATTTGCAAAGCCGTATCGTCGCCTATTTCTTCATGGTGCTTCTCAAGAAATGCTCCCAGAACCGCATCGGTTCTTTCAAGGTGTTTGTGTGCCAGATGCATATTTTGCAGTAGGGGAACAGCAGCAAAAAGAACCAGAATCGCGACTATTATCAATAGCACTACTATTTGGTCAATTGAGGGAGCTTTTGCAGCATCTTTTGCAGGATCGTTTGGGGGTACTGAATCATTTTGGGATGCAGGGGCATCTGCATTACCCAACCCACTCAAGACAAAAAAAAGCACTATGAAAGCAATAGACAAAATAACTCTCAGGGTCATCATCTCCTTTAATTATTAATGTGAAATACCCGTTTATCATAAATAAATTTATCCCTGAGTGGCTCTGCCCTTAGTTTTTAATCCCAAACTCTGGCAGCCTCTCTTTAGCCGCCTCGCGCGCCTGCTGGTGCTCACGCAGGAATATTTCGATCCGCTCCGCCACATCCTTCTTGCAGGTTCCACACATGCGCCTGCCCAAGCGGCATTGTGCATCCAGCTCCAGCAGTTCTTTGTCGTCCTGGGAGAGATGGAAGACCAGAAACTCGTAGATAGAGCACTTTTCCGGCTCGCCCCCCAGCTTTTTTTGCTCGGCCAAGCTCTGCCGGCCCCCCGTGATGGCCCGCATGATCTTCTTGCCTGCCTCTTGGGGATCTTCCGTGAGAGCAATATGACTCTCCGGCTTGGAGGAGGACATCTTACCCCCCGTCAGGCCCGTCATGAACCGGTGGTAGATCGAGGCCGGAGGAATGAAGCCGTAATGCCCGTGTTCATTTTCTAATTTTATTATGAGCCGGTCGATTGATTCCAGGAGGGCACCCGATAAAAGGCCGCTGCGATCTTGTATCTCAGTGACATCGATATGCTCCTCGTAACGCTTCACTCGGCCCAATCCCGTTTCCTTCAACGCCAATTCCGCTGCCTGCATCAGTTCAAGGCTGGCCGCTTTGCCCCGAATGCTGATGTAATCTTTGCGTTGCTCCACCAGGAACTTTCTCATGCGGTAGGCCAGATCGCGAGTGAGCTTGATATGAGGATCTTGGTCAGCCCCCACCGGAATGACCACGGGCTTTGGTCCGCCGAATTCCTCTAATTGAGGATGAAGAATGTCTGCACTCTGAGCCATGACGCTCTCCATGTGAGAGATATGGGTCTCGCCGGAAAATCCATAGATAGCACTGACCTCGGAGAAGTTGGCCTCTCTGCCCAGCTCAAAGGCCAGATTCCTCATCTTGTAGTTCTCTGACTGGAAATAGATATGGCTGCCCTCTTTCGGCTCAAAGCCCAGGGCGATGAGGCTGAGGAGATACTCGTTGATGCCAAGGCTTCTGCATTTCTCCCAGCTTATTCCCCGCACGGCATGAGCTTCCATGTCGGCGATAGCGGCAAACGCGTCCCCTCCCTGTTGCTGGTGCCAGATGATCTCGTTCATGACCATCATGTGACCGAAATGAGCTCTGCCGGAAGGCATGAATCCGCTCATAACGGCAAAGGGCTCAGACCTATGCATGGCACGAAGAACTGAGTCGTAGTTTCTGTGGCCGAAGATGATCTTATGCGCCATGTAGGGATGAGGCTCTTTAAGCTTGGGAAGGATATCATCAAAGCTCGATATGCCAAATACCTCAAAGAGCTTGGTGTAATCGTCTACATGAACTGCGCCCCAGGGATCAAGCTTCAATTCCATGACCCAAGGGAGTGAAAATGATGATATATCTATTTTGTGTGGTTCGCCCCACTTATGGATAAGCGGTGTAATTCCATTTTCTTGAATCTATGAATTGAAAGAGATATTATCATTACGCGAACGGATTATCTTTACGCAGTTGCATATTTGTAGCATAATCTTAGGTAAAAAACAAAACGTATTCGAGAAATAAACTATTTATATCATAGAGTATTTCTTATATCTTATTATGAGACAATTCTCGGTAAAAGTTCTGGACGATGCCGACAGGGAGTTTGTAGAAGTTCTGCGAGAACTCAGCATTCCCAGAAATGTGGCCAGTATGATTACTTATCTAGCCAATGTGGAGGAGGCCACCTCTCGGGAGATCGAGATCGGCTCGAACCTGCGTCAACCAGAGGTGAGCATTGCTATGCGCACGCTGCGTAGCAACAACTGGGTAGAAGAAAGAGAGATCAAGAAGGACGGAAAAGGCCGGCCCATGAAGGTCTACAGGCTTACTATATCCTTAGACGAGATCATAAAGCACTTTGAGGATGAGAAGCGAAAAGAGTCGGCTAAGACCCAGGAGAGCATCGAAAAACTCAAGGAGCTAAGCAGGGGCTTGAGTGTAACGCCTTCATAATGCAAAGCAGAGAAAATTAAGCCGAAAAAAAGGGGCTGCCAGATGAGATAGGCAAAAATGCATCCCAACATAAGAAGGATTTATTTCTCTTCTTCGCCCCTACCCCGGAGGTCATCGAGGTTATCTTCCATGAGCTTCTTGCTTTTGATCTCTTCTTTTTTGCCACCTTTTCTCTCGGTATTTCTTTTCTTAAAATCAGCCAAGAATCTCACCTATATTTCATCCACACCGGGAACTGTAATTAACCTTTCCATTCATTCTTCCATCACTGCCAAATAGACCCACTGGTCATAAATTCCCCTGGAGTCGCGATTATCGATTACCTTGCCCTTCCAGCCGACGTCCCCAAGCGCCTTCGCGATGAGTTCCGCTTCTTTTTGCGTGTAAACGGTAAATAGGACCATCTTCTTCGCGAGGCGGGAAGCATTAAGAATAATGTCCCTCCAGAGAGGCCAGTTGAAATCATCAATCAGCCCCACCATGAATCCCACAATGGTATGAAAAGACCGGGCCGGAAAGATGCGGGGCAAAAGCCGGGCATCCAGGACGAAGCATCTTTGGGGGTCCAAAAGGTCGCTCTTTAGGCCCAGACACAGATCGCAGCGATCGGAGTCCATGGAGAGGGGACGCTGCCCCAGACGTACAAGCGCCTGTGTGGCCATGCCGCCGCCGCAGCAGATCTCCAGGATGCTTTCATCTTTGGGCAGTATCGGCTGCAAGAGTTGCATTAGCCTCTCGATTCTCTCATCTACATAAAGAGGCGCTCCTTCTAGAGAGCAGCTATCACAGAAAAGTTCTGCCGCCAGAGAATTGGAAAAGTATTCCGTCAGAGCAAAGAAAAATTCTGCCTCATTTGCCAGCACCGTTTTGATGATCATCGAATGCCATTTTTCGGCATGCTCCGACAAAATCTTTTGGGTGGAATATTTATCCGTGAGAAGCAGCCATAGCTCAGCCGGCTCGGATAAGTGCAGGGCAAATCCCAGATCTTTAACCTCGATGCAGGCATCTGTATCCAGATCCTCCTGCAGTATCTCTCTAGTGACGGGCAGCTCCAGCAGATCTTGCCAGGACTCTTCTGCGAGAAATATACTCTCCTCATCTCCCAGGTCCAGTAGACGATTTAGTAGCACATGTCCCCTTCTTTTGCCCCCGGAATATCAAGCTTCTCGCGATATTGAAAACACATCACCCACTTTATGCCACCGCAATGCCGCCGGAACAATTATATTATATTCCTGGTAAAATGGGGCTGTTTGAAACTGGTAGATCTGCCCGGCGTGGGCTCTCGCATAAGAGAGCGCCTCATCGAGCAATATGGGGATGAGGAAAAAGCCCTGCAAGCGGTCTTGAATGCCGATGTGGCCGGACTATGCAGGGCTCTTAGCGAACGCCAGGCCCTCCTCCTGGTCGCGCATGCCAGGGGGTTGAAGTATGCCGTCACGCCCGAGCAGTTTCTGGCCACGGATGAAGCCGCCAGGATCCAACAGATGCTCATCTCCCACCTGGCCGGCTATGCTCATACCGAATACGCCCGGCTCAAGATAGGCACTCTGTTTGCCTCTTCCTCGGCACAGCTTCTGGCGGAGAACCGCATGAATGCCCGGGCGGCGGCCCTGGCAGCAGAGAAAGTGCAGGGGCAGGGCTTGGAGGAGCTGCTGAAAAAGATCAGGCCCCTGCGGGAGAAGGCGGCCACGAGGGTCCGAGAGAGGGCGGTGGCCGCCACCTCGACCGAGGCCTTTCAGAGGCTGAAGGCGCGAGGATTGGACAGGCTGATCGATCTGCATCTGGCAGAAAGCCCGACGGAACAGATGGACCTGGCCAGAAGCTACAGCCACGTTTGCCTGGTGGGCGAGGAGATGGACGGGCAGGCAGCGGCGGAAATAGAGCCTGCCGAGTCTTTGGAAGAGTGGTATCTGGTGCCAGAGGCGGTCCTGGGATTTTATGAAGATAATTTAGAGTGCCTGCTGGCAGCAGCTCAGGCGGCAGGAAGGCTGACGGGCACAGGCGTGAGCGGATTTTCGGGATGGGAGAACCTGCATAAGCTGCTCATCAGGCTGAACGAGAGCGGGGACGCTGAGGGAGAAAGGCTGGAGAGTCTGGCAGCGCGCCTGGGCGGGTGCGTGAGCGAGGCCGTCACCTGGGCCAATCTGGAGCTGAAGAGCAAGATTGAGAAGAGTTCGTTGACCCTGGGCGGCACGGACCTGCTCCTGGTCATGAGCCGGGGAGAAGGGGTGCGAGAGCTCTTGGAGGTGCAGATGAAGAGCGTCTTTGCCCTGGTTCTGAAGGAGGCAAAGGCGCGCGCGGCGAGCGAGCTGGAGCTACAGGGAGCGGAAGCGGTATGGCTGGATGAGATCTTCTCGGCAGAGGTCTGCTATCCTCTGGAGCTGGACCGGCAGGCACTGCGCACCTTTGAGCAGGAGCTAAGAAGCCGCAGGGAAGGGCGGGGCTTGAAGACAAAAAGAGAGAATGCGCGAGGCCTGCAGGATAAAAGGGAGGAGGCGTCTGCCCTGGTGCATGCCCTGATGGAGTTTGATTATGCCTATGCACTGGGGCGGTTTGCTTTGGCCGAGAACCTCACCTTCCCCGAGATAGCCGAGGAGCCGTGCCTCTCCTTTGCGCAGGGCCGCCATCTCTTTTTGGAGCGGCCCGAGGCGGTGAGCTACACTCTGGGAGAAGGGGAGCATCCCGAGAAGGTGGCGCTCTTAAGCGGCGTTAACTCGGGCGGCAAGACCACGCTCCTGGACCTGATCTCCCAGATCGTCATCCTGGCGCACATGGGCCTGCCCGTGCCGGCGCAGGCCTGCCGCCTCTCCATCTTTGAGGAGTTTTACTACTTCAGCAAAAGCCGCGGCACACTCTCCGCCGGGGCCTTTGAGACGGCCATGAAAAAGTTCGCCGTGGTGGAGAATGAGAAGAGAAAACTGGTCCTGGCGGACGAGCTGGAGGCCATCACCGAGCCGGGAGCCTCGGCGCGCATTATTGCCTGCATGCTGGATGAGCTGAACCGGCGCGGCTGCGTGGCCGTCTTCGTGAGCCACCTGGCCGAGGATGTGCGTCGCTATGTGGAGACGCCGGTGCGCGTGGACGGAATTGAGGCGGAGGGGCTGGATGAGAACAACAACCTTTGCGTCTGCCGAAGCCCGCGCTACAACTATCTGGCCAAGAGCACCCCCGAGCTGATACTGGACCGGCTGGTGCGCTCCACCAAAGGGCGGGAGCGGGAGTTTTATGCCAGGCTGCTGGCGAAGTTTAAGTGAGGTGCTCCTTTTATATTCCCGAAACAGACTATTTTTATGGAAATCTGGCAGATAGTCGTGATCTGTATTCTCATGCTCCCCCTCTTTCTCATCGCCAACTACATCATCGTCAAGAAGGCGGCAGCGGAGCGAAGGAGTCGCGACGATCGGATCGAGCGGGCAGTCTCCGACAGCGTGGCGGCCAGCTACGGAGAAAAGGGGATGGCCCGGCAGAGCTGGCCCAAGTACAGGGCGGCGAGGAAGAAGAGAAAGGAGTGAGATTTCTATTCGATTCTAAGAAATTGCCACCTCTTTTAGCGTTCCATCTCTTCCGGAAAAAACATCCATTCTACTCGAAGAAACAGCAACCGCCCGTGGGCGAGCGCGACCGCCAGCGAGCGATGATTGTGCCACCGGAGCCGGATCAGTTTGACATTTTTGTTATTTCCTTGTGCTCTTTGTGATCTTTGTGGTGAAAATCCGTAGAGCTATTTTAAAGATATTAACTATTATGATAATAATATTAACCACAAAGCTCACAAAGTACGCACAAAGATTTTCTTGAAATCATTTTCGGGCAGATTAACATAATTTTGAGTTTCGCTCGTATTATCAGCAATGCATATTGCATGCAAAATTTCTTCGCTAGAATATTCCTATAAATCTATTATTTCTTCGTAAAAAACACCAAAACGTATATATATAATTGAAACTTAGTTAAGTACAACCTAAAAGGATTAATGGGGTGAGATTATTAAAAGAGTAGCAATGTTCTTTGTGCTGGCTATGGCATTGGCTGCATTTGCGGCTCCTGCCTTGGCTCAGACGGCAATGATAGGAAGCGGCGGCGTAGACATCCTCGGACAAGGCATTTTTGAGACTGGAGCTAGTGCCTTCAAGTTCCCTGCGACGGTTAATGCGAACTATGACTCTATTGATGTTGGAAACGACAGAGCCATGGCAATTGGCGCTGGATCTGGCCAAGGTGGATTGTTTAATGACAATTTAAGGCAGGTCACCGCACAGAACAATCTGAAGATCAAGAAGAACCAGGATACCGGAGACAGCCAGACTTGCTCTGCCTGCAGCCCGAAGTACAATATCGAGCAGGTCAAGGTTGGCAACAGGAATGCTATGGCCATCGGATTTGGCTCATTGCAGGGTGGCATTTTCAACCATAATGCCGTTTCTGTACTGGCCCAAAACAACGTAGAGATTGTGACCAACCAGCAGTAACTTCGGGGCCATCAGCCCGAGGGATGAAATATGGAAAAAATACAAGGACCCACCGGTCGTCTGCTGGTGGGGGCCGTTTTTATTTGTCTTCTTATTTCGCAAAGTGCGTGCGCGGCAGAGTCGCCGTCCAATCTGCCTGATCTGCAAAAAGGGCTGAAGGAGTCGCAATCCCGCCCATTCAATCAGGATCATCGCGAATGGGGGATAGGGCCGCTTCATCCTTCCGACCTCAGACCCGATCTCATGCCCACAAAAGAAAGAATTGCTCTAAACGAATCCGATTCAAGTGAGCAGGTATCGGATCTGACTGCTATGAATGCAGCTAGAGAGAGGGATATCATTTACGACGGCACGCAGTATGGTGATCCAAATGCACAGGGTCTCGCCAATTCCCTGGATATAGCTGTAACCGGGCAGGAGGAGACGAAGAAGATCTTTCCAAACGAAAATTGGGATGATAGTTATATAGATCAAATTGTTGATAGTGCTTTGAGCACCAGCATGAAAAATGGGGGAAAAAATGGCCAGTTGGCGAGAAGTACGCAGTCACAGCCGCTCGGCAACAATCTGGATATTGATGTGAGCGGTATATCAGTTCGCGCAATAAATACCGTGCCGGGAGGCAGTGCCGTGGCTACTTCCAATATAATTATAAAACCGGTGCAGATCATCATTTGCCCCTCTGAGGTCGAGGAGAAGCTGAAATAAGAGCCATCACAAACTATAAGGGCATTTTGTTTCATTCCTTTTGCCGATATGACCATGCAGAGACCGAGAGGCACCAGGGATTTTCTCCCTGAGGAGACTGAGAAAAGGGGCCGGGCCAAGAAGGCCATGCAAGGTGTTTTAGAGCGCTGGGGATACCAGGAGGTAGCTACCCCCACTTTTGAGCATCTCGAGCTATTCACCATAAAATCGGGTGCATCCGTGGTAGAGGAGATCTACAGCTTCACGGATAAGGGAGGGCGCGCTCTTGCCTTGCGCCCGGAGCTGACAGCTCCCGTGATGCGCATGTACGTCTCCGAGCTGCAAAATTCCCCGAAGCCGCAGAGGCTCTGGTATTTCGGCAACTGTTTTCGCTACGAGCGGCCGCAGAGGGGGCGCTTTAGAGAGTTCTGGCAGATGGGCTGCGAACTCATTGGCGGCGCCAAGCCCGATTCTGAGGCAGAGGCCATAGCTCTCGCGGACAGGATGCTGAAAAGCGTGGGTGTGGCCGGGGATATTCACGTCGGCTACCTGGGATTGATCCGCACTCTGCTCAGCAAGATCGAGGCGGAACACCGCTCCTCGGTCATGAGGATGATCGACAAGAAGGAGCGCAAAGCTCTTGCCGCCCTCCTGGAGGATATCGGGCAGAGCCATCTCGGTATCTTGGAGTTGATCGATCTTAAAGGCCAGCCTGCCCTGGATAAGGCAGCCGAGATCGTCCTGGATATGGGGCAAGCGAACCCGCTCGAAGAGACCGGGCTCGTGGATGCGCCTGCGGGTGCGCCGGCGTCTGGTCGCAGCTCAGCGCGTCAGGGGCGGGCGGTAAGCTCCGAGCTGCGGCTGGAGGAATTCCAGGAGACGGTGGATCTTCTGGAGGCTTACGGAGTTAACTTCACCATCGACTTCGAGGTCGTGAGGGGTCTCGAGTACTACTCCGGAACGGTCTTTGAGATCTATGCCCAGGGTCTCGGCGCACAGCGGCAGATCTGCGGGGGCGGAACTTACGAACTGGCCAGTCTTTTCGGGGGCAAGGAGACCTCTTCCACGGGCTTCGGCCTGGGCTTTGACCGCATCATGGAGATTGTGCAAATGGAAGGGTCGCGCACATTGCCGGTATTTTTAGCCTTTACGCCTGATGTCAAGGTGCAGGCAACGAAGATTGCCAGGGAGTTACGAAAATGCGTGCCGCTGGTAATAGATGTCATGGGCCGAAGCTTAAGCGCCCAGCTCAAAGCGGCGGCCAGTGCGGGCGCTAATTATGTGGTAATCGTGGGCAAGGACGAGCTGGATGCCGGCATGCTCACTTTGCGCGATATGGCTGGGGGGGCACAGGAGAGCCTGAGCCTGGCGGAGATTGAGGAAAGGCTAAAAGAGCATTTTCAAGGATTATGATTGCGCAAGGCTTAGGGCCTTCTTCTCACATTCATTTTTTGATTATGTTAAGGTAGCAGATATTATTATCAGAATCAAAAAGGCCAGAATCACTGTCGAGAGGATGATCAGGTCGGAGTATTTGCTTTTCAACAGTCCGTCCACAAATGCAGTTGTATCTTTCTGGTCGTTAAAGTCAGACAAAGCCCCACCTTCATTATCTTTAGTGAAACTTAATTAGCGTTCTGACTTTAAATAGACTTTTGTTGGTGATTTATATATTTCAAGTGGATTTTATCTCTTGAACTACCCAATCGAGAGTCTCAAGCAGCTGTCTAAGTGAAGAAGCATCTTTAAACGTTGATAGGAATACGTTGGGGCGTCTTGTTATGGCATTCTCTGGAATATTTATGCCTGGAATTTGGTTCAATCGGTTTAACAGTTCTCGGCGCTTCGTTTCATCGCTAAAAGCAGACCTGTTCATTAACCATTGAAATTGTATTTCGATCTTTCCATATGTCCAAATAGCGATGGGATAATAAGTTTCTTCGTTATGATCCAACATCGGATAAAACGATCCGTCGTGTTTACCTTTTCCCCACCAGAATCTGGGCAATTTATTTACAGACCATTGCGAGATCTTCCTTGCGATCTCTGCTTCTTCAATTCCTCTTCGTGTTTTCAATTCCTTGAAGAACGATTCTTCATTCCATTGCCTCTCCGAAGCGTTGTTTTTCTTGGTTCTAGCTTCCTCTGTCTGACCATAGACTCTTGAAACAAGAGACTTGAAATCCTGACCCGAAAATTGCTTGATCTCAACGGCCAGAACTTCGGCGGGGTTCATTTGTTCGTTAAGAAATTCAACTATACGTCGCAGCTCTTTGGGTATTTCATCTGCAACAAAGAGCATGCGTATCTTGCCTGCCTGCAAATTGGTCTTTGCTTTTTGCCAGAATGCAACCGAGTCTTCTGAAGGTCCCAAAAAGGCTTCAAGTGCATCTTCCGAATCGAGATCTTTTGCCTGACATGTCGCATCAAACTTAGCTCGAATCTCTTCCACTGGCCAGTAGACTATGGCGTTGGCGGCATATTCAAGCATCTGGCCGATTACTTCGCGCCGGATACGAGTATCGCTGCTTCTCTTAACTTCTACGAAAGTTGGAATGGCATCCTGGTCTAAAAACAGGTGATCAACCGACCAGCGATCGCTGCCGCTTTCTTCTGAGGGCAGTGCCGCCTCTCTCGAGATCAAAAGCCATTTTCTGGGATTTGCGTCGTTAATCTGATTTCCTGCTAAAAGGTTCGGGTATTTAGCAAGCAGTTCCTGGAAATCGGCTTCTGATCCGTAGTTTTCCTCAGACATCTCGACAAGCTTTCCATCCGTCTGAATCAGAAACACACCGCCAGCCAAGACTGCCTCCGTACCAATTTGAGTCCTAATTTATAGAAAAAATGATCTAGAGCAGCCCCATGTTCTCCATCTGCATCCGCACGATGCGCACGCCTTCCTCGCACTCCGCCGGCGATTTGCCGCCAGTTACCACCAGTTTTCCGGAGCTGAAGATGAGCACCACCACTTTGGGCACCTTGATCCTGTAGACCAGCCCGGGAAACTGCTCAGGCTCATATTCGATGTTCTCCAGGCCTAGACCCAGAGCAATGGCGTTTAAGTTCAAGTCAGTCTTCAGATCTGCGGAGGCCACAATGTTCTGGACGTGAATCTCAGGTTCCAGATCGATGTTCTCAAAGCCAATGGACTTGAGTGTCTTGGCCATATTGGTTATGACCGTGCGAACGTCCTCGACGTTCTTGGCTCCTGTGCATACCACTTTGCCGGAAGTGAATATAAGAAAAGCGGCTTTGGGGGCTTTGACCCTGTAGACGAGTCCGGGAAACTTTTCCTTGTTATATTCTGCTCCCTCCAGCTCGGCCTCGATCTTGTGCAGGTCGAACGCTTCCGCCAGCTTGGTAGATGCCACCACGTTCTCAATATTAATTGTGGACTCCATACTCAAGTATCTCCGGATTATCCCTTACAAACTGGGGGTATATAAACATGAGTATTTAAGATTTATAAACTACTTATAAACGCTATATAAAAAGCCTAAAAAATTCTCTCAAAAAAAGATGAAACAAATGATCCAGATAGCCCGATCAATCCTTGCTCTTCCACTTGAGCTTATCTCCCTTCCACTTTACGACTCCGCTCTTCTCCAGCACCCTGGCCAGATCCTCGGCGACATCATCGCCATAAACGTTCAGAACGCTGCTATCGTCCTCAAGAGTCATGGTGCATTCTTCGGCAAACTCTGCAAAATCCATCTTGCGGGAATCGGGCGCCGTGGCCAGTTTTTCGATCAGCAATCCCAGGACCTTAAGGCGCTGGGCTTCTGAGGGATAGGTATCCCAAAACTCGTCATTCAGATCGATGGCAAGAGGGGTGGTGAACTCATCGACAAAGATATTGACGGCCTTCTCCAGATAAAAATCAATATCGCATTTCATCTGCTCCGGCATTTCTTCATAGTCATCCGGATCGACCGTTATTTCGATAATGGGATCGTCCAGCTTATTCTCGATGGCTTCACCGATCTTTATGTCATTTAGAGAAAAAATCATGCCGGAAAAGATGCGGGCTCTTGAGACGAAGAGGGCACTATCCATCCATTCCTCGGAGCCGAATTTCAGGGGTTCCTCTTCTTTTGGGGAGAGGCTTTCTGAATTTTCAGAGAGCGTCAGAATTTTGTCTCTTTTCTCCATCATGAGCGGATCCAGCTCTTTTAAGAAAAGGTCCTCGAAATTCTCGGGCGTGGCCTGGGGCAGGACGTTCTTTAGTGCCGACAAATATTGCTCCAACTGGCTTTTGTCCTCGATCAACTCTTTGACGGCGCTCAGCTTGTCCTTGAGGGTGTAAGTTGTCTCCTCCTCCATCACCAGGCAGGATCTCGTATCCACCTTGAGGCCGGCTTTATCCAGATAGCTTTTGATCTCTTTGGCCGTCTCTTCGTCATATTCTCCCAGATAGAACATAGTATCCAGGTGAATGATGGGGTGGGATTAAAAAGCTTTAGTTGCTCTGTGTCACCCGGACTTTTGGTATTGCTCGGGTTAGACTACCACTGCCTTGTTTTCTGCGCTCGAGGGGTGCACGCCCAGGAATTCTATCCTTTCTTCCGCGTTGCCGTCCTGGGGTCCCAGGTCTACGATCATTACGCGGTCATGGTTTTGATGATTTCTGTAAGTGCCGCGACAGCTTCCAATTCGCATTTGAAAAAAGTGCTGCAGCTCTTCAGCCGGAGAAATACATCTCGGACGCCCGGCTAGATGCCGTGAATTTTGACATGGAAGGCCGAGTCTGCCAACGATACGGTGGCCACGGCACCCTCGGATACGCTGCCTGTTGATTTGACTATTTCTGAAACGCGGATAAAATCAACTCCTGAAAATGTTAATGGCCCCCATCGGGGAGAAAATGAGCGGATTACATTGCTGCAGAGTGCGAAACGAAGGCTAAAGGAGAAGGTGGGATGAAACCGTTTCACATTTATGTTAATATATCTATTATTTCTTGTGCATCGTCGAGCGCGTCTGCCGCAAGATCATTAAGATTTCGCATTATGTTGTCATCATAATCGCAAAAATTGCGCCACTGTCTTAGCTCGTCGAGGTTCTCTGCGATATCCGCAAAATTCTGTCTTGTAGTACCGAGTATTGTATAGAAACGTATGAGATCTGCATGTTCTTTTGGGCCCTTGCCCTTAGAACGCCCACAATGATCTTGCGCATAATTCCGAGCAAAACAAAACGCTGCATAATAAGCCCGGCTAACGGCTGCGCGTCTGGCAGACTCTTCTGAATAACACACTTCGATTTTACCTTGGAGATATTTAGCTAGCTCAAGATACTCATTCCAATTAAAGGTCATGTAAAACTACCTGGGGGAACGGAAGTCTGTTGTGAGTAAGAATCTGCCATTAGTTGATTTAGCTAAGCCTCTATATTTTCTCCTTATTTGCTTGATCCTCTTCATTGTATCGGGATCATATCGGCTTTGCCTTACATATAAGGTAAGATATTCGTCGTTTGTTTCAATATCGTGATAAATTTCTAGCGATAGCTGTGCTTGTGGCCCAAATGTCTGGCGTGACTCTCTTGAGGTGCTATTTAGTAACTCAGACAACTCGGGATATTGGTCTAAATAGGCGCGTACTGTTTCAATTTGCGGGATCTCGATATCCCTTCCGTGAATGGATTCAATCGGATCACGCGGACCAAATAACATAGCGCCCTCACAATGGTACATATATACATTACTCACATTTATAGACTGTGGTAAGCTGAACGATGCGACCTTTTTTTGCCATCTCGTAGATCGATTATCAAGCCTTACGCCGACCTTTGGAGAAGACCACGCGAGGGAAGAAGACCTAGAACGTACTTGCCATTGCGAAATAGAGGGATCTTTTCTGACCTCATTTGTAGATGGTCTAGTGATAAGAGAATATGCGGATTTGGAGCAACAATTTGTATGAATCACAATATCACTCCGTCGCGAGTTCCCCTAATTTTTCTGTGAGCTTATTTGATGTAAATATCAAGCCACGACATATTTGATTCATAGCTGCGTTTAATCGTCCCTCAGTCAACTCGTCGTATGTTATCTCTTTTACAAAGAAGATAGATTTTGGATTTCCTGGCGTGGGCTCAAATGCAAAGTTGGGCGGCAAAAATATAAGATATTCCGCAATATCCGCAAAGACTTTTTCCCGCGTCTTCTCATCAACGGCACTTAGCTTTTCTAAGTGCTCAGGGTCGATAGCCATCCTTGATAATACGCCTATAACCCTTACCAACTCCTTGGGTTGTTGAATCGAGAACTCGATTTCTCCGGCCACGTTACCATCATACTGAAAATAAAATGCATCATTGCTGCTTTCGCTCTTGAAGACCTTACTATCTTCCATCCATTTTCTAATAAACGTGCTTGCTTCTTCGGGGGTTTCGACAGGCATGAAGCTGGCCTCCATCTGAGTGCTACTTTTGGATGTCTACGGAAGTTATAAAGTTTTCTAACGGTCTTCAAATGCGGATTTTCGGCTTTTCCCCAATAGACAGTCTTGCGAGAATATCTTTGATCACAGTCGGCGCCAATCCCCCGTCAAGCCCGGTCGTTGCGTCGTTATCCCATTCGTACCTGGAGCAAATCATGACCGGGTTTCTCATCAGTCCGCGGTGGGCCGCTCGATGGATATCGCTTCAATGGGGCCACGACTTTTCAGCCGTGGAAATCTGGCAGGGATTTTGGGGGGACAGCCCCATAGGCAGCTCGATGCCTAGAAATTGGCGACGGGGAAGAGCTAAGCACTTCTCATTGAGCAGCTCTGCAATGTCGTATTTACCTTCATTCTTTCGCCTCGTCTTCTAAGAACTTTTCCGCGTCTTTTATGAATCCGTTCACGTGAAGAAGCTGCTTTTGAACGCGATCCATAATTGGCCCCTTCGGCGTTACTACCGACAATATGCTTTCGTTCGTGGCAAGAATACCAACTAACAACCTGAGTACATGTCTCTCGTATTCCGAAACCATTTCTTTCATCTCCATTATATTCCTAACTGAGGAATATGAGCCAGATTTTCAGAAGACTTGCACTATTGCGGTTTTTTTGGCACTTCAAGCGCCTCTTTCAGCTTCCCGTAAGTGGCTTGCAGCGCCTCCGATATCACCCGGTTGTCGGAGAGCACGGGCATGAAATTGGTATCCCCATTCCAGCGGGGCACGATATGCAGGTGGATGTGGTCGGCAATGCCCGCTCCCCCCACCAGGCCCATGTTGATGCCCAGATTAAAGCCGTCCGGGTGCATGGTCTCGCGGAGCAACTGCACGCACAGATCGGCAAGCTGCATCATCTCCTGCTGCTCTTCCGGCCCCCATCCGGAGAGGGTAGCCGTGTGCCGGTAGGGAACGACCATCATATGGCCGTTGTTGTAGGGAAACGCATTGAGGATGATGAAGTGATGCCGGCCCCGGTAAAGAATATAGTTGTCCATGTCCCGGCTCTCCTTCGGCTTGTCGCAGAATATGCAGCCTTCCGGCTTCTTGCTCAAAATGTAATCGATTCTCCAGGGCGCCCATAAATTTTCCATGTTATTTCTCCTCTCTTTGCCAGACCAGCTTTCTTCCCAGTATCTCTGGCCTTCTCTCTATAAACATCTTTATCGCCCTGGGGTAGGCTTTGTACTCTGCCCTCTGAATTCTGGCCTTGAGACTATCGTGGGTATCGTTCTCCAAAACAATCACCGGCCTCTGGTAGACAATGGGGCCGTGGTCTACATCCTCATCCACGATATGAACGGTCGTCCCCGTCCATTTTACTCCGTACTCCAGAGCCTGAGCGAAGGCATCCATGCCCCGAAATGAGGGCAGAAGAGCGGGATGAATATTCAGGATTCTGTCCTTGTAATGGCGCACGAATAGGGGGGACAAAATTCTCATGTAGCCGGTGAGGATCACCAATTCGACGCTCGTTGCCTCCAGGTGGGCGATTAACTTTTGATCGTACTCCTCCCGGCAGAGGTTAGAGGGGTCGATAAAATGGCCGGGAACGGAAAACTCCTTTGCGATCTTGAGGGCTCCCGCATCCGGCTGATCGGTGAGGACGATTCCTACATGGGCGGGCAGCCGACCGCTACGCTCTTCTTGCAGAATGTAGCGCAAATTCTCTCCCCGGCCCGAGGATATGACGCCCAAATTTGTTGATGAAGCATTCATAGGTATCTTCCCCGCGCCTTGATCTCCTTGACCCTCTGCAAGACCGCCTCTGCCTGGGGGTAGGCCCGCATGTATCCGGCCACAAAAGCTTCCATCAGCTCCTCCGGTTGGTCGTGCGTGCTCTCCAGTGTCTGAAAATATACATGCACATCCACTCCCTGTGCTTCCACGGTTTTTTCGTAAAATGACAGGCCGAAGTCGATGAGACAGATCTTGCCGCGGGTGAGTATCATATTGGAGGTGGTCAGGTCTCCATGCACAATTCCGCCCTGGTGCAGCTTTCCCACCG